>Ga0302253_1000158_pt1 | contig 68928 bp, 77 predicted proteins | sample AAG_RA_Trp_MG_FD_193537 | JGI IMG/M metagenome (GOLD analysis project Ga0302253, IMG submission 193537) | Enriched activated sludge microbial communities from anaerobic digester in WTTP, New Holstein, Wisconsin, United States - AAG_RA_Trp | ecosystem: Engineered > Bioreactor > Anaerobic >...
TCTCCTTTTCGGTCTCGTAGACCATGCAAAATGCCGAACAGTAACCTAGATTTCCTGTCCCGCTCTCGCGGTCAGTGTATCACTACCCACCACGTCCCGGTTGGACTTTTTTATCAGACCTCCTTATACAGGAATAATCCAAGCAAAAGCTGTGAGGTCGGCGTCAGATACTGGATAAAGCCGATCAGCTGCAGACTAATGCTTGTCGCCGCCACCCCGAACAGCAGCAAAGGGACTGCAGTCACTACCCCGCTCAAAGCCAAAAGGGCCGTCACCCTCAAACCCGCATTGCCAAACGAACCCGCCCCTTGTGCATGCATGACCGCCAAAAAGGCAAACGCAAGCGGCGCTACAGAGAATGTCTCCAGTGCCAGACTCGTAATCGGCGCAAGCCCCAGCCTCTTTTTAACGGCGCCGTACAAAGCAAAGGTAATCGCAAGTATGAGCGAAATCCAAGGCACCCGCCCATACAGGATACCAGCAGCGACAATTCCCACCAAAGCAATTCCAACCGCAATGCGAGTCCACCTGTCGATATGCTCGCGGAACAGCATTGCCCCAAGCGCAACTGACAGAAGAGGATTAATGTAATATCCTAGCGCGGTTTCAAGCACATGGCCAGAGTTGACTGCATAAATATACATTCCCCAATTCACAGTTACGAGCAATCCAGCCGCGCCGACCAGTACGCGCTTTCGCGGATCCTTCAAGGCAATACCCAGGCTGGACATTTCTTTTCTGGCCAATAGCAGCATAAGACAAAACACTGCTGCCCACAGGATTCGGTGAGCGAGTATCTGCAAAGGGTTGACGGACGAAAGCAATTTCCAATACAGAGGAAAAATACCCCAAAGCCCGTAAGCACCTATCGCAGCAAAGAGGCCTTGTTTTTGGCTGAAACGTCCCGTCCGTGTTTCATGTTCCATCGATGTTTGCGCTTTTTCTTGCGCCATTCCTTTCAGTCTCCTTTTCTTCCTGAAGCTTGTGAAATGCTTTACACAGGAGCCCAAATTTCAAATTTTGAAACGCCAGGCATAAAATTCAATATGCTCTTGTAATAAAATTGCAAATATTTGCAAAAATCTACAGGCATATATATTGACATGGCGCAATTCGCTGTTTCTATATGTAAATATAATTCTATTGGTGCATATATTACACCAAGAGAGCAACTGCAAGTAAGGAGGCAGTATGAAGAAAGTATTGTTTGTAATGGCGCTCGTCGTGTTGGTCGCCGCATCCTACGCACAGGATATAAAAATCGGCGGCATCGGTCCTGTTACCGGCGAAGCAGCAACCTTCGGCATTTCCACCAAAAACGGCATGACAATGGCTGTTGATGAATGGAATGCAAAAGGCGGTATTTTCGGCGGCCGCAAGGCAAAACTGATCTTCGAGGACGACAAAGGCGATCCTTCAGAAGGCGCAATTGTATGGAACAAACTGATTCAGCAGGACAATGTCGTCGCGATCGTCGGCACGGTCATGTCCAAAGTGTCGCTGGTTGGCGCTCCCATTAGCCAGGCTGCGGGCATTCCTATGATCAGCCCAACTTCGACAAACGAAAAGGTAACGCTTGTCGGCGATTACATTTTCCGCGCCTGTTTCATCGACCCGTTCCAGGGGACAGTAGGTGCAAACTTCGCCTACAACGATCTCAAAGCCCGTTCCGCGGCAGCGATTTTCGACCTGGGCAACGATTACACCAAAGGCCTCGCCGAGAACTTCAAAAAGCAATTCGAAAAGCTTGGCGGAAAAATTGCAGCCTTCGAAGGGCACCCCACTGGTACGACTGATTTCAAAGCGCAGCTGACAAAAATTCTGCAGGGCAAGCCTGATGTGATCTACATCCCCGACTACTACAACGATGTCGGACTCATTGCAAAGCAGGCCCGTGAACTCGGCTTCAAGGGTCCACTCGTCGGTGGTGATGGATGGGACTCGCCCGAACTGGTCAAAATCGGCGGTACCGCAGTCGAAAACGGTTTCTTCACCAATCACTATTCATCTGAAGACAAGCGGGCCATTGTCCAGGATTTTGTAAAGAAATACAAAGCCAAATTCGGTGCGGAGCCTGATGCGCTCGCAGCACTCGGCTACGACGCCATGTATATCATGCTCGATGCCATCAAGCGTGCTGGTTCTACAAAGGGAGCAGCCATTCGCGATGCGCTTAAGGCAACTGATATCAATGTCGTTTCCGGCCGCATAAAATTCGACGAAAACCGCAACCCGATCAAGTCTGCGGTTATTATCGAGATCAAGAACGGCAAACAGGTGTATCGGACTACTGTCAATCCATGACATGAATCCTGAAGGGCTGTCCTTTCCGGACAGCCCTTCTCTCTTAATATAGCTCTCCACCTTTCCGGAGCGTGGCGAGCCTTTCTGATTTTCCGCACTGGCGGGAAAATGCTCTCTGTTTCGCCCTGTAAATACAAAGGCGAAGAAGGGTTCAAACCATGGGATCGATTTTCAGTCTCCAGCAGATTCTCAATGGTCTTCAGCTGGGTTCTATCTACGCGCTCATTGCGCTCGGCTACACGATGGTGTACGGAATTGTACGGCTTATCAATTTTGCGCATGGCGATTTTTTCATGATCGGCGCATATGCCGCATACGGCTCATTCTACATGTTCAATGCCCTCGTTGCTGGAAGATCAGGTACCCTCGCGTTTTTAGTGCTGTTGGCCGCAATGATCGGTGGCGCTAGTATTGCCTACCTGACCAACAAATTCGCTTATAAACCGCTCAGATATAAGCCAAAGCTCAGTTCGCTCATCACTGCAATCGGTGTTTCGATGTTTATTGAATATTTCTTTTCTGCATTGCCGGCAATCGGTCCTTCTTATCGGTCGTTCCCGGATATTATTGTGCGAAAGGAAATCCGCCTTGGAAATGCGGTCATTTCGAATCTTGTGATTATTGACCTGGCGGTTGCAGCAATTCTCATGGTGGGACTGACGCTTCTTGTAAGAAAAACAACGCTTGGCAAAGCAATGCGCGCAGTCTCGCAGGACAAGGATGCAGCCCGTCTTATGGGAATCGACATTGAAAAAGTCATCTCTTTCACCTTTATGGTCGGCGGGGCTTTTGCAGGTGCTGCGGGTCTTCTGGCGGGCATGACGTACCCGCGCATTTTCCCGTACATGGGTATTCTGCCTGGTCTCAAGGCATTTATCGCTGCAGTGCTTGGGGGCATTGGCAACATTCCTGGTGCAATGCTCGGCGCTTATATCATGGGCATCGCCGAAACCTTTGCTTCTGCGTATAACTCGCTCATTGGAGAAGGAATAGCATTTGCAATTCTCATTCTCGTCCTCTTAATCCGCCCAAGAGGCCTTCTGGGCGAAAAAATTGCTGACAAGATCTAGGAGGAACCCGCATGAATGTACGCAAATTGCCGCGCTTTTTGATTGCAGTGGTTCTATTTTATATAATTGTAGAGATTCTCTATAAAACAGAAATCCTGAATGGCTATCTGCTGCATATTATCAATTTATCGCTCATATATGTCATACTCGCGACAAGCCTGAATCTCATCAACGGCATCACGGGGCAATTTTCTCTGGGACATATGGGGTTTGCCGCCGTGGGAGCCTATGTTTCGGGTTCTCTTACTACGCTGATCCTCAAGCTCTCGGTGACCAATCCAGCCAGCATGCTGCCATTTCTTCTCTCCATTATAGCAGGGGGTGTCGTCGCCGCATTTGTGGGATTCCTCATCGGGTTTCCTTCGCTGCGTCTAAAAGGAGACTATCTTGCGATCGTAACGCTGGGTTTCGGCGAGATCATTCGAACGATTTTCAATAATATCGATGCAGTCGGCGGTCCTCGCGGGCTGCTCGGCATTCCTAAATTTTCAAATTTTACGGTGATACTTGTCGCTGCGTTTCTTACAGTCGTCATTATCCGCAATTTGATTGAATCGTCGCATGGGCGAGCCATGCTTTCGATAAGGGAAAATGAGCTTGCTGCCGAGCTCGTCGGTATCAATACAACACGGTATAAAGTGATGGCCTTCACTTTTGGCGCTTTTTTTGCGGGTATTGCAGGCGGGCTGCTCGCTCACCTCATTCAGCTCGCGCACCCTACGCAGTTTGGTTTTATCAAATCTGTCGAAGTATTGATTATGATCTACGCAGGCGGCGTAGGTTCTCTCACAGGATCCATCCTGGCAGCTTTCGGACTCACCTTCCTCTCGGAGGGTTTGAGGCTCGGCATACGAGCGCTTGCTGACGCGACGGGCCTCCCGATTGGAGGGGAATGGCGCATGGTCGTCTATGCCCTTCTTCTTATCTTTATCATGCTATTCAGGAATGAGGGATTAATGGGAATGAGAGAATCAAGAATCATCAAGAATGTGGAGGTTGATTGATGACCCCCCTGCTAAAAATCGAACATCTGACCCATTTTTTCGGCGGCTTGCGGGCGGTCTACGATTTCAATTTCGAGATACCCGAAGGCTCCATCTATGGTCTTATCGGTCCGAACGGTTCCGGGAAAACCACCATCTTCAATCTGATTACCGGCATTTATGACCCTACTGAAGGGGCAATCAATTTCCAGGGCGAAAATATCAAGGGCATGAAGTCATTCAGAATTGTGCATAAAGGAATTGCCCGGACTTTCCAGAATCTTCGAATCTTCGGAAACCTCTCCGCGATCGACAATATCCGCATTGCACGCCACTATACCACTACTTCCAGCCCGTTTGCTTCCATTCTGCGCCTGCCCTCTTTCAAAAGCGAAGAGCGAGCGGTCAAAAGGGAAGCTCTCGAACTGCTCGATCTCATGCATCTTTCCAATCGCGCAATGGAAACCGCTAAAAATCTCCCGTACGGAGAGCTGCGGCGGCTCGAGATCGCGAGAGCGCTTGCCACCAAGCCCAAACTCATTCTTCTTGACGAACCGGCGGCGGGCATGAACCCCAAAGAAGTTGATGACCTCATGCGGCTTATCAGCCGCATTCGTGACGAATTCAAGGTCACCGTGTTCCTCATTGAGCACCATATGCAGGTCATCATGGGCATCTGCGAATGGATCAAAGTGATAGATTTTGGCGAGACAATTGCAGAAGGCCTGCCGGACAAGGTCAAGAATGACCCTCGGGTTCTCGAAGCCTACTTGGGAAAGCGAGGTACATAATGCTGAAAGTAACAAATCTCAAGGTCAATTACGGCAAGATCGAAGCGATCAAAGATGTAAGTTTCGAGGTTCCCGACGGAAAGATTGTCACGCTTATCGGCGCGAACGGCGCAGGCAAAACAACAACACTCCGCGCGATTTCAGGGCTCGAGCGCGCTGCCGGCGGTTCAATCGTGTTTGAAGGCAAGGATATTACAAATCTCGAAGCCCACAAGATCGTGCCATTGGGTATTTCGCATGTTCCCGAAGGGCGCAAGATATTTCCTACGCTGACTGTAAAGGAGAACCTTGAGCTTGCGGGCTGGACCATAAAGGATAAGACCGAGGTGAAGCGCCGGATCGATCAGGTCTGCGAAATATTCCCGCGCATCAAGGAACGATTGAGCCAGCTTGGTGGCACGCTCTCTGGCGGGGAACAGCAGATGCTCGCGGTGGGACGCGCGCTTGTCACTGGGGGAAAACTGCTCCTTCTCGACGAGCCTTCGATGGGGCTGGCCCCTGTGCTGGTCGATGAAATATTCGATCGCATTGTTGCAATCAACAAGCAAGGAACGACGGTTCTGCTGGTAGAGCAGAATGCAATGGAGGCTCTTGAAATAGCCGATTTTGCGTATATTCTCGAGGTCGGCTATACCACTATTTCCGGCGAGGCAAAAGCTATTGAACACGATCAGCGCGTACGCGAGGCATATCTGGGCGTGTAAAACAAAGGCCGCCCTGGCGCATTGCCGGGCGGCCTTTTCATAGCTGAATGTTTCACGTGCTCTGTGCGCGCCTTATTTTGCGTTTGCCATGTGCGCCTTGCACACTTTGCAAATTTTCGTCTTTTTGCCTTCGATTTCCTGTTCGTAGATCACTTTGACGCCAGTGCGTCCGCATACCGGACAGGTCCCGCGGCCACTCGATACCACTTCCCGCAATCCTTTGCCCCTGTGAGCTTTGGACATATCAGTTTCCTCCCTGCGACCTTCAGGCCTGTTACTTTGTCTTCCGCTCTGCTTTGCGCTTATCGCGCTCGGCTTTCTTCTCATCGGCTTTCTGGCCGACAAGCTCGAGTACCACAAGGCTCGCATTGTCATTCGCGCGATTGCCGAGTTTGAGAATCCTGGTGTAGCCGCCATTGCGCTCTTTGAAGCGCGGTCCGATATCGGTGAACAGTTTTGCAACTGCATCTTCACCATAGAGCCTGGCAGACGCAATCCTTCGATTGTGGACGGAATCTTCTTTCGCCCTCGTAATGAGCTTTTCTGCTGCGCGTCTCGCTTCGAGCGCCTTGGCCTTGGTGGTTACGATTTTTTCCTGCTTGAACAGCACGGTAACCATATTCCGGATAAGGGCCTTGCGGTGAGCGGCGACTCGGTTGAGTTTGTTATAGCCGATCTTATGCTTCATCGCTCTCTTCCTTCTTCATGTTGAGTTTTATGTGATTTCTCAGCGCGGAATAGTCCGCCATGCCGAGGCTGAGGTTCCACTCGGCGAGTTTGGTCTTGATCTCCTGAAGGGATTTCTTGCCGAAATTCCTTGTCTTGGTGATCTCTTCCTCGGTTTTCTTCGTAAGATCGCCGATAGTCCTAATGTTCGCATTCTTGAGGCAGTTGAACGAGCGCACGGACAGCTCGAGCTCTTCGACCGGCATGTTGAGAATCTGGCGCACGCGCTCCTCGATCTCGTCGCTAGTCTCTTCGCCGCCTGCTTCATTCTCGTCGAAGTTGATGAAAATCGAAAAATGATCCTTGGCGATTTTGCCTGCTTCACCGAGCGCATCTTCCGGCTTTATTGTCCCATCTGTCCAGATTTCGAGCACGAGCTTGTCGTAGTCGGAACGCTGGCCAACGCGAGTCGGCTCAATCGAATATTTTACCTTTTTTACAGGCGTAAAAATAGCATCCATCGGAATCGTGCCGACCACATCGATGAATTTTTCATTGACTTCGCTCGGCACATAGCCGCGGCCAAGATTCACCTGCAATTCAAGGCCAAGGTGCACGGACGGATCCAGCGAAGCAATCTTGAGTTCGGGATTGAGCACGATGAGCGAGCTTTGGTCGGCAAAGAAGCTCCCGCGTAGTTCTTCCATTCCCTTGATCTCGTATTCGAGGGTGAGTTCTTCCTTGTCGTTCGGGAGTTTGACGCGCAGCTTCTTGAGGTTGTTCAGTACCTCAATCGTGTCCTCTACCACCCCGGGGATGGTTTCGAACTCGCTCGTAATGACATGCGGTACACCTTCGTCATCATATCGAGTTATGCGCACCGCGGTAATCGCATACCCCTGAATGGAGGACAACAGGATGCGGCGCAGGGTATTCCCGACAGTAGTTCCATAGCCTGGCTCAAAAGGATACGCAACGAACTTTCCGTATGTGTCGGTAGATTCGCTCTGTTCGTAGGTGATGCCCTTCGGCTTTTTGAAACCTTTAAGTAGGTTTTTGCGCGCCATTTCCGCTCCTTATTTCGAGTACAACTCGACGACCAGCTGTTCCTTGATATCCGCAATATCTGTAACATCCTGGCGCTGCGGATTGGTAACAAAGCGGCCGGTCATTTCATCTGCATTGACCTCAAGCCAAGGCATTACACCAGATTTCTGCACTTCTTCGAGGGCTTGGCGGATGGATTCCATCTTTTTTGCTGCACCGATCACGGAAATGACATCGCCCGCTCTTACCAGGTAAGAAGCAATGTTTACACGCTTGCCGTTCACGGCGATATGTCCATGGTTCACAAGCTGGCGCGCCTGAGCGCGAGAGCTCGCAAAACGCAGTCGGTATACGACATTGTCAAGCCTGCGCTCGAGAAGAATGATAAGGTTGTCACCAGTTTTCCCAGGCAAACCGAGCGCCTTTTCGAACGTATTGCGGAACTGCTGCTCCATGAGGCCATAATTTCTCTTGAGCGCCTGCTTCTCGCGAAGCTGAACCGCATATTCGGATTTTTTGCCAAGGCGTGTCTTGGGCGCTTTCCCTGGGGGAAGCCGCTTCTTGTTGATTGGGCACTTGTCGCTGCGGCAGCGGTCGCCCTTGAGGAAAAGCTTTCTTCCTTCAGCACGGCAAAGCCTGCATACAGGTCCGATATATCTAGCCATTCTTGTAACCCCCTCTTAAATGCGGCGCGCCTTCCGAGGCCTGCAGCCATTATGGGGAATCGGTGTCACGTCATTGATCGACTTGACTTTGAGTCCCATTACGCCGAGCTGTCGGATTGCGGACTCTCGGCCAATGCCGGGCCCTTTCACAAACACATGCACTTCGCGCAAACCCGCCTGAATCGCCTTCTGAGCCGCAGCTTCGGTTACAGTCTGAGCGGCAAATGGCGTCGATTTTTTGGCACCGCGGAATTCATGGCTTCCGGAACTCGACCATGAAATAGCATTTCCATTGAGGTCGGTCACGGTCACAATCGTATTGTTGAAGGTTGCCTGAATATAGACATTTCCTTCATATACGCTCTTTTTCTCTTTTCTCTTCTTCGTCTTTGTCGTAGTCGCAGCCACGTTCATGCCCCTCCGTTAGACGGCTTTCTTCTTGTTCGCAACGGTCTTTCTCTTACCTTTGCGCGTGCGCGCGTTCGTTCTCGTCCGCTGGCCGCGAACGGGAAGACCTTTGCGGTGGCGTAGGCCGCGATAGCAGCCAATATCCATGAGGCGCTTGATATTCAGCGCAATTTCAGTTCTCAAGCGGCCTTCAACTTTGTATTCGTTTTCGATTACTTTGCGCAGCTCGTTGATCTCTTCATTCGAGAGATCATTTATCTTTTTGGCGGGATCGATTCCCGTCGCTTCGCAAATCTTGATTGCACTCGTCCGCCCGATCCCATAGATATAGGTGAGGGCGATATCAACATGCTTGTTAGGGAGGTCAACTCCCGCAATACGCGCCATGAGCTTCCTCCTGCTCTCAGCCTTGTTTCTGCTTGTGCTTAGGATTCTCACAGACAATCCTAACCACACCATTGCGCCGCACTATCTTGCATTTATCGCAAATTTTCTTGACGCTTGTTCTAACCTTCATGGGTTCCCCCTGTTCGCAAACACGCAATTAAATACCATTCGGGCAAAAGTTTCTATAGGTTCCTCGACCTGATATGCCCTTTTCGCACCAGGCCGTCATGGTGATGCATTTTCAAAAGCGCTTCTACCTGTGCCATGGTATCGAGATCGACACCGACAAGGATAAGCAGCGATGTACCGCCCAGCAGATATGCCATTTGGCTCGGGAAATTGAACAACCGCTGCACCAGCGTCGGAATCAAGGCGATAAGGCCGAGGTAAAGCGAGCCTGGCAGAATGATCCGGTTGAGCACTCGTGTCAGATATTCTTCCATCTTTTCGCTGCGGATACCTGGTATCGAGCCGCCATTTTCGCGGATATTCTTCGAAATCTCCTGCGGGTTGAGCGTCACCTGCGTATAGAAATACGCGAAGAAAATAATGAATACAACATAGAAGAAGTTGTACCAGAATCCGCTCGGCCTAAGCCAGTATGAAAAATCTCTCAGCCATTTTGCCTGCACGCCAAAACTCTGCGCAATCTGTAGAGGGAACGTCAGAAGGCTCGAGGCAAAGATGACAGGGATAACGCCAGATGGGTTGATTTTGAACGGGATATAGGTGTTCTGCGCGCCGTACATCCTGCGGCCCACGATGCGCTTTGCATAGTTGACCGGGATCTTTCGCTGCCCCTGCTGTTCAAGCACGACCAGCGCGACAACCGCAACAAACATGATGAGCACGACAATGGCGTACACCGCATTGATTTCGCCGAGCTGAATCTTCTTGATGAGCTCGTAGGTCGCATTCGGCAGACGGGCAACAATACCTGCAAAAATGAGTAGCGATATGCCATTGCCAATGCCGCGCTTGGTTATCTGCTCGCCGATCCACACGAGGAACATGGTGCCTGTAGTTACAGTAATAATGGCAACGATCGTATACAGCGTCCTGTTGGACATCGCGATGGCATTGGGAATCCGGTCAGCCCATACCGTAACCGAAAAACTCTGAATGATAGCAATACCGATGGTCCCAATCCTTGTCCAGCGGGAAATTTTGCGGCGCCCACCTTCTTCTTCCGCAATATTCTTGAGCTTGGGAAAGATGACGAGCAAGAGCTGCATAATAATCTGCGCGCTGATATAGGGCATGACACCCATCATGAACAGCGAGAAATTCTTGAATGCGCCGCCCGCGAAGAAGTCAAGATAATCGGTGATTCCGCCGCCTGTGTTGGCCTGGTTTGCGAAATATGACTGCAAGGCGCTCGCATTGATTCCAGGTATGGGCAAGAATGCTCCCAGACGGAAAATTGCGAGCCAGAACAGAGTAAAGAAAATCCTATCCTTCAGTTCCTTGACTCTGAAAATATCTACGAGTGTACCAGCCATTCGCTCCTGCCTTTATTCTTTACGCATCTGCTGAAGAACCGGTTGCTGCAGGCACTTCCACTTTGCCGCCCGCTGCTTCGATCTTCGTCTTCGCACTGGATGAGACCGCATCGACGCTTATTGTGAGCGCAATTTCGATCTGACCTTCGCCGAGTAGCTTGACGGGCAGTTCAGGCTTTCTTACAAGCCCTTTCATGAAGAGACTCACGGTGTCGACCGTGTCGCCTGCCTGGAACTTGCCTTCGAGATCCCGGATGTTCACAATCTGGTATTCCTTGCGGAATGGGTAATTGGAAAAACCGCGATGAGGCAGACGCCTGTACAGCGGCATCTGGCCGCCTTCGAAGCCGGGATAGGTCTTCCCACCCGATCTCGACTGCTGACCTTTGTTGCCGCGTCCTGCGGTGCCACCCCAGCCGGAACCGTCTCCCCGGCCAACAATGTGCTTTCTTTTCTTCGCACCTTCAGGGGCGTGGAGATTGAAATCCGTCATCACTCCACCTCCTTGGTTTCAACGAGATGCCTTACTCTGTTCACCATGCCAAGGATTTGCGGGCTCGCTTCCTGGATGGTGCTCGAACCGATTTTCCGCAGTCCGAGACAGCGGACAGTCGCACGCGCGTTTGGCTTCTGACCGATCGTGCTGCGAACTAGTGTTATCTGAATTCTGGCCATGATCAACTCCACATATCTTTGAGCGTCTTGCCCCGATTCTTTGCGATAGTCTGCGCATCGAGCAATTGGTCAAGGCCTAAAAACACAGCGCGCACGACATTGACCGATGTCCTGGAACCGACACACTTGGAAATGATATCGGTATAACCAGCACATTCGAGAATCGCTCGCACAGGGCCGCCCGCAATGACTCCCGAGCCCGGGCAGGCTGGTTTCATGTAAACGGTAGTAGCTTTATAGAGCCCGGTCACTTCGTGCGGCAGGGTGCCATGCTTTACTGGAACTGTTACCATCGCTCTTTTCGCCCGCTCGACACTCTTGCGAATCGCCTCGGTGACATCGTTTGCCTTGCCAAAACCAAAGCCGACGTGGCCCTGCTTGTCGCCAACCACGGTCAGCGCAGAGAAGGAAAATCTCCGACCGCCCTTTACAACCTTGGCAGTCCGGTTCAGCTGAATCAGTTTTTCGGTGTAGCCGTCCTGCACACCGGAATCATCTCTTCTTGTTCTTTCCACACCCGCCCCCTAGAATTTGATGCCGGCTTTTCTGGCCCCATCGGCAATCGCTTTGACAATGCCGTGGTACTTATAGCCGTTCCTGTCGAACACTACCTGGGTAATGCCTTTTTCCAGGAGCCGTTTGCCGATTTCTTCGCCAAGCACACCACCGGTTTGCACTGTCGCCCTGAGGCTGCGGAACTGCTGCTCCATGGTGGAAACACTCGCGAGCGTATGCCCGACCATATCATCAATCACTTGCACATAAAGGTGCAGATTTGAGCGAAACACCGTCATGCGAGGCTTTTCAGCCGTGCCCACGATTGTCTTGCGCACGTGGGTTCTGCGCCGATCGCGCTTGCGAATCTTATCAGATAGTTCTCTCACGCTCATGCTCTATGCCTCACTTCACACCGGTCTTGCCGACTTTCCTGCGGATTTTCTCCTCTTCATAGCGGATGCCCTTGCCTTTATAGGGCTCGGGTTCGCGGAGAGACCGCACTTCACTGGCGAACTTGCCAACCTTGGCGAGATCGATGCCTTCGATGACAACCTTCTGACCATTCTGCTCTACGGAAACCTTGAGTCCATCGGGGATAACCGCAACAACATCGGTCGAATAACCGATGCTGAGCACCAGGAAATTCCCCTGCACTTCGGCTCGATATCCGACGCCATTGATCACAAGCGCACGCTTGAAACCTTGGCTGACGCCGGTCACCATGCTGTTCAGCAAGCTTCTATAGAGGCCATGATATGCTTTCGCCTGTTTGGAATCGTTCTTGCGCTCCACGACAGCTTCGCCATTCTTGACAGCGATTGCAACATCGGGGCGGTATTCCTGAGAAAGCCTGCCTTTCGGTCCCTCGACATGGAAGACTGTCGGCTCGACAGTAACCTTCACTCCCTGAGGGATCGCCACAGGCCGCATTCCAATTCTCGACATACTAGTACCTCGCCTTACCAGACCGTGCAGATGAGCTCGCCGCCGACCTGCTTTTCAACGGCTTTTCGGCCGGTGATAACGCCATCGGAAGTCGAGATGACCATGATTCCATAACCATTGAGTATGCGCGGCATCTCGCGATAGCCGGTATAGACTCGTCTGCCTGGCTTGGAAACCTTGCTCAATCCGTGGATGATGGGATTGTTTTCCTCGTCATACTTGAGGAAAATCCGGATAAAGTTCTGTCCCTCGGTCTGAATCTTCTTGAAATTCTTGATATAACCCTCGGTTTTGAGAATCTTTACGATCTCAAGCTTGAGTTTGGAAGTCGGGATGTCGACTTTCTCGTGCCGGGCTGCGTTTGCATTCCGGATTTTGGTCAGCATGTCCGCAATGGGATCAGATACGCTCATTGCACCCTCCTACCAGCTCGACTTTGTAACGCCCGGCAACTTGCCTTCGGAAGCGAGCTTCCGGAAGCAAATGCGGCACATATCGAATTTTCTCATGTAACCGCGGGATCTACCGCAGATCTTGCACCGACGAACCAGACGAGTGGAATATTTCGGCGTTTTCAACGCCTTCAAAATCATCGCTTTCCGAGCCATGTACGCCTTCCTTATCTTCTGAAGGGCATGCCCAGCTTGGCAAGGAGGCTCTTCGCCTCCGTGTCAGTCTCGGCTGTTGTTACAATCGAGACGCTAAGCCCCATTACTTTCTCGATCTTATCGAAATCAATTTCCGGGAAAATGATCTGCTCAGTAAGACCAAGGGTATAATTGCCATGACCATCAAACCCGTTCGGGTTGACGCCGCGGAAATCCTTTACGCGCGGAAGCGCTACATTCATGAGCCTGTCGAGGAATTCCCACATCTGGTTTCCACGCAGGGTTACGCGCGCTCCAATTTCCTGTCCTTTGCGGATCTTGAAATTCGCAATGGATTTCTTCGCCTTCGTTTTGACCGCATGCTGGCCGGTGATAATTTCAATATCGCCGACTGCCGCATCGAGAAGTTTTTTGTTCTCGCGCGCTTCGCCGACGCCCATCGAAACGATAACCTTGACCAGACGAGGCACCTGCATTTTCGAAGTGTACCCGAGTTCTGTGAACAGTTCCGGCGCGACTTTTTCGCGGTAAAGCTTTTTAAGCCGGGGAATGTATACTTTCGCTTCTGCCATCAAAGGACCTCCCCGCATTTTCTGCAAACCCGTTTCTTGATCTCGCCCTCAAACTTGTAACCGATGCGGACGGGCTTGTTGCACTTCTTGCAGATAATCATCACATTCGAAATATGAAGCGGTGCTTCAACCTCGACGATGCCGCCACGATCAGTCTGCGATTTCTTTTTCATCGCTTTTTTGACCATGTTGATGCCGGCGATAATAACGAGGCCTTTTTCATGGTCGATCTTCAGGATTTTCCCCTGTTTTCCCTTGTCCTTGCCGGCTATAACCTGGACAAGATCTTCTTTGCGAAGTTTGTATTTTGCATTTGCCATATCCAAACTCCTCATAGGACCTCAGGGGCGAGAGAAATGATTTTCATATAATCCTTCTCGCGCAGCTCGCGCGCCACGGGCCCGAAGATGCGCTTGCCTTTCGGGTTCTTGTTTGCATCGATGATCACGCACGCATTGTCATCGAATCTGATGTAGGTTCCGTCGGGCCGCTTGTATTCCTTATGCGTCCGGACCACGACTGCCTTCTCGACCGACCCTTTCTTGATCGCCGAATTGGGCAGAGCAGATTTTACAGCGACGACGATAATATCGCCAACGCTTGCGTATCTCCGCCGGGTACCACCGAGCACTTTGATGCACTGTACGGTTTTCGCACCTGAGTTGTCGGCGACATTCAGCATGCTTTCTACCTGAATCATACGTTACTCCCGCTCGTTATTTCGCCCGCTCGACGATTTCGACCAGCCGCCATCGCTTGTCGCGAGAAAACGGCCTGCACTCGACAACAGAAACGGTATCGCCGACATGCGCTTCGTTGTTTTCGTCGTGGGCTTTAACACGCTTCGTCTTGTTCACATACTTTCTGTAGAGAGGATGCAGCTTGCGCATGATAATTTCTACGACAATGGTTTTATCCATCTTGTCGGAAACGACAATGCCTTGCAGAACAAGCTTGCCCTCAGTCATTTTCTGGATGTTCGTATCCACGTTCCGTCTCCTGAAGAATTATTCCTTCTTCGCGACGCCGCTGCGCTGGGCTTCGGCGATCCTGGTTTCGATCCGCGCGATCTGGCGGCGAAGATTTCTCTTCTCGAGCGGATTCTCTACGTGCCCGACCACCATCTGGAATCGAAGGTCAAAGTATTTCTTTCGAAGCTCATCGCGCTTGACGAGCATCTCTTCCATCTTCAAATCTTTGAATGAGTTCTTCATGGCGATCACTCCATTTCCTCGCGCACCGCGAATTTCGTCTTCACGGGGAGCTTGGAACCTGCGAGGCGCATTGCCTCTTCGGCAGCCTTCGGCTCGACGCCCGAAAGCTCAAACAACACTGTGCCCGGCTTGACGACTGCCACCCAGTATTCGGGGCCCGGCTTTCCGCGACCCATTCGGGTTTCAGCCGGCTTCTTGGAATACGGCTTGTCCGGGAAAATGCGAATCCACATTTTGCCGCCGCGCTTGATATATCTGTTGAGCGCGATACGTGCAGCCTCGATCTGCCGGTTTGTAATCCAGTGCGGCTCAAGGCATACAAGCCCGTAATCACCAAAGGCAATCGTATTCCCGGAGTGAGCCTCGCCGTGAATTCGGCCACGCTGCTGCTTTCTGTGTTTTACTCTCTTGGGTATCAGCATAGATCAGCTCCTTGCTTCACCTTCTGCTCGGTCGGCATCAGGCTTTGCGCTCGGCTTGCGTTCACCCCGTTCGCTGCGCTCTCCGCGCTCGCGACGATCACGCCGCTCCTGGCTGCCTTCCCTGCGCTCTCCGCGAGCCTCACCTGCCGGTTCTCTTTTCGCTTTTCTGGCGAGCTGGCCGGCATCTTCGTTCTTATCCTGGGCATAAACCATGCCCTGGTAAATCCAGACCTTGACTCCGATTTTGCCGAATGTGGTATTGGCCTCGGAAAAGCCATAATCGATATCCGCTCGGAGTGTATGCAAGGGGATACGCCCTTCCTTCAGCTCTTCGGTGCGGGACATGTCGGAACCGCCGAGACGACCGGAAAGTCTGACCTTGCAGCCTTGGGCTCCCGCCTTGAGAGCATTTTGGATGGCGGACTTCATAGAACGGCGGAATGACTGGCGGTTCTCGAGCTGACGGGCGATATTCTGCGAAACAAGCTGCGCATTCGTATCGACTTTCTTGATCTCTTTGATCTTGATCTGCAGCTTTTTCTGGGTGATTTTCTGGATTTCGGCGCCTATCTTGTCGATGTTTGCGCCTTTTATTCCAATGAGCACACCAGGGCGCGCACTGTGAATTACAATGGTGACGCGCTGCGGATGGCGGATAATCTCGATTTCGGAAATATCGGCTCCCTTTGTTTCAGGCAGCTCGAGAAGGCGGCGACGGATCGCAAGATCTTCATGGAGCGTCTTCGCATATTCACGGGGCTCGACATACCAATGCGAGCTCCAATCCTTGTTGATTCCAATCCTGAGTCCGATAGGATTTACTTTCTGACCCACCTTACGCCTCCGTCTTCTTGCCGATTTCGTCGACGACACACGATATGTGGCACATTCGTCTGAGCTGCATATCCGCTCTCCCGCGGGCACGGAACCAGATTCTCTTCATTCTCGGGCCTTCATCGATGCGCAGCTCCTTGATATAGAGCATATCTTCACCGAGCTTGCGGTTTTTGTTGAGCGCATTTGCCGCAGCGGATGCAACAACCTTCCGGATCAGCTTGGCGCCCTTGTGCGGCATATTCTCGAGAACAGCCATCGCCTCGGTATACGGCTTGGCGCGAACGAGATCGGCAACCGGGCGCACCTTGAACGGCGAAGCGATCAGCCATTTCGATGTGGCTCTGTAGCCAGTTTTGGTATTCGCCATTTCAGCACCCCTACTTCTTCTCGGCTTTCTTGTCGCTGCCGGCATGACCGCGGAACACGCGGGTCGCAGCGAATTCGCCGAGCTTGTGGCCAACAAGGTTTTCGGTCACATAGACCGGAATCCACGTTTTGCCGTTATATACAGATATTGTCTGACCGACCATTTCGGGAATGATCGTCGATGTGCGGGAGTATGTTTTTATGAGCTTCTTATCCCCCGCCCTGCTCATTTCGGTGACCTTCTTGTACAGGCTCTTCTCAATGAAGGGCCCCTTCTTTACGGACCTGGACACGGGTTTACTCCTCTATCTCACTTGCGCCGCTTTACGATAAAGCGGCCCGAAGGCTTGTGTGTATCACGAGTCTTATAGCCTTTCGCCGGCTGACCCCACGGAGATACAGGCTGTTTGTATCCCTTGCCTTTGCCCTCGCCACCACCATGCGGATGGTCGACGGGGTTCATGACCGTACCGCGCACTGTCGGCCTGATACCGAGCCAGCGAGTACGACCAGCCTTGCCGATGCGCTCGTTCATATGCTCTTCATTGCCAACCTGACCGACTGTCGCGATGCACTTTTTGAACACCATGCGCTGCTCGCCTGACGGCAGCTTGAGAACGACATAATCGCCCTCTTTTGCGGCAATGAGTGCGCTCACTCCGGCAGAACGGGCAAGCTGGCCACCTCTGCCAAGCGTCAGCTCGACATTGTGCACGGTAAAACCGACCGGAATTTTGTCGAGAGGAAGCGCATTTCCGACTTCGGCTGGGGCTTCCGGCCCCGAAAGAATGATCTGGCCTACTTTGAGCCCCTTCGGGCTGAGGATGTAACGCTTTTCGCCGTCGGCATAGGTAATGAGCGCGATATTTGCGCTGCGGTTCGGGTCATACTCGATGCCGCTCACCTTGCCGGGCACGCCGAATTTGTCTCTCTTGAAATCGATAATCCTGTATTTGCGCTTGTGACCGCCGCCATGGTGCCGCACAGAGATGCGGCCGTTGGATGCTCTTCCACCAGTGCTGCGTTTGCCTTTGGTCAGCGATTTGACCGGCTTGCTCTCGTTCGAGGTAATCTCTTCATTGATTACCTGCACGCGGTGGCGGAGTCCGGGCGTAACAGGTCTGAACGTTCTAATCGCCATAGTATTCCCTCACATCCTTATTCATGCGCCTTCGAACACTCTGATCGTCTCGCCCTTCTGGAGCCGGACAATCGCCTTTTTCCATTCCGCGGTACGCCCCGGCCTGCCACGAAGCCGCTTTGGCTTTGAGGTGACATTGATCACCTTGCAGGAAACCGGATGCACATTGAAGGTCTTAGCGACAGCTTCCATAATCATCGGCTTGGTCGCCCTCGCGTCGACTTTGAATATGTACTGCCCGATCTCGCGCATTATATTGCTCTTTTCGGAGAGCACGGGCTCGATAAGAATCGCGTCATATTCCATAATCAGCTCTCCTTGGTCTCGTTGGCATAGAACTCGTTGAGCTTTGCGGAAGCACCTTCGAGCATGACAACCTTGCGCGCATAGAAAAGGTCATGCGCCCTCAAACGGTTATACGTCAGATAGCTCAGCCAGGGGATATTCCGCGCGGCGCGCTTGATCATGGGGTCGTCATCTTTCAGGATGAGCACGGTTCTGGCCGGATTCTTGAGATCGACCACATTCGAAAGCACCTTTAAAAGGTCTTTTGTCTTGCCGGATTCGACTGTAAAATCCTCAATGATTGAAACGAGTCCGTCCTGAATCTTCAGGCTCAAAATAGTCTTGAGCGAGAGCTGTTTTGCCTTGCGTGGAATCGCGTAGGAATAGTCCCTCGGTTTGGGCCCGAAAGAAATGCCGCCTCCCACATAAATATTCGACTTCAAATCGCCATGGCGGGAACGTCCGCCGCCCTTCTGGGCGAATGGCTTGCGGTTCGTGCCATGTACTTCGCCGCGGTCCTTGGTCGAAGCAGTGCCGACACGAGCATTTGCAAGCTCGTTGTTGACCGCATACCAAATGACATCTTCATTGATTGGCAATCCGAAGACGGCATCGGACAGCTCAATTGTTCTGAGCTCTTTCCCGCTCAGGGAAATTACTTTGCCTTCCATACAGTCCTCCGCCTTCAGCTCTTCTTCACAGACTTGCGAATGAGCACATCGCAATTCCGCGGTCCGGGGAGTGCGCCGCGAATAAGCACCACGCCTTTCTCTGCATCAACCCTGACCACCTTGAGGTTCTGCACCGTAACCCGCTCGTTGCCCATATGGCCGGGCATTTTGATATTCTTGAAGCTGTGGTGCGGATAGGTACTATTGCCGGTCGAGCCTGGTTCGCGATGGAACTTTGAACCGTGCGTCGCACGGCCACCCTCAAAACCCCACCGTTTCACAACGCCCTGAAATCCCTTGCCCTTGGATTTGGCGATTACATCGACAAATCTGACTCCATCGAGCACAGATGCATCGATCGATTGGCCAACGTCCACTTCCTTCTCGAAATCTCTGAACTCGCGAAGGATCCTGGTGGGAGCGATGCCTTCAGGGAACTGGCCGGCATAGGGTTTGGTGACTCGAGATTTTTTCTTCTCGTAGACACCAACAACGACGGCATTGTAGCCGTCTTTTTCGGCGGTTTTTTTACTGACCACCACGTTGGGGACGACTTGCACGACGGTGACGGGCACTACTCGCCCGGTTTCGTCGAAAATCTGCGTCATTCCAACTTTCTTTCCGATTACACCGATCATTCGGCACTCCTGCGTTGAACGCTTCCGGCACGAAGCCAGGCGTTACAGCATTCTAGGCTTTGTCGCTACGGACAAAGATTTATTGTTTGATTTCGACATCAATTCCGGAGGGAAGCTCGAGCTTCATGAGCGCATCCATTACTTCGGGCGTCGGATCGATAATATCGATAAGACGCTTGTGCGTTCTCATTTCGAACTGCTCCCGGCTTTTCTTGTGCACATGGGGAGAGCGCAGAACCGTGAACTTGTTAATCCTCGTAGGGAGAGGTACCGGTCCGGACACCTTCGATCCTGCATTCTGAACAGTTTTGATAATGCTCTTCGCGCTATCGTCGACAAGGCGCACATCAAAGCCTCTAAGCCTGACTCGGATTCTGTCTTTCATCATTCCTCCAAAGAACTCTTGCACTCGTATCTTCGGCCGTACCCAGGCAGGCGCGCCGATGACGGTAAAGTGCAGACGGATCTGGGAGTCCGTCTAGTGTGCACGTGGCACCATTTCACACAAAAGCGTGCCCCCGCCTTTCAGGGGCACGCAATAGTAGCACTCGCTGAATTGTTTGTCCAGTAGCCAGCCAGAAGCAGCCGGCAGCAAGAGCAATTAGGCAATAACCTCGGTTACCTGACCGGAGGCGACAGTGTGGCCGCCTTCGCGGATAGCAAACTTGAGACCCTTTTCCATGGCGATGGGGTAGATCAGCTCGACCTCGATCTCGGAGTTGTCGCCCGGCATGACCATGTCCTTGCCCTCGGGGAGCTTAACCGTACCGGTGATGTCGGTCGTGCGGAAGTAGAACTGCGGGCGGTAACCGGAGAAGAACGGGCTATGGCGACCACCCTCCTCTTTCGAGAGGCAGTAGATCTGACCACGGAACTTGGTGTGCGGCGTGATGGTGCCCGGTTTTGCAAGAACCTGTCCGCGCTCGACTTCTTTCTTGTCGATACCGCGAAGAAGGGTACCGATGTTGTCGCCGGCCTGGCCTTCATCCAGCAGCTTGTTGAACATTTCGACACCAGTAACGACGGTCTGCTTGGTCGGGCGGATACCGACGATTTCAACCGGATCGTTCACATGGATAACGCCACGCTCGACACGGCCGGTTACGACGGTGCCTCGGCCGGAAATCGAGAACACGTCCTCGATCGGCATCAGGAACGGCTTGTCGATTGCGCGCTCCGGATCTGGGAAGAAGCTGTCCATTGCATCGAGCAGCTCCTGAATGGACTTGGTGGCTTCGGGGTTGTCCGGCTCGGTCATCGCCTTGAAGGCTGAACCACGGATAATCGGAGTCTTGTCACCGGGGAACCCATAGAAGTTCAAGAGGTCGCGCACTTCCTCTTCGACGATATCGAGCAGCTCGGGATCATCGACAAGGTCAACCTTGTTGAGATAGACGAGAATTGCCGGAACGCCGACCTGGCGGGCCAGAAGCACGTGCTCTCTGGTCTGCGGCATGACGGAGTCAGGGGCCGAGACGACGAGGATTGCGCCATCCATCTGCGCAGCGCCGGTAATCATGTTCTTGATATAGTCGGCGTGGCCCGGGCAGTCGATGTGGGCATAGTGCCGCTTGTTGGACTGATACTCCAGGTGCCTGGTGTTGATGGTTATACCGCGTGCTTTCTCTTCCGGCGCGTTATCGATGTCTTCGTATTTGAGGACTTTGTCGCCGAACTTGCGTCCGCAGTACATGGTGATGGCCGCACTAAGCGTGGTCTTGCCATGGTCGATGTGTCCGATGGTACCAACGTTCATATGAGGTTTGGTACGCTCGAATTTTTCTTTGGCCATATAAATCTCCTCCTTGGCTTCGTCACCGGCACTTCATAACCTTTCACAACCTGAACACGCTATGAAGACCGTCCGCCGGCATCGATGCCGCCGGATGCTACGCCATAAATTGCTTATTTGGGCTTTCGGATTATAAGCAAAGAATCAAGATTGCGCAATAGCCCGATGAGGCAAAAGCACTTTTTTCTTTTTAGAGGCTGAATATGCGCGCTACCCTGCTTTCTTCGGATGCTGCAATCGCGAAAAACAAGTACCCAAAACGGCCGTTCTCCTGCGGCTAATATTCGCGCGCGCTACCGTAGTGATCAAATTTCGCCTGATAGACGCCGCGCCCTTCGGTGATCGATCGCAGCAATGTTGCGTATCCGAACAGATTTTCCATTGGTGCATAGGCCACAATCGATTTTACTCCCCCAGTATCTTCGACTGCTTCGATGCGCGCGCCTCGAGCCTGGAGAGAAGCGAGCGCTGAACCAAACCAGTCATCCGGCACTTCGACCGAAACCTGCACAATCGGAACAAAGACGACAGCCCCTGCAAGATTCACAGCCTTGCGCAAAATCGAAGAAGCCGCTGCTTCCACAGCTGTTTCCGAGCGTTTGTCAGTGCTCCCCGCGGCACCACCCGGCGGCATGAAGCTTTCAACAATAACTTTTGTACCGACAATCGGCCACCCCTCGCAAGGGCCGACCGCCAGCACAGTCTCCATCGCGCGAAGAATGCATGCCTCATAATTTGCCGACAATCGCATGCCGCTCGCCACATGCAAGGAATTCGCGTTATTGTCTTTCTCATTCTCGAGAAATACGCCAAGCTCCACCGCAAGCCGCTCACCACCAAAATCGCCGACAAACTGGTCAGCAAGCCGAGCCGCCTTTTTCAGGCGCTCAATTTTCGGAACCTGAGGATTCCCGGCGCGGACACGCAATCCATATTCTTTTTTAAGCCGTTCGCGGATGATATCGAGATGCAGTTCGCCCTGCCCCGCGATGGTAATGCGTCCCGTATCTTTTTCTTCGCTCACCGAAAGCGAAACATCTTCCATGCTGAAATGCTTCAACGCTTCTCGCAGCTGAGGAAGCTCTGCCTGCGAGGAGGGTTCGATGACCATGAACACGAGAGGTTCCGGATTCTTGAATGATTCATAGACAATCTGCAGATTGGCCGCGCAGAGTGTTCCGCCCGCTTCCATGAAAGAAAGCCTGGCTCCGACGATTTCGCCGGCTGCAGCTGATTCGATATGCTCGATATCCGCTCCGTTTACCCCATAGAGCCGCTGAATCTGCACATGTTTCCTGGCTGGCATGGCCATGACTTTCATGCCTTCGCGAATCGTGCCTGACCAAATGCGCAGCCAGCCGAGCGGTTCCAGATTCTGACTCAAAACGGACTTGAAAATATATGCTGAAAATGGTGCATCAGGCGCTGCAGGAAGGTTCAGTTCGCTTCCATTCTTGAGGTCTTTCGCTGGCGGACATCCTCGCTCCAGAGGGTCAGGGAAATAATCGATCACCGCATCGAGCAGCAAGGCGGTAGAGATGTCAGAAAATGACGAACCGCAGAGCGCTGGCATGATATCCTGGCGCTGGATGGCCGGGCGAAGCGCGTCTCTGATATGGGCTGGAGATATCTGTTGTCCGTTGACAATCATTTCTGTCAGTCTGTCATCGTACATGCTTGCGCGATCAAGGATTTTTTCTCGATACTGCTCGATCTGTCGCTGCGATTTTTCAGAAATCGGCGCTTTATCGATTGGCAGTCCGATACTATCAAGCAAAGCTGGGCTTTCTCCTGCTTGGGCGATATTCTCAGACATATCGAGCATTGCAGGGAACCATCTTAGGTTCACAAGATCAGCTATTCCGTTCCATTGATGCCCTTCGAATGTAGGAACCTGCAAAGGAAGGACGGATTCGCCTAGTTCTCCTGCAATTTCCTGCATTGCAGCAAAAAAATCCGCGCCGCGCCGATCCATTTTATTGATGAAATACATGCGCGGAATCTTGTGAGCTCTGCAGCCGCTCGCAATAAATCCTGTCCTGACCTGTACGCCAGAAACTGCACACAGCACAATGACTGCTCCATCGAGAACGCGCAGCACGCGGTCGACTTCAGCGCTGAAATCGACATGCCCCGGAGTGTCCAGAAGGTGAAAGCGAACACCTTTATGGATGAAACGGACAGCGGCGGTTTTTATTGTAATACCATGCTGACGCTCGATAGTAAGGTAGTCGGTCGCGGTCGTTCCCTCGTCCACATTTCCGGCTTTTTCTCGAACACCGGCTACATGCAGCACACGCTCGGTTATCGATGTCTTTCCGGCATCGATGTGGGCGAGAATGCCGATATTGCGGATCGAAATGGGCGCGGCCTGCATATTCATTGCAGGATCAGTATACTTCTGCTGCACGAAAAGAAAAAGCCAGCCTCGCGGCTGGCTTTCTGTTGGCATTCAATGCGAAGCGCAAAGCGCCTGCATTACCATCTGTAATGTGCAAATGCTTTATTGGCTAAACGCCGCTCGCAACGCTCGCGGCTATAGCGTCTTTCGCTCATTACCAACGGTAATGAGCGAAAGCCTTGTTCGCTAAACAGACTGGCTAACGCCAGTCTTAGAGCTTGGCATTTGTACATTACCATCTGTAATGTGCAAATGCCTTGTTCGCTTCAGCCATCTTGTGCATGTCGTCTTTTTTCTTGATCGCGGTGCCGGTGTTGTTGAATGCATCGAAAAGCTCATCTGCGAGGCATTCCGCCATCGTCTTGCCGGTGCGCGCTCTGGCGGCATTGATAAGCCAGCGCATTGCGAGCGCTTCGCGGCGAGATTCGCGAATCTCGATAGGTACCTGATAGGTAGCGCCACCCACGCGTCGGGACTTGACCTCGATAGACGGCTTGACATTCTCAAGCGCTTTGTTGAATGCATCGAGGGCTGGCTGGCCGGATTTCTGCTGCAGCAGCTCGAGCGCATCGTACATGATGCTTGTGCAGATGGATTTCTTGCCCTGCCACATCATGCGGCAAATAAAGCGCGAAACAGTCGTTGAATTGTATTTGACGTCGGGAGCATGGCCCCGATCGATAGATTTCTTTTTTCTGCCCATGTATTACCTCTCTCAAGCCTTTGGCTTTTTGGCGCCGTACTTGGAGCGGCCCTGTTTGCGATCTTCGACACCGAGCGCGTCCTTTGTGCCGCGGATGATGTGATAGCGTACACCAGGAAGGTCTTTTACACGGCCACCGCGGACGAGCACTGCGGAGTGCTCCTGAAGGTTGTGTCCGATACCCGGAATGTAGGCAGTCACTTCGATGCCATTGGTGAGACGCACACGTGCAACCTTACGAAGCGCGGAATTGGGCTTCTTCGGCGTCACGGTCATGACACGCGTACATACGCCACGGCGCTGCGGACAGCCCATGAGCGCTGGCGATTTGGTTTTCCACTGGTTCTGCTTTCTTCCAAATCGGATAAGCTGGTTAATAGTCGGCATATAAGCTCCAGACTCCCTTTTTAATGCTCGCGCGTGTCAGCATCACGCGCGGCTTTTCATCTATAAAATATGTATTCCGGACTGCGAAAAATGCGGTGGCTATTTTCGCAGCGGTGTAGAATACCTTTCTCGCGCAATATATGTCAAGGGCCGCACACTTCGGTTGCGCGCTATGCGCGGCCCTTCACGATTCACTATTCGGACGGCTCTACATCCTCGCTGAACCCTTCATCGTTGTCAAACACCGAAGGCTCATCAAAGCTCACATCATTGGTTGTGCGATCCTGGAGAATCGCGGGCGGCGCCAATTCACGCTCCTGCTTGCGTTTTTCAAGCACTTCTTCGACAAGCGAGTTGAGGTCGTCGTTCACCGCATCGAAGAGGCGAACTTGTCGGTATTGCTTCATGCCGGTCCCCGCTGGGATAAGATGACCGATAATGACGTTCTCTTTGAGGCCTCTGAGCTGATCGATTTCGCCCTTGATCGCTGCATCGGTGAGCACTCTCGTCGTCTCCTGGAAGGAGGCTGCTGCAAAGAAGGAATCGATTTTGAGCGAAGCTCTTGTGATGCCGAGGAGGATCGGCCTGGCAACTGCCGGCTGGCCACCTTCTTCTTCGACACGGCGGTTTTCGTCATGGAATTTATGCTTGTCGATCTGCTGCCCGTAGATGAACACGGTGTCTCCCGGGTTGACGATTTCGACCTTTTTCATCATCTGGCGGATGATGACGCCGATATGCTTGTCGTTTATGGTAACGCCCTGGGCGCGGTACACTTGCTGGACTTCATCCATGAGGTAACGCTGACAGGCCTGTTCACCAAGGATAGCAAGAATGTCGTGCGGGTTTTTGCTGCCGTCGCAGAGCAATTCGCCGGCGGCAACCTTGTCGCCGTTGCGCACGAGGAGCCGGCGGTTTTTCGGAACGAGATGCTTGTACACCTTGCCAAAGGAATCGCGGATATTGATAACGCGCTTGCCCTTGAGCGAACCACCGAAGGAAACGGTACCGGAAACCATCGCAAGAACGGCGGGTGTCTTGGGTTTGCGCGCTTCGAAGAGCTCGCCAACGCGGGGCAGACCGCCCGTGATATCCATGGCCTTGGCGCTCTCTTTGAGAATCTTCGCAAGAATCTTGCCCGCTTTTACTGGTTCTCCATCCTCGACATTGACATACGCGCCTTCCGGCAAATAGTAGGTTTCGATGTCGTTGCCCGCCTCGTCGGTGATGAGGATTCTGGGCTCTTTGGTGTCGCGTTCACTGCCGACATCGGTGATGATTTTTTCGACGTTGCCGGTCTCGGCGTTGATTTCTTCCTTGAGGGTCGAGCCTGGCACAATGTCTTCATATCGCGCGATACCGTCGTGTTCGGAAATGATTGGGTCATTGAACGGGTCGAAGGTTGCGATCGTTTCGTTTGCAAGGAGAATCTGGCCTTTCGTAACAACGACCTCTGAACCGTTGCGTATTTCGACTTTCTGTTCCTGCGCAATAAGAAGAAGTTTGCCTTCGAGCACTTTTGCATAGGAAATGCTGGGCGACTTGATTTCCGCGCCATCGGCTTTCCGGATGACCGGGTCGTCCTTCATGACGCGCTGTCCGTCCTCGACGAGCACCACATCACCCTTGGATAATTCGAATGCGCCAAATACTCTGTTCACATAGATGTAGCCGCGGCGCGTGAAGAGGAAGTGGCCAAGGTCTGTTTTGACATAGGTGCCTTCAATGTCCACGACATATGCGGGATAGCGCAGCGAAATGCGGTTTTCTTCAGCTGCTTTGGTCGCCGCACCGCCGATGTGGAAGGTACGCATAGTAAGCTGAGTACCAGGCTGGCCGATCGACTGGGCGGCTATAATGCCGACAGCCTCGCCAATATCGACGGTCTTGCCGGTTGCGAGGTTGCGGCCGTAGCACTTGCGGCAGACGCCATGCTTGGCTTCGCAGGTAAGTACTGTTCTGACCGACACTTCTTCGATTCCTGCAGCCTCGATCTGCTCTGCGATTTCTTCGGTTATTTCTTCATTGGAGCCGACGATTATCTCGCCTGTTATAGGGTGGCGAATCGGGTCGAGCGTGAACCGGCCTATGATGCGCTCTTTGAGCGACTCGATGATCTCGTCGCCGTCCTTAATTGCGGTGTGAATGGCGCCATTGATTGTTCCGCAGTCGTCATCATTGACAACGACATCCTGCGCGATATCGACAAGCCTTCGTGTCAGGTAGCCGGCGTCCGCAGTCTTGAGCGCGGTGTCGGCGAGACCTTTGCGTGCGCCGTTTGTCGAGATGAAAAACTCGATGACCGACAAGCCTTCGCGGAAATTCGAGCGGATGGGCAGTTCGATAATATCGCCGGAGGGCTTGGCCATAAGGCCGCGCATACCTGCGAGCTGGCGTATCTGGTTTTTGCTTCCGCGCGCACCTGAGTGCGCCATCATATAAATATTGTTGAAGCCGTCGCGGTCCTTCTCGAGGGTCTTCATCATGACAGCGGTCAACTCTTCGTTTGTCTTGGACCAGACTTCTACAACGCGGTTATACCGCTCGTCCTGAGTGATGTGGCCGGCAAGGTACTGCTGCTGGATTGCCTCGACTTCCTTGTTGGCCTTTTCGATCATTTCGGTTTTTTCTTTGGGAATGACGATATCGTCCATACCGATGGTCGCGCCGAAGAATGTGGCATACTTGAAGCCCATCTCTTTGATCGTATCGAGCATATTGACCGTGATGAACGGGCCATTCGTGCGGTACACATACTCGATGAGCGAGCGGATGTCCTTATCCGTCAAGGCATAATTGATATAGGGAATTTCTTTCGGAAGCGCCTCGTTGAGGAGGATTCGGCCTGCGCTCGTTTTGATAAGCTTGCTGCCGTTGAGCGTTGCAGGTTTGGCAAAGCTGTCCCAGACAGGCTCTTTGGGGGTTTGCACATAGACCAATGCCTGATAGTCGCACGCGCCATATTCGCATGCGAGCAGGAGCTCCTCCGGTGAGGAATAGCGCTTGCCTTCGCCTTTGGTGCCAGGCCTGTGGCGGCTTAGGAAGTTGATGCCAAGAACCATGTCCTGGGAGGGATAGACGATAGTCTTTCCGCTCGCAGGGTCGAGGAGGTTGCGGCTCGAAAGCATGAGAGTCCAGCACTCTGCCTGCGCTGCATGGGTAAGCGGCACGTGGACTGCCATCTGGTCGCCGTCGAAGTCTGCGTTGTATGCCTTGCAGACGAGCGGGTGCAGCTTGATGGCCTTTCCTTCGACGAGGATCGGCTCGAAAGCCTGAATACCGAGACGGTGCAGGGTCGGCGCGCGGTTCAGGAGCACGGGGTGTTCCTTGACGACTTCGTCGAGCACTGCAAAGACTTCTGGCGTTTCGGACTCAACGAGCATCTTGGCTTTCTTGATGTTGTAGACGACATCCTTCTCGACAAGCTTTTTCATGATGAAGGGCTTGAAGAGCTCGAGGGCCATTTTGGTCGGCAGCCCGCACTGCCACATCTTGAGCTCGGGTCCTACGACAATGACGGAACGGCCCGAGTAGTCGACGCGCTTGCCGAGCAGGTTCTGGCGGAAGCGGCCCTGCTTGCCCTTGAGCATATCAGCGAGGGACTTGAGCGGGCGGTTGCCGGCGCCTTTGACCGCACGGCGGCGGCGAGTATTGTCAAAGAGCGCATCCACTGCTTCCTGCAGCATTCGTTTTTCGTTGTAGATGATGATGTCGGGGGCATTGAGCTGCAGTAGTTTCTTGAGGCGGTTGTTGCGGTTGATAACGCGCCGATAGAGATCGTTGAGATCGCTGGTCGCGAAGCGTCCGCCGTCGAGCTGGACCATGGGGCGCAGTTCTGGCGGAATGACAGGAATGACGGTCAGAATCATCCACTCGGGGCGGTTACCGGACGAGCGGAAGGCCTCGACAATTTCTATGCGCTTGAGAAGGCGCTTGTCTGCTTTCGCTCCGCGCTCGATCATCTTCTGCCTGAGTTCCTGAGAAAGTTTGTCAAGGTCGATCTGCTCGAGAAGAGAGCGGATAGCCTCCGCGCCCATGCCTGCGGTAAATGCGCCACCGTAGCGGTCCATCGCCTCACGGTACTCTTCGTCGGTGAGAAGCTGCATTTTCTTGAGTTCGGTCTCGCCTGGATCGATGACAATGTATTTTTCGTAATACAGCACGGACTTGAGAGTGGCCATGGGCAGGTTCAGCAATAGCCCCATCCGGCTCGGCACTGAACGGTAGAACCAGATATGCGAAACCGGGCTTGCCAGCTCGATATGTCCCATGCGCTCGCGGCGCACCTTGGAATTGGTCACTTCGACGCCGCAGCGGTCGCAGATGACGCCCTTGTACCGGATGGACTTAAACTTGCCGCAATAGCACTCCCATTCCTTGGTTGTGCCGAAAATGCGTTCACAAAAAAGGCCATCGCGCTCCGGCCTTAGTGTCCTGTAATTGATTGTCTCAGGCTTCTTGACCTCTCCATATGACCAGGCACGGATCATTTCCGGGCTGGCGAGATGGATGGAAATGTTGTCAAAATCCTGGATATCTCTCATGCTACCCCCTCGGGCGATCGGCATGTTCTATGCCGCGCGCCCCGCAGCGCATACTGCGGAGCGTAATTACATGGCACATTCGTTCGCTCAGAATGCACCACTCTGCTTCTTGATAATATCTTCATCGCGCTCTGTGAGCGGTATCTGTTTCCCTTTCGAATCGTACACCTTGATGTCAAGCGCAAGGCCGCGCAGTTCCTGCACCATGACGTTGAAGGCCTCGGGGATGCCGGCTGCAGTGTGCGGCTCGCCTTTAACAATCGCCTCGTAGATTTTGGAGCGGCCGGTCATGTCGTCCGACTTGATGGTGAGGAGCTCCTGCAGGGTATTCGCCGCGCCATAGGCTTCGAGCGCCCATACTTCCATTTCGCCAAGGCGCTGGCCACCGAATTGGGCCTTTCCGCCGAGCGGCTGCTGGGTGACGAGCGAGTACGGGCCGGTCGAGCGCGCGTGCATCTTGTCGTCGACAAGGTGGTGCAGCTTGAGGAAGTACACAACGCCGACCGTAATCGGGTTCTTGAAATATTCGCCTGTCTTGCCGTCGCGCGCCATGACTTTCGAAGAAACAGGGAGCCCCGCCTGCTGGAGCTTCTCTTCGATCTGCTCCTGCGAAGGCGACTGGAAGACGTGGCATGCGTACCATTCATCCAGGGTACTGGCTGCCCACCCCAGTTCGGTCTCCATAATCTGCCCGATATTCATCCGCGAAGGAACGCCCAGCGGGTTGAGGCAGATATCGAGCGGCGTGCCGTCTTCGAGATAGGGCATGTCCTCGACGGGAAGCACGCGGGCGACAACACCTTTGTTGCCGTGGCGGCCTGCCATCTTATCGCCTTCTTTAAGCTTGCGCTTGACGGCGACAAGCACTTTGACGGTTTCTTCGACGCCGGGCGCGAGATCGTCATTGTTGGCGCGGGACATGCGCTGGACATCGATGACCGTACCCTCGATGCCATGCGGCACGCGCAGGGATGAATCGCGGACATCCTTGGCTTTTTCGCCGAATATCGAGTTGAGAAGCTTGAATTCGGGAGTTGTGTCGGTATCGCTCTTGGGCGTAACCTTGCCGACGAGAATATCGCCGCTCTTCACTTTGGCGCCGATGCGCACCACGCCTTCGCCATCGAGGTTGTCGAGCATTTTTTCGCTGGTGTTCGGAATGTCGCGAGTAATCCGCTCGGGGCCGAGCTTGGTGTCGCGCACTTCGAGGATGAATTCCTTGATGTGGATCGACGTAAAGAGATCTTCTTTGACCACGCGCTCGGAGATAAGGATCGCGTCTTCGTAGTTGTAGCCGTTCCAAGGCACAAATCCTGCAAGGATGTTGCGGCCAAGGGCAAGCTCGCCCTGGCTTGTCGCTGGACCGTCTGCAATGACCTGCCCCTTCAGCACATGTTCACCGCGCTTGACAATCGGGCGATGATTGAAGCAGGTGTCCTGGTTGGTGCGCTGATACTTGATGAGCTGGTACACATCGGTATCGTCGGGCGATTCCATCTTGTCAGGGCGAATGACAATTCGGTTTGCATCGACAAATTCCACTGTGCCGGTGCGCTTGGCCTTCATGAGTACACCAGAATCGTACGCGGTCTTCCATTCCATACCCGTTCCGATGCGCGGGGGCTCGGTGAACACAAGCGGCACAGCCTGGCGCTGCATGTTCGAACCCATAAGGGCTCGGTTGGCGTCATCGTGCTCGAGGAAGGGAATAAGAGCTGCCGAAACTGAAATGATCTGCTTGGGCGAGACATCCATGTACTGGATTTCGTCTGGCCGGCGCATAGTGTAATCGCCCTGGTGGCGGCATGAAATAGATTGATCGAGGAATTTGCCTGCCGTATCGATGCGCGCAGATGCCTGAGCAATGTAGTACTTGTCCTCATCGATTGCGGAGAGGTATTCGATTTCGTCGGTAACCTTGCCCTTGACGACTTTGCGGTACGGAGTCTCGAGGAATCCATAGTCATTGACTGTTGTGTAGGTCGCGAGGGACACGATGAGGCCGATATTCGGTCCTTCCGGTGTCTCGATGGGGCACATGCGCCCATAGTGGGTGTAGTGAACATCGCGCACTTCGAAACCTGCGCGATCGCGGTTGAGGCCGCCCGGACCGAGGGCATTGAGCCTGCGCTTATGGGTGAGCTCGGCAAGCGGATTGACCTGGTCCATGAACTGCGAAAGCTGGGATGTGCCGAAGAATTCCTTGATCGCTGCTACGATCGGCTTGATGGTAATAAGGTCTTGCGGCTTGGCGGTCTCGAGGTCTTTGCCGGTCATGCGATCTTTCGCGGTGCGCTCCATGCGACTGAATGCAACCTTCATGACATTGGACATGAGCTCGCCTACTGCTCGTACGCGGCGGTTGCCAAGATGGTCGATATCGTCCACGTTCGCTTCGCCGTAGTACACATTGATAAGGTGCTTCATTGTCGCGACGATGTCGTCTTTGGTGAGCGTCAGTGTCTTGAAGTCGAAATCGAATTTCTTGTTGAGTTTATAGCGGCCGACCGAGCCGAGGTCGTACTGGCGAGCAGTGAAGAACATATTGTGCAGATCGCGCTCGGCATTCTCCAGAGATATGGGCTCGCCGGGGCGCAGTACGGAATAGACCGCAGAAATCGCATCTTCTTTGGTAGGCTCGTCCTGATCCGGCGTTTCTTTGACAAGCTTGACATCCTCGCGTTCGAAGCAATTGAGGATCATCTCGTTGTGCAATGACTTTTCGTCGTCGAAATCGATCACTTCCACAGAGCCAATGCCGAGATTGATGAGCTCATCGATTTCATGGAGGTGTATTTTGTCGCCAGCACGAAACAGGCGCTTTTTCTCGCCATCCAGCTCAATGTACACTGCCTTGGCAAGGATTTTGCCGACGAGCGCGTCTTTTTCGGTCTGGTTCTCCGAAAGCTCAACTTGCTTGGTCGTGTAGAAGGCGGCAATGATGTCTTCACGCGTCTGGATGCCAATGGCGCGCAGAAAGAGCGTGCCGAGAATTTTGCGTTTGCGGTCGATCTTTGCATGGATGAGGTCGTGCTTCTGGTCGATTTCGAACTCGAGCCAGCTACCGCGATACGGAATGATGCGCGCAGAAAATACGCCTTTCTCGTGGCTGAACACAACGCCGGGCGAACGGTGGATCTGCGAGACAATGACGCGTTCTGCACCGTTGATGATAAACGTGCCGCGGTCGGTCATGAGAGGAATATCGCCCAAATAAATTTCCTTCTGGCGAATTTCTCCTGTCTTCTTGAACACGAGGTTGATGACTGCCTTGAGAGGAACCGAGTATGTGAGGCCTTTCTGTTTGCACTCGAGCTCCGAGTACTTGATCGCTTTCTCATCCAGCGAATAATGCTCGTATTCGATTACGAGATCGCCGGAAGGGCTTTCGATCGGGAAGGTGCCCCTGAACACCTCTTCAAGACCGATTAAATCGAGCGGCTCCCCTTTTCTGAGCTTATCCCGCTGGAGAAAGCGCTCATAGGAAGAAACCTGAATATCGATCAGATCGGGAATGTCCATGACATCCCGATAATCCTTCCCGATGTATATGCGCTTGATCTTCTGTTCGGTATACGCCATCCGTCACCCCTCCATGCGCGCCCGTGCGCGCGGGTCAAAGGTCCATGCGCTGCTGCCTCTCCGCTGCAACGCCTTCTCATTTCCGTCATCAGGAGGCATCCCCTGTGCGGCGCATGCATGGCGCCCGGGAATGCATCCTGAAAACGGGGGGACCTGAGGGTCCCCGCCGGATTCATCGCATTCTCGATTTTCAGTGCGATTACTTCACCTCGACCTGGCCGCCAGCAGCTTCAATCTGCTTCTTGACTTTTTCGGCTTCTTCTTTGGAGACATTCTCCTTGAGCGGCTTGTCGCCAGCTTCGACGAGATCCTTCGCCTCTTTAAGACCAAGCCCGGTAATAGCGCGGACTTCCTTGATAATGGCGATTTTCTTGTCGGCAGGCACGTTGCCCTTGAGGACGACGGTAAACTCGGTCTTTTCCTCGACAGGGGCGGCTGCTGCGCCAGCAGCGGGAGCGGCGGCAACGGCCACAGGGGCGGCTGCGGTGACGCCGAATTTCTCTTCCATCGCCTTTACAAGCTCGGAAACCTCGAGGACGGTCATCGAAGCGATCGCATCGATGATTTGCTCTTTTGTCAATGCTGCCATATTATCTTCTCCTTGTTTCATAATAGCCCGCCACAACGAACGGACTTTTTATCGAATTCCGACAGGAACGGCAGCGTCCGAAGCCTGACGGAATCAATTTTTAAAACGATGCGGCAGCGCTGGACGGGTTCGTGCTTCTTGCCAGCGTACAACGCACACGCAAGTTATGCGTTCTCCTGCGCCTTTTTCTCCTCGATAGCCTTGAGCACGCGAACCAGCTTCGTCGGTATCGCATTGATGACATACACGAGGTTCTGTGCCGGGCCCTGCATCGCGGACATGAGCATCGCGATGAGCTGATTCCTGCCAGGAAGCTTGCTGAGAGCCTCGACCTGATGAGAATCCATGAACTGGCGACCGACCATTGCGCCCTTAATGACGAGCGCGGGCGTCTCTTTGGCAAAATCGAGCAGGACTTTCGCCACTTCGTTGGAATCGGTTTTTACAAATGCGACGGCGGTAGGACCGGTAAGCACAGGCGCCACATCCTGCGAAAATCCCAATTCCTCAAATGCAAGCCGAGCAAAATTGTTCTTTACCACATGGAGCTCAACGCCTCTTTCGCGAAGCTGGCGCCGAAGGCTTGTGATCTGTTCCACGGTGAGGCCGCGGTACTCGGTGAAGATGAAATCGTTCGAACCGGAGATCATCTGCTTGAGCATGCCTATGGCTTCGATTTTCCTGGGCTGAAGTTTTGATGCTTTTATGGCCATAGTCTTACCTCTTTTCCGACTTGTTGAGTACGACTTTGACACTCGGCCCCATAGTCGGCGTCAAGTATATGGAAGCGATGAAATCGCCTTTGGCATCAGCAGGACGCTTGCGGCTAATTTCTTCGACAAGCGTGTTCAGATTCTCGGCGATCTTTTCTGGCTCCATGGAAACCTTGCCAACCGGCAGGTGGATGATGCCTGACTTGTCAGTGCGGTATTCGGTGCGGCCTTTGCGCAGCTCGTTGAGCGACGCAGGGAGGTCGTTGGTGACCGTGCCGGTTTTGGGATTCGGCATGAGGCCGCGGCGGCCAAGGATCATACCGAGCTTGCCGACATCTTTCATCATGTCGGGGCTTGCGACCGCGATATCGAAATCGAGCCAACCGCCCTTGATCTTCTCGATGAGTTCGGCATCGCCCGCATAGGTAGCGCCGGCTTCGAGGGCTTCTTTTACGCGCTCGGGGCTGCAGAAGACGAGGATTCGTTTTTCGCCGCGGAACTGGTGTGGAAGAACCACTGTGTCGCGCACTGACTGGCTCTTCTTGAGATTGAGCCTGATATGCACTTCGACAGTTTCGTCAAACTTGGCGGTTTTGAGCTCCTTGACCAGAGCGCACGCGGCCCCTATTTCATATGCCTGTGAAGGATCAACTTTCTTCGCGACTTCGTTGTATTTTTTGCCGTGTTTCATCTCACCACTCCACTTCAACGCCCATAGCCCGGGCGGTACCTGCGATGATGCGTTTCGCGGCTTCAAGATCGTTTGCGTTGAGATCCGGAAGCTTCAGCTTCGCGATCTCTTCGAGCTTCGCCTTCGAAAGCTTTGCCACTTTGTCTTTTTGAGGAAGCGCTGATCCCTTCTCGATGCCGCAGGCTTTTTTGATGAGCACACTGGCAGGAGGCGTTTTCAGGATAAATGTAAAGCTCTTATCCTGATAAATTGTAATAATCGCCGGGATGACAAGACCTGGCTCCATGTTCTTCGTGCGGTCATTAAACTGCTGGCAGAACATGGGCGCAGAAACGCCATGAGGACCCAAGGCGGGTCCTACGGGAGGAGCTGGCGTCGCTTTGCCGGCGGGGCACTGCAATTTGACGATTGCAGTAATTTTCTTTTTGGCCATAGCCGTTCTCCTATTGTGGTATACCCGACTTCCAACGAGCCGGGGTAGCGTCCCTGTCGCGCAGAGACTCCCATCTTCGGAGGATAAACCCCTTATCTGAGAAGCATGCCGGCTTAAACGCCGGCCTGCCGCTGTACAAAGATCACTGGACCCCTCGGCGGGGCACCTGCTTACATCTTCTCGACCTGCGCCATGTCGACTTCGACCGGCGTGGATCTGCCGAAGATCTGAACGCTCACTTTAATCTTGCTTTTCTCGGCGTTCACCTCATCGATAACGCCGGAGAAGGACTCAAATGGTCCTTCGATAATCTTGACTTGCTCGCCCACAGTGAAGGTCTGACGGAAGTGGACTTGCCGCTCGCCTTTGAGCTCTCCCGTGCGCTGAAGAATGCGCTTCACTTCTTCCATGGTGATGGGCACAGGCTTCACGTTGGAAGCGGAACCGACAAAACCGGTTACCCCTGTAATATTCCGAATAATTGCGCAGGTCGCTTTCCAGCCGTTCTCAGGAAGATCCATCTCCACTAGAATATAGCCAGGCAGAATCTTGCGGGAAACCGTGCGCTTTTTCCCGTCTTTTATTTCGGCCACTTCCTCGGCAGGGACTTTCACATCCGTGACTATATCGCGAGAAAGCTCACCGGAGTCGATGAGCATGCGGATTGTCTTTTCTATTTTATTCTCGTAGCCAGAGTAAACATGAAGAATATACCAGGCTTTTGCCATCCCTTTTCTGCCTTATCGGAAAACGACCTCGATTCCCAACACAAGGAGGAAATCGATGAGGCCGAGCACCAGGGCCACCGCGACTGTTGAAATAACTACAATCTTTGTCGAGGCGATTACATCCTCTTTGGACGGCCACACCACTTTTGCAAGTTCCGCATAGCTGTCTTTAAAAAACTGTATGATTTTCTTCATGGCGGCTCCTTGGACCCCTTTCGCTTTTTCGCTGTACGCATGCACAGCGTATTGCGTTCATTCTCAAACCCAGGCCAGGTAGGACTCGAACCCACAACATCCGGTTTTGGAGACCGGCGCTCTACCATTAGAGCTACTGGCCTAAACAGTTTATTTTACTTTTGTTTCCCTGTGCAGCGTGTGTTTGCGGTCCCACTTGCAGTATTTCATGAGCTCGAGCTTGTCCTGCGTCGTCTTGCGGTTCTTCTTGGTTGTATAATTGCGACGCTTGCACTCGGTGCACTGAAGGGCGATAATCTCTACATTCTGCTTTTTCTTGGATGCCATGGCTCCCAATCCTTTCGCGGCGATCCACAATCGTGCACGCCGGGATAATCAAAAATGAATTCGAGCCCCCGAACGGAATCGAACCGTTGACCTTATCCTTACCATGGATATGCTCTGCCAACTGAGCTACAGGGGCGCAAAATAGAGCTTGGCGAATATATCACTCGATGAGGGATATGTCAATATCGCTATCTACCTCTCCCGCGGGTTTTTCGAGAGAATGCATTGGTTATTGAAGCAGCTACTGAATCTTTTGTCAACACAAGGAGCGCAATGCCGACCGCCGCAAACACAACCGTCCCCGCAACCAGCGGGACGCCGGCTGCTATCAATCGAGAGTGGGCGTCCGCAACCTTCGCGTACACCGCCCTGTCGACAAACAAAGCCGGCACAACCGCAACGGCCGAAAAAATTGCCATCCTGATCGCATACTTCAGTGCGTCCCACAGCTCATGCCGCACACCCTCGATATTTCCCTTTATTAGGGCCCACACAAGAAGTCCGGTATTCACCGCGCTGGAAAACGAAAGCGCGAACGCAATGCCCGGCCCCTGGAACCGAAACGCGAGCGCCAGAACCAGCACCACATTCACGCCAAAGCTCGCGATGCCCGCCCATGTCGGCGTCTTTGTATCACTGCGCGCATAAAACGCCGGCGCAATCAACCTGTTCATCGCTATAAATACAAGCCCCGTCTGGTGCCAGAAAAAAGCGCTTGCGGTGAGGCGAACCGACACATCGGTAAAATCTCCGCTCTTGAAAAGCAAGGTAACGATGCGCTCCGGAAAAGCCATGGAAAACACTGCAACCGGCACTGTGAGCAGAAGAAGAGAACGCATTGTCCGCCCCAGCGTGCTGGAATAGTCGCGCCAGGCATGTTCCCGAACTGCATCCGCAAGGCGCGGCAAGAGCACCGTCCCCGCCGAAACTGCAAAAATGCCGAGAATCAATTCCTGGAGCCGCAGCGAATACTGGAGGCTTGAGGCAACCCCTGTGCCTGCCCGCGACGCAAATGCTGTGCTTACCAGGTCATTCACCTGATATGCCGCCATGCCGAGAATCGTCGGCGCAATGAGCGCAAACACCTTGCGCATGCCCGGGTTCAGGAACGCTCGCGCTGGATTCATGAATCCGAAACGTATTCCCAGCCTGAGCACCGCTGGCAGCTGCACGAGCGCCTGTGCAAGCCCACCAATCACAACACCCACAGCCATCGCACGCGCAGGGTTTCCGAGTCTGCTCCCGACAAGCCAGGGAACCACGATAAAGCAAATATTGAACAGAATCGGCGCAAGCCCCGAAGGATTGAAAATCTCATGCGAATTCAGAATTCCCTGCAGAAGCGCAGCAAAAGAAACAAGAGCCAGGAATGGAAACATGATCCTGGTGAGCAGCGCCGTTTCAACCGGTTCGGAACCAAAAAGCTTGACAATCCATGGGGCAAGGGCAATTCCCAGCGCCACAGCTGCGGTGACACAGATAGTCAGAACCGTCAGGCTCGCGGAGAGAAAGGTACGCGTCTCCTCGTCGTTTTGCGCATGGAGATAGCCTTTGTAGGTCGGAATGAACGCGACGGTAATCGAGCCTTCCGCAAAAAGGCGCCGCGTGAAATTCGGTATAATAAAGGAAACAGTAAATGCGTCGGAATATATCCCGGTGCCGAGAAAGCGCGCCTTCGTCATCTCGCGGATAAGGCCAAGAACTCGCGAAATCATGGTCAGCACCGAAAGCATGCCGGCGCTTCGCACCATTTTCGCCGATGCGGCATCTGATTCCAGCGTCGGTGCTGGCGTCGATGCTGCTGTTTCCGGCGTCGATGCGCGGGCTGCGCTGTTTTCGTGATTTTCTTGCGGGGCCATTGCCGCTAGCCTACTTCAAGAGCGCGCAAAGGTGAAGTAGCGGCTATCGGCGCGCCGGCTGCTTACCCTATTTAACCGAAGCGCCTTATTGATGAGTGCAGGCTTCGGGCGCCGGCAGCTTGCCGTGTTTTGCTTGGGCGCATTTGATTGCTGCGGACCGTCGGCGCTGGCCCTTCGCCCTATTTAACCGATGCGCCTCTTCCTTGTATAACTGGTGCATATGAACAGAAACAAACCAGCAGCGCCGATCAAGCTCATCGCGCTCGACCTCGATGACACGCTGCTGCGCGCTGATCTCACTATTTCGGAAGAAAACAAGCGGGCATTGCAATGGGCCGAGAATATGGGGATTCATATTGTGCTCGCGTCGGGGAGAAATTACCACTCCATGCGCCGTTACGCAGAAGAGCTTTTTATTCACCGCAGAGGCGATTATCTCATCGGCTCGAACGGAGCGCAGCTCATACGCGCCAGCTCGGGCAGGTTGATAGAAGACCTCAAACTCTCTGCAGCCTTCTGCAAGGAAGTGGCTTCGGATCTTGAGCGCAAAGGATATTTATGGCAGCTCTATATCGGCGGCAAAATTTATTGTAACAGAATGAACAAATGGGCGATTATGGATCAGGAATTCACAGGCCAGCCGCTCGAGGTCATCCGCGATTTTGACACAATCCTGAGCGAGGATCAAACCAAAATTCTGGTGTGCGGTGAGCCTGAACAAATCGAGGCTCTTTACCAGGGTCTTGTAAATCGCATCGGCGATCGGGCAGAGATTGTGACATCAAAACCCTATTTTCTCGAAATATTGCCTAAGGGTGCAACCAAAGGAGCGGCGCTCGAGCGCCTCACTGCGCGGCTCGGGCTTGATATGGAGTCAGTGCTTGCAATAGGCGATGCTCGGAACGATTACGATATGATTTTCAAAGCAGGCTGGGGATGCGCCCCTGCGAATGCGGCCGACGAGATCCGCGCGATCGCCCGCTTCGTTTCGGCTCGAACAAACGAAGAAGACGCAGTCGCCGACATTCTGGAATGGGGTCTGACCCCTTTTTTAAAAATTTAAAAAAGGGGTCAGACCCCCGAAAAAAACTCGATGAGATACTGCTGCACGCCGAGGAAAAACCTATCCTGCATTTGCGCCGCAGCGGGCGAGATATAGCGGTAGTGCCAGCTCTCCCAACGATAGCCGGTCACATCTTCCATATTTTTCGGGAAGGAAAGCGAAAAGCCAAATGTGGAAGCATGCGCCGCAAGCCACTTGCTGGCAGCAGTCTCGGCAAATGCATCGGTTATCGAGCCAAAATCTATGGCAGTGCCAAGCTGGTGCTGGGACATGCCGGGAGGAGCAGATACCCGCTCCGCTTCGATCTTGCCCATTTCTTTGACATTGCGCTCGAATACTGTTTTCTGGTACTCATATGAGCGGTACGCAGACGAGACAACGAGCGTGATACCGTCTTTGCGGGCGGCTTCTGCCATGCGCGCCAGCGCCTCGCGCGCAGGCTTACGGAGCATCATGCCTTTTTTCGAAACCGCATACGGAAAGGCGCCATCGAGCGACACAAGGTCGCCGGGAATGAAAGAAGCAGGCAGCGCAACCGTCTTGTCCACGCGGCGCAAAAGATTCGGGTCTGCATTCATGACTGCGCGCACTTCATGAAAAAGGCTCGCAAATTCCGAAGGCGCCTGATTGATTGCCGCCGCGATGCGACTGCGGTCTTCATCGCCAAGACGCACTGCCGACAGCGCCGCCTGAGCTTCAGCGCGTATATCGGCAGGCAACCTGGAAAGAGTATCGTTTTTCTGCGCGGCACACGCCGAGCTCGATGCAAAGACAAACGCCGCCGCAAGAGTCGTTGCAATCAAAGAAAAAACTCTCATAATGGCAGAATAGCATGCTTCGAACGTTTTTTGAACCGCGCCTGCGCTAAAGCAGCCTTAATATGCAAGGGCGAGCCAAAGGATATTACATGACCGATACGCAATTCGCGCGCTTTTGCGATGTGCGCGAAAAAATCCGGCTTTATATTTCATCGATATCAGAGAATTCACAATGGATACTCGAAGCCCAGCGAACAGTATACAAAGCCCGTGGCTACGATGAGGCAGATCTGCAAACCCCAGTCGTCTACAATCTCGCGCTGGAAGATATCACTGCCAAGTCCGAGCCGCGCTTTATCATCGTTGCGGACAATCCCGGCATTCAGGAACAGAAGGCTAAAAATCACCGCTACCTTGTTGGCCAATCAGGGAAACTCGCGGTATCGTGGTTCCGGGAAAATCTGGGAATCGATTTCAGGTCTTCAACGCTTATCATCAACAAGACGCCAATTCACACGCCGAAAACTGCGGAACTTCGCCTACTCGTGCGCTCTGCGGGGTCGCGCAGCGATGAGCTTGCAGGCCTGCTGGTTGACAGCCAAAGAGAAATGGCGCGCTTTGCCTTCGATTTGCTAGAAATCCTTGAGTGTCCGTTGTGGGTATCGGGTATTGGCGAGCTCAGGCCCAAAGGCATTTTCCGACCCTGGGCTGAAGAGCTGCGCGCATTATGCCTTGGGGCGCCTTTCGAATTGCGCGAGCGCGTGTGGCTTTTCAGGCATTTTTCGATGAACCAGTTCGCTATCGAGTATGCAAATGCTCGCAGAGCGATGATGGTCGACCCAAAAGAGGCTCAAAATACACAAAAGGCATCGCGTGTCCCGAACCCGGGCGTTTCGGATCCGGGCGCGACCTATGCGATGCTCGCCGAAATCGGCAGAAAAAACCGCACCACAATTTTGGAGTTTTAGCCTTGAGGCGCTGGGCGCGGCGAGGCGGCGGGTCGGCGGCCGCAGCGGGGCAGCTCAGCAGCGCAGCGGAGTAGTGATGCCAGCCGCGCCCCTAATGCCTGTTGCGCCGCGAGAAGTAGTTAGCTCCGCCCCCTATGCTTTATGCGCAAATACACCTGCTTGCCGGGCACCATGGGGTTCGTACGCTCATCTATTTCGAATAAATTTGTCGCCTTGATGAGCTCTCCGAGTTTGCGGAATCCATAGTTTCGAGGGTCGAATTCCGGCAGCCGATTGGCGATATAGGTGCCAACCTCTCCAAGGTATGCCCATCCGAATTCATCGGCAGCTTCTTCGGCGGCGCTCAGAAGGAGCGCTTTGAGCTTCTTGTCATCTTTTATGTCGGGTTGGGCGGCGGCACGTTTGCTTGCGGCATCCTTGTCGGGATGGCTTTCGCGCTCCTCGTCAGTTTCACCCACATTTTCCTGCAAGATTTCGGTGTAAATGAATTTGTCGCATGCTGCAACAAAGGGCTTTGGAGTTTTGCGCTGGCCAAAGCCGAGCACCAGTTTGCCATCTTCACGAAGACGCGCGGCAAGGCGGGTAAAATCCGAGTCGCTCGATACAATGCAGAAGCCGTCCAGATTTTCGGTATAGAGCAGATCCATCGCATCGATGATCATCGCGCTGTCCGTGGAATTCTTGCCGGTTGTGTAGGCAAACTGCTGGACAGGCTGAATGGCATACTCGAGGAGTCGCTCTTTCCATCCCCGGAGATTCGGGTTTGTCCAGTCGCCATAAATTCTTTTTACGCTGGCTATTCCGTATTTGGCAATTTCGGCCAGAAGCCCGTCGATAATGGCTGGCTGCGTATTATCCGCATCGATAAGGACCGCAAGCTTTAGCTGCGAGTCTGATTTCATCATGTTTCTCCTGAGTAATTTTCTATTTTACAATGAGAATCTGTATGTCGCACACATTCGTGCCGGTCGGGCCGGTCTTGAATAATGCTCCTGCCTTGTCAAAGAACGTGTACGAGTCGTTCTCCGCGAGATAATGAGCAGGATTCAAGGCGTGCGCCTTTGCGCGTTCGATAACCGCGGCATCAGCAAATGCGCCGGCCGCATCGGTGGGGCCATCGTTTCCATCGGTTCCCGCGGAGAGAAATGCAATTCGATCGAGCTGACCACGCAATGCTGCTGGATAGTGCGCAAGCTCTTCAAGAAAAGAGAGCGCCATCTCCTGATTCCTCCCGCCCTTTCCGTGGCCGCGAATTGTCACGGTCGTTTCGCCTCCCGCAATGATGCAGGCAGGCGTGGCGACTGGAATCTTGTGGAGCAGGATATCCTGGACAGCGCCCGAAAACACCTTAGCGATTTCGCGTGCTTCGCCGGAAAGACGCGTGCCTATGACCAGCGTGTGATACCCGAGATCCTTGCTCTTGCGTTCCGCCTCGATAATTGCATGAAAATTGGTGCCTACCAGTATCGTTGAACAAGCTCTGAAGATTGGGTCCCCCGGTTTTGGAGTATCGGGGCGCTCGCCTTCGCAGCCTGCCTCAATTATGTGAACCACCGATTCGGGCAATGCGTCGAAGAGTCCATACCGATCGAAAATAGCCTTTACATCCTGCCAGGTACTGGTATCCGGCACAGTCGGACCGGAAGCGATGGCATCCAGATCATCGCCCATCACATCCGACAGCACGAGAGCGAGTGTTTCGGCTGGAAATAGTGCACGCGCCAGAAGCCCGCCCTTTATCGCCGAAAGATGCTTCCGCACAGCATTGATTTCATGGATGGTCGCACCGCATGCGAGCAAGAGGCGCGTCACTGCGGCCTTGTCCTCAAGCGTCAAACCTTCGGCAGGGCTGCTGAGCAAAGCGCTTCCACCTCCGGATATGAGCACGCATACGAGCGTATGGCTGCCCCGCTTTTCCCATTCTCGCACCTGCGAGGCAAGCGCAAGCATCTCCTTGCCTGCGAGCATGGAGCGCTGGTCCGGTACTGGATGTCCTGCTTCGATTATATGGATGGAGCGCTCGGCGAAAAGCGTACGCGTTTCGGGATCGAACGCCAGAGGCTGGCCTCCTTCGGGAGCTTTCGTGATAACAAGCCCCTGTGAAACCCGCTCACCCAGAAGTGCAGCAAGGCTTGCAGCCATTGGAATCGATGCCTTGCCGAAAGCAGCCAGCACTATTCGCTCGTACTTGTCAAGATCGTATTCGCGCACGGCTTGACCATCGCCTACAACAAGCTTCGAGCCATCGAGCGACAGGCTATACGAAAAAAGGCGCTCGGGGCGCACTCGCTCCACTGCAGCCCGAAAGATCGCTTCGGCATCTTGGCGCAGGTTCAGCATGGTTTTTGTATTCATCATGAGTTCCTCTTTTTTGTTCTATTGAGCGCTTGCTGACAAAGCTCGAGATTGCGGGCTACTTGGATGCTGTGCGAAAGTTCGAATGCTTTTTCGAACAGCAGCTTCGCTTCTTCGGGCTTGCTCTGCTTATTGAAAAGGATTGAAGCTGCATTGTTCAGCGCTGGCCAGTTTGTCTCATCCAATTCGAACGATTTTAAAAACATGGCGACTGCATCCTCATGAGCACCAGCTTCTCTCAGATCTTCTGCCTGTTTGAAAAGCTCCATGGCTTTTCTGGTGGCCGCAAATCTTTTTTCATCTTCGCATATTGTGAGCCGCTTTTCCATAAGGAGCCTCATATGGAAAGCCTTGCCTCCTTCGGCACATTCTGGCTCCTGAAGCGCTTTGCGATAGCGTCGTTCCGCTTCTTTTCTTTTTCCGGTCGCATATGCAAGATCGGCAAGCGCTGAATGCCGATAGAACGAAGAGCCATACAGCTTTTCTTCTTTTAATAAATAGCGTTCGGCTTCTTCGGACCTGCCCTGGGCTAGGAGAATTACCCCAAGATTGCGAAGTACGCGAATCGAGTTCGGCTCCGATTGCTCAAGTTTTCGAAACCAGCGTTCAGCTTTGGCATAGTCGCCTGCAATGTAGGCATTGAGGCCGAATCGCTCGCACAATGTTGCATACAGCTTGTTCATCGGCCTCAAAGACTACATCAATGCACGAACAAGGACAATATGAGAATGGCAATGAAGGCGACTGCGCCTTCTATTGCGGTCGCGGAAGTATATGCCTTGTATGCGATATTTACTGGCATTCCAGAGAATTGTGATACAACCCAGAAATAGGAGTCGTTTGCATGGGAGACCACCATTGAACCAGCGCCAATGGCGATCGTGGTGAGTGCCGGATCGAGGCCGAGTGTCTGCAGCAAAGGCGCCATAATGCCGGCAGTGGTTACAATTGCGACGGTTGATGAGCCTTGAGCTGTCTTGAGAGCAGCTGAAATGATAAATGGCAGGAAGATTCCGAGCTGCATGCCCGCCATGTTTGTCTTGATGAATTCAGTGATGGGGCTGGCCTTGATAATCTGGCCAAATGCGCCGCCCGCGCCGGTGATAACAAGAATTATTGCTGATTCCTTGATGCCTTCACCCATCCAGCCAGAAATAGCATTCTTCAGTTCGCCTTTCTGTACAAGAAGCAATGAAACAAGCACACCGATTATCAACGCAGTGACGGGATCGCCAATGAACGAAAGGAAGATGCGGAAACCGCCATCGCCAAAAGGCCTCGAGGGGAATTCTGCCACACTTTTCAGAAGAATGAGCGCAATGGGCAGTACAATTGGAAGAAACGACAGGAAAGTTCCTGGCAATTTGCCGAATTTTTTCACAATTTCCGAATAGGTCTCGTGAATTTCCGGCTCGATTTCATACCTCTTCGCAAATTTTGTTGCCCAGAGAAGCCCTGCCAATGATGCCGGGATTGCAGCAATGAGGCCTAGCAGAATCACTTTCCCGAGATCCGCACCCAGTGCGCTCGCTGCTGCAATCGGGCCGGGAGTCGGCGGAACCATCGTATGGGTCGCGTACAAGCCCGTGGAAAGAGCGACCGCCATGACAGCCATCGAAATGCCCGATTCCTTTGCAAGCGCCTTGTTGAGAGGATTCAGAATGACATATCCCGAATCGCAGAACACTGGAATCGAAACAATGTAGCCTGCGACATTCATCGCGAGCGGAGCACGGGATTTGCCGACCAGCTTGAGAATAGCTTGTGTCATGGAAAGCGCTGCGCCTGTTTTTTCGAGAATTGTGCCCATAATGGTGCCCGCCACAATGACAATGCCGATGTTCGTCAGCGTGCCGCCGAACCCATTTTTAATGCCCGCGATGACATCCAGCGGCTTCAGACCGATGAGCAGTCCGAAGACAAAAGAAACGCCTATCAGTACGAGGAAGGCGTTCATCTTGTACCTGCCCGTCAGGATGATAATGAGAATTACCGCTAGCAACAAAAGCAATAACGCAACAACACCCGAAACCATATATGCCTCCTGGAAGCAAGATTAGCACACGTTATTTCCGGATGCAATTATTAATTACGCTTCATCAAGTTATATTGACTATATTGCATCGATACATTTAGTGGGGGGCCCGGGCTTGCCCGGCATTTTTCTGAAGAACAAGGCAGACAGGCAAATGATCAGAATAGCCGGAAGTGCCATTCCATTCGAAAGGTTTGCCGGATGCATCGAAGAGAACAGGCGATTCAGAAGTACAAAAACCTTCATACTCGAGCCCGATCCCATCCTGTAAGGCTGCATTCAGAAGAAATCCATCGAACTGCTCACGCTTATCGCGATAGGCAATGCTGAACCCATCGGGTTTTTCTGCCCATGGGCTATAGAGCGCTACTCTTGATGCATCATTGGGTGATGAACCAGCGGGCTGCAAAAAACTTTGGGAAACCCAGAGTGGCTCGCCTTCGGCTGCTGCTGGTGGAGAGCCAGATTCAAGCGGCATCAGGGCAGTGGGATAGCGCCTGCTTATCCTGAGATATTCATCCGGCGACTCGTTGAAATCGCCACACACAATAATCGGCAAATCTGGTTTTTCCGATTCGATTTCGCGAATTCGTTGGGCCAACAAAGCTGCGGCGGCGCGCCGCGCGGATTCGGTTTCCTGCTCGCCTTCCCGTTTGGATTTCCAGTGGCAGATGAGGAGCAAAATGCGGTCTGCGTCACTTGTTGCGCCGCTAGTATCCAGCTCGACCTCGAGAATGTCCCGCAAAGGACCAAATCCCCACGCATCCATTACCGAATGGGTGTGCATTGCTGTCACAGGAAAGCGTGAAAGAACCCCTGTATGGATGATGCTGTCCTTCGGTCCGCTTATCGCCCAATATCGATAAGCCCCTTTGCGGAAATGCTCTGCAAGGTCTGCAAGCACTTTTTCATTCTCGATTTCCTGGACGCAGAGAATATCAGGATCCCGGGCCTGCGCGGAGCCTGAGTCTTTGCCCTTGCCAAGCGATCGAACCGCTTCGACGACATTCGCCAGGCGTTTTGCATACAGCTCTTTTGTCCATTTCCCTTTCAATGGCTTGAATTCGGGGTACTCGTTGCCGCTTTCCTCGGCATCGAAGAGATTGTGGACATTGTACGAAACAATGCGAATTTCTTGCGCCTGATCGACAGAGCCGAGCGAACAGCGGCAACTGATGACAAGCATGGCAATTGCTGCAAAAAAAAGAAATGCCGGACGCACACTTCCTCCTTATTCTCCATAAGGAAGACGCATCCGGCATGCTCCGCGCTTCAAATTTGAAGGGTCGGGCGCTCGCTTTTTCGTTCTATATAAGTTCGTTTCTGGAGGCGATCACCTTGCCGATAAGCCCATACTGCATCGCTTCGGGCGCATTCATCCAGAAATCCCTGTCAGTATCTTTGGTGATTTTTTCGAGCTGCTGCCCGGTTGCTTCGGCGATGATTTCGTTGATTCGCGCGCGCGTTTTTTCGAGCTCGCGCGCATGAATTTCGATTTCGGTAGCGACTCCATTCATCCCCGAAAGAGGCTGATGAATCAGATACGACGAATTGGGCAGGCCAAAACGCCGCTCCTTGGGCACTGCAAGTAAAATCAGCGCTGCGGCTGAAGCAACAAGACCGATCCCGACAATGCGCACCGGCGCTTTGATAAAGCGGATCACATCGAAAATCGAGAATCCGGCATAGACATCGCCGCCCGGGGAATCGATAAGCAGCGTGATTGGTTCTTCGGACATGCTGTCGAGCAGCAAGAGCTGTCGAACCACTTTTTCGGAAAGATCTTTGTCGACCTCGCCGACAAGAAGGACAGTGCGGGTTTTGAGAAAACGTTCGCTCAAAGGTTCTTCGGGCCGTTTGGCTTCGGTTTCGGTAGTCTGCGGCTCTGCGAGTTTCATTTTTTAAGGACTCCTTGCATCAATTTAAAAAGATCCGATTGAATAGTAATGATTTCGGAGCAAAGCGGCAACGGCACGACGAAGGCGCCGCCAAAAACTTAACGTAACAAAAAATTTTACGTAAAATTTTGATCTTTCCTTCAAACCCTGTAACTCAGTTGCCCAATTGTTTATTATATATTAAACTTTATATGTTGCGTTGTGCCAATCGCTTGTGTCTATACACGCCCCGCGCAACTGATTGACTTAAAAAAGGCGCGTACATAGCGCAGCCAAGAACAGGAGACACTATGGCAAACAGCCAGAATCGCCCGCTCAGTTCCAGATTGATCTTTCAATCATCATCATTCATTCTGCTTTCGTTGATTATTGTGCTATCCTCCGCACAGCCTGCCGCAGCTGCCGAAACGCGGCCATGGTATGCTTCCGGCCTCGAGGCCCTCGGTTTTTATGTGTTCGACCAGCCCTTCGAACAGCCCAACTTCAGTGTTGCTGCAATCAACGGGGGCCTGAAAAGCCGCCTTTCCACCAAAGGCAATATCACTCTGCTCAATTTCTGGGCAACTTGGTGCCCACCGTGCAAGCAGGAAATCCCCACCATTCAGAAGCTTCACGAAACCATGAAAGGCGAAAAATTCGAAATCATGGCAATTGATCTTGGCGAGCCTCCTGCCAGTGTCAAAACGTTTCTGGAACAGAACAAGATCACCTACCCTGTCTATGTCGACCCGAAAAACAGCCTTGCCGCGCTGTATGCATCCCGCGGCATCCCCACAACCTATATTCTCGACAAGAATGGGAAATTCATCGCGGGAATTATCGGTAGTTTTGAATACGACAATCCCGAGTTTGTGCGCATCATGAAGGAGCTTGCGCGCAAATGAATCAACCCGACCTGATCGCTGCCTTTGCCGCAGGACTTGTCTCCTTTATTTCTCCTTGTGTGCTCCCGCTGCTTCCTGCATATCTTTCTCTTTTATCAGGACTTACGATAAAAGAGCTTTCGGGCCAGCAAAAACGGGCAAAGCTACTCACTGCAAGCCTCATGTTCTCCGCCGGATTTACGCTCGCATTTACACTGCTGGGCATCATTTTCTCGGGTGGCATGAGCTTTGCAGGCGCCGGGGCTTCGAGACTGTTCGGGCAAATTGCCGGAATCATTGTCATTGTGCTCGGGCTCAACATCATGTTCGATTTTATCCGGATTCTGAACAATGATGCCCGGCTCATCCAGAAATTCGCAGGTAAAGGTCGGGGGCAGGTTAATTCTTTCCTGATGGGATTAGCGTTCGCCGCAGGCTGGTCGCCGTGCATCGGGCCTATTCTTGCATCGATTTTGTTAATGGCAGCGCGAAATGCAAACATTGCAGCCGCAGCTCTCCTTCTGGTTGCCTACTCCGCAGGATTCGCAATCCCGTTTATCGCGAGCGCACTCTTTTTTGAACGCCTTTCGCCGCTTCTGGGCTTTCTGAAAAAACATGGCAATGGCGTTCGCATTGTCTCGGGTCTGTTGCTTGTCGCATTCGGCATCGTGATGGTGCTGGGCTCGGTTTCGCGCATTTCTGCTTTGGCTGCCCAGGCTGGAATGGCGCTTTTGAGCTTTGATGCCTCTTCTCCTTTCTTTTCGAGATTGATCGGCGCTGCTGTCTGGCTGTTGTTCGCGGCGCTCTCATTCAGGGTAATCCTGAATCGCCGCCGCACGCACTTGCAAGAAGAGGCCATAGCACCGGACCAGACACAGCCTGCTTCGCCTCAAACAACAGCGAATGCTGGCTCTACGCGGCGCCCGACCCTTCCCTGGCTTTTTTTTGCGCTGTTTTTCGTGCTCGCAATCCTCGAGATAGCAGGAGCGATTGGCCTGGTGCGGATTATCGGTGGCTGGCTCACGTTTACGGGAATCTAGCCTGAGATTTTTGCTGCGCTGTAGGCGGCGGGGCTCGCGCGGGCATGATAAATGTACAACTTGACCATTATGTATTAATTCGATATACTACCATTATGAAAACGTTCCAAGTCGCCGAAATCAGAGCTCAATTTTCCTCTGTCCTCAAGGAAGTCGAGGCGGGCTCCGAGATAGGAATTACCTTCGGGAAAAAGAAAGAAACTATAGCGGTTATCGTGCCTATTGAACAGTACAAAAAAATGAAAGAAAGAAAATTGGGGACCCTTGAAGGCAAGGCAAAAATTCGGATCAGTGAGGATTGGACCATCTCCGATGAGGAATTATTGAACTCATGAACATATTGCTCGACACCCACTACTTGCTCTGGGCATTCCTCGATACGTATAGAATAGAAAAAAGACTTATGGATATCATTCTTGCGGAAGACAACGAAATCTTCTACAGCCAAGCAAGCCTCTGGGAAATCTCGATCAAATATAACCTTGGGAAGCTTGTTTTCGAGGGAATAAGCCCTGAAGATCTCTATCGCGAAATAGAAAACAGCTTCCTTAGATGCCGCACTTTTACAAACGACGAACTCATCTCATTCTACAGGCTGCCAATAGAGCACAGAGACCCCTTTGACCGCATCCTTGTCTGGCAAGCCATCACTTCGGATTATTTCTTTTTGTCATCGGATGGAAAAGCCGATGCATACACAAAATATGGCCTGAAAATATTGCACTGAGTGCGCCATGGTTCGTTCCGTGCATCGCTGCAATTTTTTTGCCTGCAATTCGCTCTCTTTATCTCTTATACCACCCCGGCCTTCAACGAGCGCCTGAATAAGTAGCGCCTGAGCCGCTCACCCCATACAACAACAACAGCCAGCGCAAGCCTTGGTACAATAAGCCATAGCACCGGTATCGAAATCGCCGCATACAGCACGGTATCCTCGAGGAGCGAATGGGAAATCGCCGCATGGTGGTTGAAAAGGTCACCTTCCTGCAGGGTCATGCGGCCTTCGTCGCGCGCAGCTTTGATGATGCCCGCGCCATACGCGTAGCCCACGATATTGATGACAATCCACATAAAGCCCATCGATGGTTCGAGGCCGAACAAGCGCATAAGCCAGCCGAGCCACTTCGAGAGCCACTCCATAAGGTTGAATTGTTCGAGCAGGGTTTGGGCGAACATGAGCGCCAAAATGTACACGATAATCCTTGCAGTGAGCTTGAGCGTCGAGAGCGCCCATGAAGCCATCGTTGGCCAGAATGCGCTATTAGCAGTTGCCGAAGCGCTGAACAGCTGTATCTGGGCAAATGAAGCCGGAAGAATGAGGTTGAGCAGAAAACCGCCAACCATCGCAGTGCCAATCCTCAAGAGAGCCATCTTCAGCGCCGAAGAGCCGATGGATTTCATAACGGCCGTCTCGACGAGCAGGTTGTGCGATATGAGGCACATGACTGCGAGGATGGTTGCATCCCTCAGGCTCAGATTCATGGAACTCATGACAGCGATCGAGGAATAATTGTTGAGGAGGGCGCCGGAGATGTACACAAGGGCTGCTTCGCCTGGCAGACCCAGAAGGCGCATGAGTGGGCGCAAAACCACAGCTATTTTTGCAAGAAGCCCGCTCCAGCCGAGCAAGGTGACTAGAAGGCTCACTGGCACCATGATTTTTATGAGAAACCATGAAGTGTCGATGGTGCGCTTGAGGGTCGTGCGAGCGATTTTTCTCACATTTTGCTGCAAAAAATTCACTTCGAGGCTCCCCGAACAGCGATTCTCGACACAAACGCGGCAAAATCCTTGTCACTTGCCAGCGTCCTCAAGTTTTCGCGGACGCGATAACTCCAATTAGATGGGAGCGTTGTGCCTGGCACATTGATGCGCTCATCCCTGGCATCGGGCTCTCGCCATTCAGGATGACAGGCGAGAATATCCTGAAGGGGATACACCACAACATTCGAGGCAGAGAGGACAAGGGCCCGGACAAGCACCGCAGCAGCCGATGGCTCAAGTGCTTCTGGCGCCTCTTGCGAGCAATTCGCAAGCAGAGAACTGAGCAGCGCATCCTTTTCCGCCATTTTTTTGAACATCGCCCAGAGCTGTGCGCGGTCAGCCTCTTCTTCCCACCACTGGCGCATGCTCGAAGAATCGTGCACGGAAGTGCAGGCGACCGACAAAGGCTCATAGGCTTCGAGCTGAATGTAAGGCTGGCCGGGCTTATCCCATTCGCGCTCCCAGCGCAGAACGCGCAAGCCAGGAATCTTGAGCTCTTTGAGCACTTTCGGCACACAGGGGGGAACTGCGCCGAGATCCTCGGCAAAGGGCTGCATGCCAGTCGAAGCAACAAGCATCGAAAGAAGTTCGCGCCCTCGCGATTCCCACACGGCGAGTGACTTCGAAGCAAGCTCGGCGGCTTTTTGTTCAAGCGCTTCTTGTTCCTGCACGCTCAAGCTCTTCCAGCTCGTGGTGTTGTGGTATTCCCAGGTGAACACAAAACGATCGGGCTCGACTTCGTAGAGAGCTCGGTCAGTCCACCATTCGCACATGCTCTGCGCATAGTCTGACAGGGCGCTGGCTGCCTGCGGAAAATCGCCTTTGAGGGCGGCCACTTTTGAGTTGATATCGGCGCTGCCGCGGATTTGGTGGCTGAACAGAAAAAGTGGCTCATTCTTGATGCGCGCAAAGCAAGCCTGGCGCAGGCGATCAAGACGCTGCACCAACGAAACAATACGATCCGGCCCTACGACTTCAATGCATTTTGCCTCAGCCTCGATGATTTTCCATTCAGGAATATGCGGCTTTGACAGCCAGGTAATCCGCTCGTCAGAAAAACCAAGGGCAGAAAGCTCTGACCGCGCCAAGCGCTCAGAAGGCTCAAACTCGCCTAGAAACGCTTCGCTTTCGAATGCGCTGATCGCCCAGATGCGAAAAAAGCCCAGCACATGGTCGATTCGATAACTTGTATAGAATTGGTCGGCATAGGCAAGCCGCTGACGCCAGAACGCATAATCCCCGGCCTTGAGAGCGTCCCAGTTGTAGAGCGGAAAACCCCAGTTCTGCCCGCGCGGCGAATACATGTCGGGCGGCGCCCCAGCCTGGGAATTGAGGATAAAGATGTCGCGGTTATACCAGACGTCGGCAGAATCTTTTGCGAGTAGTATGGGGATGTCGCCCATGATGTCGATGCTCATCCCGGCAACAGAATGCGCAGCATCCTTGAGCTGTTCGCGCGCAAGAATCTGCAGCCAGAGGCGGAAACGGGCTTCTTCGCCGGTTTCGCTGCTGTCCCAGAGGGTTTCGATATCGGCAGGCGTGACATCGCGATATTCGGGCCATTCCCACCAGGGGGCGAGGCCGTATTTTTCTTTGAGGGCCATGAAGCAGGCATAGGGCTTGGCCCAGGTTTCTTGCGCTGCAAAGAGTTCGGCGAGGGGGCGGCAATATTCCTGGCTCTCATTCCAGACCGAGCGAAGCGCGGCAAGCTTATCCGAAAGCACTGCTTCGAAGGCAACTCGTTTGTTTCCGGCATGGGCGCGCGCAAGCTTGTTCTCGGCCTTTTTGAGTATATCGATTGCAGATTGAGCGAGCGGGGCCCCCAGCGATTCCATTGTTTTGGGAACTTCTGGAAGCGAGATATAGATCGGGTGCAAAGCAAACGCGCTCAATGCTGAATATGGAGAGGTGCCGTTCCCTGTATCGTTGAGCGGCAAAAGCTGAATGAGTGAAAGGCCCCACTGCTTCGCAAGCTTGGCGAGTTCCGTCAAATCCGAAAATACGCCGCACGCGGCGCTCTTGTTTTTCCTGAGCGAGAGAAGCGGCACGACAAGCCCGCTGATTCGTTCGTTATTATGTATACATTTCATGTTCGATTCTCCTGGTTCCGGAGCAGGCGGAGCGTATCCTTGAGAGAAGAAGCACGCGTCCAGCGGAAAGATTGAGAAGCATGCTGGGCAGCGCGTGCTGCCTGATCAGAAAGCGTACCTTTTGAGAGCCCTTCGCCGGGAAGCAGCACGCCAGGGCCGATAATCCGCTCAAACCCGAGCTGGCTTGCTGCCTTCGCGCGCCTGTCCATCGAGCGGACTGGCCGGACTTCTCCTGCGAGTGAAAGTTCGCCCGCAATCGCCGAGCCCAGAGGAAGCGCTTGCCCTGTCCGCGCGGAATACAGCGCACAGGCAAGCGGCAAATCGACCGCTGGCTCGGTAAGCCGCAAGCCCCCCGCCACGTTCACATAGATTTCCTGGCTCGAAAAATCGAGCCGCGTCTGCTTTTCAAGCACCGCCGCGATGCGCGATACGCGCAGCGGGTCGATCCGGTCCGAATAGACCCGCATGATGCCCGATTTCGATGGAATAGTAAGCGCCTGCACTTCGGCGAGCAAAATCCGAGAACCTTCATGCACAATCGCCACCGCAATGCCCGCCGGCAGCTGGCCTTCCCTTCGCACCATGAAAATGCCTGATGGATCGGGCAATTCAGCCAGGCCTCTCTCGCCCATGAGAAAAAACCCGAGCTCATCCGAAGAGCCGAAGCGATTCTTGCTCGTCCGCAGCACCCGCAGGGCATTCTCGGCCTGCTCGAAACTGATCACGGCATCGACAAGGTGCTCGGCTGCTTTCGGACCAGCAATCATCCCGTCCTTCGTGACATGGGCCACAAGCACCACAATCGAATCATGACTCTTCGCCCACTCCACAAGCTCCTGCGTGCAGAATTTGATCTGGTTCGGCGTGCCAGGAACCGCCCCCGCCTCCGGCGAATGGATGGTCTGGATCGAATCGACCACCGTGAGCAAAGGATGCACCGAATCCATCACCGACAGACACGCGTGCAGGTCATTCCCACAGAAAATCTCGATCTGTTTCGAAAGCGCTCCTATGCGCTCGGCTCGCAGGCGAATCTGCGCCGCCGATTCCTCGCCCGAAATGTAGAGCGCCTTGCCCTTTGCGCTAAGCTTCGCGCTCGCTTCCAGAAGCAGCGTGCTCTTGCCGATGCCCGGCTCGCCCCCGATAAGAATGGCCGAGCCGCGCATGAATCCGCCGCCTAGCACCCGATCGAGCTCGGAAATTCCCGAAGACACCCTCGTGCCGAGCGCCGGATCCACCGACTCAAGCGGCAGGGAGAACGCGGAACTGTCTTTTTCGAAGCGGCCCGCAGTTTTTGCTTCAAGCATTGTGTTCCACTGCCCGCATTCCGGACATCGCCCGAGCCATTTGGGCTCTTCGTGGCCGCACGCCGAACAGCGAAAAATGATCGATGGCTTTTTCATGCTCAGAGTATGGTATACGAGGGGGCGGACAGGTTCAATAGCATAACGCTTACTAGGTTGCTATTCTATTTTTTCGAGTTTCCCGGCCTTGAATAACTCATAATTTTCCCGGGCGGTCTTGCCGGGGACGCCTGCAAAGAGCTTCATCGTGCTTCTTGCAAGAACAGCCATGGCTTTGGGGCCGAGCTGGGCGCCGATATAGACCTCTGCGCCTGAATTCACCACCGCCTGTCCAGCCTGGACGCCCGCGCCGCCTGCCGCGTTGACGTTGCTCGCGTTGTCGATCCACGACCATTGGTTTGTCTCTTCCTCGTATACGACAAAACCTGCAGCTCTACCGAAGCGGTCATCGAGCAGCGAATCCTTGCCTTTGTTTTCGCTTGCGCTGAATATGATCTTCATTTTGACCCCCATAGTTGCTTTAGTCATAATTGCCGTTATTGCCATTTCTGAAATCGTTCCAATATCGAGCGCCATGTCTGCGTCAAAACTGACGTTATGCGCTCGTCATCTGTTTCTTCCAGCACTGTTTTGCCATTACGCACAGCGCGCACAAAATCAGAGGAGAGAGGAATGGCACCCCAGAAATCACTACCAGCCTGCATCGTTGTTTCTTTGATTTTTATGCTCAGAACCTCATTGATATCCGCCCGGTTGACAAGAACACCTGCAGGAATTTTCAGCTTTCTGGCCATTTCCATTGCGCGCTCTAGGTCGGATACACCGGAAAGCGTGGGCTCTGACACGAACAGAATGTAATTGACACCTGTCGCTGCGGCGATCGCGGGGCAGCTGACACCCGGTGGGCCGTCGATGATAATCACCTCGGCATCCTTTTCTTCCGCGATTTCATCGGCAAGGCGGCGCACCTGAGTCGAAAGTTTGCCTGAATTCTCAGCACCAATGGATAGCTCGGCATAGACTATTGCGCTATCAAACCTGCTTTGGCCAGTGAAAATGTCACCGCTTTTACGCTCGACCATGGAAATTGCATTGAAAGAACATACGCGTGGGCAATAGCCGCAGCCTTCGCACGAAGCTGCTTCGATTCGATATTTCGAACCGCTCTTTTCTATGGCATCAAAACGACACACTCTCGCACAGAATATTCAGAGCCGGGAATATTCGGGCGGAATGTTGCCTTCAGAATACGACTGCGCAAGTCCAGAGTTGTAAGGTATCCGAGCGATGATGGGCACCTTTTCCTCATTCGCAAATTTCTCGATGCCTGCATACCAGGGGCTGTCTTTATTGATGACAATAGCGCACGGTTTGCGGCTTGCCTTTACGAGCCGGAATGCAAGGCTCATATCATGCAGGCCGAACGGGGTTGGCTCTGTCACGAGAACGACCGCGTCGGATTTGATCATTGCTTCCCGCGAGGCACAGGCGGTTCCAGGCGCCGCGTCGAAAACAAGCCAATGAATGCCTGCGGCCTGCGCTTCTCGCAAGGCCTTGTCGCGGGTCTGTCTCACGAGGGTTGAGGCGATTTCCTGGCCGATATCGAGGCGTCCTTCAATAAAAACAAGATTCTCGTTGACGGAATATTGTTGAATCTGGCCGATTTTTGCCGGTACCATGGAAAGCGCGGAGGCAGGGCAAAGGTCCGAGCACGCATAACAGCTGTGGCACAGTTCCGGAAATACAATAACGTACTTCGGGAGTGCTGCGATTGCGTTGAATTTGCAGAAGCCTTGGCATTTGCCGCAAAAAATGCAGAGGTCCTCCCTCCATTTTGGCCTGTACACAACTGCATCGACCGAATCCTTACGCTGTTTTTGCAGGAAAAGGCCCGCATTCGGCTCTTCGACATCGAGGTCAGCAAGAAGCACTTTCTCACCACACCGGGCGACTTGTGTCGCGAACGAGACGGCCACCGTTGTCTTGCCAACGCCGCCCTTGCCGCTCATTATAGTGACTGTCAAGATTACGTTCCTTTCGTTAGCTATATGCTTGTTCCTGCTTCCCAAAGACAAATTCGAAAGGCAGCACATATTTGCGGTTTTGATAGCTGACAATTTTGAATTTTCCGCTTGCAATCAGGCGGTCGAGCGTTCGCTGTGCGAAGTATGCTTCGATGGTTCGTGCCTGGGCAATCCTCAGGGGGTGGCGCCTGCAGATTTCAGAGATAGCTTCTTCAGCGCTATGAAATTCATCCAGCCCAAAACTGCCTTCTTCAAGCTGCGTCACATTTTCTCCGCCGAACAGCGCAAGGGCTTCGAGTATAGTTTCCGGTCGCGGCATGTGTACCCATGGCTCGGCAGGAGGCCTTGTGGGAGCCATCACATAGGTTCGCTCCGGATGGACGCTGTCGATGAGAGCTTTCAAAGCTTTCATGGCCTCGGTATCGGTATTGACCATATCGACGAGCATGATTTCAGCCCAGATCTGCCCTTTGAACTCTGCGGCAAACTGTTGGATGCCTTGCCAGACCTGTTCAAACCGAAGACTACCGTGCGGCCGGTGCATACCCTTGAAGGTGTCCGGATCGCTCGTTGTCATGGTGATATTGACCACATCGGCTTCGCGTAGATCCTGACGCACATCTTCCATCCACAAGAGCGAGCCATTCGTGATCACTGCCACTTTGTAAGGAAAGCTCTGTTTGCATTCGTGAATTAGAGCTCCGAGGTCAAGACTCAAAGTAGGCTCGCCATCTCCGACAAAGGTTATATAATCGATCTTGCCTTCATTCGCGCGCACCACTTTTTCGATATCGGCAAACACAGCTTCTTTTGGGAAGAAACTATGCCGCTTTGTTGTCAGGGTTTTTGTGCGGCCCAGCTGGCAATACACGCACGAGTAGCTGCATGTTTTTTCGGGAATCGGACTTACACCGACTGATCGGCCGAACCTGCGCGATGGAACCGGGCCGTACGCATACATGGGCTACCTCCCGCCTCTTCCGCCGCCAAGACCTCTCCCATGTCCTTGCCCTCTGCCCAAACCACCGCCGCCCAGGCCTCGCCCCATGCCTTGCCCGCGCATCGCAGGATTTTCCGAATTCGGCCGTATGGCCTGGAGGGGACAGACATCGAAGCAAATGCCACAATAAGTGCATTTGGCATTATCGATCACTGCAACATTCTCTGAATTCATGGCAATTGCATCGACAGCAGCAGAGAGCTTAGTTATTAGCATATGCCAATAATATCACTATACAATGGTCCTGTCAAATGCCAAAGAGGGCGTTATGGCTGCAGGGACTCTTCAAATCGAGTATGGAATAATAGTTTATCTGGGCACTAGGTGCGCGACCTGATATTGCTGCTTCCGCAGTGAGGGCAATTATGCGGCGTTTCGCTTCCGGAAGGCATGTTCCATTCCTGCCGGCAATCGAGACAGACAAAAGAGCCACCGGAAATATCCACGAATCCGCCTTCAATGCGAAGCGCCTTGCCGTTGACAAGCACATCGGCCACCTTTTTGCGCGCTGATGCGATAATGTTGCCGAAGGTCTGCCGCGAAACGCCCATGAGCTTCGCTGCGTCTTCCTGATACTTCCTCTCCATATCCGCAAGCCGGAGCGCTTCCAGTTCATCAAGTGTCAAAATGACTTCCTCCAGCTCGCGCTGAGGGATCCCTGCGGGCTTGAATATATTTGTAATGGGGCGTCCGTTGATTATCCTGTATTTCATTGGCCTTGGCATAATGGACCTCTCCGGGAATGGTTTTCAAAACGTACTATCAGATTGAAATACCAAAGCATCGCTTGTCTAGTAGGGGCTGCGCCTTCTTCACTTTCTTTACCTTCTGCGCCTTCCTCTCCTTGCTCACCTTCCTTTCGTTCCCCTCCTTGCCCCCCTCGGCCCGGAACCGTTACTGTATCTCCATGGCCACAATTATTCTCAAATCCAAAGAAGATATCCGCATCCGCCGGGGGCACCCGTGGATCTATGACAACGAAATCGCGGGCGTTGAGGGCGAGCCGGAGCCCGGCGGCGAGGTCGAAGTGCGCGACGCGCGAGGGCTCCACGTGGGCTACGCGTTTTTCAATCCGAATTCGAAAATTCGTGCGCGCGTGTATTCACGGACCGCAAAGAAAGCTGACGAAGAGTTTTTTGTGCGCGCGTTCGAAGCGGCCAGGAAATGGCGCAAGTTCTGTTTTGGTGAGCCTGCAATCGAAAGGCGCATGAGCCTGCGGCTTGTCTATGGTGAAGCGGATTCGGTGCCGGGGCTTATTGTAGACGGATTCGTGGGAGTGCCCATGCTTGAGGGCGATAATGCGGGCGACAAGCCGCTTGTCGCACAGCAGGCCGCCCAGCCCGACCCAAAAGGGCTCTGGCTCTCGGTCCAGTTCCTCAGCCTCGGCGTCGAAGTGCGCAAAGCCATGATCGTCGAGGCGCTTCGCAAGGTCTTCAATCCGAGCGGTATCATGGAGCGGTCGGACGCGCCTGTGCGTGCGCTGGAAGGCTTGCCTGATTCGGTCGGGGTTCTGTGGGGTTCCGTTCCCGAGCGCATTGTTATTGAAGAAAATGGTGCGCTGTTCGAAATCGATCTTCTGGGTGGGCAGAAAACAGGCTGGTTCCTTGACCAGCGGGCCAACCGCGCGGCAGCAGCAAAGTATGTCTCACGCGCACAGTGGGCGGATAGCCCAAACAAGGCTATCGGCGCACGCTACGCCGCCGGCCAGCGCGTCCTCGACCTGTTCTGCAACCAGGGGGGCTTTTCTGTACTCGCAGCCAAAGCAGGGGCGGCTTCGGTGCTTGCGGTGGACAGCTCGCGTGACGCACTTGCCCTGCTCAGGAAAAACGCCGCGCTCAACAGCGTTTCCGATCGAATTACGATTGTGGAGGCCAACGCCTTCGATTATCTGCGCGACCTTGAAAAAATGGGGCAGCGCTTCGACCTCATTATCCTCGATCCGCCTGCCTTTGCAAAAAACCGCGCAGCCCTCGAAGGCGCTCGCCGCGGCTACAAAGAGCTCAACTTGCGCGCGATGCACCTTCTGGAGCGGGGCGGCGTACTTGTTACCTTCTCCTGCTCGCATTGGTTCTCGCCGGAGATGTTCGATGCCGTTCTCGCAGACGCAGCCTTCGATTCGAACCGGCGTTTGCACATCCTCGAAGAGCGAACACAGGATCTCGATCACCCCATCCTGAGCGGTTATGACGAGTCGCGCTATCTGAAATGCAGGATTGTGCAGGTAGTGTGAACGCGGCCTACAGCGCCTTCACCTTCGAGACCGATTCGAGATAAACCCCGAAGAGCCTCGAAAGCTGGCCTGCCTCTGTATATTGAGTGCCGGCTTTTTTATTGAAAAATTCGATAAAGCTCTGCATCTCTTCTGGTTTTTCCGAATAGAGAGCCGAGGCAAATGCAGCCCGGTACAGCCCCTTTTCGGCCAATTCCATAGTCGAAAGGCGGCCGAATTCCTTCTTTGCCTTGGCGTCAACTATTGCGGTGTCGCCATCGTATCCGATGCAGAAAACAAAATCTTCGCGGGAAATCATACTCACTCCGTAGTTCTAAAGATAGCAAAGAAAACGGCAAATGGTCAGGGGGCGCATTCGCAACCGCGCTCATGCAGACAAAAGAGAGCGCAGACACGCCGCGGCGCTGCGCTCTTTTTGATGCAAAAAGTCCTGTTCAGGCGGCTAATTCAATCCATCGGCGAGAATGAGTCCTTGCTCGCACCGCACATCGGGCAGACCCAGTCATCAGGCAGCTGGTCGAACGGGGTGCCTGCTGGAATCTTCCCGTCGGGGTCACCTTCAGCAGGATCATAAATGTAGCCGCATACATCACATACGTACTTCTTCATGGAAAACTCCTTTCAATTCTGCTTCGTTCCTATGCTTTCCACAATCCGTGAAGATTGCAGTACTCTCTTGCCTGTACCTTTTCAGCCTTTACAGGGAAGAAGGCTTTAGGTTCCTGCCCTGGAGCAAGGAACACGCGATACGAATTGCCGTCAGCAAGCAGCTCGATCCACTCAATGTAATGCTTTTCTTCCATCGGATGCGGCACCGAGCCGACCTTGACCCACCACCCGTCCTTCGTCTTCTCCAGAACCGGGACATGTTTTTCTTTTGCGGCATCGGTTGTGTTTTCAACAAAGAGCTTCATCGGTTCGCCGCAGCATACGAGTTCGCCTTCGCCTTCATGCAGCACTTCAACGATATTGCCACATTTCATGCATTTGTAAATCTGCTTTTTCTGTGTCATTTCTAACCTCCATTCAGTTTGCGAAGCCGGCAATCCGCCGGCTTTCTTCTTACCAATTCTCGCCCAAAAGCTCGAAATACGCTTGTGGATGCGCGCAAGCCGGGCATACCTTGGGCGGCTCTGTCCCTTCAAAGAGATACCCGCAGTTGAGGCAGCGCCACACTACTTTCTTGTCGCGCTTGAAAACTCTGCCGGCATCGATATTGGCCATGAGGGCTTCGTATCGCTTTGCATGCTGTTTTTCGGCTACCGCAATTGCTTCGAAAACAGCCGCGATGGCATCGAACCCTTCTTCGCGCGCTACTTTTGCAAAGCCGGGATACATTTCCTTCCATTCGTAGTTCTCGCCGCCAGCCGCTTCGGCCAGGTTTTCGCGCGTGGTACCGATGACTCCTGCAGGAAATTCAGCGGTGACCTTTGCGGTTCCGCCTTCCAGGAACTTGAAAAGGCGCTTGGCATGTTCCTTTTCCTGATTCGCGGTTTCCTCGAAGATCAGTTGGATCTGGATGAATCCTTCATCCTTTGCTTTTGATGCAAAATACGTATAGCGGTTGCGCGCCTGCGATTCGCCGGCAAATGCAGTAAGAAGATTCACTTCAGTTTTTGTGCCCTTCAGACTTTTCATAGTTTCCTCCTGTGGTTCGTCTGATAAAATTCTAATACACCAAGCTGTCTTGTTTCATTATATGCCACTCGATGCCAGAACGCAAATACACCACCAAGGATTGAATCAGAAAATCTTGCGCGCGCGTCTTTACTGTAGGAGACAGCAGTATGGAAGAATGGCAGGCGTATGAAAAAGCAGCGCTGAGCATCGAAAGCAGCACCTCGCCGTTGGATATCCGCGAGCGAATGGTACGCTTCGGCAGTGGTTCCATATCGAATCTTGATCTTGTGGTCGCGATTCTTGGTACAGGAATACCTGGCAAACCGGTCCGAAGGCTCGCGAGGGAAGTGCTCGATCAGATCACTCAGAGTACGCATTCCTTCGATATCAGCAAATTGATGGTGATTGCCGGCATGGGAGAAGCAAAAAGCTGTGCCGTTGCAGCAGCAATCGAACTGGGCCGACGCATCTTCTCGACACGCGGCACGCGGATTACCATGCCCAAGGACGCATACCCGCTCCTCATCCATTTCGCAGATTTGCGGCAAGAGCATTTTATTGTCATATCGTTAAATGGCGGCCACGAAGTCAATGCGGTACGGGAAATTACCAAGGGATTGATCAACAAGACAGTTGTCCACCCGCGCGAGGTCTTCGCCGATCCTATAACCGACAGGGCCTGCGCGGTCATTGTTGCGCACAATCATCCCAGCGGGAATCTCGAACCTTCAGAGGAGGATTTGGACATCACCAAGCGCCTGCGGCAATCGGGAGACATTTTGGGCATTCCGGTGCTGGATCATCTTGTGTTCTCGGAAACAGGATATTTCAGCTTTGTGGAACATGGGCTGATTGCGCCGACAAAATAAAAAGGCGCACTGCCGGATTGCGACAGCGCGCCGCTTAATAACAATACCGCGACCAGGCTCAAATAATGCCGAACTTCTTTCCGGCTTTTTCGAAGATATCGAGCGCGCGCTGGAGTTGTTCCTTGGTATGCGTCGCCATGTACGACGTGCGCAAAAGCGCCATGCCTTCCGGCACCGCCGGGCTTATGACCGGGTTGGTGTAGACGCCGCCGTCGAAGAGCTCTTTCCAGAAGCGGAAGCAGGTCTCGTCTTCGCCGATGATGACGGGGATAATCGGCGTCTCCGTGTTGCCGATATTGAAACCAAGCTCGCGGAAGCCTTTCATCATGAAGTGCGCGTTCTCCCAGAGCCGCTGGACATGCTCAGGCTCGGTTTCCATGACTTCGAGCGCAGCAAAGGCAGCCATCGCATTCGGCGCCGGCAACGATGCCGAGAAAATGAAGGAACGCGCGGTATGCTTGATGTAGTTGATGACATCCTTGTCTCCTGCAACAAAGCCACCGAGCGAAGCAAAGCTCTTCGAGAACGTTCCCATTATAAGATCAACCTTGTCAGTAAGCCCAAAATGCCATGCGGTTCCGCGTCCACCACCGAGCACCCCAAGCGAATGCGCATCATCGACATAGAGCCGCGCACCGTAGCGATGGCAAACATCGACAAGTTTCGGCAGGTCCACGATATCGCCGCCCATGGAGAACACACCATCGACAACGACCATTGCGCCGGATTCCGGCGGAATTTTCTGGAGAATGCGCTCGAGCTGGTCAAGATCTCCATGCACATAGCGCTTCATCTCGCCCATGCCAAGTCTGCAGCCATCGACGATCGATGCATGGTCATCCTTATCGGTAATAACCACATCATTGCGTCCGATAAGGGCCGATATCGCTCCGAGGTTCGTCTGCATGCCAGTAGAGAACACGAGCGCCGCATCCTTGCCGACAAAGGCCGCGAGCCTCGCTTCAAGCTCCTCATGCAGCTTGAGCGTGCCGTTCAGAAAGCGACTGCCCGTGCACGATGGGCCGAATTCTTCAAGAGCCTTACGCGCAGCTTCCCTGACCTTGGGATGCATCGTAAGGCCAAGATAGTTGTTGGAGCCGATCATGATAAGGCGGCGGCCATGGAAAACAGCCTCGGTTCCTTCAAGCCCGTCGAGCGGCTGGAAATAGGGGTAAAGCCCCTTTTCCATGGCCTGTTTGTCCAGGTCGAAATCGAAACATTTTTGAAAAATGTCCATAGGAGGACCTCCCTGTTGCGCGCAGATTCAGTCTGCAACGCGGTTCGCCGGAAGCATAAGCGCCGCCGGAGCGCACAGGCTGTATATCAAGACCTGTGCCGCTACTTTGATTGTAATGGTTTGACAAAAAGGAATCAACTTGTCAGGGGAAAGCGCTATTTTTTTGTGTCGTCTTGTTTTTTGCGGCTGAACATGCTCTTTAGCAATACGCTGAAGTTGACCTTTTTCTTCTCATGCTCTGCTGTTTTCTGGACGCCGGAAAAGACGAAGACATCACTTTCCTTCCCAGTCACAAGAAGCACATCCCCTGCCTGAAAGCGATATGCAATATCGAGATCGTTGAAAATGCCTTCAGCTTCTTCGTTGACATTTCTCTGCAAAGAATGCTTGACCGCCACAACATTGACATGGTGCTTGCGCCGCAAGTCTGTCTCTATTACGGTCTTGCCAAGAACAAAATCCGGCGCGATCACTTCCGCAAGCACGAGGTCACCGCTTATCGGCATAAAATTGGTCAGGGACGAAGAAAGCACCAGCGGAGTAATCCTGGTGGCGGCTTCTCTGTCGGAATTCACAACCCGCGTAGCTCCCACGAGGCGCAAAAGCTCTTCATATTCCTCAGAATTGGATTTAACGATAATTTCAGGCACACCGAGCTTTTTCAAACGGAACGTCACAAGCAAAACCGCGGCGCCATTGGATTCGACATCGACAATGGCCACATCGACAGGGTCATGAAACACTCGTTCGAAAGCTTCCTCATCGAGCAAATTCATTGTATATGCAGTCGAAACCATCTCCTTGACGTGTTCGATCCTTGCCTGGTCATCGTCCACCGCAATTATCTGATCAGTAATTTCAGCAATGCGCTCCAGCATTGACATTGCGAAAGACCCAAGTCCGACAAATGCAAATTGCCGCATAACGCACCATCCTTCCCAATATTAGAATACTCTATAATAAAATATCCGCCCGCGGAGACCTGGCATACCGTTCTGTTGAATATTTCGAGCTCGGAATTGCCATCGCGAAGAGGCCAACCCTGCCCATGAACATTGCGCTTACTAGAGCAAGCTTCGAAACAGCCGACAGATGCGGCGTAATGCCAATTGAAAGTCCGACTGTACCAAAGGCGGAAACACTCTCGAATATAGCTGTTTCGATCCCGAGCGGATTTCCGTGCACTTGCTCGGCAATCAACAACACTACAGTCACGGCCAGCACAATAATCACCGCCCTTACAACAACCGCTGCTGCTTTGAAAATCGAATACGGCATTACAGCTCTATTTCGATCCACAAGAACGCCCCCTCCTTCGCGAAATCTGAGGGCAACAAGCAGCATGAGATAAAATGTTGTTGTCTTGATGCCGCCGCCAGTCGATCCCGGAGAAGCGCCGATGAACATGAGTATGATGGTGACGAACTGTGCCGCGCTCGTCAATTTGGCCTGCGGCACTGTATCGAAGCCTGCTGTTCTCGATGTAACAGACTGAAAGAAAGAAGCCATTATCTTCGATGCGCCGCTCATTCCCTTGAACGCGTGATTGTTCTCGAGAATGAAGAACAGGATCGCTCCTATAATGATAAGGCCCACACTCGTGCGGAGCACAATCGAAGAATGATACGTCAGATGCAGCTTTTTTTTCTGTATCAGCCTCGCGATATCTTGCAGAACAATGAAACCCAATCCGCCGCAGATGATCAAAATCATTGTTACTACATTCATCAAAGCTTCATCGCGGAAATTCTCCATTCCGGATCTCAGGGTCGAAAAACCGGCATTACAAAAAGCCGATATCGCGTGAAACAGCGAATCGAACAGCGTATAGCCGCTCCTGGAGAGTACAGGCCATATAATCAGCGTCCCCAGCAGCTCGAATCCTGCTGTCCAGCCTATAATTTGCGTAATGATCTTTCTCGTGCGGAATTCGACCGAAGGTACAGTATAATCGCCCGTAAAACCCCGCGTAATAACGGAAATTCTTTTGCGCGGAGAGAACAGGTACAGGGTGGAGAACGCGATAATCCCCAGCCCGCCCAGCTGAATCAGCAAAATCAGCACAAACTGCCCAACGCGCGTCAAGGAAAGTGTATCGACTGTGGTCAAACCAGTCACGCACACGGCGCTCGTCGCGGTAAAAAGAGCATCGACAAAACGCATGCTCCCGGTCTTCGTCGCGAAGGGCATGGAGAACAGAATGGTGCCAGCAGCAATAAGTCCAGTAAAATAAAGAATGAGGAGCGATTTTTCTTTCCCGATCTGGATGCGAATACTCACGCTGGTCTCCTGGTGCTATAGTAGACAAAATACCTGCGCTGCTCAATCGGCCATTGCCAGTATGCGGTTCCTCTCCTATACTTCTAGCGATGAAAATAGCAATTCTTGGCGCAGGCCTGCTTGGTTCATTGATAGCCCATGAGCTGATCACCGAGAACCGCGATGTCGTCATTATCGAAAAGAATCCGAATGTCGCAAAAGCCATATCGAACGACCTCGATTGCATTGTCGAAGAAGGCGATGGGGAACGTCTCGATACGCTCATGTCAGCAGGCGTAGCCGATGCCGATTGGTTCATTGCCTGCACTGGCAGCGATGAAACCAATATTGTTTCCTGCGGCATCGTCGCTGAAGCCTTCAAGAATGTCAAAACAATAGCCAGAACGCGCAATCCCTATTTCGCGTCCTTCAAAAATACCGGAAAGCGAATTTTGGGCGTTGACTACATCATCAACCCGGAAGCGGAAACCGCGGAAGCCATTGCGCGTATTATTTTCCGCGGCATGTCGCCTGAAATCATCGACGTAAAGGAAGCGGGCATTCAGCTGAGGCGAATCCAGTGCAGCTCGCAGGCCAGAATCATTGGCAAACCGCTTTCAGACGTGCGGTCCCTTATTGGCCCTGAATTTATGGTGCCTGCTGTCATGAGAAAAGGGGAGCTCATTGTCCCTGCAGGCGACTTTGTGTTTGAAGAAGATGATTCCGCATATATTCTGGGTGAGCCCAGCTGGCTCGACCGGCTTTTTGGCCCCTGCAAGAGCACATTGAGAAAATTCAGTTCCTTGGTGATTTTTGGAGCGGAAGCGCTGACATCGCTTCTTCTTCAGGAGCTCGGTATTGAGCAGGTTGTTGCTCATACGCGGCGTTCAAGGGATAGGGGCGCGCTCTCATTGCTGGGTAATCCGAGGATCAAGGTAATCGACGGCAATCGCGAAGCATTGAAAGCGCTTTCCACAACCTTCCCCGATATCGAGCCCATAAATCACCAGATGAGCGAAGAGCGTCTTATAGATGAAGAAAATATCGGCAGCGCAGACATTGTGCTCTGCCTCACCTCGCATCAAAGCATCAATATTCTGACCGCTCTCCTTGCTCAGGAGGCAGGAGCCCGCCGCACGCTCGCTCTTGTAACGAATGATCTCTACAGCAATATTCTCGACCCGCTCAATATCAATATCGTGATCAACGAAAAAACCGTAGTATCAGGCACAATTCTGGACAGAGTCCGAAAGGCGAAAATACGCAGACTATACAGCTTCCCACGCAATGAATATGAGCTCATCGAAATTCAAATTTCAAAATCGTTTGAGCGTCTTGGCTTCGAAATACGCAACTTGAATCTGCCAAAGGGATTCCTCGTGACGTTTATTATTCATGAAAGCAAAACGATTGTGCCGACAGGAGATACCCGCATCCAAGAAAATGACCTGGTAGGGCTTATTGTCAAAAAAGAGCAGATTGGCAGGCTCGAAAGTATTTTCGGAGCGTAATATGCACCTCAAATCAATTCTCCGGATGCTTTCCGCTATTCTCATGATTGTTTCGCTTTTCATATTGGCATGCGGCTTTTTTTCCATCACAGAAAAGAATCAGGTGCGTGTGAGCGTCTCGTTCTTTATTCCTGCCGGGGTGGGGCTGGCTTTTTTTCTTTTCATGCTCTTCATTTGCCGCAAGGATTCTAAACCTTTTCTTACAAACCGCGACGGGTTTTTATTTGTCACCCTGAGCTGGGTATTCGCGTCGGCAATCGGCGCCCTGCCTTTTGTGCTGTCCGGGTACATTCCTTCCTACATCGACGCATTTTTTGAAACAATGTCGGGATTTACCACGACGGGAGCGAGCATTCTGACCAACATCGAGGTCCTTCCGCGCGCGCTCCTGCTCTGGCGTGCCACCACGCATTGGCTGGGAGGAATGGGCATTGTCGTACTACTTGTCGCCATTCTGCCCACGCTCGGCTTCAGCGCGATTCGGGTAATTGAAGCAGAAGCGCCAGGGCCGTCTGTCGATCGCATCACGCCGCATATCTCAAGCACAGCAAAAGTGCTCTGGCTGATTTATCTCGGGCTGACCGGGCTGGAAGTGCTCTTGCTGGTTATCGGCGGGATGACACTCTTTGATGCGATATGCCATGCCTTTGCGACGATGGCCACAGGCGGTTTCAGTCCGAAAAACGCAAGTGTGGCCTATTACAATTCGGGCTTTGTGCATGCAGTGATCACGATTTTCATGTTTCTGGCCGGAATGAACTTCACATTGCATTATCGTCTGCTTAGCGGGAATTTAAGGAGTATTCTGAAAGATACTGAATTCAGAGTATATTTTGCGATTTTTGCTATTTCATCGGTTATTATTGGTGTGGATCTGCTTGTATCCGGAATGTACCGGAATTTCGGAGAATCTCTGCGATTTTCTTCATTTCAGGTTTCATCGATTCTCACAACGACGGGATTCGCGACTGCGAACTTTGGACAATGGCCGGAAGTTTCTCAGACCATTCTTTTCTTTTTGATGTTCATAGGCGGGTGCGCGGGATCAACTGGCGGCGGTATCAAAGTGATCCGTATTGTCGTGCTGTTCAAGATGGCAGTAACCGAAATGCGCTATGTCGCGAATCCGCGGGGGGTGTATGCGATATTTTTGGGGAACAAGGCGCTTCGCAAAAATGTGATTTATGATATTGCAGCGCTGGTGTTTCTGTATTTTGCGTTCTTTTTTATTTCTGTTATTGTGATCAGTTTTTCAGGTGTGGATATTTTGACAAGCGTGACCGCGGTCATCGCAAATCTGGGAAACATAGGGCCTGGGCTGGGCAAAGTTGGACCTGCGTTCAACTATGCGTTCTTCCCGTGGTGGGCCAAGCTGTGGCTTGCGTTCGCGATGCTGGTGGGAAGGCTTGAAGTGTACACGGTGCTCATTCTGTTCTCGAGGAAGTTCTGGCGATCGTTTTGAGATGGCGCGCAAGCACCAGCGCGACGGGCCAGTGCACTGAAGCTCTGCGCGGGGCTGGCTGCTGACTGGCGCGGGGCTGATTGCGGCCGGCTCAAGGCCGAGAAAATAAAAAAAAACCTGGCGACGACCTACTCTTCCACCGAAAGGCAGTACCATCGGCGTTGGAGGGCTTAACTTCCGTGTTCGGAATGGGAACGGGTGTGGCCCCTCCACAATAGTCACCAGGTTATTGTTT
>Ga0302253_1000161_pt1 | contig 68411 bp, 63 predicted proteins | sample AAG_RA_Trp_MG_FD_193537 | JGI IMG/M metagenome (GOLD analysis project Ga0302253, IMG submission 193537) | Enriched activated sludge microbial communities from anaerobic digester in WTTP, New Holstein, Wisconsin, United States - AAG_RA_Trp | ecosystem: Engineered > Bioreactor > Anaerobic >...
CCGGTCCATCCCGACCGGGAAAAGGAGATCATCGAGACGGCGGTAAAGGCGGCAACCGTTCTTGGCTGCCAGGGATACTGCGGCGTTGATGTGGTTGTCGCGGACAAGGTCTACGTCGTTGATGTCAATCCGCGGATCACCACGAGCATTGTCGGGATAACTTCATGCATGCAGGAGGAAATCGCCGAAATCCTCGTGTCCGCATCGAAGGGGAACGGACCCGATGCAGTGCACTTCAGCGGCCGGGCCGGGTTCGACTGCAACGGAAAGGTTACCCGTCTATGATCGGCATCGATGTCGGCGGGGCCAACCTGAAGGTGGTGGACGAATCCGGCGTCCACATCCATTACTGTCCGCTCTGGGAAAAAGCGCCGATAGCTGATACTCTTCAACCCTACGTGAAGCAGGGGGAAACCCGTGCGGCTGTTGTCATGAGCGGGGAACTTGCGGACTGCTTTGAGAATAAACTGCAGGGCATCTCCTTTATTGTCGGCGAAGTACAGAAAGCGCTACCGGGCGCCCGGTTCTATGGTATGGACGCACAATTCCATGATCGGCCGGTCCCGCAGCTTGCGGCGGCAAACTGGCTTGCATCAGCTGATTATCTCAGGGAACGGTATCATAATGCGATCCTTCTGGACATCGGCAGCACAACCGCGGACATCATCCCCCTCGGGGACTTCGAAGGGCTGCTCGGGCTCACCGACGTGAACCGGCTCCAGAGGGGTTTCCTGATCTATACCGGCATGCTGCGGACCAACATCGCGGCCATCCTGCAATCTGTCGACATCAGGGGGATTCATACCCCGATCAGTTCAGAGTACTTTGCCACGTCAGCCGATGCCCATCTCGTGCTGGGGCATATCACTCCTGATGAATACACGTGCGATACTCCGGACCACCAGGAAAAAACCCGGGCTGCATCGTTAAGGAGACTGGCACGCGTAGTCTGCGCAGATCTTGACGAGATTGGGGAAGAGGGCGCAATGCAGATTGCCCGTCAGGCACATGAGCGGCAGAAGACTGCTGTCTGCGATGCGGTCCGGGCCTGTGCCGGGAGCCACGACTCACACGAGATTCTTGTTGCCGGTATCGGGGCAAAACTCTTTTCCCGGGAACTCGGGGGACGGAACCTGAACTGCGAACTGGGGGCGGTGGCTGATGCACTGCCGGCATTCGCGGTACGGGAGATAGCACTCAGGGGCAGGACTTCCCATACTTGAGAGACTGGTAGAGCATGAATGCATGGAAGGCAAGTCTCATTCTCCTGATCGGGTCACTTGCAGTCACGTTCCTGATGTGGTACTGGGGACTTCCTTTCTTCTTCCTCTTCCTCTTAGTCCCGCTTCTCCCGTTCCTTGGCAGGAAAACGTCTATCCGGCGCTGTCCTGCCTGTGGCTGGGAGACTTCCGGTAATGAACGATACTGCCCGTATGATGCCACCCTCCTTGAACTGGGGGAACCCGATAAACGAGACAGGTGAATTACTGAACGCAGGAATTCTGTACACGGTGTTGTATCGTGGGGTTCCGATAGATCACCAGGGTAAAACTATCCCAAAATCCCGGCTGTGTTCCCCGGTTCCCCAAACGCACGGGGTTCTGTACCGGTATGCGCGGGATCTCCCCTTAAAAAAATCCTGATAGTAAAATATTGGCAACGTATCTCATTTACAAAAGCGGTATTTCCGAATTGTCCATTTATCCAACCGATTTTCGTTCAGGTGCACCACATTTTCCGTGGTGAAATCACCGTCGTAAAAAATGATTGCGCATATATATAGGATCAAAGCAAAGTTAACAGAGCACAGCACCCCCGTAGAATTACGACGGAGCCACAGGTGAATTCATGAAACTGCCGCAGTCTGTTGAAACCGCATTTACCGGCCTTGAAGCCGCGATCGTTCTCATTGCTTTTGTCGTTGTTGCGGCTGTCTTCTCCTATGTGGTGCTCGGCGCAGGTTTCTATACAACCCAGACCGCCCAGGCAACAGTACATACCGGTGTCGCCCAGGCCAGCTCAAGCGTGGAGATTGCCGGTAACGTCATGGGAGTTGCACTGGGCGCAAATCCCTCACGCCTTAGCTACATCAACGCGAGCATCATGCTCATGGCAGGGGGAACGCCGATGGACCTGACCCAGATGGTCATCTCTTACTCAGACACCGGTGGTGGCAGGAATGCAAGTATTAATATGACCCCGTCCGGGTGCGATAGCATCCTTTCCGTAAATGCTGATACTGATAAGGATATCAGGTGGTGTGTTTCCCAGAGGATCAATGAAGTGGGGACTTCGAACAACCTGCTTGAACCAAATGAGATCTGGATCATCTCCATCGGAATGCCCCCCAGCGCAACTGTCAACCAGAAGATTACGTTCAACCTGCAGCCGGCCGTAGGAGCTGTCTCCTCATTCTCAAAGACCGTTCCCGGCGCGCTCTCACGAATACAGCCACTTTACTGACCTCCTTTTTTTCCCGCCCCCATAACGAGGACAATCCATCATTCTTTTTAGCCAGCAGTGCCAATGCTGGATCATTGCGTGATGACCATGGCCCAGCTGCTCCTGTTCTCTGTCGGATCTGTCAGTGGTGCTCTGCCCCTTGAGGAGACCGTGAGGGTCATCCGTATGGTCAGGCCGAAGAAGGGAAAGGCGGGTAGCCAGCCCTGGGAAGCAGGGACCATCAATCTCCATGGCAGGAACCTTTCTATTGTCTCAATGAGGAGCCTGTTCGGACTGAACGATTCGGGTCCCGGGCTGACGGATATGCTCATCATTGCCCGGGCCGGAAGCAAAGAAATAGCACTCTGGGTCGATTCAACCTCCGGTGTCCACGATATCCCGCTTCCACGGGATGCGAAGGGGATGCCCCAGCAGACATTTCCCGAAGGATCCGGTGTCTTGAAAACCGCAGAAGGACTCCTGGTCATTTACGATCTTCCCGGACTGATCGCATCCGGGGGGATTCTGTCTGACAGCGCCGATGACCGTATAGGGCAGGCCCGCGATACAATGCGACAGGACAGCGGCAGGAAAGCATTTCCAGAACCGGATGAAGACAGTGCGCATATCAATGCAGTCCTGGCCGAACGTGCAGCAAAGATAGCCCATCCGGAAGAGCCCCTGGCTGAAACGAAAACAGTCGAAGTTCTCAGGTTCCGGCTTGCGTACCGGGAGTATGCCATTGAGATGGGGAATATCCGGGAGGTTATCCTGACAGGAGAGATTACACCAGTCCCAGGAACACCCGCTTTCATCTCGGGGATCTGCGTTGTACGGGGCGAGATTATCTCCCTTGTCGACCTCCGCGTCCTGCTTGCTATTCCCGAGACCGGCCTTACCGACCTGAACCGGGTGATTGTCCTGACCGACCGGACGCTGACCTTTGGGATCCTGGCAGACCATATCACGGGTATCGGCACCATCGAACTGGACCGGATCTCCACGGAAAATCCCCAGGTTCCCGTCACTGCAAATAAGTATGTCAAGGGAGTGGCCGAGGGCCCCCTGGTTGTTCTCGATACCCGCGCGCTCTTTTCCGACCCGGCAATGATCATCGATGAGGTATGATACCATTTTCGTACGGGATCGCTGCGGTTTATCGTGGGGCGGCCTGGTTGTAGTGCTGCAGGTGAGAATCACTACGTTTATGCAACATGCGGTCAGGATATACAATCAGGGAATTCCTGGAACGTTCCGGAGACAGGGTTATGCTTGAATTCTTCTCAAACATCAAAGTCGGGACAAAGATCCTGGTCATCTGCCTGTTCCTCGCCATTATACCGACGCTGCTCCTTGGTGTTGTCGCCTACACGACATCAAGCAGTGTCATCAGCGAACAGACGCAGTCGCTCCTGGAGACGCAGGTCCAGGACATGAAGGGCTGGACCAACGATGTGTATAAGCTCACGCGCAACAAGGTCAACAGCGACCTTAATGTTGCAAAACAGAACTTTTACGGGAAAGGTACCCCGCAGATCATCAACGACAAGATGACCCTCGTCACGAGCGACGGCACGCAATATGTCGTGAATGACAACTTCGAGATCGTTGACAAGGTCCAGTCAATGGTGGGCGGGGCGGCGACCGTCTTCCAGGTCTACAATAACAGTTATGCGGCGCGTATCTCGACCAATGTGCTGGACTACAATGGCCAGCGTGCCGTAGGCACCCACCTGACCGACAATGTCTACGAGGTCGCGGTGGAAAAGGACGAGACCTACTATGGCAGGAGGGACCTGTTTGGCAAGGACTATGTCACTGCATATGAACCGATCAAGGACCCCAGTGGTAAGATCATTGGTGTCCTTTTCGTAGGAACCGAAGCCGGTCAGACACTTGATGTGGTCAAGAAAAGTATCCGTGACACGGTTGTCGGGGAACACGGGTACATGTACGTGATCGACAGTACCGGAACCGTTCTCGTTCACCCGAATGCCGAAGCCCAGAACTGGGCGGACAGGGCGTATGTCCAGGAAATGTTCGTAAAAAAAGAAGGAGCGATCCCCCATGATGTGGACGGGACGCAAGTCATCGATGCCTACACGTATTACGAACCGCTGGACTGGTATATTGTCTCCCGGGCAGAACTTGCTGACTTCAGCGGCCCGATCGATACCATCCGGAACACCATCTTCGCCCTGGTTCTCGCATCCATGGGCATCGGCGCGGCTGTCGCTGTCCTTTTTGGAAAATCCATTTCAGAACCCCTCCAGCAGGTTGTCCTGATGATCCGGGAACTGAGGAACGGCCACCTCTCGGCCCGGTTGAACCTGAGGCGCAAGGACGAGATCGGCATGATGTCTGCAACCATGGATGAGTTTGCCGATGACCTCCAGACCAACGTTGTCGGTGATATCAAGAAGATTGCAAACGGGGAGTACATCGAACAGTTCTCGGAACCGGTGGATGACCGCGATGAGATCCGGCCCGCCCTTCGGATGATGGTCGATTCGCTGGACCACCTGCACAAGGAGACAATCAAGCTGACCGATGCAGCCCGGGCCGGCGACCTCTCTGTCCGCGGTGACGAGAAAGCATTCCGCGGCGGGTACCGGATGATCATCGCCGGTTTCAACAAGACGCTTGAGACGATCACGGAGCCGGTCAACGAAGCCATGCGCCTTGCCCGCTTCTATGCATCTGGTGACTTCACGGCCCGGTTCGACGAGAAGATCCCGGTTGCCGGTGAATTCGTTGCATACCGCGATGCCCTCAACACCATCGGTATTGAACTCCAGCGGCTCATGAAACTGATCAATGAAGAGCTGTACGAGGGTATCTCCGTTCTCTCCTCGGCTTCGAGCGAACTGCTGACTGTTACGACCCAGCTCTCCTCGACCAGTTCACAGACCGCATCTACGGTGAACGAGACCTCCGATACGGTCGAGAGCGTGCGGACCAAGACCGACCTGATGAACCAGAAGACAAAGGAGGTCTCCGAGAAAGCAATGAACGCCCTGAAAGTTTCCGGTGACGGCCAGAAATCGGTTCAGGAGATCCTTGACGGTATGAACCAGATCCAGCGCCAGATGGATATGGTTGGAATGAACGTCATCAAGCTCTCCGAGCAGAGCCAGGCAATCGGTGAGATCATCGCAACCGTGACGGACATCTCGGAGCAGTCCAACCTGCTTGCCGTCAATGCATCGATTGAAGCGGCCAAGGCCGGAGAACTCGGGAAAGGCTTTGCCGTGGTCGCCCACGAGATCCATAATCTTGCAGAGCAGTCAAAGCAGGCAACCTCCAATATCCGTACCATTTTGACGGATATTCAGCGGGGCGTTTCATCGACGGTGATATCGACCGAGCGGGGGACGAAGTCTGTTGCCGATGCAGTCCGGCTGACAAGCGATGCCCGTGAGGCAATCGAGGTCCTCACGCGGTCAACCGCCGAATCCTCACGGCAGGCCATTGATATCGCTTCTTCAATCCATGAACAGGCGACCGGCATGGACCAGATATCCCTTGCCATGGAGAAGATCCGGGACGCAGCCCAGAAGAACCTCGAGATCACCCGGAAAGCAGAGAAAACGGCAGAAGATCTCCACGAGCTGGGTCTCCGGTTAAAGAAACTCACCGTCCAGTACCATGTCTGATGTGCCCCTTCCATGAAAGGAACGGATGCTGAATTCACAAAAAAACTCCTTGCTACGTTCCGCGAGGAGGCACGGGAACACCTGGATGTTATCGTCGCGATACTCCTCGATCTGGAGAAAGCCCCGCCCGTACCAGATAGTGTAGCGGTCGAGCGGATTTACCGGACAACCCACAGCCTCAAGGGTGCTGCCCGGGCCGTGGGGCAGAAGGAGATCGAATCCGTCTGCCAGAACATGGAGAATATCTTCTCCCGCATGAAAAAAGGGACCTATGTCCCTGATGCAGATGATTTCGATATTTTCCACCAGGCAGTGAGGGGGATCCAGTGCCTTCTGGATGGAGGCGGGCAACCCGTTACCCCGCTAACCGAAATTGTCGCGTCACTCCGGTCCCTGTCACGGAAAGAATCATCTCCTGGCGATTCCAGGGCTCACGGGATACAGGAACAGGAAAAACACCCGGGGGACATCCCTGCGCAATCCGCAAAGGGTAAGCCTGGGGATAAATCCCCGTTATTGGAAAGGGATCATGGCGAAATCCGGAAACCTCCCGTGCTCCCCGCAACCGCGGGCAGACCAGAAAGGGACGGGGCAACGGTGCGCATTGCGGAACATAAGCTTGACCGGCTCATCGCGGGTTCGGACGATCTTCTCACAACCCGCCTTTTCATCACACACCGCATGCGGGAACTCGAGGAGTGGCTGGCACGGTTCACCATCTGGCGATGGAACCAGGCCGCAATATCCACGGATATCCACCGTATCCGCGAGCGGTCATATGGGTCCGGCAAGGCAGACCTCCCCGCTGATCTCGTCCTGCCGCTCCAGCGCCTGGTGGAATTTTTGGACTATGACCGCGAGTTCGTCACCTACCTCCAGCATGATCTTGCCGAATTCATTCGTGCAACAGACCGGGACCGGGCTGCGCTCGAGGCCAGCACCTCGGAGATCTCCGAACTCATCCATGATGCCGTTCTCCTGCCGGTTTCAAGCGTTCTTGCACCGTTCCATGGCCTTGTGAGAGAATATTCCCGTACTACCGGAAAGCAGGTTGAGCTGGTGATCGAAGGCGGCGAGATCGAAGTAGACCGCCGTATCCTTGACAGTCTCAAGGATCCCCTGATGCACCTGATCTACAACAGTATCGACCACGGGATCGAATACCCGGATTTACGGGTCCCGCACAATAAACCTGTCCGGGGAACGGTGCGTATCCGTGTTGCACTTGTCTCCGGGGGGAAAGTTGACATCGAGGTATCCGATGACGGGAAAGGTATTGATGGCAGCGAGATCCGAAAAGCTGCGGTCAGGATCGGTCTTATCACGGAGCAGGAAGAGGCGCGGCTTACCGATGCCGAAGCTGTCTGGCTCATCTTCCGGTCCGGCTTCTCGACCAGCCCCATCATTACAGAGGTCTCCGGAAGGGGTCTTGGCCTTGCCATTGTGGAGGATACTATCACCCGTCTCGGCGGGTATGTAACCATTGCCTCCGAACACGGGAATGGAACAACGATCACCCTGCGGGTCCCGGTCCGCCTTGTGACATTCCGTGGTGTCGTGGTCCGGTCCGGGAGCCAGGTCTATGTCATCCCCATGCAGCAGGTTCGGCAGGTCTTACGGATAAAGCCTGATACTATTTTCACGCGGGGAAGGCGCCAGTATATCCGGGTCGACGATCAGACCATCGGCATTGTGAAATTGTCCGATATCCTTGATGTCCCGACATCCAGCCTGCCACCCGGGAAAGATACCCCGGTCTCCCTCATCGTCATTGCTTACGGTGCCGGCCAGGTCGCGTGCCAGGTAGACGAGATCGTGCATGTCCAGGAGATTGTTGTCCGGCCGCTCGGGAGCCAGCTCCGGCGGATACGTCGGATTGCCGGGGCAGCGATCCTTGGCGACGGGACGCTTGCGCTTGTGCTCGATCCTCCTGAACTGATCCAGGAATCGATCAGGATCAGCACCCGCGGGGCAGCCCCGATACAAAAAGGCTCTCCCGCTCCGGTTGTCCTTGTTGTCGAGGACTCCGTGACCTCGCGGGCGTTCCTCGAGATGCTCCTGGAGCGCGAGGGGTACCGGGTAATGACTGCCACAGACGGCATGGTTGCTTTCGCAATTCTTAAAGAGCATCAGGTCGATATTGTCGTATCGGATGTTGACATGCCCCGCATGAACGGGTTTGTGCTGACCGAGAAGATACGGAGCGATCCAAAACTCCAGTCCCTTCCGGTCGTGCTCGTGACCTCGCTGGATTCGGCAGAGGACCAGAACCACGGAGTCGCTGTCGGCGCAGATGCATATATCATCAAAAGCAGTTTTGAGAGAAGCGCCCTGCTTGCCGTTGTCAGAAACCTAATCAGGACAAAAAGGCCGCGGGGTCGTTGAGGAGCCGGATGCTGAATCATGGAACAGATCGCTAAAAAAACAGTAAAGATCCTGGTCGTGGAAGACAGTCGCACCCAGGCGGAATATCTCCGCCACATCCTTGAAACAGAGGGCTACCGTGTGTTGCTGGCCGAGAATGGCAGGGACGCGCTTGAGAGTGTCAAAAGCTTCCTCCCCACCATGATCCTCTCGGATATCGTCATGCCCGAGATGGACGGATATGAACTCTGCACAAGAATCAGGCAGGATGAAAAGACCCGCAATATCCCGGTAATCCTCGTTTCCCAGCTCTTCGATCCGGCTGACGTGATCCGCGGTCTCGAATGCGGGGCTGATGATTTCATCGTTAAACCCTATAACCCGGACTATATCCAGGCACGAATCATGGGCATCCTTGAAGCGATCGGCCAGCCGGATCCGGAAGGAGTCCCGTGCCCCCTCGACATCTCCCTTGCAGGAAAGACCCACCGGATCACGGCAAGCAGGCTCCGGATCATAAGGATCCTGCTCTCCACCTACGAAGTCGCGGTTCATCGAAACACCGAACTCGAAGAAGCACGGGAGCAGCTCAATTCCATGAACGAGCAACTCCATAGTGCCGTCGATGACCTGAGGCAGTCAAATGCCCGGCTTGAATCGGAGAACAACGAGCGGAGGAGGGTGGAGAAAGCGCTCGATGAAGCAAACAAGAAGCTGAACCTGATGGCAAGCATCACCCGGCATGACGTGGTAAACCAGCTCACCACCCAGAACGAATCTCTCGAATATGCACTCCGGCTCAAAGACACAGACGCACAAAAGGCATGGGAGTATGTCTCTGCCGCGGCCCAGATTGGGACCCGTACCCTCAATTCCGTAAAATTCACCGGGGACTACCAGAAAGTCGGGGTCAAGTCACCCCAGTGGCAGGATGTCCGTTCCCTTGTTGATTCTGCTGCCGAAGAGAAAGTTCCCGGTAACTTAAAGGTCAGAAACGAAATCCCTGCCGGAACCGAGATCTATGCCGATCCTCTCATCGGTAAGGTCTTCTCCAACCTGATGGAGAATTCCGTGAAATATGGTGAGAAGGTGACGATGCTCCGTGTCAGCCTGGAAAAGACGGCTGCCGGGCCAACCATCATCTGCGAAGATGACGGTGTCGGTATCCCTGAAGGGAAAAAGGAATCGATATTCACCTACGAACACGGGATGACCATGGGGCTTGGTCTCTTTCTCGCCCGGGAGATCCTGGCCATCACCGGAATCACCCTGTACGAAACCGGAACAAGCGGGTCCGGTGCCCGCTTCGAGATCCGCTGCCCGGAACAAGCTGTCCGCACCCATGATCCCGCTTCCGCATAACTCCCCGCACGAAGGAATGTCCCCATCAGAAAAAACCCCGTCTGCACCTCAGCAGCTGAATCATTCTCTGAGTTACGTACACAGGACTTCCCTGCCATGAACATCCCCTACCTGTCCGTTATCTCCCATCCCACCCAGAAAAACCGCGTCGTCCTGCTGGCGGCCGTCACCGCATGCACCCTTGCCGTAAATCTCTTTGGCATCCTTGCCGGGCTGACAGCAGTCCTCTCCCACCTCCTCTACTTCCCCATCATCCTTGCCTCCTACTGGTATCCCCGTCGCGGCCTTTCTTTCTCTCTCCTGGTTGCCCTTCTCTTTTCCCTTCAGATTGTCCTCTTTGCCCCGCTCGATCTCATGCTCGGCCTCGCCACCATCACACGGTGCGCGATCCTCGTGCTTGTCGGGAGTGTTGTCTCGCTCCTGTCGTGGAACCTGGCACAGTCTGAACAGCAGCTCCAGGACATCATCGAGTTTTTACCCGATGCTACCTTCGCCATCGACAAGGAAGGGAAGATCATTGCCTGGAACCGTGCACTGGAGCTTATGACAGGACGGCCGAAAGCCTCGATGCTCAACCGCGGCAACTACGAGTACGCGCTTGCGTTTTATGGCGATCGCCGCCCGATGCTTGCCGGGCTGATCGTTGGTGATGGAAGCGACATCCCGAAAAAATATCCCCAGGTAAGAAACGAATCCGGGACACTGATCTCAGAGATATATCTCCCGCACATGCAGGGCGACCGGGGCATGCATCTCCGTTTCTCCGCCTCGCCGCTCCTGGATGCAAACGGAAACGTTTCCGGGGCCATCGAATCCATCCGGGATATCACCGACCGGGTCATGACCGCTTCCGCACTGGAGAAGACCAGCCACCGCCTCAATACGCTTGCCGGCATCCTGCGGCACGATATCTCCCGAAAACTTGCTGTCCTCTACGGTCAGCTCCGGTTTGGCGTCATGAAGTTCTCGGATCCCGAGATCATCGCGTATATCGGTGATCTCAAGGTGGCGGCTGACGGGATAACCCGGCAGATCGACATCTCCCGCGAGTTCCGCGATATCGGCGGTACGCCCCCTTCATGGATTGCCGTGCAGAACGCGGTTGCAGCAGCCGCGGATCGCCTTGAGTTCCGGAACGTGGCATTCCATGCATGGACCAACCGGCTCTGTGTCTTCTCGGACCCCCACCTGCCCACGGTCTTCTACCACCTCCTCCACAATTCGTTGCAGGAGTCAACGCGCGCGACAAAGATCGTTATCACGTACCAGGTCAGGCCAGATGGCTGCGCCATCATCATCGAAGACAACGGGACGGGCATTCCGGAGCATGAGAAAGATGCCCTGTTCGTGCAGCGGGAGGACAGTTATGGCAGGGGGCTTTTCCTTGCCGCGGAGATTGTCTCCCTGACTGGCATGACCCTTCGCGAGACCGGAGAGTACCGCAAAGGTGCACGGTTTGAGATCCTGGTCCCCTCCGAAGGGTACCGGATAGAGAGTTCTGCCACCAAAGGGGTCCCGCAGCGACACATCTCTCCTGCCAGGGAGGAGAAAGGAGCTCCGGAGGGACGGGAATTACATGCAGATGAATTCGTCCTTGCGGATGAGATCTGGAAGGAGTACCACGATACCAGCGGCGATCCTGCAGTGGACCGTATTTTCGGCGTCTTCCATTCCGGTGAACTGGTCTCCGTTGCCCGCTGCCGGCGGCACCCGGACGGATTTGAGGTGGACGGCGTCTTCACGCCGGCAAAATTCCGGAAGAAGGGATACTCCCACATTGCCGTTGGCGCACTGGTGGATGCCTGCCATAATGACGACCTCTTCATGTACGCGGTCCGCCATCTTGAAGGGTTCTACGGCCAGTATGGCTTTGAGCCCATACCCGAAACCCTGCTCCCCCCGGCGATCCGCGAACGATACACATGGGCAGCCGGCAATCTGGAGGGAGCCGAGGTGCTCCCCATGCGGCGGAAAGCCGGGCTCTGACAGCAGGGAGAGGTAAATGTAATAGAAAAAATGTCGCGGATTGTCCCTTTTACTTGTGACGGAAGAGCGGGATCATTGGTTTGAGGGGATCGTACGAACCCCGGGCCGAGAGATCATAAGAACGCGAGAATGAGTTGCCCATCACGTTCTCGAAGCTTGCAACAGCCTTTGCCTCAGCAAGCATCGTCTCCAGCGGGTACTCGTTGACCTGGTCGGCCGCAAGTGCCTGGATTGAATACTCAATATTGTGCGGGACAAGCGAGACGTGAATGTTCACGGCATCGGCATTGCCGGAGTTCCGGATGATGAGCCCTTTTGCATCTTCCTTCAGCTCAACGACGACGTCGGGCAGGTTCTTTGTATCCTGCATAATGAAGAGAGACATGGCAATGACTGCAACAAGGACAAGGACAACACCACCGGCATAGATACTGATGAGAGAGGCAACAATCGTGAGGATGATCCCGGCACCGGCCAGGATCAGGAATTTCCGGTCCATAGTCTTCATTGTCCTGTTCCCTTCATCTGTTTAACGGTTTTTCACGGAGGGTTGGACCAGGGCATCCGTCATGGTGCGGCCGGGAGGATCCTTTGGACGGGCGGTGCTGGGTGACAATCAGGGAAGGTTGTGGAGCTTTTTCAGGAGCTCAATGGTCTTCCGGTTAGCCTTCTTGACCGGCTCCTCCGGGATCTGGGCCGGATTAGTCGATCCCAGCGTGTCGAATACCGAGCGGATCGCTTCAGGCTGGGACGGGCCGTACCCCCCTTCGAGCACGAGCGTCAGGGGACAGTCCCTCCCGTCGCGGACCAGTGCTGCGAGCGTCCCGATATCTGCAGGCTTGAGGAGCATGCAGTCCTGCGGGTCATCGGACAGGGTGTCCTGTCCCGCGGACACGATGACAAGGTCGGGGTGGAAACGCTCCACAGCCGGGAGGATCACTTCCGTGAAGACCGCATAATAATCAGCAATACCGGATTTGTGGACAAGAGGGGCATTGATATTGAACCCCAGACCGTCACCGCTGCCGATCTCCTGTAAGGTCCCGGTATAAGGAAAATTGTCCATCTCGTGGGTTGAACAGTAGAGCACCCGGTTGCTGGAGTAAAAAATACTCTGTGTTCCGTTCCCGTGATGGGCATCCCAGTCAATGATCGCAACGCGGTCGACCTGCTGCAGGGCATGGGCGGCAGCCACTGCGACGTTATTCAGGAGGCAGAACCCCATGGCCCGGTCCGCCTCGGCGTGGTGGCCCGGGGGGCGCACGAGAGCAAAACAGCACTCCCCGTCAAACGACCGGTCCACAGCAGCGATGGCGGACCCGGCCGCGTAGGTTGCTACTTCATAGGAGCAGGGATTGATGTACGTGTTCTGGTCAAGGTATCCCTGCTTGATCTGGTTATTCTCGAAAAACCCGCCGGTATAGATGTACTCGTCGAGCGTACAGAAGTCTACATGTTTCACGCACTGCCGCTCAAGCCAGGTAAGGTACCCGGGAACATGCACCCGCTGGAGTTCCGCAAACGTAGCGGGAACAGGAGGGTAGATGGACAGACCTTCCGGCAGGCGTTCAAGGATGCTGACCAGCCGGTCATGGCATTCCTTGTGCCCTTTGCAGTCATGGTTGGCAAAGATATCGCCAGTTATCGCTGAGCACTTCATGATAAGGTTCCCGTGGCCGGATGAGTGATACTATCTTCTCCCTGTTCTGGTTTGAATTTTATTGCTGTGACAGCCCCGCTCTTCCCAGCCCTGTGCAAACAACCAGTGAAAAGCAGCAATGCTTGGCGTTACCGGCAATTGTTGACCCCACTATTCCCCATTCACGGTTTTGAGCGCGCGGGGGGCGGGAAAAGGGAATTTTTCTCTCTGACTGTTTCTGAGAACACCCATTAGTATCTGAAGAAAGATTAATCAAATCTGTTTACTTTTTCGGACGAGTAATGTCCGGTTATTGTTATTTGCAAATAGGAATTTTCCCTGCTGCGCCGGAAAAACGGGCAGATTCCGGCGAACGATTCGAAAATTATTAATAACAACATACCCGAGATTCTGTTTAACCTATACGAGACCCGTAATGTCAGTTGCTGGTATAGGTGATTGATTCAGAGGTGTGTAAAAAAATGGTGTTTCATCCACCGGTAGCTATCACGGCAAAGGCCGGAGATGCCGGGAAGTACAAAGTTGGCCTGCCGGCCTGGAACATGGTTCTCCGTGGATTCATGTCCGGTGCATACATCGCCATGGGTGCTGCTCTTGCGACGGTCTGTTCAACCGGTATCATGGCAAGCGATCCAGCGCTTGCATTCGGCACGGCAAGTGCCGGTTTCTCCCAGTTAATCCTGGGTGCTGTGTTCCCTGTTGGGCTTATTATCACCGTGCTTACCGGTGCTGAGCTCTTCACGGGCGACGCAATGCTCGCCCCAATGGCCGCGTTCATCCACAAGGTCACCTGGGCACAGGTCCTGAACCTGTGGCTCTGGGTATACATCGGGAACTTCATCGGATCGGTTGTCTTTGCCTATATTATGGCAAACGGACCTCTCGTATCGTTTGACGCCGCTGGTGTCGGTACCCTGACTGCCTTTGGAACACGCGCAATTGCCATTGCGAAAGCCAAGACCGCATATGTCGGCCTGATGGGCTTCTGGTCTGCGTTCCTCAAGGGCATTGCGTGCAACTGGCTGGTCAACCTCGCCATCCTGCTCGGTATCTGTGCAGATGACGCGGTCGGCAAGTTCTTTGGTATCTGGTTCCCGATCATGGCCTTCGTTTCCAGCGGATTCGAACACTCGGTCGCGAACATGTACTTTATCCCCGCGGGTATCTTCGCGCAGGGTTTTGTTACAGATCCCACCAAGATCGTTGCCAGTGTCAACTGGGTTACGATGTGGACTGCGAACGTAATACCGGTTACGCTCGGTAACATTGTCGGAGGCCTGCTCTTCGTTGGTGTGATTTACTGGGTCGCATTCCGGAAAGAGATCGCAGCACTGAAGTAGATCCTTAATCATAACATTTTTCGATGAAGATCGGAAATGTTGATGTAAAGGTCTCAATTCTCGCAATTGCGGTCTTTGTAATCTTTACTATACTCGTAATAATCGCCTCAATATACAGTCCGGCAGTCAGGTCACACCTGATCTGGCTTGTTCCGGTCCTTTTTATGCTGATTATCCTTCCCGTTGCTCTCAACTACATGAGCCAGCGGCAGTATGCTGATCTCCGGCCGGAATACGAACGGCAGGCAAAAACGGTCCGCATAAAACTGATCAACGAGGGCATGATCGGCAAGATCGTGCGTATCGAAGGTGTCGTTGAAAACGCACGCTTCCAGTTCCTGAACCGGCCGCAGTATTCGGTAGCCGATCGTTCCGGTGCAATACCCGTTAAAATGTTCACAAGCCCCGAAGAAGATATCAAAGTGAACGATATTGTCGAAGTTCTGGGGCAGGTCATCCGGCGGTATATCGTCACCGGAGACCCGATCATTAACTGCGTCTCCATCAGGAAGACGGAAAAGAAACCGGAGAGTTAGGAAACCCCGGTTTTTTTAAAAAGGCAGGGAGGAGCTTTTAATGACTACGACAGAGTGCACAGGGTCGCCCGGGGCCCGGGCAGTACGATATTATGAAGCCGCTGTGCCGATTATCGCATTTGGCGTCACGGGTGCCGGGATACTCTTCTGGAGCGCGGGATACCCGGTTGACTTCCAGTACGTCTCGATCGGCTGCACGATCAGTTCGTTTATCCTGGCATACCTTGCCTGGATCCGGCCGCGGAAGGATATCGTTGCCCTCTCAACCCCCATTTACGGTATCGTCTTTTTGGCCGCACCTATTGAGGCTGCGGCCGGGGCTGTACTCCAGCTTCTCTATGCTGCGGGACTGACGGTTCTCCTTTTCAGGCTGAAACACCGTTTCAGCGGGGAGATGTCCGGACCCGCTCCATTGTCACCCGATGAGCCGTTGGGAAAGTACCAGGGCCGCCTTCTTGCTGATATGCCCACGATTTCCCCGGAGATCGCGCGTGCAGCGGCCAGGGTCTTTATCCGGTTTGCCGAAGGGGAGTACGAAGAATCCGGCAGGCTCGCTTCGGCTCTGCCGGGGGGAGCGGAGGGAACTGTTCCCGCCCTGATAGCGCAGGCATTTGCAATCATTTCCTACCAGGCAGGCCGGATGGGCGAAAAAGAGCCCGCCCCTGATGATTACCCGACGTTTTCCGCAGCACAACACCATCTGCTTTTCTCTCCTGCACCGGATAATCCGGACCCGGAGAAGGACTACAGTTTCCAGCTGGATAATGCCCTGATCCTCCTCTACGTAGTCGCTCTTGGCTGCACAGAAAAAGAACTCCAGCTGAACATAGACAGGCTCCGCCCCTTTGCACGGCGCCTGATCGGGGAGTGACGTGCGAGAAATAGCATCCCCCATTCTCTCCTGGAGCGATGAAAAAGGAATGATGAGAAAGAGTGATGGGTCAGTCCTGGTACCTGGTGATATGGTTCAGAGGTGTGTATATCATCCATGAAAAAGGCAGGTACTGCCCATCTGACCGGTATGCTGTGCGCTAGTGCACAAACACTATGCACGATATCTATGTATATCACATCCACTAAATAAGCATTTATACATAACTTTCACGATAGCAGGCGATCTGTGCAGGGAAGAGACATGATGGGAGATATTCAGAGTACAGATGAAGCCGCACGGATCCGTGCTGTGTTAAAAGACCATCCCCTTGGCATGAGCATCAAGGAGATCTCCGCTGCCGTGAACATGAGTCGCAACTCCGTGGCAAAATATGCCGAGGTCATGACAACGGCGGGGCAGCTTGACGTCCGCCATGTCGGAAATGCCAAGCTCTACACGCTCTCCCACCGGGTCCCGGTCTCGGACCTCTTCAACCATGCAAGGGAACTGATCATCGTCCTTGACAACGACCTCCGGATTATCCAGGCCAGCGGTTCGTTCTGCATGTTTGCCGGTGTCACGCGAGAAGCAGCACTCCATACCCGGCTCAGCGCACTCCCGTTTCCCCTGCTCTCTTTAGAAGACGAGCGCGAGATTACCGCTCTGCTTGCCGGCGGGCCCCTGTGGAAAAAGGAGATCACGGCAGTCCGTAACGGAAGTGAGGTCTTCTTTGAAGGCCGGTTCATCCCGACAATGCTGGAGAACGGATCCTCAGGGATCACCCTGATCCTTGAGGATACCACCGAACGCACGATCGCCCGCCGCGCTTCCGAGGAGCGCGACCGGCTCCTCCGGACGCTCTTCCAGATCCCGACCACACCCCGGTTCTTTATCGATAAAAACCATAAGGTCGTATACTGGGACCGGGCCCTGGAGATTCTCACCGGGCTCAGGTCCGAAGATGTCGTGGGTACAAGCGATCACTGGAAGGCATTCTACTCCCTGCCCCGGGCGTGCCTGATCGACTTCGTTGTGGATGGCAACGTGGAGATGATCGCCCGCCAGTTCAGTGGCATGTGTTCGCGCAGTGACGGGACTGATGGCAAATTTGATTGCACGGACTTCTTCCCCGATATGCATGGCGGGGGACGATGGCTCCGTGTTACCGCGTCGCTGATCCGGGATACCACGGGAACGATCACCGGAGCGATGGAAACGATTGAGGACGTCACCCACTTAAGGAAAGGCCAGTTTATTGTCCAGCAGGCGTGACAGGAAGGACACAGGCCTTCAGCTGAAAAAACAGGTGTGGAAAATATCAGGGAGTACCGGGAACCGCATCAGGCTCACCCGGCTCCCTCCGCATGGGTGTGACCTGGATACTGGCGAGATCCCCAAAAACGAAATCAAAGCGATCGCGGATGCTTGTCGGGAGCTCCGCTTCCGGGATGAGGCGGAAACCGAGGCTGCCATAGAAATTGACCAGCTCGGTCTTTGAGTGCATGTACAGCGTCTCGTTCCTCCCGCACTCCTCGATGAGGAGGATCATGACCGAGCGGGCAAAGCCCCGCAGCCGGTATTCCTCCAGGACATAGACAGCATCCACCTCAAGACCATCTTCGTGCCGGGAGCACCGGGCAACGCCGATGATCCGCTGGCCCGAGAAGACCGCGAAGAGCCGGTCGTGCGATGGATCTGCCTTCTGCTGGTGGTAGTGGATCCAGAGTTCGCGCTCCGCCCGGACCATCTCTGCCGTCGTGAGTTCCCGGACCGTGACAGCCTCGACCATCCGTTCCGCAGACGGCGTGGTTTTCTCCGAGAAGATGACCTTCCCGAGGTGTCGGATGAAGTGCGGGCGGATGGCAAGAAATCCGCTGCTCTCCTCGCCGGCAAGGGTATAGAGCGTGAGGAGGGTCAAGTCTTCGTTGTAGCGATCCGACTCGGCAGGTGCGGTGATCGTTGGCATGGTCTGGAACTCTTTTCGGGCCGGTAGTGCTGCCCGTTGTTCGGTACATGTTGTTGGTCATGCACGATAAGCGTGATGTTCGAAGGATCCATCTCACCCCGGGAGCGAATACGCCATGATGATTACCGGCCCTTTCACACCTCCGCAGGTAAAAGAGCCACACAGCTCATCTCTTCCCCGGTGTTCTATCGAACCCCTCCGGTGTCGGAGGTTCGGCCACACCTCCTTGCTCATGATTCGATCCTTTGAGCCTCATCAAACCGTAACCTTCTTTCCTACCCCGGACAAGTATCAATACATCATACGCCGGTGCGTGCGCCGGTCTATGTACACTGTCAGAGGTGTGTGTATGGCGATTGATAAGTTATTACTAGGGAACCTCAGGTTTCGGGAATCGGATTTCACCCCGAACATCGACTATTACAAGGAACTGGCTGGCAGCCAGCACCCGGAGACCCTCTGGATCGGGTGCTCGGACTCCCGGCTCCAGACCGGGCATATCACGCAGGCCCGGGCCGGCGAACTCTTCATCCAGCGGAACATCGGCAACATCGTTCCGGTCCATGACTGGAATTTTGCAACCGTGCTTGAATACGCGGTCATGCACCTGAAGGTGAAAGACGTCGTGATATGTGGGCACTCGAACTGTGGTGCAATCCGGGCGCTCGACAAGGAGAGCTCGGATGCATATATCCCGCTCTGGCTGAACAATGCCCGCGAGGCAAAAGACCGGGTTGACTCGAAGATCGAGATGCCGCACACGCCCGCGGAGCAGGAAAACCGGTACCGGATGATCGAGCAGGAGAATGTCCGGCTCCAGATCGAACACCTGTTCACGTACCCGCTCTTAAAGAAGGCAGTTGCTGAGAACCGCGTGGCAGTCCACGGCCTCTACTATGACCTTGGCACGGGTGCGCTGAGCCGGATCTCCTGAACGAACGGTGCCCGGCGCCGGATCCACAGGCACACGAGGGCCGGGCCAATCCTTTTTTTCGCAATGAAAAAGAACAACGGGACAGGAGCTGCCGGCTTCCACACCGGACTCCGGGCAGGTTTTCTTATAGTCTGCCGGTCTGCATATACTCCACAGTCTTTTTCCGCTCCTTATTCAGGGAGAAAGGTAGGCCATGACCGGTGAGTCGAGATCAAACTGCCCTGTGTCGACCATGCGGACATGCGATCCGGTGACGGATTTGTACGTGGCAGGATAGAGTTCCCGGAAGGTAATTTCGGGATTTGCCCTGATTGCCGAAAGGACGCTGGAGGTAAACTCATCGGACAGCCACTGCTTAATCTCCATATCGTATACTGCCCCGAGCGATGGCTCATTCTTTGCTGCACCCGTCAGGTAGTAGATGCCCGGTGCAGTCGCCCCGGTGGCGATGCTCTCCCCAAAGCAGGTGTCCACGATGAAGACAATCTGCCGGTATCCTTGTTCCCGCACCATTGCATCGGTAACCATGGTGAAATCCTTTGTAGTAAAAACCCCGTTGCCGGGCCCGAAGACAATCTCCCCGGGGGACCCATGGCTCGCGATGTAAACGAAGACATCTGTTCCGGCATCGCTCTCCAGCACGACCGGCGTGGATGCCGTCCTGTTGCCGGTCAGGACATTCTTCAATGCAACAGCAGTAACCAACGGACCATAATAATCAACCTGTGCCCCCGCACGGACATTCTCCCCGCGGGGAACATTGTGGATATCTCCCCTCAGGGGATTTTCCGGGGATGTGGGGATATCGTCAAACGTCATGAGGATGATATCCTCGTCGGCAACCCCGTTCTTCCGGAGCAGGGTATAGATACTGAGGGCATCGGACTGGTGCCGGTAATTCCTCCACCCCTGCGACGGCCCGACAATCACGGCCTTAAACCCCGTCCTCTCACGGGTTGCAGAATAGGGGCCGGCATGCGATGATACCGACATGAGCGCTTCGGAGGCCCGGGTCCCTCCCGCGGATTCCTGATCGCTCTTGGAACCTGCCGTGAGATTCTCCGAACTGAAGGTCTTGATGGTCGTAAACGTCCCGTTGTCCACGATCCAGTGGGAGTACCACGTGATGACCGGATCAACCCCCAGCACCACATCATACTCCAGCCCGCCGCTTGCACCGGTGATCCAGGGCATTGCACCAGTCCGGATATCGGTAAGGGCGGTGCGGACGCCCGTTTCATTCCATCCGGTCACGGTTGCTTCGCCCTGCACAACCTGGTACACCGAGTCCGCAAGCGACTCGAAAGGAGCCCGGTCCTGGCGGGCTTCCGTGAACGCGGCGATCAGGAGGGCGTCATAGACCGGTGCTGCAAAATCCGCCGGCCGGTGCCCGAACTTCTGCTCGTAAGCCTCCACAAATCCTGTTGTCGGGTCAGCCGCAGGGTTCGTACCCTCAAGACCCCCGGCAGCTGCGCCGAGTCTTTCGATAAGCGCCGGCTGGGCTGATGCATCAGTAAGGAAAAGTTGTGTCCGGCTTCCTGATCTGTCGATCACCCGCTTGATGGTTGCTGCGTCCTCCGGCCAGCAGGCTGCGACAAGATAGTCCGGATCGGTTTTCAGCGCTTCATGAACATCGGCTTCGAGCAAGGGTGATCCCTCGTCAAACTGCCGGATATACGGCGTATCGATACCGTATTCTGTTGCAAAAAAGCCGAACCAGTCATAGAAGGTCCTGCCATAGGTGTTGTTGGTTGCAAGCAGCGCCGCCCTCTTTACGCCGTTCTCTTTCAGGATGGAAAGAATGACCTTGACCTGGGCTGCGTCACCCTGCGTTGTCCGCCAGACATAGCCCTTCTTCCCGAAGGCCCGGAGGATGTCCCCGGATGTTGCGGTCGGACTGATCAGGACCTTCTTTTTCGCGATAAACGCCGGGGCAAGGGCAAATACTTCATCGCTGTTCTCCGGCCCGATAACAATCCGGATGGAATCGTCGTTTAAGAGCTCCTGGGCCAGCGCGGTGACGTTGCCAGATCCGGTATCCTTGTACACGAGCTCGACCTTCCGGCCCCCGACCCCTCCCTGGCTGTTGATGGTGTCTTTCGCCCATTCAAGCGGTTCTTTGAACTCCACGTCACCGGTCAGGGCCAGGAGAACCCCGATCCGTACCGGCGTGTTGGCATGGATAACCGTGTACCCGGCCCAGGCTGCCGCAATGATGATGACAATGCCTGCTGCGATGAGGAGGAGTTTCTTCTTGTCGATGGCAATCACCTGCAACCCGGCCCCCCTTCAGGGAGGGGAAGGGGACGGCCGGTGCTCTGTCAGAAGAGATGGGAAAACCGGGCTGATAAGGGATTGCATTTGTGCAAGGGGAACCCATCACCACCCTGCCCGCCGAATGACCCGGTTTTACACGGGACTGGTAACCTTACGAGAACCCGGTCGTGAGCCCTTCGCGGACGTTCTTCTTCTTTTCCGCGTTGAGGGTTGCGATATAATCCTCGTACCGGTGGATCCGGGTCGAGACGGGGAACGGGATCCCGATCGTGGAGATGATCGCCTCGCCGCGGTCAAGGGTCTGTATCTCAATCTCCATCTTGCTTAAGTCCTGCTTGGCGCTCCCCATGATGATCTCACGGTCACCCCGGTCGCCAAGGCCCATGACGACAAACGTGTTGATCTGGGCAAGCACTTTTGCGTCCACGTTCTTTGGCTGCTGGGTGATGACACAGAGCCCCACACCAAACTTCCGGCCTTCCATGGCGCACTCGCGGAACATCTGCGTTGACGCCCCGCCTGCAGCAAGGACACGCTGGGCCTCCTCGATGGTGATGAGAACCTGGTGACTTGCCTCCTGCTTCTCGTCAATACCGAATCCCCTCGCCTCTGATCGGTGCTTCTCCATGATCATCCGGGTGATGATGGAGAGGACAAAGAGTTCGCTCCGCTCGCCCATGTCCGGGATATCGATCAAAACCACCCGGTTGTTGTGCAGGTTTTTTATGATCTCGCCGATGGACGATCCGCTCTGCCGGAAGAATGCACTGTTGGACTTGGTAATGTTCTCGATATGGCGCTGGATGACGCGGACGGGCCCGGCCATGGAGTTCCTTATGAGCCACGTGAGGCTCCCTTCCTTTATTCCGGCTGCGAGCGGGTCCTTGACGGGAAAGATCTCCGGGTCAACCGTCTCGAAGAACCGTATTGCCTCGCTCCCGCTGACCCGTGAGAAGGCTTCGATGATGTCGTACTGGGCGGAGGTGAGATCGTACAGGATCGAGAGGTCGCTGATCTTAAAATCGTCATATTCCAGCCAGAGCCGGTTCATGGCGTATTTCTTCCGGTCGTTCTCGCCCCGGATCGTGAAGATGGCAAGGCCGTCCTTCCCGTTCGTATAGTGGACAAGCCCTTTTGTCGGATCTCCCGTGGAAGATTTCCCGCCGCTGACATACTCGCCGTGCGGGTCCACGATCAGGAGCCCGAACTTCTGTTCTTTCATGCACGAGGCGCAGAACGTCTTCATGAAATTGGACTTGCCCATGCCAGTGGTGGCAAACACGCCCATATGCTGCGGGAGGACCTTTGCCGGAATACGGACGGCAACATCCCGGATCACATCCTGCCCGCTCCGCATCAGGCCTACCTCGATCTCGCCCATCTGCTCGGTCAGGAAACGGAAGTCCTCTGCAGTCGGATCTTCAACTACCGAGAACTTGGAGGGGATGGTGCGCGGCTTGTGGAACTTCCCGTCCCGGTCAACAAAGCCGAGCGGCACGGCATCGACCGTGATAAAGACATCCTCCCCCAGCCCGTAGAACTGCTCGGCATACACCCGCGTGTCCCATTTCGGATCCGCGAAGTTGGAGTCATGCGAGAGATCGGTGACCTTGGCAAAGAAGGTGGCACCCTTGGTCCGGTCCACGATCTTTTTGATGTCGCCGATATAGAGCGTCTCGTCATGGGGGGCGATGAAGCGGTAGGAGAGCACACTCCTGCCGATGAGCCGGTACTTGGAAAGGTCGGTCGTTTCAGTATCGCGCAAATGCATCATGGTAATCTCCGAACAGGATCTCATAGGTCTGCCGATCGATACCGGCGTTTGTCAGGCTCCCGACAAGGTCGCCTTTGATCTGGTCCGTAATCTCCTTTGTCAGCACAACCGTTCGGTGGGCGTCGAGAAGGGGGTACGGGTAGCCGGGGATCCGCCCGTCGGCGGAACATGCGGCAAGCCGATCCATGAAAAGCCCTGCATCCCCCGTGCCTTTCGGGAGTTCTATCTTGAGCGGCCCTGCCGAATGACCGTGCAGGCAGGCCACGTACATCTCCCCGTGCTGCCACTGGGCATGGGGCTGGTGGTCGAGAATGGCCGGATCGATTTTCATCCACCAGGGGGCCCTGACCCCGCTCTCCTTTGCCAGCCCTGCCACAGCGGGAAGGAGCGGGTGGCCGCCCCCCCAGGTAGCAGCCGACCGCTTCGAGATCCCCACAAGGCCGATCTCCCGGTCCCGACAGGCGAGCACAATCCTTGTTAACACCGGGTTATGGCTCTCGTGCGAGACCCGCAGGGGCCCGTCACGGAGGAGGAGCGATCCGGCCCCCAGCTCCCGTGCCATCGTCTCCGTGACCCAGTACTCGACCGTGTCCCGGAGAACCTCCGCTGCCCGGGCACTGTCCTCGTTTGAGAGGGGCTTTCCCGGCGGCTGGCCAAAGCAGTCCGCGTAGAGCACGGGGAAATCCTGATTTTCCTCTTCCGGACCGATGAGGGAGAAATGCAGGGGCGTGACGGAGCGCTTCGTGCGTTCCATGTCCCGGAACGTTGTCTCTCCAGCCCGGACAACCGCAAGGGACATGCTGCCGGACTCTAAGAGCATGACATTGGAACCGTCAACAGCGCAGACCTCACCGCAGGAACGGGGCGTGCAGGAGATAAAATCGTCTTTTGTGATGCCGCAGATCTGCCGGAATTTCCCGATGAGATCGCCCGGGACTTTTGCCCGTATACGGCCTGCCGCCTCGTTCACTGCACCCGCGTACTCGTCCTTCATCCGTTGAATCCTAGTTTGGCATGTAATGGGATATAAGGAGGTGGGAGCGGGGGGTGAAAGAAAAAACAGGTTATCCTGTATGCACATTCCCGTGCCTGATACTCAATGAAGCCAGCCTACCGGGTATGTCCCCATGATGCGGCGCCGTTCAGCTCAGCAGCCGCAGGGCAACGCGGATGTTCCGTTCGCTGAACGGTTTCAAGATGTAGCCCTCCGGATCAATATCCCGTGCCCGGTCAATGGTCTCCTTGTTGCAGCAGCTGGTCAGGAAGATGACCCGCGCGTCTGTCGTCTTCCGTATCTCCCCGGCTGCCGCGATCCCGTCCCGTTTCCCGGGCATGTTGATGTCCATGAACACGAGATACGGGTGTTTTTCCGCGGCAACGACCACGGCCTCGTCACCCGTCTGTGCCTCGATGATGTTTTCATACCCGAGGTTCTTTAAGTGCTGGATCAAGAGGCTGCGGAGGATTTTACTGTCGTCCACGACAAGGATCAGGATGGACTTGTCGCCCGGCTCCCCGGCTTCGTCTGTCTCGTGCCCGTTCCCGTCCATTGATGCGGAGGCGTCATCACCGGCTCTCCCGTTTCCGGTTTCTGCTGCTGCGCCGGCCCGGGCGCTCATGAACGACTTCCTCTGGTGGGCAAGGCTTGCCCGGAGCCGTTTTGCAATCTCATTGTAAGGCTCAAAGGCGCTCCTCCCGAGGCCGGTCTTCGGGACAATTTTTTTGAGTTCTTCCTTGGTAAAGACCTTCTCGACAGCCTCGATATCGTACACGCTCAGGTCGCCAAGGCCAAAGACCGTGAAGAGGGCGGGTATCCCGTCCCGGTCGTTTACCCCGGCAAGCAGTCGTTTCCCGGCCTTTTCGATCAGCAGCGGGCGGGTACTCTTGTCGCAGGTCTTGATGAGAAGGATGATGGCTGGTTCCCCATCCAGCGTGACCGCGGCAAGATCATTGAGGTTTGCAACGACGACCAGCGCCGCACGGTCAAGGTTTGCGCCCTTCTGGATGAGGGACAAGACAAATTTCCCCCCGCGGCGGGTACAGTCTTCATGGAGCACCCGGCACAGCAGCTCGCGATCCTCCTGGCTGATCGTATCGATGTCATTCTGGAGATCAGAGCTGGACAAAAAGAGGTTGGAGAACAGGGCACCCCATGCCATGAACAGGGTCCCCGCATCGGGTCTTTTCGGGCCGTCAACAAGGGAGGACCCTAACAGATCAATCAGTTGCCGGGGCGTGGCCTTCTCGATCCAGGACAGACTGGATTGTGGCATAGCCATGCGGACGGGCGTTGCCTCGGGGGGTTTGGGGCCGACCGCCTTCTCGATGGTTGTCAGAATCCTGTGCTCGAGTTCCGAGAATTTCGCATCGTATTCTCTCCGGATCCGCTCTACATCCTCGGCGGTATAGACGACAGGGGCAGGTTTACCCTGATCCTTTTGCTTATTGTCACTGGATCGCTGCGGGGGTTTGGTCATACCGGAAGAGCAACCTCACATTTCAGGAAATAATCTGATTTCCCTTCGTAAGAAGTGTTTTGACATTTCGATACATTAAACTACTGGAATCTGCGGAAGCCTGATGCTCGATTTGCACGACGTACAGCTACCGGATCGCGTGGGCTCCCCCGCAGGTAGTTGTGAGCGGTCCTGTGACGGACCCGCTTTCCCAAAGCTCCCAGTTCCGGGAGCGTTTCCGTACGCTTTTTTACCCGGAAAACGCACGTTTCACCATGTCTCGCTGGTCCCTTTCACTCGTCCCGTTTTTTTTGGTTGCTCTCCTGATCCTCTCTGCCGGCTGCACGCAGGCCGGTCCCGCCAACACCCCTGCCCTCGTCCCCGGACCTGAATCGACGGTCATCACGAACGAGACCCTCGTCGCATTTGTCGATGAAGCGGCCCGGTATGCACAGGCCCACGGGAAAGAAAATGCGCTCGCGGAATTCTCCAACCCGAACGGTTCCTTTGTGCGGGGCGAACTCTACATCTACGCGTACGACTTTGAGGACATTGTCCTTGCCCACCCGTTCAGCCCGGAACTGATCGGCACCAACCGTACCAATGAACGCGATGCGTATGGCAACCTGTATTCGTATAAATTCATCAACGCCGCAAAGAGCGGCTCCGGCTTCGTGCGGTTCCCGTACAGCAATCCGGCCCGCAACGGGACGATCGAGGAGAAACTCGGGTACGTAAAGAAGGTGGATGATACCTGGTGGCTGGGCTCGGGAATCTACACGGGACCGGCCCGCGCCCCGGCATAATGCTGGAGCACGAGAAACCATCGTTCTTCGCGTGCCGGTTGCCCCTGTTCCCGGCACTTGCGCCAAATAGAGCCTTTTTTTACGGTTGAACGGTGAGAGTGTATCATGGCAGTCCCCCCGCCGATTTCCGGCAACCGGCCCGTCCTTATCCTCCTTGCAGGAATCCTCATTCTCTTCGCCCTCGTTGCAGCAGCGCTCCTCGTTGGCGGATCGAACAGTACCATTCCCTCCGGTACCTGCATCGCTGTCCCGAACACGCCCCCGGGCCCGGTCTTCACAAGCCCTGAGGAGAAACTCCGCGAGCTCCGCGACCCGGCGTTCACCGGGAAACTCTATCGTGAAGCCGTGGCCCTCGAACCCCTGCTTGCAACGCAGGGCACGCAGGTCCACATGGGTTTCTGGTCGGGCAGGGGGAACCACGGGAGCGTGCTCCGCCTGCTGGATATTGTCAATGAAGGCCCTGCCGCAAAGGCCGATCCGCCCAACCGGGCGATCTGGAACGAGGGCGCAAATGCCTATTACCAGTACCCGGCCTGGGACCGTATCCTCGCCGAGCACTGGTTTGACCGGAGCATGGCAGCAAACGGCATGGTGACGATTGCCGGGATGACCTACCACGATCCCTACCCGGTGAGCTACGAGCAGGCGGACTCGATCTGGGGCGAGTATTCCGCCCGGTACGCCGGAATGGCGGAGCTGTTCGCATCAGCCACCGGCCGGCCCGTGAAGGTCTGGTGCTTTGTCGAAGGCGCAAAACCGGGCCGGGTCTTTGCAAAGTACGAGTTCCCCGAACTGAAAAAACTTGAAGACAAGGGACTCGTGCAGCTGTATTTTGCGAGGAGTGTTGACGCAGACTGGGAGAGACCGGATGACTGGATCCTGGGCTCGGCCAATGCAACGATCCCGCAGCGCTGATGGGAAAAAAATTCTGATCAGTTTTTATGCGGGCGGGACGAAGGTAAATTCATGGCACCATCACCCGACAGCCCGCTTGAGAATCCCCGCATCCTTCTGCTTGCCGGGATTGTCTTTCTTGCCTGCATCCTTGCTGCATCGTTCCTGCTTGGGGGGGCATCCACCACGGCACCCGCCAGCTGCCCGGCCGTTTCGTCGCACCAGCCGGTCTTTGTCGATCCCGTAGAAAAACTGAAACAGGTCCGCGACCCGGCCTACACGCAGCAGCTCTTCTCCGAAGCCGTTGCCTACGAGCCGCTGCTTGCAACGCCCGGCACGCAGGTCCATATGGGCTTTTACTCGGCCAAAGGAAACCACGGAAGCCTCCTGCGCCTGCTGGACACCGTGAACGAAGGTCCCGCTGCCAAGGAAGATCCCCCGAACCGGGTGATCTGGGCGATGGGCATCAATGGCTACTACCCGTACCCCTCGTGGGAGCGGATGATGAACGAGCACTGGTACGAGCGGGCATTCCCGGTGAACGGGAGCGTTATGATCTTCGGCGAGTCCTACCGCGACCCGTACCAGGTCACCTTTGAACAGGCCGATGCAATCTGGGCCGGGTACTCGGAGCGGTTTGCCGAGATGGCTGAGCCGGTGGCAAAGGCAACGGGAAAACCCGTGAAGGTCTGGTGCTTTGTCGAGGGCGCGAAAGCCGACCGGATCTTCTACACGATCGAGCTGCCGGCACTCAAGAAACTCGAAGATCAGGGGCTTGTGGAGATTTATTTCGCAAAGAGCCAGGATGCGGAATGGAATAATATGGCTGACTGGATCAAGGGGTCAGCAAACACCCCGGCACCGGTTGCCTGATCGCGATGTATCAGCCCGGTGATGATGTGCCGGATCCTGCCCTGCTGTCGGCAGCGGTAAGCCTTGTGCTGTCGCAGGGCTTCCCGCCAGAAAACAGCGCGGGCGATGACGCGCTCGTCCGGCGGCTCTGCGGGCAGTTCCCCTTGGCTTCTCCGGAACTCTGCCTGGATGCTGTGAATCGTGCGAGAAAACTCTCGCGGGATGCGTATGACATCTGCGATGCGTTCCGGGATGGGACTTATGGACGGGACAGCAACGCTGCGGACACGGCAATCCGTGCACTGGAAGAGAAGAGCCCCGGTTTTTCTCCCGACAATTACCGGCAGGCATTTACTGCCGGGTTACTGTGGACCGCATTCTGAAAGAGAAGCAGGACGCTTCGGCCGGCGGGAGTCGTGCCCCGGGTCAATCACTGATGCTGATGATCTGCACCGGGCAGAGCTCCGCGGCATCCCTCGCACATTCTTCGAGCTCTTTGGAAGGTGTGCCTTCCGCGATGTTGCCGTTGTTGCGGAATTTCTCGGTGATCTGGCTGAATGAGTCATCCGGGTTCTCTTCAAAAAAATCCGGACAGGCGTCCCAGCAGGACCCGCAGCTCACGCAGGTCATCCGGTCAATGGTTACCTTCACCATGCGATCGATCCTCTGTCACGCGGGTATTCACCCACAGATGCAATAAAGATACCCCTTATTCCGCTTCCCGCACCCGGCTCGCGCTGTCCGTGCCCATCTCCACGACAAGTGTGCTCGCGAACTCGCCCTGGATCTCGGCGATGTGGGAGATTAAGAGGATCTGCGGGAACCGGGACTCCTGCGTGCGGAGTGCGGTTAAGAGGTTCGCTCTCCGCTCCTCGTCCTGGCTGCCGAAGATCTCATCGAAAATGAGGAACGTAGACTCGTGTACCTGGTGGAGCTCGGCAAGGTACCGCGAGAGGGCGATTCTTAATGCGACTGCGATGTCGTCCTGCTCGCCGCCGCTGAAGCGCTCGATGGGATAATCGTTGTCGATGTCCCGCACGAGGAGGTTGAAGTCCTCGTCTAAGAGCACCTGCTCGTACCGGCCGCCCGTGATATCGCTGATGATCCTGCTGACTTCCCCCTCAAGCCGGCTTCTTACAACCTGCATGAGGTAGATGACGTACTCGGCGATGAGCGTGCGGGTCAGCTTCAGGTTTGCGATCTCATCCCGGAGGCTCCCGGCCTGTTTTTGCAGTTCCGCAATCTCGTCCTGCGCCCGCTTGTAGTCAACGATCCGGTCTTCCGCGAACTTCCGGTCCTTTGCCGCGGTGGCCACTGCGACCTCCTCGTCCCGGATCCGCCGGTCGATGGCAACATGCTCGTTCTCTGCCGTTGTTGTCTCTGCAGGATCGTACCCGGACGCCGCGATCTCCTTCTCCAGCCGGGCGAGTTCCTCTTTCCGTTGCGCGGTGCGGATAGTGAGATCGGAACGCTGCTGCTTTAACGAGACGGCCTGCCCGATCTTCTTCCCGAGCTCGGTGAACCGGGCCTGCACCTTCTGGACCTCATGCGCCTCCTGCTCTGCCGAACGGTACACTGACTCATCGTAGCCGAGTGCAGCGAGCGCCGCCTCGTGGATCTTCGCCTCCTCTGCTTTCTTCGAGCGCTTCGCTAGCAGCTCGGCAAGCTCGCTCTCGTACCCAGCCCGCATCTTCAGCCGCTCGTGGATTGTCCTGAGTGTCTCAAGCGAGGGGACAAGTGCGTCGATGGCCGAGCGCTCCGCGGTAAGCTTCTCCTGTTTTTGTAAGTCCTGTACCGCTTTTTCCTCCAGCTCTTCCAGCCGCGTGGCAAACTCCCGGTCCAGGTCGCCGTAATGGGCCCCGAGTTTCTGCCGGCAGAGCGGGCAGATCCCGTCCGGGCCGGCGTTTGCGATCGTCTCCTGGTCCTTTTGGATCTTCTGCCGCTCGGCCTGCCACTGCTGGAGCCGTGCGCCGGTGGTCGCGGACTGTTTTGTGATCTCGTGGAGCCGCAGCTGGACCGCGGTGTCGAGCCGGGAGTCAGGCAGGTCCGGCCCGGCCCCGAGCCGGCCCCGGATGGTACCGCAAATCTTCTCCTTCTCGCAGTAGTCCTTTTCGAGCGCTGCAAGGTGCGCCCGCGTCATCTCCACCCGTGCATCGATTTCAAGGATCTCCCGCCCGGCAAACCCGAGCTCAGCGGTAAGCCGGCCGTGCTCGGCCTTCTTCAGGACAAGGGCATCGAGCTTCTTTCTCACCTCGCCATACGAACTGGCGATCTTCTCGATCTTCTGGTACTCTGCCTCTTCGTCCGCGAGCATCGCCAGCGCTGCTTCGATCTTCCCAGCCCGCACGGTTTCTTCCTGCAGTTCCTGGTTTGCCGTCTGCTGCTGCTGGAGGAGTTTTGTGTATAAGAGTTTCTTCTCGGCCAGGACCTTCAGCTTCGCGTCGATGGCCGTTCTCTGCTGCGCGAACTGGAGTTTCTGCTTCTCGTGCTCTTTGATGGCGGCTTTGAACCCCTCCGCCATTGCTTCGAGCTTGACGAGCTCTTCTTCATTCTGCCGGCCGGCAAGCGCCGCAAGCTCGCCTTCCTTTCTCTGGAGCTCCTTGTCCTTTGCATCGATCTGTTCCTTCAGGACTTTCTGGCTCTCGCTGCTCAGGTAATCGATCCCGAGCGCCCGGAGGAACCATTCCTTTCTCTTTGCCGGCGTGTTGTCAAGCAGGGTGAGGAGGTCCTTCTGCGCTGCGTAGATGGTGTTTTTAAAATCGGTCGGCCCCATCCCGAGCACCTGCTTCACGGCCTCTTCGACCGGGCTCACTTCCTTTGCGAGCAGCTTGTTGTTCTTGTACAGTTCGGCGTCGTGCGAGACCGTTTTTCCTTTTTTGAATGTCCGGATGATCTTGTACGCGTCCCCGCCGACACGGAAGTCCAGGATGACCTCACATTTCTCTTTTTGTCCCGCGAAACTCGAAACAATATAGTCGCCCGAGATCCCGGTCGCTTTCACGCCATACAGTGCAAAGAGCACGGCGGTTACGAGGCTCGACTTGCCCGTGCCGTTGTTGCCGAGAATACCGGTGATGCCGTCTTTGAAATGGATCTCGGCGTGGCGGAAGCGCTTGAAGTTGGTGAGGGTGAGGGAGTCGAGGATCATGCGGGGGCTCCCGGTATTTTATTAATGATAATCCCAGACCCAAAGCCGGATAATTGTTTTTGCGTGTGGATTTGACGCTCTTGGGGGCTCCGCCTTCGGCTCTGCCCCCGCCGCGTGGGCATCCCCCGGTGGCGATTCCTCTGCATTACCTGTTCGAGGGAAGTGTGATTCGTGAGAGTTTTTCCGGGCCGGTAATTGAGGCCGCCGCGGGGCGTCCTTCGGGGCGGCGGCAGGCATCGCAACTTCTGAAGCGCCAACCGTACAGCCATTTTTTTTCCGGCGCCACGGCTCGTCATCATATTACTCCCCGCCCCCCCGGTGCTCATCCATCACGCCCTGCAGCACATCCTTTCCTCTCGCGAGCACGAACTCCCGCTGCTTTGCGGAGAGCTGCTTCTTCTCGACAAACGCAGCAAACTCCTGCAGGTAATCCACCATCCGGATGTCCTGCTGGAGCGGGACGGGCTTGTCCTCTTCTTCGCTCCGGATCCGGATCTTCAGGTCGAGCAGGTCCTCTTTGATCGCAGCAAGGTCCCGGGTGTTGATCCCTTTCCCGTGCTCCCGCGACATCCCGTCCAGCGTGACCTGCGCCATGGAAAACTGCGGGAGACCGAGTTTTTCAACCCGCTGCACAATCTCATCCGTGATATCACCGGGATGCACACCGTTGCACTTGATCGTCCCGCAGTCCGCCATCAGCGTCTTGGGCAGATCCAGGTGCTGCACCTCGCGGGGCTTTGCCGTGTCCACCACGAGCCCGCCTTTCGTATCATGGATCTCGCCGTAGGTGAGGAACTCGGTTGAGCCCGCGTACCAGGCATTGTCCGTCACCTGCGACTGGCGGTGGTAGTGACCGAGCGCGATGTAATCGAACGTGTCAGAAAGGATCGTTCCGTCCAGCTCGTGCTCCGCAACGGTTGCGAGCCGCTTGTCCTTGATCTGCGTTGCGAGGCCGTGAGTTACGAGGACATTTGCGTGCGATTTGCTGATCTCGATCTTCTCGAACTCCGTCCGGTAATCCTCCGGGCGGAGCATGTTGGGGAGGAGGTGGAACATCGTGTCGCCGATCTCCACGCTCTCGTACCGGAACCGGAACGCCGCGATGAGCCGCGAGGGGTGGTAGTCCAGCACCTCGTACGGGCTCGTGGTGTACCGCGTCTTGGTCATGCTGTGGTTGCCGGCTATGATGATGACGGGGATGCCGGCTTCGTGGAGTTTTCCTAATGCGGAGAGGACGGTGGTGTAGGCTTTGGTTTTGGGTTTGACTACGTCGAAGAGGTCGCCGGCGTGTACTAAACAATCCGGCTTCTGTTTGATGATGACATCAATCGCTGACAGAAAATTATCGTAAATCTGCTTTTCTCTCAGGTTCATTCCGGTAGCAGGATCGAGTCGGGAGAACGCAGCTAAGCCTAAGTGGGTGTCGGCGATGTGGATGAGTTTCATTTCTTAGAAAGGTTGTGGGATGTGATGGGATATAAGGGGAGGGGGGAGGACGGTGAAAGTTGAAAATTACCTCTTCCTTGAACCATTCCATTAATCGTACTAAAAATAAAAAAATTTTTTATGTGAGATATAGCATTTAATGTTCGAGAAATATGATCAATTCACTAACTCGGGTTAACCTATTCTTCTTAAAATGGAAGATCCTTCATGCGTGTTCGTCCATAAAATATTCTTGTTTTTCCATTTTCAAAACTTCTAGGATTTACCCCACATTACTCTTCTTATACATTGTAGCGATTTCTACAGGTATTGCTACATACAATTTCTTATCAACTACAGGGAATTCAGCCGATTTCATCTTAAAAACTATCATTGTTTCGGAATTCGCCACTTTTACCTCATTTTACTTGATTGGGGTTATTGCCATTTTGTATTTTATTGCGGCATTCTTTATTTGGGCCTTTAAAATGAGAGGGCGAATTGTTATCGAAACCTTTGAAGAAGATGAAGAAAAAGATCAAAAACAGAAAGATCTGAATGGCCCACTTCATCATCTTTTAACACATGAACTATGTCGAATTTTTGAATTGTATAGTGATGTAGATAAACGCAGCCCAGTATCAACAATAGTACCAGTTGTTCCAACGACAAATGTCACAGTCAGTGTAGAGAATGTAAGTAATCTATTAAGTTCGATGGTAACCGAAGATTCAGTTATCACTTTTGGTCCATTAAAAATTCCTGCAAAAATATTACTTGCTCTTTTCGGAAGATTTTTCGAGGCAAAGAAAATTCGTGGCAGTTTGAGTTACTCTGACCAGGAAATAATAATTATTGCTTCATTCACTGGAGCAGAAAGATGTCATTGTTGGAAAGTTCATCGCCCATATCCTCCACCAACATCATCAAATTCCGACAGTACTAAAAAAAGCACACCGTTGGATGAGAAAAGTGCCCGAGGTCTTTTAATTCGGGAAATGATCGAAGAATTAGCCTATCGGATTTTTACTGATTTATCAGAATTTCACTCATTCCGCTGGGAAGCAACCAAAGAATTTATGATAGGTTTAGAATGCTATCGTGCATGCTTGTTAGAACCTAAAGAAAAAATCTCGAAACTTCTTGATGCCGAATCAGCATTCATGAAAGCTCTTACAGAGGATGTTACATTCTCAATTGGATGGTATAATCTCGGCGTCGTGTACACGGAACTTCGATTCTTGGATGCTGCAACAATGGCATTTTACAAGAGCTTTGAACGAGAAAGAATTCATTATGAACCATTCTATGCTCTTGCATTAAATTTCTATAATGCTTTTATCAAGGATCCTGATTATGGAACGGCCCCTTCGGATGATTGGAAGGCAAAATGGATTAAAAAATTAAACGATGCCGTATTTTTTTGCGAACACGCAGAACTCTTGAGTAAAAAGAAAGGAACCATTGGGATTGGCTCATGGAAAATTCCACTAGAGTTTTTAAGTACCGCAAATCCCGAAATATTTCTTTTAAAAGGGCGTATTAACCTTGAATTGTATTACCTGACAAGGCAGAGTTCGGAAGAAATCAAAGGAAATAATGACTCTACGGAAGAAGATACCGATCGACAAAGAAAAGGATCAAAATCTTATCTGAATAAATCCATTGAAGCGTTCCATGAAGCGATTCGATATTCTTATCGTGAATGGGCGGAGTTAGATTATTATCAGATTCATGCACCCCTTGTCCAATTAGATGATAATGAGCATTCCATTGATTCTAAAATCAAATGGGATAATTTCCGTGAACGGATTGCAGAATTGGGATGGGCATATGTTGAATGTGCCGCAAAAGAATCTGATATTGATCTAAGAAAAAACCTTCTTGAGACATCTTTTTTCATATATTCTCAAGGGTTTACTTTTGATCCGAAAAAGGTCGATATTGAATCTTCAGAATTTGAATATGAAAAAAGAAAAGAGCATATATGTTCCCCAAAATATTCTCAATATTTTAAAAAAATTGGATTACTATCTAAAAATGATGCCTCATGTATTCTTGGAAATACCATTCCTCCTGCCATCTACCTATGGAAATATGGGGTGCTTTCCAGCAGTGCAAGCAATTTTCCGCTTGCAGATTTTTTTATTCAAAAAGCACTAGTACAGAATCCTCGTGCATTTCTTTTCCAGACTTCGCATATTTTGATAAAAATTTTAAAAAATAATAATCAAGATCCCAGCAATATCAAAGATTATTGGTGGCATTCTCTCCAACACGCAAGAAACGCATATAAAGCCGATACTCAGGGATATGACTACCAATGGGGTTATATTACAGAATTTGCAAATCTCATTTCAAAGTTTCAACCAAAATATTACCGAAAGGTAAAAATCGAGAAAATCAATGAATCGCCAAATCTTGAAGAGAAAAATAGACTGAAACCTTTAATTTTAAACTGCGATCTGACACAAAGTGGGGGTTTTGGGAAATATTTACTTTCAGTATTTAGTATTTTTGAAATTTTAACGATTAATTTAGATGATAGAAAAAATTTTGTTAAGAATCTCCAAGAAAAAATTACATTTGAAGATGGGAATACTGTTGCAAATGAATTAATCATTCTTAATTCAGTTAAATCAGAATTATATCAAAAATTAAAAGAAAATCCGACAATCAATGAAAGTCAAATTTTAGGCTATATCGAATTACACCAAAACTGGGTAATTGGACAAATTTACCTCTATATTGGATATTCCAATAATTTTAGTAAAGAGAATGCGAAAATCGCACAATTTGCTTTTGAAAAATCCCGAAAATATCTTGGTCAATATGATATGGAACTCAACTACAGAGGAGTATATGCAAATGAATCTGGAGTGGAGTCACACTTATCAAATTATAAAAAATCGTTATCAAAAGCGTGGCAATCTCACTGGAAAGATTCCACAAATCATTTCGAACATCTTTACCTTGGCTCAATTCAATTTGATATTGAAGACTTTTCAAATGCCCATATCTCCTATTCAGATGCGGAATTCTGGGGCATGCAAGAACTAAAGAGCCACGAACTTTTATTCATAACAATAAATCGCGCACATTCTTTGATCAATAAAAGTAGAGATTATCCAGTCATTACTTCTGATAAAAAAGGAGATATGCGAAGGAAATATCTTGAAATAGCACTCGAATCTCATAAAAGAACCTTAAAATTCGCTGAATATAATTACCAAAAAAATCTCTCAGATCATCATATAGAAAAGAGAATTAACCAATCTATTCTTGATCTGAATTCGCTTCTTACTATTCAGTTCTGGATGGGTGTAATTTATCTTAGACAAATGAATTATCCTGAGGCAATAGAAAAATTCCGTGTTATTAAAAATCTCACTTCCCATGTTGATTATAATCCAGAAAAAGCTGAGACGAAAAAAGATTTTGAACGATTTTGTATTGCATCTTCTTATCTCGGCCATACATATCTCGAATATGGACAGATTGCTGACGCCGAAAATGAATATCTGCTTTTGATAAAAAGTATATTTGATGAAGTTCGTCAACGAAATAACATAGATACCAAGATCGATCTCGATTTTGAGATAATCTTGACTACATTACACGATGAAAAATTTGGACTTACACTTCTCGCTGGTGGATTAAGTTATAAGAAAATCCTTTTTTATTCATACCTGGCCTTAGCAAAAATATATTGTCTACAGTTATGCAATAAAGAAAAAATTATTGAAAATACTCAGCAAGCAATTCGGATATTTAACTTAAAAAAATATGATAACCCGGATTTGATCAAGAAACGAATAACTATTGAAAATGAATATTCTGCTGAAATTGAGAAGATTAAGGGATTGGCATATTTGCGAATATGTCACAATGCGATAAAAGCCCTAGAACACCTAAAAAAAGCAGTTTGTATTCATGCTGATCCAGAAGCGTACGTTTTTTTGTTCTTCACACAAGTACTTCGATTAAAAACCTTACCTGAAATAAATAAAGCCGAATGCATGTTAGAATTAAATAATATCTATGCATTATTGAGAAAGATGGGGATACCTAACGAATATTGTGATGACGTGGATTCCATGTATAAAGAAATTATTCATTCATCAGATTCATCAGAAAAAAACAATCAGAAACAATTCGAAAACTGACATTAAAAATTAAATTTTTGTTACTTTCAATAATAGATTTTTATATATGTTCACATCATATCCAGGAAAGAGGCATAGGATATGGCAGTGGGTATAACAGTTTTTGATGGTGCCAGTACAATCGGTGGAAATAAAATATATCTTGAGTTCAAAAACGGAGAATTCAATAATAAAGGGTTGTTTTTTGATTTTGGTACAAATTTTGCTACCTATGGAAATTATTACGAAGAATTCCTAATTCCAAGACCCGGTCGGGGAATTCATGATATGCTCACATTAGGGTTGATACCGAACATATCCTGTTATCGTAAAGACCTGATAACATCCGATGCATCGCTCGGTGAACTCAAGACAATTGATCCACTTGCAATTCTCGTATCTCATGCACATATGGATCACATTGGGAACATCGGCCTTCTTGATGGGAAAATACCCGTGATTGCGTCTCCAATGACGGTAGCTATCATGAAGGCTATGCAAGACTGTGGGGGAAAGATGGAGGCTGAAGCTTCGTATATAACGAAAAGAATCCCCATTCCCGATGAAACAAGGTTAATTGAAGCAACTCACTATAGGAAAAATCCCTTCGAGGGAAGAGATATTTGCCTTACCTGTGCTTGTTCAAACACTACTGAATTTCAAACATTCTGGGATTTTCAACCGATGAGCAGAGCTCTCATACCCGGAAAAATAAAGGAATTATCTGCATTTCCAGGGCCGGAGATTAAAGCATTTGATGTTGACCATTCGATATATGGAGCCTGTGCCTATGCTATCAATTCCGATGCTGGATGGATTGTATATTCCGGAGATGTTCGGAAACATGGAGTTCAAGCGGATAAAACGAAAACATTTGTAGAAGATGCCAAAAAGCTCTCGCCGAAACTTCTTATTATCGAAGGAACTCGCGTTTCACGAAAAGGATCTGGCGACGATAAAGAAATCACTGAAGAAGATGTTTTAAAACAATGTCTAGATGCCACCAAGAACTCGAAGAACCTTGTTATCGCGGACTTTTCTGCTCGAAATTTTGAACGCCTTGATATGTTTCGAGCGATTGCACAGGAAGCCGGACGGAAACTTGTCATCACCCTTAAGGATGCATACATACTTCATGCGATGAAAAATGTTGATGGTATTGATCGTCTAAAAGACATTTGCATTTACAAAGATCTTAAGGTAAGCCGTGAGGGATATGAGAAAATGATCATGGAGAATTATCCAGGTAAGCTTCTTGATCCCTCGGATATCAGGAAAAAACCCGAGCAATATATTTGTTGCTTCTCTTTTTTTGACATTAAAAATATGCTTGACATTAAAACAACTAATGGTACCTATATTTATTCCAGCTCCGAAGCACACGGTGAGGAACAAAAAATAGATTTTGTGAGATTGAAAAATTGGCTCACAAAATTTAATTTTAAAATTAAAGGGTTTCATGTTGAGATTGGTGAAAATAAATCAGTCACAGTTATCCCCGAAAAAAATTATCATGCTTCCGGGCACGCATCCGCCTCAGATATTTTAGAGATAATTAACCAAATCAATCCGGAAATAGTCATGCCAATTCATACAGAAGCACCAGATTTTTTTAAGGAGAAAATTTCAGGGAGAGAACTTATAATTCCGGAAAAGGGTAGGGAATATGTTATAAAATGAAATAATACTCAAAATTAAAAAAACAACATTTTTCGTCCCACATAATAATCACTCCGTATGAAATTCTGCCCGGAATGTGGTGCAAAACTTGAGGGGTCACCAAAGTTCTGTCCCGAATGTGGCACGAAATTCACCCAATCAGATGTAAAAGCGGAGCCTCCGTCATCGGTTCCAGAACGAACCCCTCAACCCACATCAGAAATACCAAAACCAAACCTGAAACCTGCTGTCAATGCTCACGAGCTTGGCACCCGCCTTGAAGAAATTGTTGAATTAATTTTCAAGGCTGATGGCTATTCAACGGAACGACGTCAGCGCATCCAAGGTACAAAAAAATATACGAACGAAATCGATATCATCGCAATCCGAAAGAATGAGAAGATCGCGATTGAATGCAAGAACCTCTCTGGACCGGCGGGAATATCACAGGTGAGAGATTTTGCCGAGAAGATCCTAGATCTGGGAACCGGCTGGCGGGGGATTTTTGTCTCAAATCATGATTTTACAGAAGATGCCTCGCAGTTCGCGGAAAGCCGCAACATCGAACAAATCGGTCACGATGAGATAATGGAGAAATGGTTCGCACTCTCCGTTGGCAGGTCAGGCAAGCGAGGAGAGAAGATAACTATCGAGCATGCTCTTCAGCTCAATACAAACTTTATCGATGCAACACATCTCGACCTTATCAATAAAGACAAGGTTACTGTTACTGACGTAAAACTGGTATACCATCCCTATATCAGATACAAGTATCATTTCAAACGGCTCTATCGGGATCCCGTGAAAGGGCAGCATAACTTCGACGATCACGGAACTGTCGTTATCGATCTTCTTGATAACCGGATTTTGAATGACCCCCCGGTCAGAATGGCAGTAGGTGTTGCCCAGGCCCTAACCCAGACATTTTCGGTTAAAGGCAGACAAGAAAATTTGCGCAGGACCTCCCTCCTTCATGAAGTGATCGTAAATACTCCACTGGGGGAGACATCGATAACTATCAGCCAGGACTACCGGATCACAAAACTGACTGTCGATTATTCGAAGCGCGATCTCAACCGAATTGCATTGGAATATGTCATCGACAAAAATTCCAGGACAATTCATTACACGGTCGATTCAACGGTCGTATTCTCTGACATGAAAACGGTTGAATTTGTCCCGGCTAAAGGAGACATTCATCTTGAAAAAGGTGAAGTCGTCTATGTCCCAAAATGGGAAATCCACTTCAATGCGTTTGGTACCATTTACTCACGTGAATTACTGGCGTGTTCAGGAAAAATCCTTGAAGACACTATTGCATACTGTCCCGATCATTTCAAAATGGGGATTCTGCAGGTTCGAAAGAAAAATGCTGCAGTCTGCGAAAAATGTGGAACTGCATTTTGTAACGATCATATCCTTATATGCGAAGTCTGCAAAAAGATGATTTGTAAAACACATGCAATCGTTTGTTCGTCATGCACGAAGGCATTCTGCGAGGATCACATCTCAAAGAAATGCGGGATATGCGGGATAGATATTTGTGATGCCTGTGCCCGTGTTTGTTCAATATGTGGAAAAGAGGTTGGAAACGATCATATCTTGAGATGTGACGTTTGTGGAAAGGAGGTTTGTTCATCATGCGTAACGGTTTCGGGATTGATCAAAAAGAAAAAGACTTGTAAGAAATGTGGGTGAGGCATAACAATCCTCGTAATCAAACATTTCCAAAAATTATCATCATAAATCGCTACCGATTATCAGTCAAAATCCCACCGAATCACTCGGATGGGATCAATAAAAATTCTTTTTTTCAGTTGCGAAATCCAAAATTATTACCAAATCTTGAAAATATTTGACAAGGAAAGATATTCTAATAATATTCTTGGTCTGAAACGATATGGAATTATTAGAGAATTCTTCGGATAGTAAATTTGCATTCTTGCAGGATATTGACAATGAAATTCAAAGAGAATATGCAATCCTCAATAAATTTACCACGGAAAAATTTTCAATCATCCTACTGATTTTGGGTATTGGCGGCATCATTGCGACGATGTGGAATCCGATGCAACCTCATTTCGATTTAAATGAATTTCTCGGTTATTGGATATTATCGACATTTATGATGTTGATTATTTGGATGATCTCAGTTTGTAATACATTGAACGCAGTAAGAAAAGGTAGACCCGGTCCAACAATTACAATTGATTTCATCTTAAGAAAATTTCATGAACTGATAAATGCAGAAGAATTTAAAAAATTCTTGAGTACTGACAAGACTGAAAATAAAGTTGATGAAGGAAATCTTAAGATATATTTGCAAAAAATTGCAAATTTTATTTTTGTTAACACGGATTACATTGCGAAAAATACTGAAACACGAATGCGGCCCATTGCATTCTTCTTCTTTTTCCTGTTGTTTATTGCAATTGCCATTTTTGAAAACTACTTTGGTATCACGATACCCCAGATTCAACAAACCACACCTATTCTTCCAATTACCCTTTTCTGGGGAATTGTAGTATATGCCGTATTATTTACAGCATTGGGTTTCTACTGGAATTATTTATTTTTCATTGGGAAAAATATCATCAAACCATTTGGATGGGGTATACAACTTATATTCACACCCAATGAGAATCAAATACAAAAATGGCTTTTAAGAGGTCTTGGGAGTATCATTATTTTATTCTATGTAGTGCTTCTTCTAGTCCTTATTGCATTCCTAATCATTTTCCCATTCGTGGTTGACTATTGTTTGATTATCTATTATTCATCCTTCGAAATTTCCAATGTTGTTGTAAAATTTTTATTGGTTTTTCTTTTAGTATACCTATTCTTCAAAATTTTTGAAATTCTTTTCAGCATTCATCTCGTTGAACGATTAAAAAATGACAAAATCACATGGTTGAAACAAATTAAATACGACCTACTAGTTGTTGAGAATGTAGACTCAGAAATTCTTGAAAAAACTGAAACCAAAATAAAACTTGCAGATATTTATTCGCCAATTCCGTACACGAGTCTTGCAGCATTTACTCGTTATGAAATAATCCCGATATATCGATATGATGTCACATCTGAATTAATTCAACAAAGACTTGAATTTTTAAACAAACACTAACTGATATTTCCATATTTCTCGGGATTGTGTCTCCCGAAAGGGAAAGGATCATCTCATTCCCATGCCAATCTCTTCAAAACCCATCTCCCCGCAAATCGCTCCTTTTTCGGATCGGAGCCCATTTTGAAAAACCGACTTTTTGGAAGTCGCATTTTTTCGCGAATTACAGCACACTGTTTTGAAAATACGCCCATTGCGTTGATAGTATCCCCATTCAAGGCCATATTAGCCTTGAAAATCTGCCTAATTGGTGCTATTTGGTTGAACGAACGCCATTATTTCTGGGCAGAAGCACGCGAAATCAACCGGGAGGCGCCGGTGATCCGGGGCACACCGTCGGTGAATGAGATTTCGCCGTCGTAGACCGTTCCCTGAAAAGGGGGGTTTCCCCACATCCCCCCACCCGGAGCCCGATCCGGCAGGAGATCGCCCGCTCAAAAGCGGCCAATAGCGTCCTCATTTCTCCGACGTGAAATCGCTGAAAAAGGGGGAATTAGTACCCCATTTTGCCGAATTACGCCCCCTGGCTACGGAAAAGTGGGGAATCCGGGCCCCATACGCAGCCGGATTCCCGCATCATCTCTTGAGGGATGGGGGCCTGCCAGGTATCCTCGATTTCTGGAAAAACCTTGTATCCCGAAGGATGTCTCGTCGTAGACCGTTCCCTGAAAATGCGGGTTTCCCCACATCCCCCCACCTCCCGCCCGATCCAGCTGGAGATCGGCCAAAAGAATGTGGCTAAAATTTACCGCTGGTTTTCAGACGTAAAAATGGTCAATGAAATGTGAATTATTCCCTCATTTTCCGGAATTATTCCCTCTGGTGCCGGAAAAGAGGGGAATCCGGGGCCGATACGGGGCCAGATTGCCACAGCCCTCCCTCACCAGGTGAACACACAGCGGTGGTTCCTCGCGGAATAACGCACACTCGATCGTTACACAGGGAAGGAGCGTCGGGCTCTCAAACGGATCCTGTTGTCGTTCTTCAGCGGAGAGGTGAAATCCGCACCAGAGGAATTGCATGAATCCGGTTCTCAGGTGATTGGGATAATACAGGAAAGGCGGGGGGAGGGTGAAACTGTTATTGGGCCGGAAGTAGTGGAATGTTCATTACTGCAAATAATATTTCAAATGGGGAGATTTTCCTTCCGGGAATTTTTTTCACGCGAAAATCCGTTGCAACGTACTTAACTTTTCACAAGTGCAGTCATGATCGCGATCAAAAATTTTCAAACGCGATCCAAACCGGGCAAATTTTTTTTTAAATCCGATCGCAACCGGGATCGAAACGCTGAAAAATATCAAGGAAAATTTACTCTGACTTCGTCGTGCGGTGCAAATATTAGCAGGAAAAATTTCCGCAAAAAATTTCCGGCGCGTTCGCAATCGCATTGAAAAATTCTCAAATGCGATCGAACCCGGATGAAAAAAATTTCAAACGCGATCGTGATCGCAGTTGAAAAAAGTTAAACGGGTTTGAAAAATCATATCGGGTAAATTTTCGCTTTGGTGTTTCGATATTTTTCAGGCAGTTGTCCAACTCTCCAATTTTTTGCCGTTGTTTCGAGATAGTAATATTTCTTATCATTGTAGGTGTAGGATGTTCCGGAACAGTCGGAGCAGGTAATTCCTACTGCCATGTGGTTTGGTGGTGAAATTAAAACAACATCATAATTCATTTCTTTCAAGAGTGCAGCGGTGAGAATTGCGGTATCCTCGCAATCCCCAGTTCCATCGACAAGAGTCTCTATTGGATACCGGGGATATTCATCATATCCGGTCGAGATATAATCTTTGGAATAAGGAATTGATTGAATAAATGCGATAAGATTATATGCCGCTTCTGTTTTGGAATCTGCCTTGTTTTGAAAAGTTGTGGTTATCCGATCGAGTGCTTTCCTGTCCTGATCAGATATTGCATATTTCACATAATTTCTATTGTGAGGTTGTTCTTTGTAATATGCATAAAGCGGAGTCGGGATTTTCAGACTGTATGTGTATCGATGATTATCGAATGTCCACTGGTAATTGCGTGTATAATATTGAACGGGGGTTGTCGTGGTGACTTGTTTGGTTTGTTTTGAAGCAGTCGCAGTTACTATAGGTATTGTTGAGACCTTCTGCGGTACTACAGTGCTGGTTTTGCCAATAATTGCTGGACTTACCTCGTGGGGAACTTCCATTATTTCATTTTCTGGTCCAAACATTGCGGGAAAAATTATAAAAAAACCAATACCAAGAACAAAAAAACAACTAAAAACCATAGGGAAAAAAGTTCTCCCAATATCGAATCTATTCATAATATATTCGAGAATTAGTCCTATGATAATACCCAGGAAAAAAACTGCTTTCAACCTTTCAAGGGGAACGTTATACATAAAATAGGCAAAAAAAGTGCAAAAAATTCCGACAAATACGCAAAAAAAACCACCTTTTACCCATTGCATGAATTTTATTATATTTTTTACTTTCTAAATGGTTTCTATCTGAAAGGAAATTATTTCATCTGTGTTCGCGAGCGCTAAAACCTGCCTCTAGGAAAAGATGGTGCCCCCCACACCCCTCACTTCACCCGTGCCGTTATCTCCCGGTCAAGGTTGCTAACGGCCTCATCAAACGAATGTTCCCATTGCGAGAATTTTTGGACACACTCATCCAGTTTTTTGATCTTCGCTTCCGATTCAAGCCGGAAAACCGGGTATGATGTATTCTGCCCCGGGAGTTTTTTCCAGGAAAACAAACCATAGCTTTCCGACATAATCGTTTCATATTCCCGCTTGAGCCAGTCGGTTTCATCAGAGATTTCCCGGAATTTTTGTTGCACAACACTATCGTCCCTCAACCGGTCCGTTCCAGCGATTTTCCGGGAATACTTCCTGACCTTTTCCTGATAGGTTTCATCACGGATAATCTTCTGATAAAAATCCCGTAACCGGAGCAACGCAGGAGAAGCCTGGGATCTCAATGCATGTTTCCGTTGAAAGATCACGGCGCTTTCCTGGAGATACTTCTGGTAGTTTCCTTTCAGGACTTCCCGTACCCAGACTGCAAGCGGAATTTCCGGATTATTGGTAGTGAAGAGCGTCTGCTTTTTCGCACGGAGTCCGACCGTCCGGATATTCTTCGCAATGAAAAGGTGGTTCTCGGTCCCGGTGAAAAAGAATGAGCGATCGATATACGGAATTCGTTCCTTCCTCTGGTCATCATCAGGGTAAACAAGGCTGTCATACCATGATGCGAATTCTTTTGCCCGGTCAAGGTAGTTGTCCAGAAGCCAGTACGACTCGATCCCTTCATCCCGGTATTTCTTATCGCGGGACAGCAGGTCTGATGAGGGGATGGGACTCAACTGGATTTCAAAAACGATCTTCCTTCCATCATTCTGTGCAAAAACATCGGAAATCCATGCACGATCAGTTGAAGGGAATTCTACCGAGGTCTCCCATTGCTCTGCCTGACAAATCCTGTAGATGAGATATTTGATCTCCAGGTGTTCTTTTGATTCGTTATCATGGGAACATCCGGTATCAACCGCATGGTAAAAATGCTGAGTTCCTTTTATTGTCCGCAAATGCCCCGGGGCACCACAGCAGCACATCCTGACCGGCAGCCCTTTTTTATGCCGGATCTTCAGCTCTGCCCATTCCTCTTTTGAGAGATCAGGGCCGATTATTGTTTCCCCGTCAATAATCGCTTTCAAGGGCATAGGATCCCGGTTTGTTTTCAACACTATAACGATATTTTCCCGGTTTTCTCCATCCCCATCGCCCCGCAGCGCGTAGGGCGAGATTAATCCATTTCCCCAATTCGGATCGTAATTGTGCACTCAGTGCGTGCACATTCCGCTACACACTGTGTAGCCAATCCGGAACCCAGCATCCCCTGCCCCACGTGATCTGGCACCGAATACCCATTCGGGAAAACTATATTCTCTTGCGGGAATAATGATGGTACAATGAATAAAATCCAGTACGTGTATGACGCTGGCGGCCACAAGAAAAGCGTCATAGTTCCCGTGGAACTCTGGGAGCGGACACTCCAGGTGCAGGACTCAAAAACTGCACCCTGCAACCCGCAGGAGTATTACGGGATATACCGCGACAGGATCAAAAATCCGCTTGAACTGGCACGGGCCCTCCGGAGTGAGTGGAACCGCGGATGACCTCGTACCTTATCGATACCAATATTCTCATCTATTATCTCGCAGGGGCAATTCCTGAAGATGAGAGACCGGTAATCGACCGGATCCTTCAGGAATCGTTTAACATCTCGATTATCACCCGGATTGAACTCCTTGGCTGGAAAGATCATTCTCCCGAAGGACGTGCTAAAGCCCGGAATCTTCTCGATTGTGCACGGTGCCTGCCCCTTGCCGATACCCTTGCAGAAAAAACCATCGAGCTTCGCACAATGATATCGATCTCGCTTCCCGATGCCGTTATCGCCGCATCGGCCTTGTCGCTCGATGCGACTCTCGTTACCCGGAACGAGCGTGATTTTGATCAGGTGCCGGGTCTGGTTATTTACAACCCGTTTCATACAAGATCCTGACCTTTTTTTTAAACCCCCCACATTCCGGTCCCTCCCTCACCAGGTGCACGCACAGCGGTGCCTCCTCACGGAATAACGCACACTCGATCGTTGCACAGGGGAGGGGGTTACGAAACGGGTCGTGTTGTCGTTCTTCGGAAGAGCGGTGAAACCCGCACCAGAGGAATTGCATGAATCCGGTTCTCAGATGATGGAGATAATACAGGAGAGGCGGGGGGAGGGTGAAACTATTTGGTGCAACGCTCCTCTCCTTTACAAAAAAACCCTTGCGGGAAATCCAGCCAGGTCATTTTCACCCGTAAAAACGACCGGAATTATGCATACATTCATCGTTTCGGGCGGGCACTAATATCCCATGACAAACGATTACCTCCGCACAATGATACTGTTCATGGCCGTCTTCATCCTTCTCGCATGTGCCGGGTGTACATCCCCGGCCCCGATGTCTCCGGTACCGGCACCATCCCCGGTTCCCACCCCCGGCCATTCAACGGTTTCACCGGCCGAAATGGCTTTGCAGCCAGCGGATCTTCCGGGGAATTTCACCCTGCTGGAAGAAGGCGAAAGGAATGCTTCTCAGATGCGGAACTGGGCAATCGATCACGGCTGGAAACGCGGGTATATTACCCACTATGGGAAAAACGAAGGGAATGTGTCAGAGGGAGCCGTCTTAGAACAGGTCATCTCCGTGTACGATGCTGACAATATCATACTCGTCGTCGCCGATACGGTGAACACCTGGAAAAGCTGGCCGGCCGAAGACAGCAATGTTACTGTTGAAGAGATTCCCCTCCCGGCCATCGGGGATTTCAGCCGTGCGATGAAAACCTCCGACCGAAGCGATAATTCCCAAATGTACATGATTGCCTTTGTGAAATACGACGTGTTCGAGCAGTTCCAGACAAACGGGACCGAAACGGATTTCGAGATGCTCCGGCAGATGGCGGTTACTGCAGCGGATAAGATCCGGTAATTTTTCTTTTTTTGTTCCGGACCGTGACCGGGACGACGCGGGCGAGCGGGGATCGTTCGGATTGTATTACGAAAATAGTACCATTTCCTCCACGGGCAATAGTATCCTGATTGAACGGAGGCGTAGAGAAAAACCGCGAACGGGTTTCCTTCGCGTCGCGGATCTTCCTGGACATAATAACAATATTCAGATGTGCTGCCGGTAAAACCAGTAGTATGAAGTTATCGTTCTTTTCCCTGGTGCTGCTCCTCATTGCAGCCGCCATCGTATCCGCGGGGTGCTCCGCTCCGTCAGCGAATTCCCCGGCTCCTGCGACCACGGGAACTCCGGCTGTGATCGTGCCGGTGCAGACGGCCGATGGCCAGTATGCCAGTATTTCCCGGTTTGTTGAATCGGCCGCAGCATATGCAAAACAGTCCGGCAGGGATGCGGCGATCAGGGAGTTCAATAACCTGAACGGGACGTTCACGAAAGGCGACCGTTTCATCATTGCCTATGGAATGGACGGGACACTGCTCGCACAGCCCTTCCAGCCGGAACTGCTCGGAACGAACCGGGCCAATGAAACGGACATAAACGGCGTGATGCATATCCGGCGGATGATCGAGCTTGCCGGTGAGGGCGGGGGCTGGGTCTATTATGTCACGAAAAATCCCGACCATAATAATGAGCTCAAGCTCACCTACGTCCAGCCGGTAGACAGCACATGGTTTATCGGGTCCGGCGATTACCTGTCAGAAATCCCGGCGGTCTTTACCCCTGCAGAGAAAGACCAGCTCGTGGAGCGGGTGAAGCAGGCCCGCACGTATGCACAGGCAAACGGCGCAGCAACGGCGATCCGCGACTTCAATGACCGGAACGGCACGTTTGCCACCGGCAGCAGCTACATCTTTGCCTACGCGTATAATGGCACAACGCTCGCGATGCCCTTCCAGCCGGAATCGATTGGCACAGACCGCACGGATTATGCCGATACCCATGGTGTGAAGGTGGCGGCATGGGAGATTGCGGCTGCAAAGGGAGACGGGGGTTTTGTGTACGTGGACTACTACAACCCGGACACGGGAAAGCCAGGTATGAAGCTCTGCTATGTCCTCCCTGTTGACGATACCTGGCTCGTGGGGTCAGGGATCTATACTGACCGGAAGTGAGGCCGGAACTTTTTTTTGCGGGCCACCCGGGAACATGAGGCCGGTTCGCTATCCCCCCTTAAACGGGAATCCGGAAGAAAATGAAAATTTGGATCACGACGTTACATCATTAAGGGACCGGCCGTTCGCAGCGAAAAACCGGAGGGGTACCCACCCCACCTACTCAGGCAGGGGTAGCTACCCCTCCCCTTGTCCCGGCTCCAAAATGCCGGCACCCTCCCCCCTCGTACTAAGGGAGGGGGGGTCATCGTATCCTGCTCACGGTGCTTGGAACCGGCTCCCTCTGAAAGATACCGGTTCGGTGCGTTTAGGACTTTTCACGCACTCTTCTCAATCCTGGCAAGTGCATTCTTGAGATCAAGATAGTGTGGGACGGTCTCACCAGGATTCCGGATGGCCTGGCGGAACCCGAACTTTTTATAGAAATCAACAGCGCTCTGCTTGGAATCGACCGTGATGATCCGGCAGCCGACATACCGGGACAACGCAATCGAGATGGTGAATATCTTACGAAGCATGCTCCGCCCGATGCCTGAGCCCTCGCAATCGCTCCGGGTTGCAAGCCTTGCTATCTTCAGTGCCGGATATTTCCGGAACCGGTAACTCTCTTCGCGGTCGCACTCCTCAACAGCACGTACTTCAATGCTGTCATTGATGAGCGTGAAATACCCGACAAGGTTGCCCTCAAAGAAAACCAGCCTCGTCACCGATATCAGGTTGTGCTGGCTTTCAAGAGCATCCTCCTGGAGGAATGCATCGAGTTCGGGTTCTGATGAATGAAACCCGGAGAGATCATGAACAGCGTTTAAGAGAACAAACTCAAGATTCTCAAAAGGGATCTGCCGGGTCATGATAACCCGGGCTACTCAAGCCGTGCGTTCTCCGCGTCCTGCTTTGCCTCACGGATAAGATCAAGGCTTTCACGGGTAAATGTCGGGTGCCGGAGGTACTTCGTGAAGGCATGCGCATCCTCGCCTTCGAGCACGAGTCCGATCTCAATAGGTTTTGCCATAATCGTTCACCGACAGGGTTTGCTCAATAATATATGTACATTGAAATATATAAAAATGTGCGTCGGAGTTATTTCCCGATGATCCTGACAGGATTATGAATATTCCCGGATGAACTCAACCATTCAGATCCGCCAGAAGATCCTCAGCTGTCCCGCTGTGGCACCGTTCATTTTTGACACCGTCCTTTGCCTGCTTTGCTTTGCGAACGATCTCTTCTCGGCTCTTTTGAATATTAGTAAATTCTTCCATATCTGGAGAGTTCCTCATAACCTTCAAGACGAGTGGACCTACTCATAATTCTTCGTTGTAGAGTTCAGTTGCTTCCCGCAGGTTGGTTACTGCCTCCTCAATGGTCGCACCCTGGCTGACCGTACCTGCTTCAGGACATTCGGCCACGTACATATCATCTTCCTTGTGAAGTACGGCGGTAAATGTGGACATAGGGTATCCCTGATCCATCATTCGTTGCGTTATCCTGAAATCTTTGTTGATGATCTCGTGCGATAAAATCAAATTATCCGCGAGGAGGCAAATTGTCTCTTCATTACGTTCGTTACTACGCCAAATATTCAATCTCCGGATCTCTCAAAAATCCGCCAGCCTTATGAGCCTCCCCGCCAATAGCATCTTTCGTGAGTGAATGACGATGAAACCGGAAAAGATCCCCAGAATGACAAAAACCGAGTACGATGCGCTGATCGAACGACAGTATGTCTCGCGGATCTCATTTGGGGCCTGCGAGCATCCCTATATTGCGCCCTTCATGTACGTGTTTGACAAAAAATACCTGTACTTCCTTTCCACAAAGTACGGCAGGAAGATGGAGTATTTTGCCAAAAACCCGAAGGTCTCGGTCGAGATCGAGGAATACGCCCCGGACATGTCCCGCTTCTCCTTTGTCAGCCTGCAGGGGTCGCTCGAAGAGGTGAAGGACCCGGCCGCAAAACAGAAGATCCGCCAGCATTTCGTGGAGATGGTGACAGCAAAGAAACTCTCGCCCCATGTACTCACCGCCCTTGGCCATAAGCCAGGTGACCGCCCCGATGTGCTCGTCAACGAGGAGCGGTCGCTTGTCTGGAAACTGGTCGGGGTACAGGATATCGTTGCCCTGAAAAACGGGTAACATTTTTTCTTTTTGCTTTTGGCAGGAAACACCCTTTTATGAGCTGTACCGTCCCATGAGGCAGTATGCGCACAATACTGCTCGTGAGCGGTGCCATTGCAGCAATCCTGATCATTGCCCTGCTTGTCATGATGTCATCTGCCGGCATGATCCCGTATACAGTGACGGAAAAGAGTGGTGAGATCGAGTTCCGGCACTACCCTGCGCTGGTGCTTGCAACCGTTGATTCCGCGAGTGACGATGCAGGCTTTAACCTGCTCTTTCGTTACATCTCCGGCAGCAACAGGCAAAAGGAAAAGATCCCGATGACCGCTCCGGTCATCAGCTCGCAGAAGATTCCCATGACTGCCCCGGTAATCTCCGATGAAAAAACAATGTCGTTTGTGCTGCCCGCCGGAACAACAATGGAGGAAACACCGGACCCGACAGACAGCCGGGTGCGGATTGTTGCCATACCGGAACGGGACATTGCAGTTCTCCGGTTTTCGGGATATGCACCTCCTGAAGATGTGGAATCTGAAACATCCCGGTTGCTTGCGGGATTGCAGTACAATGGAGTTGTTACAATAGGCCAGCCATTCCTGATGCGGTATGATTCCCCGTGGACGCCCGGCTTCCTGCGACGGAATGAAGTGGGAATAGAAATACGCCGGTAGCGGGGGCTCTGGCCGGGTAATAGCCCGGAGTCAGATCCGTCCGGGAAGAACTTCCCGCTGGATGAAGATCACTTCCCCACTCTTTTCATCCACAAGGAAATCCCAGTTACTCTCCTCATAAAAAACCCGGAGAGCAAGGGCGCAGGCTGCCCCGTCAAGATCTTTCGGCGTCGGGTGACACTGCAGGAGCACCCCCTCGATCATCCCGCCATCGAGAAGAATGACACGGACTCGTTCATCGGCAACAGCCGCTTGTGCAACGACATTCTTCCGGTTTTCATCCACCGGATCGGAGGGATCCTGTATGCCGATGTAGGCAATCTCCGAGTAATTCACAATAAGTTCAGGCAGTGATTCATTCAAAGAGGCACTGGACACACCAGATAGCATGGGTTCCGGATAGGATCCTGACATCGGCACCCGTTTTGGCAGCGTCCAGATGTTCACAATACTGTTGTTTTTCACATCAACATTCACACCGACGGAATCCTGAGGGGTGTCGAACATGACACACGTGACATTGAACAGCATCTGGTTGATTCCGACTGTTGACGGTTCGATGGACTGGACAGAATACCCGCCAGCCAAGAGGGATTGCACGGTATCGTTCCCGAGAGCAATGATGAGAGCGGTGGCATTGGTATTCATTTCAGGTTGCGGGGGATACAAAGAACTGGCATTATCACTACAACCAGAACAGAGTACCATTACAGAAATGATCGCAATCACTGTGATAAATAAGGAAATTTTGGATTTCATGGTACCTACGATACAAACGAATTGGATCCTCCACTAAACACTTGACACAACACTCGTTGTATCACTGCACATAGTGTTGGCATAGTAATATTCTTCCTATCCTTTTTTGGGTGTAACATCAATAACGGAAAACGATGCTGAATACGGATCATGCGTTGAACCGATTTCGATCACCGCTACGTGCGTGGGACTCATGTTTACCAACATTTCGGTTTCGTAGTGCCCGTCAATAAGGACATTGAAGAATACATCCAGATTATGATCGGGCGCAGGAATATCGGCCATCGTGCTGTTGCCGGGATCCAGGTTGTATATCCTTCCAAACAAATTCGTACCTGATAGATTTACAATCTGTATCTCGACAGAATGTGTCTGGTTCGGGTCCAGGTTACGGACAATAAAGAGGGGTGGTCGAACACTCTCTGATTGGTGGATAACAAAGGGAGATGAAAAAAAGAGGAACGATACACTGGCTCCGATGATAAGGAAGAGTATGATAAGTATCCTGATCGTTTTCATATCGTCTTACTCCGGACTATTGACACCCGACAGCAACAGATAATACAGAATGGTGTACTGTTCTTTCAGCACGTATTTCTGACAACGTTTCATTCCGGATACCGTGTAGCGATAAGGATGTATCCACCATCATCCGTGCCGAGAATCGATACAGAATGGATCCCGTAGCTGCCGGATGTCTCCGCTGAAGTGAGCACATCATAGTCACGCTGACTGAGCATATCCCGGAAGTCAGAGGTGCTGCCGGTCCGGAAGACCCACAACGGCACGTCCGTCATAGTACGAAGTGTGTCCTGATCCAAAACATGACCTGTGTCGTCCATCAAAACACGAATTGTTGTTACCGGAGTTGACGAGGTTGCATTGCTCTGCTCATGCGACTGATAGAGAACGGTAATCTTCTGAGGTTCCTCTTCAGAGATATCGATGAGATCGTTGTTACAAAAGGAGTATGCACAGGTGCCAAGTGTTGCGTTCCATAGTACTATTCCCCTTGCATTTGTCCTTTCGAGCAGGATCTGTTTTCCGCCGCCCGGTTCATTCCGGTAAACAGGTTTTCCGAAGATATAACCGCCATCCTGGACTGGCCGTAGATTCACTTCCCGATCAATTCCGGCTGAATCAAGTACCGACACGTTCCGGATCGTGCCGTTGGAAAATAACTGGATGATCCTGAAAGGATGATAGATATCGGCATGATCCTGTACGAGAGCCGTAAGATCTCCCGTATCAGAATAGCTGATTGTCAGAAGCGTGACCGGTGGGACTTCAGAAACCGCAGGACCGTTGCCGGATTTTTGGTAAAGGTAATCCGAGAACTTTTCATCATTCACGAATTCTCCCTGCCGGCTGAACATAAACAAAATGCCGGGCTCGCTGACAATAAGATACCCGCCATCATCCCGGCGAGTTATCATGAGTATATGGTCCTGGATGCCCGGAACGAGCGTTTCACGGATGAGATGTCCGGAGGTATCGATCATCAGGACCCGGAGAAAACCCTGCCCGGTTGTGTTTGTGAAAAAACCGGCAAGGAAATATCCATCGGGGGTCTGGATCCCTTTGACCGTGCCTGGCGCAAGCGATCGTGCACTTGCATAACCGGAATTTTCAAAAACGGTAGTCCACTGGGAATTTCCGGCAGGATCCAGTTTCACGAGAACGGTTTGAGTTTTTACAAAGGAACTTTCGATGCAACCGGAAAGACAGACGAGAATAATGACAAAACTGAAAACCGCGAGAATAAAAAACGGACTGCTTTTCATATCCATTTCACTATTATCATGCATCATAAAAAAATAATTTGTAATAGTATTTTTCAGCCAATTCGTGCATAAAGCGCAAGGCCATTAGTATATTTTGCCGTTGCCAGTACCAGGTTTTGGGTAATGGCATCGATACTGGTGTCTTGGCTCAAGTTCCAATTCTGGCCTTTATTGTATACCTTCGTGTAAATGGTATCCAGATATCCGTTCGAGTATCCAGCCAGTGCCCGGGTGCCCGCAGCCCAGTCGTTATACCAGTAGTAGTTATTGTTATTGGAGACTACAGCGTCAAAATTACTGGAATACCAGCGGTCGCCTACATATGCTTCATAGTTAAAATGCACCCATGGATTGCTGTACTGTTGAGTTTCTTTTCCGGTGTGCATTGGATTCCCGACGTCCTCAACGAAATGTGATGCATAGCCCAGACTGGTTGCGGCCTGGGTGTAATATGACGACCCTGCTTTATATTGCGAATTTGCGGCACTGATATATGTAGCTGTTTGAGAAGGCGCATTTCCAGTTCCGGTGTTGGGGTTGTAATAATGGTTGAGTGACCGGTATAATGTACAGAATGGTTCGGGTAAGATTGCCGGCCAAGTATCTGGAACGGGCGCATTTGCAGAAACAGTTGATGGCTGGGGGAACGATTCCTTGGACGCTGCCCAGTAACTGATCCGTTCATGTGTTGGTGATCCTGCCCATTTGGGAGAGACTCCTCCGGATGCGATCTTGTCGGATGATACTTGTTTTCGAGATTGGACTTTAGCAAGAAGGCTGTTTTCAGCATCCGACAGGTGAACTTCTTTCTTCAGAGACGGGGAGAACGTCAGGGTTGTCACAGTTCCACCATACGAGGGATATCCCACAGAACCCTTGACTGTGTCAGAAACAACAGGATAATTCGTCCAGAGGGTTTTGAGGCTCTTTTGGAAGGAGACTTTCTCATCCGGGGTTGCCGTGACTCCTGAATCGCCAATTATTTCAGCGGCATCAATACTTTCCAGTAAATGCTTTTTTCCCTCATCACTCAGAACGAGAAGATGATAATAGGGCGTAGCTGCTTTCACCGATGGATCGATGATGATGACATCTACCGGGACATATCCAGCCAAATCCGTTTTCGGATCTACCTGAATCATTTTCTCCTGTTCTTGTTGTTCTTCACCCGCACTCACGCACGGTACCATCACCATCGCCGCCACCAGCAGTGCCAGCAGCAGGATGTTGAATTTTCCAAGTTGCATTTTTATCACGTCCTTAGATTTTTTCCAGAGCCTCCGCTCGCCGGCATGAGAAAATCTTCAGAAAATCAGAAGACCATCTTCACGTACCTTAAAGCAGAGTTCAAGTCCAGCCGCACTTCGATCCGGGGCGGACCCGTCCTCTGGCTGCGGAACGATCAGAGTCGCCCGCAACAGGAAATATATTTCATTCTATATACGATTTCTCACCGAGTACCTTCCGCTTTTTTGGCCTTCCCCCAAATGTTCACGGGCCCTGTGAGGAAAAATCAACCGGAATGTGAACCAGGAAAAAACGAATCCCGCAGCTATCGCGACGATCGTTTCAGAGGAAAGGGGAGTTCAGGACCGGCTCTTTCCATCCCGCTCTGCCCATTCCCGGCCGTACACCAGGTTGTTGCGGAGCGCTGCATCGACCACCAGCCAGAAAAATGCCGGCCCGACAACCATCGCCCAGAAGAGGTTGTTCCCAAGGTAACTGGCAACCTTTGCAAGGAACGGCCGGTCAAAGAAGACGGTGCCGCACGCGGCAAGGAGCACCATGCAGGAGCTGACCACGATGAAGCTCGTGGCAAGGAAGCACACGATAGTACGATAATCCCTGCGGATCGCCCGGCCCTTCACCAGGTGGAAAAAGAGCCGGTAGGAGAGATACGGGATGATGACGTTGATGAGAAAACCGAAGATGCTCATCGCGGACCACGAGCCGCCAAAGAAATCCCCGGCAATGTTTCCTATCCCAAGGCCCCATGCCCCGGCAGGGCCAAAGAGGATCCCGAGGGTGACGAGCATAAACGCGGCCGGCCGGAGTGAGATTCCGAAGATATCGATCCCGGGGTAATTGAACGGGATGAGGACGAGGACGTAAAAGAGCGCTGTAGCGAAAATCCATATCCGCCCGTTCTTGTCGGTCCAGACACCTGCAAGCTCATGCATCCTTCATATCTGGGATGAGCCCGGGTAAAAAATTTACGGGATGATCGTCACGGGACACCGGCCCGCCGGCGATTTCCCCGGCGGGTCCTTGCGTTCCTCAGCAGGCCACAGCCTTGCAAGTCATGAGGCAGTTAAAGTAATTGGGATTGGTTGAGGAAGAACCGCAATCCTGCTTACACTGGGTACACGACGTAGTGCCCCAGCCGGCGTTCTCCGGGGATGGGACAGTCTGCTGTGCAGGAAGGTCAACAGTAAAATAGTGGGCCCCAGCGACGATACTGCCAACAGCCGCCAGGCAGATCATGAAGAGCATGAGCCTCGCGAGCGGGGATTGTCCGGATGCTGTCATGGATTCGTCCTCACTATAATCTGATTTGACGAGCGGGAATATAGGTGAATCGTAATAAGGATCTGTGGCGTTCCGCCCCGCATCACTCACCCATCGTGACCGACTCAGCGGACGAGACCTCGTAGATCTTCAGCTGTGCCGGGGATGCCTGCCACGGCGTTGTCTTTTTGAAATACTCCTGCATATGGGGCTGTGCGATATGCTCGTCGAGATGGTGCCTGCTTTCCCACTCTTCGAGAAAATGATAGGAATCACCGGAGATGCCGACCAGCAGTTCGTAGCGGGTGCAGCCTTTTTCGCGTCTCACCGTGGAAACGAGCCTCCGGACTTCGCGGATGAAGTCGCCGCGGTGTTCCGGTGCAATGAAACATTCGGCATCAACAAGGATCATGGTATATCACCAATAGGAGGTTCTTTGAAAAAAAGGAGCAGGGTTCCTTATCGAAAAAATGCGGCCGGCCTGTCTCAGGGGACGGGAAGGATCGGTGGTTCTCCCGGCAGAGTACCGGCCCGGACCTAACGATCCCCCTTCCACCCACAGAACCCGGGGAGAGACCTCCCGGGCCAGCAGTTACACCTTTTCGGAACATTCAAGTTCTTGGCATTGCGTCAGGCAGGAGAAAATATCTTTGTCGACTTCACAGTTGTGCTTGCATATCTCGCAGTTTGAATTGCTGGATTCCGCGTTCTCCGGTGCCGGCAGGTTCTTCTGCGCCGGGAGATCGATGACAAGATAGTGCGCAGCGGCAAAGAGGCTTGCAGCAATCGCTAGGCAGGAAATGAGCAGCACGAGGCTGGCGAGCGGGGAACGTTGTGGTTCAGACATAGACTCCATTTCACTATCTACCACAGATATAGATAAGGCAGTTGTACTTGCAGCCGCCGGAGTTCGGGTGTTCGCGGGCACACCAGTCATAACAGTCTTGGCAGTTATCCGAAGGGCTGTTGGCCGGTGCCACTACGGTTTTCTGCTGCGGCAGGTCGATCGTGTAATAATGCGCCCCGGCCAGGATACTGCCGGCGAGTGCCAGGCAGGTCATGAACAGAACGAGGCGGGCGAGCGGGGTTTTTTGCAGCGCAGTCATCAGGAAACCGTCCTCAGGATATAGAGTAGTCTGATTGCGTTAATGGCCATATAATAGTGGTGATTTATTTGCTGTCGATATAATGAAGGAGTTCGGATTTGTCACCTTCAGAACCACACCATCCGCTCGCGTCACGGGGTCACAACCCGGCCCAATACTCAAGATTAAATCCTTATAAAAAAGAACGTTGAACCAATGGAATACAATCCTTCCCCGTTGGAACGCCAGAAGAGACTGGCGGTGTTGATTGATGCGGACAATGCCCAGGCAAGCATCATCAAGAACCTGCTTGACGAGGTTGCCAAGTACGGTGTTGCGTCCGTGAAGAGGATCTATGGCAACTGGACCACACCCCAGCTCCTGCCCTGGAAGGAGGTCCTCCTTTCCCATTCGATCGTCCCGATCCAGCAGTTCAACTACACCACGAAAAAGAATGCAACCGACAGTGCGCTGATCATCGATGCAATGGACCTGCTCCACACCGGCAACCTGGACGGCTTCTGCCTGGTATCGAGCGACAGCGATTTCACAAGGCTTGCCTCGCGGATCCGGGAGTCTGGCCTGATGGTCTACGGGTTTGGGGAGGGGAACAAGACGCCCAAGGCATTTGTCGACGCCTGTGACAAATTCATCTACACCGAGATCCTGCGGCCCACGGAATCTGTTGAGACAAGCGCCCCGGTCTCCCCGAACCTTTCCGTGTTCAAGGACACCAAAAAGGACCAGAAATTCTTAAAACTCTTGAAGAACAGTGTCGAGGATTCATCGGATGACCAGGGCTGGGCTGAACTGGGCCTGGTCGGGAACAATATCCAGAAGAAGAGCCCGGAATTTGACTCGCGGAATTACGGGTTCAAGAAATTTTTCGACCTTATCCGTTCCCTTGACATGTTCGAGATCGACGAACGGCAGTCAAAGGACAATGTCGGGAAGATCATCTACATCCGGGAACGGCTGCGGAAGACCCGGAAATAAGGCGCCCTGGAGACTCTGGTTCACTACCGAGTCACTCTTCTCATTCCTCTCGCGGAGCGGTTCGTGGTGATGCCCGGCTTCCCCGTAAAAAACTGGGTGCGCAGTGCGGTGCAGATCCATATATAGGGGAACTGCCGAATGGATCGATTACCCGAGAGGAATATGCTATGGAGTTTGGAAAAGTCGTGATGTCGCGGTACGCGACCAAGAAGTTCGACGGCAGGAAACTGCCTGAAGCAAAAGTGAATGAACTCCTGGAGTTCGTGCGGTTTGCCCCGTCGGCGCTGAACCTCCAGCCCTGGAAGATCAAGGTTGTCACGGATCAGAAGACAAAAGAGCTCCTCAAGCCGGCGGCCTTTGACCAGGAGCAGATCACCACCTGCTCGCACCTGCTCGTCTTCTGTGCAGATCCCGATTACGACAGCCTCATCAAACGGCTGGGCGCTCTCCTGAAGAAGAGCGGCGTCCCCGAAGAGACCCGTAAGATGATCACCGACATGGCAGCCGGTTTCGCGGGGCCGATGTCCCCGGAGCAGAGACTGGCATGGTCGCAGGCACAGGTGTACCTGGCGCTCGGCAATGCCCTGAACGGCGCAAAGGCGCTCGGGTTCGACTCCTGCCCGATGGGCGGGTTCAATCCCGCGGAGTTCTCAAAAATCCTGAAGATCCCGTCGCCCCTCGTGCCAACCATGCTCTGCTCTATCGGCTTCGCAGCCGACAAACCAATGCCCAAAATACGGTTCCCAAAAGAGGATATCGTATTCTGAATTGTCCGGTGTCATCCGCCATGTGACATAAGAAGATCCAAAATACGTGAGTTTCAGGGAATTATCAAACTCGGAGAAGGACAATATCCCGAAAGACATCTTCGAGTTCCGAGGGGATATCAATCCCCGAGGATGAGAAGATCCCGAAGGGATCTTCGAGTTCCGGGGAGTTATCAAACGCAAAGGAGGAGAAGATCCCAAAAAAACCATCGCTCCTTTTGTCCCACCCCAATCCTTAACTCCCTGCGACGCCTGTTAGAACACGGGGATATCCTTGGAACGACAGCCGGTAAAATCCGTGATCCTGCGATCTGCGGGATATGATGTGGCGCAAAAAGTCCTGGAGATCGAATTCACCACGGGGCAGGTGTACCGGTTCTCGGCGGTCCCGGAGAAGATCTGGAAGGACCTCATACAGTCTCCGGAGGCCGGGAAATATTTCTCCGAGAAGATCCGGCCAAAATTCCGCTCACGGCTGGTCGGCGCATAACCGCAGCGGGCATCGTTCAACGGCCCGTTCTGGTGATCAGCGGGAAGACCGTGCTTCCTCCTTTTTTGAAAATTACCTGCAATACACAGGTATATCACGACACGGGTCAACATACCAGCAGCAATACAAAAAAGGAGACCGAAATGACAGGGATCCGCACAGACTCCTCGCGAAGATACGAATGCGCCCACCTGGTCTGCACCTACATGCTCTCCCAGAACCTGGACACGGCAGTCGTTACATCGCAGCAGATTGCCCGGTTCCACAACCTGTCACGAAGATCCTCGCAGTCAATCGGCCATATGCTGAATTTTCTGTACACCAACCGCATCCGTGAAGCCCGCTTCGGGTTCTTTATCCGCGGCACCCGCCCGCTCACGAAATACGATTACCCTCACCGGTATTCCATTGAACTCATTGACGGGGCACGGGGACTGCTCTGATCTGTGCCCTGCCCGGCGCACAGGCAGAGAAAAGAAACGGTGAGTTTTCGCAGTTCAACCCGGGGGAAGCAACGAGGGGGTTCACGATGGCGTGAACCCGCACGAATGCCCGCGACACAACAGATTTGTGCAAAACCTGGATTTGGAGCGCGGGCCTGAGCACAAGTGACACTCCGGCTTTTCCCCTACGGGCGGATTTTGTTTATAGTATCACGGCCACAGGCAGTCAGATTCCATTTTAGTGCCCGGCTATCGCCCTTCAGGGTCCTGACAATCAGGGAAGAGAGATCTCTGAAATCCCGTTGGGGCATTCCGGATTCCGGTCAGCGTCTCTTCCCATACCCTTATCACCTCACATCGCCTTGAGAGAACAGCGTCCTGAGGGATCATTCATGGGAATCAAACCATCGTACATTAAAAATATCGGCACTGCCCTGGTGAACAAACAGCGGGAGTACTTTTCCCGGGATTTCGAGGAGAACAAGCAGCAGCTGGCACTGTCGGCGGTTATCCCAAGCAAGCGTGTCCGGAACCGCATTGCCGGGTACATTACCCGGAAGATGAATTCCAAAAAGCAACCTTAAGCCGGGTTGTGAATACGGGGGCCGTGGCCACCTCATCTCCCCGGCCACCATCCATCCGGGCAGTTCCTGCCGGATGACGATCACGTTCCTGCTTTTTTCATCAGAGAAAAAAATCCCCGCTCCTGCCATGAGAGTGGCCCCGGAGAGCAGGGGAACAGGCTGATCATCACGGTCCTTTGAGGTCGAAGGGCACAGGAAAAGCACCCCCGCGATCCTCCCGCCATCGGGAAAAACCGCACGAACGCGACATCCGCCTGCAGCAATCCGTAAAGCTCCCGTTCCCGGGAAGAACACCGCTTCGGGGAAGGTGTAGATCCGGTAAAGACCCGTGCGATTTGACAAGGTTTAACCAAAACCACACCACACCGTCAGTCATGTACGCCGGTCTTTGGTATCGCTCTTTTGTCGTCCCTGTCCCCTCAATGCAAACGGGAGCCCCGCTATGACACTGACCCTGCCCGAACGGCAGCAGGCAAAAAAGGAATTGATCGTTTTCCTGGTCCTGACCTTTGCAGCAACGTATCTTTTGGAACTTGCCGGTATCGCGATCTGGGGTTCCGGAATCCTTGCAAACAAACTCATGCTGATCCCGATGTACATCCCCGCAGTCTCTGCAATCGTCTGCATGGTATATTTCAGATCAGCGGCCCTGACACGGGAGGCAACGATGTTCCTGTCATTGTTCCTGGTTGCGTCAGCAGTATCCCTGCTTGAGGGATTGTACCAGCCGATCCTGGGAACGATCGGGCCGCTGCCCCTCCTCACATCGGTAATATCTGTCACCGCATTCCTTGTGGTAGTCATCCAGAACCTGAACAAGCCCTGGCGGGAGAACCTTTTCCCTGCACGCCTGTCCTTTGGAAGAAATTTCCGGTATTACCTGGTCATTTCGGTGATCTTCTCCGCCTTGTTCATCATCGGGCTGCTCGTCAGTTATTATGCCGGCCTGGGCCTTCCGGCGCAGGGTTTTAACCCGGATCTCTTCTTCACCTTCATGGGATTGTATCTTGTCACCTTCTTCATTGCCTGGCCGAAATATTTCGGCGAGGAGTACGGCTGGCGGTTTTACCTCCAGGACCGGATGTTTGCCCTCTTCGGGGGATACAAGGGAGTTGTGCTCGTCGGCATTATCTGGGGGCTCTGGCATCTGCCGCTGATGCTCATGGGCCTGAATTTCCCCAATAACCCTGTTGCCGGCAATCTCGTGTATCTCGTGTACACGGTCGTGATTGGCATCATATTCAGCTACGCCGTCCTCAAGACACAAAGCATCTGGATTGCCGTCCTGCTCCATGCCATCACCGATTCCCTTGTCTCAACCGGCTATCCCTATATCGCAAACGGGCAGGTACTCGTTGCATTCCTGCCTTTGCTTGTGCTCCTGGGTGTACTCGCGGCTGTCCTTCTGCGATCGAAGGTCTGGATTGAGGAGAGTCCGGCGCCGGCCGGGGCGTGAGTGCCGGAAACCGGCTTACGCTGCCATGAAAAGCGGGCGTCAGTAACGGGAGGTACACTCCGGAACGCGATTCCCCGTCCACCGTTTGCCGCAAGCAGGCAGCAACCGAACCTCTTTTTGTGAAAAAAGCGATCAGGGATCCGGACAGGTGAGCAGTTTGCATGTTTCAAGGCAGCCCCACTCATCAGGATCGCCCCTGCAGCCCGCCTTGCAGATATTACAGGCCGCCCAAAGTTCCTGGGTATTCTGGGGCACTAGGAGTGCCTGTGCCTCCTGCTCCGGGAGGTCTATGGCGTAATAATGCATGCCGGCAACGATGCTTGCGGCAACCGACAGGCAGATCATGAAGAGCATGAGCCGGGCAAGGGGCGTTCTTCTGGATTGTGGGTCAGCCATGACAAAAATCCACCGGAGGGATCCGTTGTTATTCCTTGGTTTGGATGAACGGCATATATACCTTGGGAAGATGGAATGAATCACCGGGTAATTTTTCAAACGCCAGACCGGGTTCTTCCGTGCGATCCTTCCCGGTGAAGTTCCATCCGGCCATGACCGGCTGATCGTTACTGTCTCCACACGAGGGGGCCGATGCCCGGAACGCACCCGGCCGGTTCGCGAAGCGCTGGTGTCCGGCCCACCACTCCCGAACGTTAATGTAGCAATCGCACCATCCGGTAGGTATCGCATCCGTGGTGCCCCATGAAACGACTCATCTCCGCAAGCGTCCTCGTCCTCATTGCCTTCGCGATCATCGCTGCCGGCTGTACCTCTGCACCGTCACAAAAATCACCGGGCGATCTTCTCTTTGCACAGGCTGAGAACGAATTCCAGGACAGTAACGTGTACGCCGCAGCACGGCTCTTCCAGCTCGCGCAGCAGAATTACACTGCGGCCGGCAACACCGCTGGTGCAAAGAGCGCCCGGGACCAGGCCCTGACCATGGAGATGATGACCTTCCATTACCCGTTTAACCGGAGCGTTATGGACCGGCAGCTCGCGGAAATCTTCCCGGACCTTTCCGCAGCGCAGCGGGACGCCCTGCTGGACGATCCCGGGGCCGTGACCCTGAAGTCGGACGGGGAGACGTGGTACTTCGAGGACACCGTCTCGAATATCGTGTTCCACAACATGACGATCATGCAGAACGTGAACGCAGGCAAGCGATACACCCCGTTCTATGATGAGCTCGCCCCGCTGGCGTTCGCCCAGCAAAAAGGGAGCGCCGGCCCATACACAGATCCGGTGACGTGGGAGGGGAGCGAGGAAATCGCAATCCCCCGCGACCGGCTCCCCGAGAACGGGACGCTGAAACTCTGGGTCCCGCTGCCGATCGAATACGGGCCCCAGCAGAACGTGACCATCACGGTACTCGAGCCGGCACAGTACCTGAAATCCACGACCGACACCGGTGCAGATCTCGGGCTTGCGTATTTCGAGATCCCGCTCGCTGAAGTCCGCGACCCGTTCGTGAACATCACCGCCCGTTTCCGGTTTATGGAATATACCCAGCGGTTTACCGTCGACCCGGCAAAAGTGCTGCCCTACAATACGAGCGACCCGGAGTACCGGAAGTACACGACGGCATCAACAAACATCGCCCTTACACCGGAAATGAAGAAGAAGGCGCGGGAGATCGTGGGTGCTGAGACTAATCCGTACCTTCAGGCGCAGAAGATCTACCGGTATGTCTCGGATACACTCCCGTACAGCCATGCCCCGCACATGCAGCTCGAAGCAACCGGCAAGCCCCGGTCCGTGTACGTGCTTGAGACCGGGATCGGTGACTGCGGGGCCCAGAGCCAGTACTTCGCAGCCCTCTGCCGGTCGATCGGCATTCCGGCCCGTGTCCCGAGCGGGTACCAGATGATCCTCGGGCCAACCGGCACGCATGTCTGGGCGGAGTATTACGTAGAGGGCTACGGGTGGATACCCGCGGACGTTACCGTGGCCGAAGGAGCGGACTGGTCGTACAATGCGACTGCACAGGAGCGACTGCAGTACCGTGATTTCTTCTCGCGGAACCTGGACCCGTACCGTTACGTTATCCAGAAGGATGTCGACGTCCCGCTCTCACCGGATCCGGGCGCCGGAGAGGTCGTGATTACCAAAAACACGATCCAGATCCCGCTCGCGGTCTGCGACACCTGCACGGAGAACCCGTCCATGATGGTTCCACGGGATTACTGGACGATTACGGTCACGCGAGCCTGATACAGTCCTTCTTTTTCGTACGTCGGTTTCCGCTGACGGGAGAAGCGTTTGACGGGAGCGAAGATGACGGAACAGAGATAGTTGGTTCCGGCGGTTTTTTCAGGGAATAGCATCCGCCCTTCCGGTAGTATGGCCAGTCGCAGAGGCAAAAAAGGAGATATCGGGAGGTTGTGTTATTGCACGACCGGCGATGCCCGGGAATCGAAGGGGTTGGTCCGCATCTCCAGCGAACAGAGGTACGGATAATTGTTCTTTAAGTATTCCATGTAGTCGAGCCACTGGAGGATGAGTTTTTCATACACGCGCCTTGTATCGCCGGCAAGGTGGGCATAATCGGTGTTGGGGAGACACTCGAGATCTCCGCGGCACCTTAGCTCTTCGGTCAGGTGAAAAACGGCCCGCAAGAGATCGGTGAAGGACTCGTGCTCGAGCAGCACGGGGTTTTCCAGGAGCCGGAGCATGAAGTCGCGCCGTGAAGCCAGGAATTCGCGGAGGCCGGGGATATCCATCGCAGCAATATCGATCCTGTATTCATGACCTCCAACTGTTTTCCGGACCGCGGCAAATGCCTGGGCATCCCAGTCGTTCCCTACGATTAAGGAACTTTTAATCCGGTCAATTGCCGGATCCGTCCGGGCAATGCGGGAGATCAGGTCGTTTCCAACCTCAGAGAAGAAGGTGCCGATGACCATGTTCATCTTCTCCATCCGCTCCCGCCGGGAACGCACGGCAAGGAGCTTGTTGAGGACGATGGTTACTAAAAGGACGTTTATGGGGAGGAAACCAAGGGCATTGAAAATGTAATTGGCGGTATCAGACGGGTTTTTCAGAACAGTTAACTTGAACGCATAGATGCAGAGGCTCATCGCCACAAGCACGACAGCGAGTTTTGCCTCCCAGTTGAATTTTATCATGCACCGGGGTATAGCGCTGGAATCAGATAAACATACGCGGAGTGGTGGAATTATGTTATCTCACCAGACAGATCGCTGCCATAGTTGTTTTTATTCGTTGTAATTTGGGGAGCCAGGTTTTACTCGTCCCACTCTGGCACGGAACGTTTGCCCGAGAGCGTCAGCCGCGAGCAGTGCATCATACAGCATCTGCGGCGTCACGGTAAACGGCATGCTGTCCATGAAGTTCATCGGGCTGCACGCCGTTACAGCAACGCTCATGAGCTCATCGCGGGTCAGCACCCGCGTACTGATCTCAGCAAGGGTTACCGGCAGCCCTACGCTGGTGCAGAACCGGAGCACCTCGTCAGTCTCCTCCTCCGGCCGCTGCTCCAGCACCAGCTGGACAATGGTGCCGAATGCTACCAGCTCCCCGTGATACCGGTGGTGGCATGGCGGGAGTGTGGTCAGGGCATTGTATACAGAATGGGCACACGCGATCCCGTTGCTTTCGAACCCGACCCCGCTTAAGTAAATGTTTGCTTCGATGATATTTTCGAGCTCAGGGGAGATGACACCCCGCTCTGCGGACTGCTTCGCTGCAGGGCCATCCCTTATTAGGATCTCGTAACAAAGTTTTGCCAGCGCAAGGGACGTATTGGTCGTTTTTCCGCCGGCAAAGTTGTTATGGCCCGAGGCCGCGTTTGCCATTGCCTCGAACCAGGTGGAGAGGGCATCGCCCATTCCGGCAATGAGGAACCTGACCGGTGCCCTGGCGATCACCTCCGTATCGACCAGTACCAGTTCAGGGTTTTTCGGGAGGAGAATGTTTCCGTCAAAGACATGGTCTTCGGTATAGGTAACGGCAATCGCGCTCGTGGGAGCATCTGTTGAAGCGATCGTTGGTACAGAAACAACCGGGATTTTCTCAAAAAACGCAACACCTTTCGCGGTATCGAGAGCTTTTCCACCGCCCATTCCCACGATTACGGTGCAGCTATGCCTCCGGCAGACCTCACGCAGGCGGTTGATCTCGTTTCTTGTACACTCCCCGCCAAAGCGCTCGAAAACCGGTTGGTTTTTACCATCCCGAAAACTACCCTCAATGATCCCTTTCAGGTTTGTGTACGCAAATCCTCCCATGACGAACAGGACCGGGCCCTCATGATGGGAAATGTGGTCAGGGATCCGGGAAATCTCCCCGGGACCCTGGATATACTTCGACGGCGATGCCAGTATCTTTGTCATGGTGTTGCAACCCTTCCTTTGCATCTGTTGGAACCGGTGCCAAAAATACACCGCCATATTCAAACGAGCATATTCCGGATTATACCGGAGGCCACTACAGCACCCGGTCCACACACCTGCAACAATAAAAAGCCGTATATACGAGATGCCCCTAAGTAGGCGTTTGTATATTATCCGGGCAGCGGAGCTGCCCGGTTTGTTCCCTAAGACAGAACGAGGTGCAATGCATGAAAACGGTTTTTGTGAGACCTGAACTCTGCATCGGGTGCAGGCATTGTGAGGTCGCGTGTGCGGTCGAACACGCGGAGAACAAGGACATCATTGATGCGGTTGGTGAGAAAAAACGGTCACAGCCCCGCATTTTCGTGGAGACAGGGCCGGGCTACAAGACCTTCCCGAACCGGTGCCGGCACTGCGACCCGGCGCCCTGCATGCAGGTCTGCCCTACGGGAGCGCTGGTGCGGGACATTGCCACCGGCTCGGTCGGGATCGCGTACGCACGGTGCATCGGCTGCGCAGTCTGCGCCATGGCCTGCCCGTTCGGGATCATCCGTTTCGGGTCCGTCCGCCAGCTGGACACGGACCGCGAGGTGAACGCCAAGTGCGATAACTGCCTGGAGCGGCAGAAGGAAGGGATGATCCCTGCCTGTGCCGAGGCCTGCAAGACCGGCGCGCTGGAGTTCGGCGACGCGAACAACCTTGTCCGCACGAGCCGGAAGGACTTCACGACCCGGCTCGTGCTCTCAGAAGGGAAAGGGGCAGAGGTCACCGCGCTTCCGGCAAACATCCGGGCGTTCAGGGCGATCATGGAAGAACTGGCTGGACTGTGAAAAGGGGGAAGGAGGGATACACAATGTATGATACAAACGAGAGGAGAAAGATTGCAGAGGCACGGGCGCTTGACCCGACCGACCAGGAGATCATCGAAAAAGCGATCGATGACGGTGTAGAGACTGCGTGGGACCGGCTCGCGGACCAGCAGCCGCAGTGCGGCTTCGGACAACTCGGAGTCTGCTGCAACCGTTGCGCCATGGGGCCGTGCCGGATCGAGCCGTTTGGCAAGAAACCGACACGGGGCGTCTGCGGGGCCGATGCCGACACCATCGTGGCGCGGAACCTGCTCGACGACCTTGCCACGGGTGCCGCGGCCCACTCGGACCATGGCCGCGAAGTCGTGGAAGTGATGCTCGAAACCGCGGAGGGGAAGTCGCAGGGCTACCAGATCACGGACGAAGCCAAGCTTGCAGCCGTAGCTGCCGAGTACGGCATCAAGACCGGCAAGCGGAAGAAGGAGGAGATTGCAAAGGAGCTCGCGCTGGCGTTCATGGAGGAGTACGGCACCGCAAAGGGGAGACTCCAGATGGCCGAGCGTGCGCCGGCAAAGACCAGGGAGGTCTGGAAGAAGCTCGGGATTGTCCCGCGGGGCGTTGACCGCGAGATCGTGGAGGGCATGCACCGCATCCACATGGGTGTGGATGCCGAGTATACCAACATCCTCCTGCACGCGATGCGGACCTCGCTGGCCGACGGCTGGGGCGGCTCGATGATCGCGACCGAGTGCTCCGACATCATGTTTGGCACCCCGGTCCCGATAAAGACCCGGGCCAACCTCGGCGTCCTGAGCAAGGACAAGGTCAACATCACCCTGCACGGCCACAACCCGATCCTCTCGGAGATGATCATCAAGGCCGCGTCGGACCCGGTGCTCGTGAAGCGGGCCACAGAGAAAGGCGCAAAGGGCATCAACTGTGTCGGGATGTGCTGTACCGGCAACGAGCTCCTGATGCGCCGCGGGGTCCCGATCGCCGGGACGTTCCTCGACCAGGAGCTTGCCATCGCAACGGGGGCCCTCGAGGCGATGGTGGTTGACTACCAGTGCATCTTCCCCTCGCTGCCCCAGACCGCGTCCTGCTACCACACCAAGGTCGTGACCACGAGCGTAAAAACGAAGATCCCCGGGGCGATCTTCAAAGAGTTCAGGCCGGATAATGCGTATGACACGGCAAAGGAGATCATCTCTCTCGCCATCGACAACTAC
>Ga0302253_1000167_pt1 | contig 66049 bp, 61 predicted proteins | sample AAG_RA_Trp_MG_FD_193537 | JGI IMG/M metagenome (GOLD analysis project Ga0302253, IMG submission 193537) | Enriched activated sludge microbial communities from anaerobic digester in WTTP, New Holstein, Wisconsin, United States - AAG_RA_Trp | ecosystem: Engineered > Bioreactor > Anaerobic >...
GTCATCCTCCTCCGCTACGTGCGGCCATCCGATCTCTCCGCGGTCCACCTTGCCCTTGAGGTGGTGAAGATGCGGATGTCACAACACTCCCGCGAGATCAAGCCGTACGAACTCCAGCAGGACCAGGTGCTGGTGTACTCGGAAGCGAATGTGTTCTAAGCGATAGGTCTTCAGATCTGGAGCTGAAGAAGAATCCGAAGGATTCTTCGACTTGCGAGAGGTCGAAGAGCCAATGGCTCTTCTTCTCCTCGACCTTCTTTCGAAGGTCTCGGATTCATCAGACCTTGAGGTAGAGAAGAACCCGTTAGGGTTCTTCGAATTCCGACTGGTCGAAGACTTCTACGACGTAAAATCCCTTCTGCCCCGGAAACCATCATGGATGTCGTCCGGACAGTGGATCGCCCCTGCCACAGGCAAAACCCTGCGTCACCCTCTTTTCGGCCCGTAGAATGTGGCAAAAATTTACCTCAAGCATCCGGCGTAAAAACAGGTCATTGACGAGAATTATTCCCCCATTTTCCAAAATTATTCCCTCTGGGTCCGGAAATCAGGCCTAACGGAGCCCGTAGAAGGCCCGGATTTCCGCATCCCGATTGGGGTCGTAATTTGCCAGGACCTGCAGGTTTCGGGACAAGCATCCTCGCAACAGGAGATCTCCCTGTCAAATTCTGCCAGAGATCCAATTGGGGATTTTTCAGGTTTCCATTCCAGCCGCGATGTTGTCCAGTACCGCAGAAAAAAAATGATCATGGAAAATATTTCCGGATTTTCTTTTTCAGATCGTAATCCCAAGAATCCCCAGCAGCATCAGGATCAGGATACCGGGGATCCCGCCAATGGCGCAGATAAGGAGGGTGGCAGCATCGTAGCCGAGGTCAGGTTTTCCCATCCACTGCATCACGTGGAGGAAGTTGACCAGAAAGAGGCCGACAAGACCGCAGACGGCATTCACGACAAGGACCGAGAGCTGCTTCACCAGGAACCAGACAATGGCGATAATAACGACAACTAGGATGATGGCAACGAGGATATTGGTCATGCTTTCGCTCTTTTTATTTACCAATGGAAGCCAGTCAACAATACCTTATCGGTTTCCTGCTCCTGAATCAGGGAAAATCTGGTAAAGCGTATCCTCGTCAGTAATAAATAATGCATTGCCGAAATCGGATAAAAATGGATAGTGGGGTTTCGACTACGGATTCCCGGCAGACTTCAGCGTGGTGTAAATCTCCGGCCCAGGCCCCATGGGAGGAAGTTGGGGGACAGGGGAAATAGAAACAGACCAGTCGCCAGGGTTATTCCGGCCAAGTGTGCTTAAGTAAAATGTTCCACTCTCGGGAATGGTGACGAACACAAACGTGTGTGGCGAAAGTGCACCAAATCCCGGTTGGATGTATGAATTGTTTGCATCCATAAGGGGTGTGCCGTTTACATAATAGAGGAAATAGTAAGGCGACGCCAGACCAGTCTCATTCCGGCTGAAGAAATATTCACCTTTTTCCAGGAAGAATACCGGAGTTACCTGGGTTCCGGAACCGGAAAGGTTCACAGGCGCTATCAGAGGATTGGTTGTCACGAGCGGGGTGACGTCAGCAGTCCACCTGCCACTGCCGGAGATGTTCAGCTGATAGGTATCTTTCGCGGGAGCCTGGAACGCCACAGATCCTGCAAACGGGCCGCTGGTTGTGAACTGTGTTGCTGCCTGGTATCCCTGCGACAGGTTGGAAAAATCCAGTTCCATCTTCTGTGCACCATCAGTCCGGAACGACACGACAATTACTGCGGGATCGTGGGAAAACGTGGCATTCGGGTGGCTGTCAGACAGCGTGGTGAGACCCGGTTCCACCATGGGTGTGATGGTGGCCGGAACTGCCGGAGTCTTCCCTGTGCACCCACATGCGAGAATGAGGAGGAGGAGGAGAATAGTTACTGAGATAATCGCTTTCATGCATTAACAAAAAAGATCCGTTGAGCAAAAAAGATGCTGTAACAAATTCCCATTACCAGCCTTGACCCGTCAGCTCATACCTATGTAAGAACACACGGGGCGGCTCCCCATATTTTAAAAAAAGCAGACGTCATTTACCAATGATATGCTGTTTCTTTATCCTTACGGACGGGAGGATCAGGGATCCGATTGTCCGGGATTCCTGACTTAGCCCGGTAATCTGGTGCTGGAGGTCGAAGACATTCCCCGAAAGCATGGCGCTCCGGATCGGTTCCTGGAACTCCCCTCCTTCACGGAAGAAGGCATTGGAGAGCTCGACCGAGAACTCGCCACTCATCGGATTTGCCGTGTGGGCCCCGACAACATTGTGCACGAAGATCACGCGTTCGTCATCAACGGTATCCCGTTTCCCGTCAACAACGAAGTTATGATGGCCGATGGACGGGGATCCGCCGTACCCGCCCCGTACCGCATTTGCGGTGCTCTGCTTTCCGTACCGGTACGCGGTCTTGAGATCGTAGGCAAAGGCGCACAGGACGCCATCGCGGATGAAGTCGATGCGCTTAGTCGGCATCCCTTCCGCATCCCAGCGGCTGCTCCCGTCAGCCCCGGGCAGGAGCGGGTCGTCATACATCGAGATCAACGGATCGGTAACCTTCTGCCCGAGGCAGTCCGCGAGCCGCGAGCGTTTGGCATGGACATTGCGGCCGCTCAGGGCGGGGACAAAGACCGTGCCAAGGAGTTCCGCGTAGGCAAGGGGGGAGAGGAGGATATCGTAATCACCGGTCGGTATATCCTTCCCTCTCGCGGATTCGCAGGCAAAGAACGTTGCCCGTTCCCCGACAGTTGTCGGGTCCACGCGGTCCAGTGCCCACGAGTGATCGAACTCGTACCCCGTGGACTGCCCGTGGATGGCTTCAAGCGAGAGGGATACCGAGGTGTGGCGGCTGGTGTACCGGATGCCATGACTGCTCGCAAGGGTCACTTCAAGGGATGAGACTCCTGCAGATCCCGAAGTCACTTCTGCAGGGTGCTCTGCCGCACCCTCCAGCATTGCCTCCAGAAGTTTTCCGGCAGTCGCGGGGCCGACTTCCAGCGAACGGTCAAACGAGAGCGGGCTCTGGTCGAGTGGTTCCGGCCCGGGAAGCCCTTTCCATTCCTGTGGCGTGGCAAGGTTCCCGCTTGCAATAGCCGCTTTCAGGCATTCTCGCCAGCGGCCGGGATCGCTCGTGCTGGACGATCCGATCCGTCCCTTGTTGATCGTGCGGATGCCCAGGCCACAGTCCTCCGATGTCGATGCATGGCTCACCTTCTTCTTCCGGAGATCGGCTGAAACGCTGGTGCCCTCTACGTAAAAGACCTCGACTTCGTCAACGCTCTTCTCCGCTTCCCGGATTACCTGATCAATCCACGCCACTGCCACCCACCACCGCATCAACCAGGAGAACATGGGGAGCCCCGTCGCTCACGGGAACGCTCTGGCCGCCCTTCCCGCAGTACCCGGGGCTCATCTTCCGGTCGTTCCCGCACAGCACGATCTGGTGCAGGGTCGTCAGGATCTCGCCCGTGAGGGAGACATCGCGGACCATCTTCGTGCACTCGCCGTTCTCGACAAGGTAGCCGTACTCCGCGTTGAACTGGAAGACCCCCCTGCCCGGGTCAACCTGTCCCCCGCGCGACCCGGCAAGGAAGATCCCGTTTTTGCATTCGGCAAAGATCTCTTCTTTTGTGGAATCGCCGTTCTCGATGAACGTGTTGCTCATCCGCACCAGCGGGGGCTCTCCCGGCATGGCACGGGCATGGCCGGCAACCCCGTTCCCGACTGCAACAAGCGACTCGCGGTTGTGGAGGAAGGCGTTGACCACCCCGCGCCGGATGATCTCGGTCCGGGTAACGGCTACCCCCTCTGCATCAACGGGGTCGAACCCGAACTCGCAGAGGCTCGGGTCGTCGACAATCGTGAGGGTTTCGTTCCCGATGCGTTCCCCGGTTTTTCCCTTCAGCACGGAACTCCCCTCCTGGATCAGGTCACCCTCGCTTGCATGGCCCACGGCCTCATGGGCAAAGACACCGGCCAGTTCGGGATCGAGCACTGCCCGCATCTTTCCGCCTTTCGCTGCAACCGCGTCAAGCAGGGAGACTGCTGTTTGTGCCGCTTTCCTGCCCACATCCTGCTGGTGCCGGAGGTTGAACCCGTGGATGGAGTGCTCCCGCTCGTATCCCATCTGGATATTGCCATTCCGCGATGCCACGGCGAGGACATTGAATCCCGACCGCCCCATCCCGTACGTGAACTCGCTATCGGAGCTGTCGGAAAAGTGGACCTGTTCGAACTTTTCAATGTAGTTCGCCCGCCGGTTGACAATAAGCGGGAGCGTGGCACTCTTCTCGATCTCTGCAAGGAGCGCGGATTTCTCTTCAAGGCCGATCTCCCGCGGGTCCTCTTTGAGAGGCGGGACGGGCAGCTGGCGGCGCTGCACATCCCCGAGGACGACCTGCTCCTCCGTTATCACGGCAAGGCGGGCCGCCCGTTCCAGCAGCTCGTCGAATTTCTTTCCGGTGCAGGGGGTAAAATTGTCAATCTGGAGCACGCCCCACCCGGACCGGACAAGGACGCGGAGGATTGCCCTGTTGAAAAATGATGTCCCGGCGGACTCGACGACGCCGTTGTCGATGTCGATGTGCGTGACCTCACCGGTCACGTGCCTCAGGTCGTAGTAGGAGATGCCGTCCATCGCATTCAGGCCGTTGTCGGGTTGATCTCTGGCGCTTCTGCGATCATTGCTGTGGACCGCATTGCCATCTTCTTGAGCTTGGTGAGGAACCCATCGGAGTTCTCCGGCACGAGCGCGATCTTCAGGACATCGTCGATGTTGTCCACCGGGATGATGGTGACAAGGGACTTGTAGCGCTCCTCGATGAGGACGTCCCCGATGTTCATCCGCGGGATGAGGACGGTTTTGATTCCGGATTTTGCCGCAGCCTCAATCTTGTAAGTCACGCCCCCGACCGGGAGGACATCGCCGCGGACCGAGAGCGAGCCGGTCATCGCAAGGTCCTGCCGGACCGGGATCCCCTCGATGGCGCTGACAACAGCGGTCGCGACGCTGATCGAGGCCGAGTCCCCCTCGACACCCATGTAGGTGCCGATGAACTGGATGTGGATATCGATATTCTTGACGTCCTTTCCGGTGAATTTTTTCAGGAGTGCACTGACGTTCTTGATCGATTCCTGTGCAATCTCCTTGAGCATGCCGGTGGCAATCACGGTGCCGCTTGCTCCCTGTGCCGGGGTCACTTCCGCCATGATGGGGAGGACCGACCCTGCATCGCTACCGGTGACGGCAAGCCCGTTCACGCGGCCGACACGGGTGCCTTCCACGACCGTCATCTCGTATTCGCGCAGGTGACGGGTGATCTCGTCCGAGACCTGGTCCTCGATGGACCGTGCGGTCTTCTTTGCCGTGATGACATGCGCTGCCGTTGCTATCGGGGCATTCTCCTGCCTCGCGATATCACCGGCAACCCGGATCAGGCCGCCCATGTCACGGAGCTTTAAGGTCAGGTGGCCCTTGCGGTTGGAACGCCGGCGGGCTTCCCGGATGATCTCGTCGATGCCGCTCTGGTCGAAGTGCGGGATCTTCCCGTCGTTCTTGACCTCCTGGGCAATGAACCGGACGTACTTCTGCCGGTTCTCGGGCGTGTCCTCCATGCTCTCGGCCATATAGACTTCGTACCCGTATCCCCGAATACGGGACCGGAGCGCAGGGTGCATACCCTGGATGGCATCGATATTGCCTGCCGCAATCATCACGAACTTACAGGGAACCGGCTCCGTCCTGACCATCGCACCGCTTGACCGCTCGCTCTGGCCGGTGATCGGGAACTCCCCTTCCTGCAGGGCTGTGAGCAGGTTCTGCTGGGAGTGGGGGTCCAGCGTGTTGATCTCGTCGATGAAGAGGACGCCGCCATTCGAGCGGTGGATGGCCCCGGCCTCGACCCGGTCATGCGCCGGGGTCTCAAGACCGCCGCTCTGGAACGGGTCGTGCCGGACATCGCCTAAAAGGGCACCGGCATGCGAGCCTGTCCCGTCAATGAAGGGGGCGATGTTTTTGGTGTCGTTCGAGACAAGAAGCTTGGGCACCATCGCTTCTTCCCTCGGTGTCGAGTAGCGCAGGGCCATGAAGACGAATGCCCCGGCGATCAGCCCCATCAACAGCTGCATAGTGATGATGGCGTACCCGGCGATGCCGAGCATGAGGAGCATCATGAGGGTCTGCCGGAACTGGGACTTTTTCTTGGCCTCGGCCTTATGGGCGCCAACGATCTGTTTGCCCCGGCCACCGGCAACGGTCCGGATGACCGGGTTGTTGGAGTCATCGGAGTTCGGATACACGAGGATGTCCTGCAGTTCCTCTTTGGGCAGAAGTTCGGCCATCGCCTTTGCAAGCATGGACTTGCCGGTACCGGGACTGCCGATCATCATCACGTGCCGGCGCTGGATCGCCGCTTTCCGGATGACTTCGACTGCCCGCTCCTGGCCGATTACCTGATCGATTAACGATGCAGGGACTTCAATCTGCGATGATGTCGCAACTCCGCCCTCAGGGGTTGCCTCTGGCGCGGTTGCCGGGGAAGGGGAGATCTCGGGAGCCGCAGCTTCCGGTTGTACCGGCTCTTCCGGGAGTGGTTGTTCTGGTGCACTTTCCATGACGATGATGCCCTCTTCGGATGGATTTTCATATACAATGTCTCATGCAAGTTTAAGTACTTTCAGCTGATCACACGGCAGGGTGGCGGGATCTTCAGGGCCCGTATATATTCACCCTTCATTCACCATTCCCCCGCCATCCTGACACCGAGTGGGAAAACTACAATAGGGTTTATCTTCCAAGTACTTGGTTGATAAGCGCCGGCCAGACACCGGGGCGGGGAACGATTCCATGAAAGTGATGTGTACAGAACGGTCGCAGGTGCTCGGTGCCCGTGTTGCACGGGCGCTGAAGGTCCCGGTTACCAGTGTGGCGTTTTCCCGGTTTCCCGATGGTGAGCAATACCTTGTGGCAGGCGATCTCGATGATGAGACGCTGATCGTTGCAAGCGTTGTGGACAACGATGCACTCGTCCAGCTGATGCTCCTTGCTGATGCCTGTGAATCCTCCCGTACACACCTCGTGCTCCCCTACATGGCCTATGCGCGCCAGGACAAGCAGTTCAAAAAGGGAGAGCCCCTCTCGGCACGTGCAGTGGCAAAAGCGCTCAGCCGCGGAGTGGCGGACGTCATCACGGTCAACATCCACGACCCGGCGGTGCTGGAACACTTCACGGTGCCGGCACAGAACATCTCCATTGCAGCGGAGATCGGGGCTTACGTCGGGACACTGGGCCTGAACAATCCCCTCATCCTGGCACCGGACGATGGCGCCCTTGCGTTTGCCGGGCAGGTTGCAGCAACCGGCGGGTGGGAGTACGACCACCTGGACAAGACGCGGCTCTCCGGGGTAGAGGTCAGGATGGCCCCGAAGAACCTCTGTGCTGCCTCCCGCCCGGTCGTCATCGTCGACGACATCATCTCGACCGGGGGCACCATCGCAACAGCTACGGGCATGCTCTACCAGCAGGGAGCAACCGATGTCTATGCTGCCTGTGTCCACGGTGTCCTGACCGGGGGCGCCTATGCCCGGCTCATGGCGGCCGGCGTCCGCGATGTCATCAGCAGCGACACGATCGAGCGGGGCTGCAGCAGGGTCTCAGCCGCCGGTGTCATTGCAGCGGCTATACGAACACCCTGAACCATGCCAGCGTATATGATCCCTTTCCTGTTCTGGCGGACCCCAGCCCTATGAAAGTTGTCCTTGATGCCAGTGTCTTTTTTTCTGACATCCCGTTAGATGGCGAACTTTTCACAACACCATCCGTCTGCGATGAACTCGTGGATATCCGTGCAAAAGGCAAGTTCGAAATGCATTGTGCGGCCGGGCTGATGGTTGCCACTCCTGCACGGGAGAATCTGGAGGCAGTGGACCAGGCAGCGAAGAAGAGCCGGGACAGCGGCGTGATTTCCGGCACCGACCGGGATCTCCTCGCGCTTGCAAAGGAGCTCGGCGCCGTACTGTACACCGATGATTTTGCCATCCAGAATGTTGCCGGGGTGCTCGGTGTTGAGACTCGCCCCATCCTGCAGAGAAAAGCAAGGCAGGTCCGCTGGAAGTACCGGTGCACGGGCTGTGGCCGCTATTACAGTCACGACGGCGATTGCCCGGTCTGCGGCGCAGCAATTAAAAGAAAACTTAAATAGCTGCCAGAAGAGCTTTTGTGCATGTCTTCGTTAGACGATCTGATTGGGAAGGCGAAAGTGCTCCTTTCAGAAGGGCACAGCCCGGGTCAGATTGCAGATGAACTCTCCCTTTCCATGGAAACGGTGACGTGGCTCCTCACGCAGGCCAAGGGAACGTCCGCCCCAAAGGATGTCCATATTGACTGGACAGCAGTCTCCAGCCATGCCCCCATGCTCGAAGAGACTGCCCTTATGCTCCTGAACCGGTACTACCAGTCCCAGAAGGAGACGGCTGCGGGTTCACCAGTGGCTGACGTGATCGTGGGGATCGCCCTCTCGGGCATCCCGCTTGCTACCCTGATAGCCGTCCAGGAGGCAGCCCAGCTCGCAATCTTTCACCCGGCAAAGCAGAGCCAGAGCGAAAAACCCACGGGATCGATCAGCGGTAACTTCGCACCTGTCACCGGCCAGCGCTGCATCATCGTCGATGATGTCATCACCTCCGGCAATACCATGAAGGAGGTTGTCCGGTACCTCAAGAAGCACAATGCAACTCCCGTTGCCATCTGGGTCATCTTTGACAAGCGCGGTATCAAGGATATCGATGGCGTGCCGGTCTATTCCCTCTACAAGGTATCTCCGGTGTAGTCCCTCCTTGTTCCGGACTTACACCATATAATTTATATAGAAGTTCAATTCCACCTTTTACAACATCGGAGGATCCATTATGCTATCTGGACAGCCAATTATCATTTTAAAAGAAAATGTGGAGCGTAATACCGGGAAAGAAGCCCAGCGCTCGAATATTGCGGCCGCAAAGGCAATTGCCGGCGCCGTTAAGTCGACCCTTGGCCCCCGGGGCATGGACAAAATGCTTGTCGGCTCCACGGGTGACATTGTCATTACGAACGACGGGGCAACGATCTTAAGCGAGATCGCCGTACAGCACCCCGGCGCAAAGATGGTCATCGAGGTCGCCCGCACACAGGACGATGAAGTCGGTGACGGGACCACCACCGCGATCATTCTGGTCGGCGCGCTGATGGAGCAGGCCGAAACCATGCTCGAACAGGGCATCCACCCGACCGTCATTGCCCAGGGATACCGCATGGGCATGGAGAAGGCCCTTGAGATCACAACCGGCCTCTCCCACAAGGTCGATGCAACCGACCGGAAGACCCTCCTGAAGATCACCGACACGGCAATCACCGGCAAGTCGGTCGAGCAGGTCAAGGACAAGCTGGACGGAATCATCGTCGATGCGGTCATGGCCGTTGCCGAGAAGGCGAACGGAAAGATCAGTGTCGATGAAGAAGATGTCATGATCAAGAAGCAGAAGGGCCAGGCAATGGACGATGCCGAGCTGATCCGCGGCGTTGTGATCGACAAGGTCCGTGTCAACGACGGGATGCCCAAGAAGATCCCGAAAGCAAAGGTGGCCCTTATCGCATCCCCCCTGGAGATTACAAAGACCCAGGTCAAGGCAAAGATCAAGATCTCCACTGCCGAGCAGGTGAACGCATTCTCCGAGCAGGAGCGCGGTGCACTGAAGAAACTTGCCGACCTGATCATCGACAGCGGCGCAAACGTCCTCCTCTGCCAGAAAGGCATCTCCGATATTGCGCAGTTCTACCTGGCAAAGGCAGGAGTCCTTGCCATCGAAGACGTTCCCGAGAAGGACATGAAGTATGCTGCCCGGGCACTCAATGCAAACATTATTGCAAAGCCTGAGGCATTGACCGCAAAAGACCTCGGGACTGCCAACCTTGTCGAGGAAGACACGGAAGGAAAAGTCACAAGGATCTCCGGCTGCAAGAACCCCAAGACCATCACCATCCTCCTCCGGGGGACGAGCGACTACCTGCTGGACGAGCTTGAGCGGGCGGTTGTCGACGGGACCCGTGTTGTCATGGATGCCATGGAAGACGGGACCTATGTTGTCGGCGGTGCAGCGGTCGAGACCGAGCTGCTCATGAAAATCCGCGACTATGCCCAGAGCGTTGGCGGCCGCGTCCAGCTGGCAATCGAGGGCTATGCAGCCGCGTTTGAGTCCATCCCGCGGGCACTTGCCGAGAACTCCGGTTTCAACCCCATCGACAAGATCGTCGAGCTCAAGAACGCCCATGCAAAGGGCAAGAAGAACGCCGGCCTGAACGTATACCAGGGCAAGGTCGTCGACATGCTGGCCGAGGGCGTCATCGAGCCGCTCCGGTCCAAGCGCCAGTCCATCCAGAGCGCATCCGAGACCGCCATCATGCTCATCCGTGTCGATGACATGATGATCACCCAGCAGGGCGGCAGGGGCGGCATGCCCCCCGGCATGTGATTCTCCCCACCCGGATACCCTTTTTTCATTCAGATAACTATTAGACAGATCGATACAGAAAAAGTAGAGAATTAAGTGCCGAGGTAGTCTAGCCCGGAAAGGCGGTAGCCTCGAAAGCTACTGGCGCTTCGCGCCTCGGGAGTTCAACTCTCCCCCTCGGCGTTTGAACATGTATCTTCACCCTGCCTGTCCAGTCACGGCATGATACGGTCATGAAAATCTCTCCTCTCGAAAATTCTGAAAAATATTCTCATATTGGTTGAATTTTTTGTTAAAAATCCATATAATTGATTTTCTCTTTTTTTACCCGTTCCAAAGGAATAAATATCGCATCTTCATATTATATGATCAGTACATGCCGCTGCCCTCAGGGACCTCCCAGCGGCCGGGAACAGGTGAACAAAGGATGCTCCGGATCAAACAGAACAAGCCACCTATATCCGCTGACGCCAAATCATTCCGTGCCATCCGCAGGCTGAGCCTGAACCGCACCTACATGCCCCTGAAGATCGGGGCGATTGCCGGCTATATCCTGCTCGGGATGCTCTCGGCATCAACGTCCATGTTCGGTATCCTCGTGGGTGCCATCCTCCGTCTTGTCGGGCTGTAACCCCGACGGCTCCAAATCTATTTTTTCCCTGACGCTGGCCACCTTTTATGACGTCTTTTTTATGACCGCGCTTACACAATTGCCATCAGACCTGGTACTCCGGCTGCTTCTGCGAATCGCTGGGAAAAAATAAAAAAAGGGTAGGATCGCCCGGTGATTGTTCTATTCTACTACCGTTACCCGTCCCTGCATGGTCGGGGCAATAATGCAGTTGTAGTCAAACACGCCTGGCCGGGTGAATTTCTGGCTTGAGGACTGGCCGGGGGCGAGCAGGAATGCCGTAAACCCGCCGGTGACAAAACTCACCCGGTGGGGTCCTTCGTCTGCATTGACCCACCGGACCTGCGATCCCACTTTGACCGTGACTTCTTTGGGTGAGAAGCCCGTGTCGTAAATATAGACAGTGAGCTCTGTTGGCGTGAGTGTGGGCGTGGGGGGGATTGTGGTTGCGACCGGAAGTGGGGTTTTCTGAGCGGTTACCTGCTTGGCGGTTGTTGCCGGAACCGGGGTTGAAGTCGGTTCAGCGGGGGTCTCCTGAGCGCACCCCGCGACAAGCACCAGGACCGCAACAAGGGCCATAAGGGCGAGCCATTTCTGCATATGATCCGTTTTCCGGGGTATCACAAAAAGGGATCTATCCCTCCCGGAAGGGGGACCATATCACACCCCCGTGCCGGGTTCCGGAGCAGAGGGGGGGAGCGCAGTGACTGCCATCCCCGCAAGCCTTTGTTTGAACTCCGTAATATGGTAATAGTCAGGAAGAACGGTCTTCCGGAAGAGAGGATCTGCAAGGAGCCCGGTAAATTTCCAGGCATCCCGCTCTGGTGCCGGAAGGAACTCCGCAATCTCTTCCCATCTCAGTGCCCGGACTGCCTCCAGTGCAGCGGTTACCCGGGCAATGGTATCCTGTTTCCCTGCGCCCGACACGCGGAGAAGGAAATCACCGGAACTGACCCGGGCCTTCTCCCCCAGGCAGTGGGCAAGGAGGGGGGCAAGGACGCGGTTGAACATGCTGCCGTGGAAGGAGTACACCTCCACGATTCTCCTTCCGGCCCGCTTCCTTTCCCGTACAAAGAGACCGTTCCCGTCCGCCCCCTCCGGGATTGTCTGCAGGGCTTTATGGAGAACGGCCCGTTCGGGATCTCCAAGCGGCAGCCGTGTTGCTCCCTCCTTCCGGATAGCCCCTGCCCGCTCGCAGATGAGGCCGGAGAATCCGGCTTCGCCACTCCCCCTCCAGAAGGTGCGGGCCCCTCCGGCACCTGACGGGACAACAACAACGATGTTGTGGCCTTCGTCACACTTCACCATCGACCAGGTCTGCCCGCCCAGCGTCACATCGCCGTCGCTGTGGCTGTTGACAAAACGGGCATCGAGTTTCCCCACGGCTTCACCGTCAGGCGTCATGGCCCGGTACTCCCCGCCGCCGGGAATGACCGAGTACAGGTCTTTCCAGTTCGAGCGCCCCAGCACCCGCTCCGCTTCGGTCCCGGGCATCAGCATCTCGCCGTCGGTTGCTATGTACCCCTCCTCGACGAGGTGCCGGATCAGGCGTTCCAGGTCCGCCTTCCGGATCCCGGAAAATGCCGGCCGGGCAAGGAGGGTTTTTGTAAGGGTTCCCCGGCCTGCCCGCCCGCTCTGCAGGCAAAGGAAGAGCTGCTGGAGCAGGACATTATAGGGCTGCTCCGGCGGGTGCAGGTCCTCGACCCTGCGGTCGATGGCGCACTCGATGATGGCACAGCTGCAGAGGAGATGACAGGGAGTTTCCAGCACAAAGACAACGAACGCCGGCCGCCCCCGCCTCCCGCTCCTGCCCATCCGCTGGAGAAAGGACGATACCGTATCCGGCGGACCCACCTGGACCACAACATCCAGGTCGCCGATATCGATCCCGAGTTCAAGCGTGCTCGTGCAGATGATGCAGGCCCCATCCTCCGAGAGGAACGCATCCTCGGCCTTCCTCCGCATCTCCGGCGAGAGTGACGAGTGGTGGATGTGGAGGTTCCGCACCCGCCCGGAGAGGGCTTTCATGAGGTGTTCGGCACCGCTCCGGCTGTTGACAAAGACCAGCGCCTTTCTCCCGGTAACGACCCCCACCAGCGCACTCGTCCGCCTGTCCTCGTCCGGCTCGATGATGAACGAGAAGTGTTTCTCTCTGGGTGCCGGGGCAACCTCAACCAGTTCCTGACCATGCCTCCCATCGGAGAGCCAGGAGAGGATCTCCTGCGGGTTCCCGGCAGTGGCAGAGAGGCCGATCCGCTGGATCTTCCGCCCGGCCAGTTCGTCCAGCCGGTCCAGCAGCACCCTGAGATGGACGCCGCGGTCGGTCTCCACGAATGCGTGGAGCTCGTCGATGATGACAAAACGCACCTGCCGGAGATCCTGTGAGAGCGTTCGCTCCTGGAAGAGAACCTCGAGCGACTCGGGGGTGATCATCAGGAAATGGGGAGGCTCCCCTTTCCATGACCGCCCCCCTCTGGGGACATCGCCATGCCATTTCATCACTGACAGCGATGCCGGCAGGCAGAATGCCGAGAACCGTTCTTCCTGGTCATTGATCAGCGCTTTTGTGGGTGCGATATAGAGGCAGGCCACACCGGGCAGGCCCTGCTTAAGAACCGCATCCATCACCGGGATCAGGGCGGCCTCGGACTTTCCCCCGGCCGTGGGGGCGATCACCAGCGTGTCGTTCCCTTCCGAGATGGCGACACAGGCCCGCTCCTGCACCTCGCGGAGTTCAGACCAACGAAGCCGCTGGGAGAGCACCTGCCGGAGAGACTCGTGCAGGGTGGAGAAGACGGATGTCACGGTTGTACCTGAATGAGGGTTATGCCGCTACCGATATGGTCTTTTGCGCGGGCATGCGTTCCGTGCTACATCATAGCATTGTACAGGGATGTGCACCAGCGTATAATTGACAACCGTTATATAGAGTGGTCTTCAGATTAAGATCCGGTAAACAATGAGGTCGCAAGGCGCTTATTCCACTGTTTCTCTATTAAGCCCGTGCTACGCATTCTTCTTTAGATAGGGGACCGTCGTTCTGTTTGGTCCCCGTGTATTGTCGCAATGAAGAGTTTACCAGAGGTTTTTCTATGCTCTTTGGAATTCCTGATTTACAGATAGTGCTCGGCTATGGGCTGTCCATCGGGTTAGCCCTGGCGTGTATCGTGTACGGCTGGCTGTACTGGAACGAGGGGGACGGCGGTAATGGCAGTTAATACCCTGACGGTGACGGCGCTGGTGCTCATCTACCTTGCAGCCACCCTCGTCATCGGTTACCTCGGGTACAAGAAGACAAAAAGTTCCGAGGATTACCTGGTTGCCGGACGGTGCAGCCACCCGGTAGTCATTGCCCTTTCGTACGGTGCAACGTTCATCTCCACATCCGCCATCATCGGATTCGGGGGACAGGCGGCAAACCTCGGGATGAGCCTGATCTGGCTCACGGTTCTGAATATTGGTGTCGGCATCCTGCTCGCGTTTGTCCTCTTCGGCAAGAAGACCCGGGAGATCGGCCACCGCCTCTCGGCGGTCACGTTCCCGGACCTGATGTGCAAGATCTACAAGTCCCCGGTTCTCCAGTATATTGCCGGGTTCATCATCGTTATCTCGATGCCATTGTATACTGCTGCCATCCTCATCGGCGGGGCACGGTTCATCGAGCCCACGCTCGGGATCGATTACACGACCTCCCTGATCCTCTTTGCTGTCATAACCGCGGGGTATGTGGTCTTCGGGGGCCTCATCGCGGTCATGTACACTGACGCTTTCCAGGGCACCATCATGCTGATCGGCATGACCGTGCTGCTCGCCCTCACGTTGGTGGCGGTCGGGGGATGGACAGCCGGGGCGACAGCCCTCACCAATATGGCCGACCTTGTTCCCACGGCACTTGCCGGCCAGGGCATGACCGGCTGGACAACGATGCCGGAACTCGGCTCGCCCATCTGGTTCACGGTCATCACCACGCTCGTCCTCGGCGTGGGTATCGGGGTGCTCGCCCAACCGCAGCTCGTGGTCAGGTTCATGACGGCAAAGGACAACAAGTCCCTGAACCGGGCAATCCTCGTGGGCGGGCCGTTCATCCTGATGATGACCGGTGTCGCCTTCACAGTCGGTGCGCTTTCCAACGTATACTTCTACCAGACCTCGGGCAAGATCGCCATCGACGCTGCCGGTGGAAACGTGGATGCCATCATGCCGCTCTTTATCAACCAGGCCATGCCCGAGATCTTTGTCGTCATCTTCATGCTGACGCTCCTCTCGGCAGCCATGTCCACGCTCTCCGCCCTGTACCATGCCATGGGCACGGCGCTGATCTGCGACCTCTGGGGTCGCGGAAAGGAATGCGCCCTCTCCTTGAAGGCGCACCAGGCCGGCATTGTCATCATGATGGTCCTCTCAACGATCCTTGCCCTGCTTATGCCCATCAGCATCATTGCCCGGGCCACCGTCATGTTCATGGGGCTCTGCGCCTGCGCCTTCCTCCCGGCCTTTGCCGTGGGCGTCTATGCAAAGGCTCCTTCGACGAAAGCAGCGCTGTGGAGCATGGTCACCGGTGCCGTTGTCTGGTTTGTCTGGACGGCGTTCTTCCATGCAGCAGAGGCAAAACCTCTGGGCCTCTGCCAGGCACTCTTCGGCAAGGTCACGCTCCTTGGTGCACCGTGGACCGCGGTGGACCCGATCGTGATCGCCCTCCCAATCTCCCTCATCGTCATGGTAGTCATGCAGCTGCAGGCCGGAAAGGCACAGCCCGTTGCTGCAGCCGCATAACCAGGATAAATCTCGTGCCATGGGAGTATCCGGCTTGCCGGCTCCCTTGGAGAACCTTTTTTTGCCGGCGCACTGAAGAGATAACCATGGAACTCGCACACCAGAAGTGCACCACGTATAAAGCAGGATCCCCGCCCCTCACGAGAAAGGATACCCTCGAATACCTTGCACAAATACCGGGCTGGACCTTGAAAAACGGCCACATTTCCAGAACCTTCACCCTAGCTGATGCATCGGCCTGCATTGCGTTCTTTGGCGAGATTGCGGCCCTTGCCACAGAAGAGGGGCATTTCCCGGATATCTGCATGCGGGAGTCCCGGTATGTCGATGTCTCCCTGTATACGTACCCTGCCGGCGGGCTCACCCTCAACGATTTTATCATCGCCGCCCGGCTCAATGCGAAAGACACCGTACAATAAGACACTTTTTTTACCGATTTTTTGGCCGGATAGGTTGCGCAGGAACCACCAGATCCGGCTCAGGTTTTTCACAATAATTTCCGGTTTGAAAATTTTTTCGCGCGAAAAAAATCCGGATTGAAATCCTGCCCCTGCCCGACCCCCCCTGGCTTCGCGTGGAGGGAATTTTGGGGGGTTTTACTTCGAAGGTTCCACACGAAATTATGGTGTTTTTTGCATATCTGAAAAGGGGGGTCGGGCAGGGGCAAATTGGAAAAAAACGATCGCGTTGGAAATTTTTTTCATGCGGACCGCTGGAAAAATCGTTCAGGAAAAGATGCGAGAAGCAGGAGTTGAACCTGCGAACCCCTGCGGGAACAGATCTTGAGTCTGCCTCTGTTGGCCACTTAGATATTCTCGCGCAGAATAGTATGGGGCAGAGGAGAGTAAAAGGCTTTCACAGGACACAAAATCCCGCCAGGAAATTCCCGGTTCCCACATCCTTAATTACCAAAATGTCCCCATTAGATGAACATGATTGAGCGCTTGTGGCAGGGCCGTTACCGCGATCTCCTTATTGCAGTCCCGGTAATCGTATTCTTCCTCATCGTGCTGGCGCTTTCAGGTTCTGAGGTCCTGGGTGGGGATCTTGGGGAGTTCGTGCTTGCCGGCGGGATGGTAGCACCGTTTGTCATCCTCGCCTTCCTCGCCTATACCGGGGAGACGTACCGCTGGGCCCGGTATACCGCAGTCCTCTGGCTCCTTGGTATCCTCTTCTGCATCTGGGCCGTGACCCTTATGATCACTCTTGCACCGGTGATCAGTCTTTCCGGCGATGAGGCAGCCCTCGACACGTTTCTTGAGACGCAGCCTCCGGAATCGATGGGCCTCGTAATCCTCGTCTCACTCGGGGCGGTTCTTGCCAGTCTCCTCGGATTCTCCCGACGGTTCCGGGGACTCCTGTCCCGCACCCTGCCGTTCAACCCGGATTCATTTGCCCATACCGTCGGTCTTGTTTGTGTCATTGCGCTCATTGTTCTTCCATTGGTCCCGCTGACTGTCAACGGCAACGCCCCGTTCCTGGATGTTGGGCTGCAGGAAGCCCTTGGTATCGGAAGCGAGGAGCCAGGTTCCAGCGTGAAGCTCGACATCTTCACCCTCATCTGGACAACCATTGCCTCGTTCTTCTTTGTCGGGCTCTGGGTGAGAAAAGACCTTCCGGCCACGCTCTCACGTCTTGGCCTGGTCCGTCCTTCCGCCCGGCAGGTTGCCCTCGGGATAGTAGCGGGCATCCTGCTCGTTGGAGCCTTTACCGTCATCGATGATCTCCTGGTGCAGCTCTTCGTTGCCTGCGGTATCACGGTGACGGACGAGACTTTGGTGAACAACCTGTTCATCGCCTCCTTCACGCCGCTTGCGGCGCTCGTGGCATCAGTCACCGCAGGGTTCGGGGAAGAGCTCTCGGTCCGCGGCGTGATCCAGCCTCGGTTCGGTATCCTCCTTGCAGCCCTTGTCTTTGCATCCCTGCATGCGTACCAGTATGCGTGGGACGGTGTGATCGAAGTCTTCCTCATCGGACTCTGCTTCGGTGTGCTCCGGCAGTACACCAACACCTCCACAAGCGCCATTGCGCACGGGGTCTACGATCTCGTGCTCTTCTCCCTCATCATGGCGGGGATCACGACAATTTAGGGGAGGGGAAGCCTTTTGGGTTCTTTGAAGATCCGCGTTCTTCTCCAGTCTCAGTTTGATAATCATTAGCTTGGTCGAAGAATCCTTCGGGTTCCTCGAAGAACTACGTTCTTCTCATCTCTCAAGTCTGAAGACTTTCGAGATTCTCCAACTTCGGGTCTTCAACCCTCGACAACTCGAAGAGCCCTTTGGGCTCTTCTCGAGCGTCGGGTTTGAGAACCCCCCGCTACATGAAGTCCGCTAAGCCCAGCTGCTGCTGCTTCTCCTCGCCAAAGGTGGACTCAATCGCGAGGTCGATCACTTCCACCCGCTGCTTGGTGTATTCTGAAATTTGATATTTCCGGCAGATCTCGCGGGACATTTCGAGATATTTTTTAACGGAGCCCTCGTGGACGGTGGGGATGATGTTCCCGTTGCAGATACCTTTGCCCCTGAACTTCGTGCACTTGCCGGCAAGCGGCATGCGGCGGTAGCTCGTGTTGCATTTCGTGCAACGGAATTTTTGTTTGGAGAACGCCGAGAGGTTGCCCATCAGGTCGCGGATGAAGTGCGTGTTTAAGACACGCTCCGCCACATCGTCGGCATCCACGGCCCGGATCTTCTCCGCAAGGTCAAGTTCCGCCCCGAGCTTATCGGTCATCGTCTTCATCTGGGTGTACATCGATTCGATCGGGCCGGCCGAGATATCAGAAGTATCGTGGGTGAACTGGAACCCCTCGAGCTGGGCCGGGGTCCCAATCCGGTTCTCCACCCGGTCGATGAGCTTGACGATTGTTTTTGGCTCCGCGTACGCGAGGGCGCTCGTGTAGACCTCGATGGGGTAGTGGTCGCAGACATCCACGTTGAGGGCTTCCTTGTCGATCTCGGCCGGGTCGATCCGGCTGGTCAGCACCAGGGGTGCATCCATGGATCCCCCGCGGTTCTGGGGCAAAAACGAGCGCGAGAAGTTGATGAGGCCGTCGAGGAGGAGCATGATGCAGTCTTCGTCGCCATCGCACTGGCCGGTGAAGATGCCATTTGCAATCATGGTATGGTCGTCGGCAACCGTCAGGCAATAGACACGTTCCTCTGGGGAGGGGACCTGTTCCGCGAGCTTGATCGTGTCGGATATTACGCAACTGCCTTCAAAGACCGGCACCGGATCGCCGGGTTTGAGTTCGATCGCCCGGATCTTGCGGAGGTACCCTGTGTCCCAGACCAGCATCGCGTGATCAGGGGTGACGACCAGCTCCTTTCCGCGGGAGGTGGTGAACCGAATCAGTGCCTGCGGGGCCCGGTGGACCGAGACAGACGTGACCTTCCGGAGGTGTATCTGGCCGGTGGTGTCGACTGCGCGTGTCCAGAACGGACGGGCCGGGTCCGAGTAATAGGTGCCGAGCCGGTCAAGGCCCGACCGGGTGAGGTCGAAGTTCTCCAGCACGAACTTCCGGATCGGGAGCTTCTCCCACCTGCTGCCATCGTTGACCTCGATCTCCGTGTCGCCCCAGAAGCAGTTCCGGCGTTTTGCGGCATGGAAGAACGGGTGGGCATATCCCACATTTGCCCGCGTGAACCCAACGATCCTTGCAAGGACGCCGGCGCTCGTGTGCGGGGCCAGGCCGATGACGAGATGCCCGATGAGATCCTCGGGCTTGCTGACCTTGTAGAACGGTTCAAGGCCATAGCACTTGACAAGCAGTTCGTCCATGAACTTTGTCACGCTGATGAGCCACTCGGCACAGGAATCCGAAACAAGGATGTCCTGCGGGTGGAGCTCGACCACCTGCGAACCGTTCTGGAGATCGTAGCCGTGGGTGTCCTTCGTGTACCCGAGCGAGCGCATCTTCTCCACAGGGACGCGAACCTCGTCCGGGCGGATGTGGGTGAGGGGCAGGTCGATCATGTCGAACCGTGTCGTCCCGTCCTTGAAGACAAAGACGTTCTGCTGCGCCCGGAGAATCCCCTTCTCCATCGCCTCAACCGTCTTCTCCCGCGAGATGACGCCCTTGACCCCCTTGACGAGCGCGATGCTGTCGGTCTTTAAGCCCATCCGCTCCATCGCTTTTGCGTACTCCCCCTTCACGTTCAGGCTGATCCGCTGGCTGCACATTGCAGGCGCATCGCAGCTCGGGCACCGGTCCTGAGTAAGTTCGTGGCCGCACTTTGTGCAGGTGAAGATAGCAGCAGTATGCCCTCCGCACTTGTCGCACCGGTTGAGGTACGTGATCTCGCCGCATTGCGTACACCTGCGACGGCCTACCTCGATCTCGATAATGCCCCCTTCTTTCTGGAAGTCAAGGTCCACGTTGTCTGCGTCAATCTCCGCGGTGTGCGTAGAGGCGGACTGGAATGAGCGCCGGGCTCCGCCCGAGTCCCCGAGCGGGAAGAGGACATGGGGCGGCGGGTTCATCTTCCGGGGCTTGGACTTCCCCGGCCGGCCCATGCGGCCGCCGATCCGCGTCCCGGACCGGGACCGCATCTTCAGGCCGGAGAGGTGCATCACCATATCAAGAGGGGCAGCTCCTTCAGGGAGATTCTGCCAGGTATCGCGTTTCTTCAGGCTGTCATCCAGCCCAAGTCCGGCAAGGAACGTACGGTACGTGCGAATGACGATAGTATCCTCGCGGAGATCATGGGAGAGAAGGATCTCTTCGAGAGCGGCCTTGATGGCAGGATCGTTGGGAAGATGGAGGCCGTCGTCGTGAATCGATCCATTTGCGGATACATACTCGGCCACTGTCCGGATCCGGTCTGCGGTGATGTCGTCCCAGAACCATGTCCACGCCGGGTGGAGATATCCCCCCTTCTGTGCATACTTAAGAGCCTCTGCTTCACTCTTCGGGGGATTCACACCGGCTCCCACATCGAGCTGCCACCACTCCTCGCAATACCCTGCGGGAACCAGCGGGTGGTTGTTCTCCAGGAATTCCCCGAACGATATAAGGATCTCCCCGACATCGAGGATCTTCTCGATCCCCGGGCCAAGCCGTTTTGCGGTTGCCTCATCGTCGATCCGGAGCACACTCCCCTCCCGCAGCCGCACTGTCGGGCCCTCGATTGTATCCACCGGCACAACCCCGCAGGCCTTGCCCGGCCGTTCGGTCTTCATCTGGGTGCCCGTGGCAAGGAATTCCCCGAGGATATAGAGGGTTGCCGGGTGCATCCCGGCAGCGGCAAACCCGGTGTTCCTCGACCGCCCGTACCGAAGCCGGAATCCTCCTTTTCTCATCGGGTAGGAGAAGACCGGGCGGCCACCGATGAGATCGCGGAGGTACTTGTCGAGCGGCTTTATCCCCGTGCTCTTGCCTCCGTCACCGCTCTTCGCCGCACCGGCGATCAGCTTATCGAGCCAGTCCCAGCCCTCCATCTTCATCTTCTCGACCCGGCCCTTGAGCTTCCGGGCTTTGCCGGCTATTCCTTCACCAATAACGAGCGCCATGCCACCCCGCACAACGTTCGTCTCCACCCGCTCCAGGTTCCGGTGGCCCGAGACCTCTTCCTGCTCGGTTGCTTCACCGTCGATGCAGACCGGGCAGTTCTCGATGATGAGCCGTATTTCGGCCTCGCTCGGAAGATACTGGAGGTTCATGATCGAGTTGTACTGCCGGATCTCCTCCACGTAGCGCTCCACCTCATCCTGCCGGGCGATGTACCGGTTGATCCCCAGTTTCTGGCGCACGTAGTCGCCGACCAGCACCGACATGGCCTGTGCCGTACCACCGGCACTCCGGATCGGGCCTGCATAGAAGATCATCAGGTACTGGGTCCCGTCGTCGTTCTTCCCAAGAGCGACCTTGGCAATCCCTTCCGTGGGAGCGGACACGACACCTTCTGTCAGGAGCGCCATGGCAACGCGGATGGAGTGGTCGAGCACCTCCATGATGTCCTTCTCCCCGAACCTCCGGGCAACGAAGTCGTCGCCGATACGGAGTGCCGCCTCCTCGCGGGACATTGTTGCCTCGAGCTCGCGGATCCGGGCTGCCACCCCTTTGACCCCGGTGAGCACCTCCACCCGGTCAGCAAGGTCGCTTGCAATCGGGATCTCGACATCCGTGCTGGGATCAAGCCCCCGCAGACGCGCTTCCTTTGCTATCGCGATCTGCTGATGGAGCCCGTCCAGCAGGGACTTCTCGTAGGCCTCCATCACGGGCGAGAGCTTGAGCATATCTACGGATGGGCCGTGAGGGGATTTATGAGTGCTGATTACGGAGGGGGGCTGTGAAACCCCGGACCACAGGGATTTCTTACCGTGGCCGACAGGAAAATAAAGAGTCAAAACAGGTAAAAGAGAGGGTGACGTCGTGCGCTGCGAGACGTCCGAACAATTATTCTTTTTTTGGCTCGTCTTCCTTTTTCGCTGCGTCCGTCTTTGCCTTGTGCGTGAAGATGGATGCACCGGCACCGATCGATGCGGTGACGATACCAATCAGGGCCGCAAGCACCGTCGGGTTCTCCAGCGGGCCCTCCGAAGAGGGTTCTGTAGCAACCGGCTGGGTCGTTGGCACAGGTGCTGCGGTGGCGGGAGGCGCCGATGGCGTGGCAACAATGATCTGCGGGGAGCCGGCGCTCATGGGGTGGAGTGTCCCGTACTCGGTGGTCTCCTGTCCGGCGATGACATAGATGGTTCCCTCATAATCGATGTACCCGCTTAAAGAGAGGCGAATCAAATGGTTTCCCGGCGCAAGCCCGGGTACTGTTACCGGGGTAGTCCCGTAATACACTCCATCGATCAGGATTGCAGCACCGGACGGGGACGAGGCCACGAACACGCCCCCAATTGTCGGTGTTGTGGTGGGAATGACCGTTGTCACGGTGGTTGCCGGAATGGTTGTAGCAGTCGTTGTCGGGGCCACAGTAGTGGTTGTTGGCACTGTTGTGGTCGCCGTCGTTTCCACGGTTGTTGTGGGAGGAACGGTGGTCTCAGTGGTGACAATGGTTGTTTCACTGGTGGTGGGAACCGTGGTGTTCGTGACGTTTCCCCCGTCTGCCATCACGGGCACGACAAGGCATGCTGCGACAAGAAGGAGAATGAGATAGGTATAGTTCCTGTTCATGATAGGATCTCCATGAGTTCATGTCCGGGTGCGGATCCCTACCCGTGAGAGATGCGCCGGCCTCCAGTCACGGGAGACCGTCCTTCCGGGTATCATGGTTCTTGAAAAGTATTGCGTGGTCTGCCATGATGAATGTTGCCAGAGGAGAACGAAAGTACCGGATGTCGTCCGACAGTGACCGGTGCCGGAGATGTGTCCTGCAGAGTGACATAGAAAAAAGGACGGGTATTAAAGAGAGGGGAACAAATCCCCTGCCCTTTCGTGGGAATACGTGAGTTCCGGATTCCTTATTTTGAGAGCGATTCCATGACCTTTTCCATGATCTGTTCGCTGCGGTTCTTCATACCGAACCAGACAACGATCGCGATCGCGGCGCCAAGGCCGATGCCGATACCCCAGAAGATGGGCGTGATGATCGTATAGATGATCGTGAGGTCGAGCAGGAGCTGGGAGAGGGCCAGCATGACAACAACGAAGTACAGGAAGAGCCGGAGCAGGACGAGGACCGGGGTGACCAGTTCGATCTGTGAGGTCTGCGAGTACTTCCTGAAGAAGTCGATGAAGAAGTCGACAAGGATGATCCCCACGACAAGGATGATCACGAATGCAACAACATGCGGGATATACTCGATGACCTGTGCCATGAACTTGCTCAGGTAGTCGAGGTTGAGGATGTCGACTGCTGCAAGGATAGCGATAAGGTACACAACACAACGCATGGTGATGTCACCGAGGTAACCCAGCGACACATGGGATGTTGCCACGGTCTTTCCTACATCCGATTCTCCAATCATAGGAGCGGAGGAGACTGCGGTCATAGCCTTGTCGATGATGATCCGGACCGCCTTGCCCAGCACACGTCCGACAATCCAGCCAAGAAGAAGAACAACCACTGCACCAATGATGGCAGGAAGAACTGCCACTACGTTTTCCAATCCACGGGAAATAATGTCAACAGACACCATACAAATTACTCCTGATTCAGATGTTTTTTAATCCTTCTGAAATAGGGTTGCAGCAGAAAATGCTGCAGACACTACAGTGTACGTGTTATCGTTGTTTGTATTTAAACTATCCAGTAATAGATTATACATTATGATGATTCATAACAATTATAAATTTTGGAGACCAATAGAGTACCTACAACGCCTTCAGGCATGTTCACGGCCATGATGCAGGATTACCAGCAGGAACTCGGCGCAATACGGGAGCTTTTGAAAAAGAACCCGAATGGAATGAGTGTCACCGACATCTCCAAAGCGCTCAAAAAGAACAAGAACACTATCGGGCGTTACCTGGATATCCTGCTCATCTCCGGGCAGGTGGACATGCGTACCTATGGTATGGCAAAAGTGTACACGCTCTCCCAGCGCGTCCCGCTCTCCGCTATGCTGAGCTACTCAAAGGAGCTCATTATGGTGCTGGATGACGAATTCCGGATTGTCGATGTCAATGCAAATTTCCTGACCCTGCTCCACCTCTCCCGGGAGGAGGCTGTCGGGAAGAACATCTCGTTTCTCCAGTCCCCCGAAGTGGATGTCCACGAGCTGCTGGAAAGCATCTCAAAGGAAAAAAAAGAGGCAGAGGCAACCGTTACCTTCATCGTGAAAGGCAAAGGGGAGCGGATCTTTCACCAGAAGTGCATCCCCACGGTATTCGATGACGGGGGGAAAGGGATCACCCTGGTGCTTGAGGATGTGACGGAACGCATCCTTGCCGAGCGCGAGATCCGGGAGAGCGAAGAGCGGTTCCGGATGATGGCAGAGAACATCCGGGACGGGCTCATCATTCTCGAGAACGGGAAGACGGTGTACGCAAATCGTCGTATTGCCGAGATAACCGGGTATTCCTTCAAGGAGCTCTGGGCAATGGACACGCTCTCCATCATCCCGCAGGAATGCCGTGACGAAGTGACCAGACGGATCCGGGACATCGAATCGCACCCGGAGTCCCCGGGCGATCTCAAGATGTGGATCATCAGGAAAGATGGCGAGAAACGGTTTGTCTACATCCGTATTAATGCCGTCCGGCACGGGAGCATCCTTTACAATTTCGTCGTCTTTACCGACATCACGGAGCTGAAATGCCAGGAGGCAAAAGTCAGCGAGAGCGAGCAGCGGTTCCGGATGATGGCAGAGAATATCCAGGACGGCCTCATCATTGTCGAGAACGACAGGGTGGTGTACACAAACCACCGCATCAACGAGATCTCCGGCTATTCAGATGAGGAGATGATGACCATGGGACTCCACGGGACAATAGTCGTGGAGAACGTTTCCGGGGGAATGGCCGATGCAGGCCTCATCCCGCTTTCCGAGAAGACGAAGATCGAAGAGATAATCAAAAGTGTAGAGCCGGATTCCGGGGTCCCCGGCGAGTTCAGGATCTGGATCCGGAGGAAAGACGGGATCCCGCGTTTTATCCACGGGAAGGTCACCGCTGCCCGACAGGGCCCCGTGACCAGTACCTACATCACGATTGCGGATATCACCGATTTTGCCGAACGGGAAAACGCCCTGCGCCAGCGCATCGATGCGCTGCAGGAGCTCCTGCGCTGAGGCTGGCGGGCTTGGATTCTTTTTGCCCGGCAGGAGTGCCGGAGTTTACTATTCATATGTATAATCCATGAGAGAAATGTTTTAATACGAATGAATTCAACATTAGAGAGACATCTGGAAACCAGCGAGAAATTCTTATGACAACGATACATTCCCTGACCATGGGTTCCCTCATCAGGACCGGAACCCCGTCGTGCCAGGACGGCAGGAGCCACCCCTTCCTGTCCCTCCTGCTCCTGGCCGGCATTGCCATGATAGTGTTTGCAATCGCTCCGGTGAGTGCAGAGGATGGGACACAATACCTTGCAGGCAGCCCGAAACTCTCTGCAGCTATCTCCGGAAACAACGAGCTCACGCCCGGAAAAGAGGTCCAGCTCGGAATCGTGATCCAGAACACCGGGACAAACCAGTTCAAGTTCGTCCGGTCAAATATCGTGAACCGCGATGATCTCCCGAACACGGCAAAATTCCTTACCGTCGGTCTTGGGGCAGGAAACTCCCCGCTCATCGTGAAGTCCGACCCGCAGCTGACCGGCGATCTTCCCGCAAGCAGCACGGTCACTGCTACTTTCACGGTAAAAGTCCCGACCGATGCAGCGGCCGGAACGTACCAGCTCCCGGTATCCCTGCAGTATACCTATCTCTATAATGCCGACCAGTACGGATACGACACCATCGAGTACCGGTACAAGGCCATGAACGAGACCCTCACCATCCCCGTCAAGATCAAGCCGGACGTCCGGCTCCACGTGGAGTCCGTGCAGGTCAGCGGCCTGAATGCCGGAACCGAGGGGTACGTGACCCTCACGGTGAAGAACATCGGCCACGAGGACGGGAAGAAGGCCATCCTCAGCATTGCCCGGAATGACGGCAGCCCGGTCATACCCACTGAGGGCAGTGCCTATATCGGCGATTTCCCGGCCGGGGGAACGGCTACGGCAATCTTCAGGACAACAGTTGACTCCGGTGCTGAGGAGCAGTCTTACCCCCTCGACGTGTACGTGAAATACGAGAACACTGACGGGGACACGGTGACGTCCGACAGCGAATCCATCGGTATTCCGGTTGGCGGTAAGATCAAGTTTGCCATCATCTCCGAACCGCAGACCATTGCCGCAGGCCAGAAGAAAGTGATAACAGCACAATTCAAAAACACTGGCGGGGCAACGGCGCACCAGGCGGTCGGCCGCATCAGCATGGTCGACCCCTTCAGCAGCAACGATGACTCGGCATTCTTAGGAGACCTTGCTCCCGGAGAGATGAAGGAGGCCTCGTTCCTGGTTTCCGCTGATGGCACTGCAACCGTGAAGTCGTACGGTATCGACGCTGAGGTCCGCTACCGCGATTCCCTTGACAACCAGGTTGTCTCGGACCCCATAAAACTCAATGTTGAAGTGGTGCCCGCAAAGAACCTCGTATCATCCCTCACCGGCAACCCAGTACTACTGGCCCTGCTCGTTCTGGTCGTCATCGCAGCTGCAGGATTCTATCTCTACCGCAGGAAGAAACTCCAGTAACGGGGGAGAACATGGCCCATTCCCGTTTTTCCAGGACTTGTGGCAATGCTGCCCTTGTCACGATCGCCATCCTTGTCTTTGCAGCAGCGCTCATCGCCCCGGCTTCCGCAGCAACGAAGTACGTTTCAGGGAGCCCGGACCTCTCTGCCAGCGTCACGGGGACCAATGAGTTCTCCCCGGGAGAGGATGCTATCATCACCATCCTCATCAGGAATACCGGTGTCAGCACCCTCAAGCAGCTCAACCAGGGCACGATCAGCTATGAGGACCTCCCGACAACGGCAAAATTCTCAACAGTCGGCCTCTCATCGGGAACCGATGCTGTCATCATCAAGAGCGACCCGCAGTTTGTCGGTGACATTCTTTCAGGAGGGGCAGGCAAAAGCGTCAGCTTTTCCGCCAAGATCTCCTCGAATGCAATCGTCGGCGAGTACCAGCTGCCGGTGACCATCAGTTACCAGGTGCCCGATATTAACCGGCAGGAGGTCGCTGATGTGTACCAGTACTCCTACACGAAGACCAGCACGACCATCCCCGTCACCATCAGGATCAAACCCGAGGTGAAGATCACGGTGGTCGAAGCCATCCCTGACACGCTCAGTGCCGGCACATCCGGGTATGTTATCCTGAAGATACGGAACGACGGCCCCGAGGATGGTATTAAGGCGAGTGTCAAACTCACGCAGAGCGGATCGAGCGCAGTCATCCCGACCGACAGTACCGCGTTTGTCGGGGATTTCCCGAGTGGCGGCACCATCTCGTCCCGGTTCAAGATTTCTGCATCCAAGGACGCTGCCGACCAGATTTACCCGGTCGATGTCTCGGTCACCTACACCAACCGGGAGGGGGAGATCGTCACCTCAAAGAGCGAGTCCGTGGGAATCCCGGTCAGCTCCAAAATCAGTTTCTCCGTGACATCCCCTGCTCCCTCTGTTGCAGCAGGTTCGCGTGATGCCATCGAGATCACCTACCGGAACAATGGCAAGACCACGGTGTATGAGACGCAGTCGCGGATTACCACCCATGGCGGAGTCACCGCAGAAGGCACGGTAGCGTACCTTGGCGAGATCCGCCCCGGGGAGACCGCAACTGCCCTCTACGAAGTTGCCGTGAGCGGGGAGACAGAGCCGGGAACGTATACCTTCGACAGCAAACTCCGGTTCCGTGACGCACTGGGTAACAGTATGGAGTCCGACACCGTGCCGGTGACGGTCCAGGTGCTCCCGGCAAAGGCCGGTACCATCGCTGGAATCCCGACCACAATCCTGGTTGCAGGGCTCATCCTCGCGGTCCTTGCCGCCGGCATCGGGTACATGGCATATCTGCGGAAGACAAAACCGCAGTGAGGGCACATGACGTTTACGCAGGAGCAGCTGCTCCCACCCCGACAAAAATACTCCCAATACCATCCTGAGGGACAGCCATGATAAAGGAAATCTTCGAGGGCATTGCACATGCCATCACCAGGAGGCCAAAACTCGTGGCCTGCCTGCTTGTCGCAGTTTTCTGCATTGGCCTGTATGGCATGACCCTGCTCTCCATGCAGACCGGATGGGAGACCTATGTTGACAAGGACACTCCCGCCGGGGCCCTCCAGGCAAAATACAACCAGGAGTACAAGGCGGATTCGATCATCCTCATCATCGAGGCTGGCGATCCGCTCAGCCCGGATGTCCTGGCGTATGTCGATGACCTTGAGAAGGACATAAAGCAGCAGCAGAATATCGAGAGCGCAGCAAGCATCACCGATTACCTGAAGGCGTACAACGGCGGCTCGCTTCCCTCGTCAAAGGATGAGACTTTGGTACTGGTCAACGCCCTTCCCGAAGACCTGCGCTCCACGCTCTATCCCTCCAATGTCTTAACACTCGTCCAGATCAAGCTCACGCCCGGCCTGTCCGAGGATGTGCAGAAGTCGATACTGAATAATATCGAATCCGTTATCGACACCTCCCCCATTCCTCCCGGCGTGACCGTAGAGATGTCCGGTTCCCCGGCGTTCTCCCAGCAGATGGGTGCCGGTCTGACAAGCAACATGGGCATCCTCATTGGCGGGGCAATGATCCTCATGATCATCACCATGGGGATCCTGTTCGCCTATGTCCGCCACCGCTTCATGCCGGTCCTTCTCGTGGGCCTTGGCCTCATCACATCGCTGGGGCTCATGGGCCTTGCCGGGATCTCCTTAAACATGGCCGTGATCGGGGCATTCCCGGTTTTGATCGGTCTTGGGATCGATTACGCCATCCAGTTCCATGCCCGGTTCGATGAAGAAGCTCGGAAGGGATCGCTTGACGACGCGGTCTTCATGACCGTGACCCGTACCGGCCCGGCCGTGCTGTACGCGATGCTGGCCACCTCCATGGGATTTGTGGCCATGTTCATCTCGACCGTCCCGATGATCCGCTCGTTCGGGCTGGTCGCCATCATCGGTATCAACACCTGTTACTGGTTCTCCTGCATCGGCATGCCCACGCTCGGGCTTCTCTTAAACTACAAGCCCAAGCCGCAGACCGGGCAGTGTTACGCAGTCGGAACGGAAGCCTGCGACACAATCATCGGAAAGGAGCAGAACAAAAAGAAGAAAGGCTTCTCGTACGGGGATTTCCTTACTAATACATCGGTGAAGATTGCAAAGAACCCGGTCCCGGTCCTGCTCCTTGCAGGCCTCATAGCACTCATCGGCTTCCAGATCGACCCGACCATCCCGGTCAGTTCCGATGAGAACGCGTTTGTCCCCTCGGACATGCCGGCCAAGATCAACATCGACAAAGTTACCCGCATCATCGGGGCAACCAGCACCGCGGACTTAATGATCCAGGGATCGCGGGTGACAGACCTCGATACGGTGAGATGGATCAAGGAGTTCCAGGACTATGAGCTCGCGCATCACAAGGAGCTGACCGGGGCAACGAGCATTGTCACCTACATCCTCCAGTACAATGGCGGCGCGATGCCCAAAACCCAGGCAGAGCTCGACACCGTCCTTGCAAAGATCCCCGAGAGTACGAAAGAGGCGTATCTTAGCAGCCCCATGAATGGGATCATCCGGTTCAGCACTACGGACATGGAGATGAGCCAGGAGAATGACTTAAAAGAGCAGATGGTAAAGGAGATCGAGTTCCTCGAACCCCCGATTGGGATCACGGTAGAGCCTGCGGGGAGCTTCGAACTGTACACCAGCCTGCTCGGGTCCATGTCAGAGTCCAAGGACCAGATGACCGTGCTCGGGTTCATCTTCGTCTTTGTCTTCCTGATCCTGGTGTACCGCCACCTCCACGCGGTCTCCCCGATCATCCCGATCATCTTCATTGTCGGCTGGAATGCCGTGATGATGTACCTCATCGGCCTGACCTACACCCCACTCACGGCAACGCTCGGCTCCATGACCATCGGTGTCGCGGCGGAGTACACCATCCTTGTGATGGAGCGCTATGCTGAAGAGGAGGAGCGGTTGCACAACCCGATTGCCGCAATCCAGGAGAGCGTCCAGAAGATCGGCAGCGCCATCACGGTCTCGGGCCTTGCAACCTTCTTCGGGTTCTCGGCACTCTGCCTTGCCACCTTCCCCATCATAAGCAACTTCGGCATCTCGACCCTGATTGCAGTCGGCTTCTCCCTGATGGGCGCAATCTTCATCATGCCCGCGGTGCTCTCGCTGATGGGGCAGCTCACTGAGTGGCTTGATTCAAGGAAGAAAGGGCACACCGTGACACCGGCTGCTGCCAGTGAAACTCCGGCAGCACCGGCAGAATAGAAATGTAGGCCTGCCCCGGATCCCCCGGGGCACAATTCCCTTACCCTTCTTTAGTCTTCTTTTCCGGCGTCTTCAACAATGACCGGCACGCCCGCCTCGCCCAGCTTCCAGAGTGTGAGCGTGGCACAGGACCGGACAACCTCGTCCGCATCATGCAGCCGCTGCCGCAGGGGCTCGATGGCGGGGGTGCCAATCCGGCAGAGTGCCTGCGAGAGAAAACCACGGAACTCTGCCTCATCGGACGCCATTGCATTGATGAGCGGGGTAACAGCTGTGGCCCCCATCTCCCCCAGTGCTGCTGCACCATAGCGCCGGAATGCCTGCTCCGGGTTGGCCTTCATGGCTTCGATGAGCGGCGCAATGGCAGGAGCGCCGATCCGGGAGAGGGCAACTGCTGCATACCAGCGCCGGTCATTGTCCCCTGCTTCCGCAAGTTCCCGGAGCAGCGGGACAACCGCGGGCTCCCCGATCTCCCGTAGGGATGCAACAGCGGCATGGCGGACATCAAGAGAGGGATCGGTCAGCCGTGCAATCTCCTGTTCAACCTTCTCTGCCGCCGCCGTATTCCCGCCCGCATTGCTCATAGGTATCATTGATCTGCGCAGTCCGTGCTCTTGGTTGTTACGGTTTTTTGCAGGCCGCAAGACCCGGCGGACGGGAAGAGTTACGCAGCAACGCGTCCGCAGGCGAAAACACCTGATCTTGGGACAGCTTACACAATCCCCAGCCACGCAGGGACAAAGAGGATGGCAAAGAAGACTGCCATCAGCGCAATGCCGAGGGGGAGACCAATCTTCGCCCATTCGCTGCTGGTGATCCCCAGCTTGCAGGCCGCGATGATGTTGGGGATGTTCCCGGGGATGAGCATGCCACCTGCAATCAGCAGGCCCATGAGGGCGCTCGTGATCTGCTGGGCAGAGAGAGCCGGGCTGATCTCTGCTGCGGCAAGGGTTGCGTTGTCAAGGACAGCTGAAACAATGTTGATCCAGTACAGGCCGGCCGACGGAATGCTGATGATATACTGGAGGATCAGCGGCTTGAATCCCTCGCCCAGGAAGACGAGGGCCATGATAAAGAGATACACCTTGCCGGCCCGGAGGAAAATCTCGGAGAGCGACTCGCGCTCGACAATACATTCCAGTTTCTCATTGCCGGTGTGGCTCCGGGAGAAGAGGACTACCCCGATGACCCCGAGCGCAAGAACGGCCGGGATGATGAAGATGGCCAGCCGGTCGAAGAGGAAGAGGAATCCTGCGTAATACGGGGCCCCCGAGAGCTTGGAGACAACGATCGTTGACAGGGGTTCTCCGAGTGGAGTGAGACCCGCCCCGAGGCCGATGGAGAAACAGGAGACAACCGTCACCTCCACCTTGGCCTTCTGCACGACCGGCAGGGCATTGACGATCTCGACCAGGATGATCGCTGCAAGGATTGCAGAGATGATACTTGAGACCAGGCCGAGCACGACGATGAGGAGAAAGACAATCCATTTCAGCGGGACACGGTCAACCATACCGACAATCGCTTCCTGCATCCGGTGGTGGAAGAAGTAGATGATGAGGCCTACGAAAAGGACGATCTGGACGATGCCGATGGGGATGCCCCAGATGCTTGCGATGTTCAGCGAGGAGAAGAGCGCCTCCTCGACAATCGCGATGCTCCAGCCGGTATGCTCCCCGGGGAGGGTGATGAAACCGGAGAGGGTCAGCGCAGCAACACCGCAGAGAAAGAGGAACACTTCGAGATTCCGCTCAACACACTTCACCTTAAACGGGAGGATAAGGACCAGCGCGAAGACGATAAGGAGCCCGAGGTTTGCCAGCATGTCCATAGTCTCTCACCAAAAACCCTGCCGTGAGGAGTGTGTCACCCACTGCTGGTTATAGTTCTGAGCTCTGAATTTTAATGGGTTCCCCTTCTTGCCCGCCATACCGGGAGGGGCAACAAGGTTTATATCCCCATGGCACGGTATAGGCAATTGATCAATTCCAACGGAGGTGCTGGTGTGGCACAGGACCTCATGAAAACGATCGGTGCACTGCAGGACGCGGCAGTAGGACGCTGCCGCAAACGGATTGAGGATGCAGCACTGAAGGCGAAGGGACTTTTACGGGCCGGGGAGCAGGACGAGAGCGAATCGCATCCTGCACAGAAACCCTCGTGCGGGGTGACCTCGATCCTGAAACGGAAGCACGGACTTTAATGGGGGGAGAGGATACGGATACCGAACGGACGCTCCTGCAGCAGATCCGGGACAAGGAGCAGGAACTGGGATCCCGGATCGAAGGGGCGAGAAAAAACGCCGATGCGATGATCACCGCCGCACAGAGCGAGGCCGATGATCTCGTCTGCACGGCTGATAGCATGGCAAAGACTTCCGCGGAAAAGGTCTACTGGACGGAACGGGGGAGGACCGAGACGGAGATCACGGAGCTGAAGAGAGCTGCAGAGCAGGATACCGCCGTGGCAATAGCCCGGGCGGAGAAAAACATACCCGCCGCTGCCGATGCGATTGTCAGGTACGTGACCGGGGAGCAGTGAGGCAATAAGGGCTGGTGGGCTGTATGCTCCAGGCGATGAAACGGATCCAGGTGGTCGGGCCAAAGGAGGACCTCGGACAGGCAGTGGATTTCCTGTACCGGGCAGGCACGGTCCATCTTGAGAAGGCAACCGAACTCGTCTCAAAGGAGGAGATCCGCCTTGACAGCGTGCGGCAGGAGGAGACAGCAGAAGTATCCTCGGTCCTTGCCACCATCAGCGCGATCCTCTCGACCCTTCCGGTTACCGCAGACGATGAGACCGCCCAGGATGTGCTGAGGGCTTCCCTTTCGTCAATAACCCACCGGGAGATCCTTATCCGGAGCCGCGGGATTATCCACACGCTTGAAACGACAACCCGGGAACTTGCAGCGCGAAAGAGCGAGCTCACGCTTTCGGTCACGAACCTGAACCGGTACGAGAAGGTCCTCGACATCATCCAGCCGGTAGAGAAAGAACTCCCCGTGCTCGAAGGCTTCGAGGTCACGATCCTCCTCATCCAGCAGGAGCACAAGGAAGTCCTGGACCTGATCAAAAAGGAACTCCTCGCAATCACGCAGGACCGCTTCGAGATGACCGCGACAACCGTCGATGCGGAGACTCTTGCGGCGATCATGGTCTTCCCGAAGAGGTTCTCCGAAGAGATCCATTCCTTCATCTACTCCGTGAACGTGAACGAGGTCCGCCTGCCCAGGGAGTATTCCGGCCGGCCGTTCTACGAGATGTATGCCCTTCTTGAGGACAGCCGGCTCCGGGCTTTGGACGAGATCGCCCGGATCGACCAGGAACTCCGTGCCTTTTCGGCAACATGGTACCAGGAGCTCGTTGTCCTGAAAACGTACCTCGAAAATATCCACTGCGAACTCGGGGCGTACCGGAACTTCGGACAATCCGAGTATACGTTTGTGATCATGGGCTGGATCCCCAAAAAACATGTAAAAAAGACACAACAGGAGCTGAAAACCCGGTTCAGCGGCCGGGTCGTCCTCTGCGAGCTGCCGACAAGCGAGAAGGACATGGAGAGTGCCCCGGTCTTTTATGACAATCCCTTCTGGGTGAAACCCTTCGAGTTCATCATGCAGCTTGTCACACCGCCGCAGTACCGCGAACTCGACCCCTCTCCCATCCTTGCGATCTTCTTCCCGCTCTTCTTTGGGATCATGGTCGGGGATATCGGGTACGGGCTGGTCATCCTCGCTTTCGCGCTCGTGATCCGGCACAGGTACCAGGCCATGGCGTTTGCCCGGAGCCTTGCTGACATCCTGATCATCTCATCCATCCCGGCGATCTTTTTCGGCTACCTTTTCGGCGAGTTCTTCGGTGACCTGGGGGAGCATATGGGCTGGCTCCACCCGGTCCATTTCCTTGGCATCACGTGGAACCGGGTGGACGCGATGATCCCGATGCTCGTGCTCGCGATCCTGCTCGGCGTCATCCACGTCCTTCTCGGCCTTGTCATCGGCATCCGGAACGCGGTCATCACGAAGAAGCGAAAGCACCTGTACGAGAAGTGCGGTATGCTGATGATGATCGTGGCGCTGATCGTCCTTGTCACTACCCTCGCGGGTTTCCTGCCGGAGGTTGCGATGTACCCGGCCATCGCCCTCGTCATCGTTGCCCTGCCGCTCATCCTGCTGGGAGCCGGGATCTTCGGCACCATCGAAGTGATGAGCACGGTGGGAAACATCCTCTCGTACGCCCGCCTCATGGCGATCGGTATGGCTTCGGTCATCCTCGCGATCGTTGCCAACCGGCTCGGAGGAGCGTTCGAGATCGCCATCATCGGCATCATCGTCGCCCTCCTGCTGCACGCGCTCAACATCGTGCTGGCGATGTTCTCACCCTCCATCCACTCGATGCGTCTCCATCTTGTCGAGTTCTTCAGCAAGTTCTACGAAGGCGGCGGGGTGCCGTACCAGCCGTTTTCCCGGCTGGCGGGGGAGGGGGAGAAGAAGGGGGAGTGAGCATAAATCCCGGTTCCGGGTCCCGATCCGGAACCCCTGTTTTTCCCTTCCCGGCAACCTGCAGCACGTCCGGACCCGACTTTCGCGGCTGTATTAGCGCTATTTGCGTCTTATTTTTAACGACGGAAAAATGGGAAAAATGAGTGACTTTGTCCTGTTTTTTGCGGAATTAGTCCTGCTTTTTGGGGTACTTAGTCCTACACCCCCTTTCCCGGAGGGGCATCCTACGACGGTGGATGGATAGGTTTGGGTGAAGGCACGACCTGAGCACTCCTGGTATGGCCGGGAAGGGATGATCCACTCATCGTTGGATTATCCCGGTGTTACTGCTTCCTGTTGTTTCTTCTCCCTCGCCTTCTTTTTCTTCTTCTCCAGCAGGCTCTTCACTTTCTTCAGCCGGAAGAGATCCTCCCGCTCCCGCTCCTCGATTGCGTTCTTGATGTACTTGGCCTGGCTCTTCAGCTCCGGGATCAGGATCTGTTCGAGAGCGTTCACGCGCCGGCGGTTCATCTGGATCTCTGCCCCGAGCCGGCGCATCGCAGTCTCGGTCTCGGCCAGCTTGATGAGAAGGTCGAGCTCCACTTCGTACCTCTCGGCCGTCTCATCGATCCGTGCACTCGTGGCGATGATCCCGTAGCCCCGCTCCAGCATGCTCTTCGAGACGCGTTTCTTCTCAATGACAGGGACAGGCACACCCATGATGTTCTTGCCGCTGATGCCGACCGTGATCGAGCGCCGGGTGGCAAACGATGCGGAGCGCAGGGTCACCGGATCATCGGTCGCGGCCGCAATCATCAGCGCAAGATCGGCCGCCCGGGAGATCTGCTCGAGCTCGTCGCGGGAGTCGGAGACGCTGGAGAGGATCTTGAAGAACTCCTGGATGAGTGCGTCCATCTTCTCCCGCAGCAGGTCCCGGCCCTGCTCCGCGAGCTTGATCTGCGCCTTCTTCTTCATCAGCTCCATCCGCGTGGGCTTGACCTGCTCCATGTCCGATTATCTCCCTTCGCTCTTTTCGGATTGCGCGGCGGCTTCCTGCGCTGCCGGGTGATATTTCGCGATGTGCTCGCGTTTGATCCGTTTCAGTTCATCCACCGGCAGGGTCGAGAAGAGATCCCATGCAATCGCAAACGTGGTCTCGATGGGCCGGTCCTCATCCCCCTGCGTAATGAACTGCCGCTCGAATGCGTCTGCGAACTTCAGGTATTTCCGGTCAAGATCGGTGAGCGCTTCCTCACCCACAATTGCCACGAGCCGGCGGAGGTCGCGACCGTACGCGTAGCTGGCATAAAGCTGATCGGCAACGCCCCGGTGATCCTCGCGGGTCTTGCCAGGTCCGATCCCGAGGTTCATGAGCCGGGAGAGGCAGGGCAGGGCATCGACGGGAGGATCTCCGCCGCGCCGGAAGATGTCACGCGAGAGCACGATCTGCCCCTCCGTGATGTATCCCGTGAGGTCGGGCACCGGGTGGGTGATGTCGTCATCGGGCATCGTAAGGATTGGAATCTGCGTGATCGAACCTTTCTTTCCTTTCAGCCGCCCGGCCCGCTCGTAGATGGAGGCAAGGTCGGTGTACATGTACCCCGGGTACCCGCGCCGGCCCGGCACCTCTTCGCGGGCGGTTGAGATCTCGCGGAGCGCTTCGCAGTAGTTGATCATGTCCGTTAAAATCACGAGCACGTGAAGGTCGTGGGCAAAGGCAAGATGCTCTGCAACCGTGAGGCCGCACCGGGGGGCCGCGAGCCGCTCGACCGTGGGATCGTCAGCCAGGTTCATGAAGAAGACCACGCGATCGAGAGCCCCCGTCCGCTCGAAGTCCTGCATGAAGAACGATGCCTCTTTGTGCGTGATCCCCATGGCAACGAAGACAACGGCGAACTCCTCACCCTCGCCCCGGACTTTTGCCTGCCGGGCGATCTGGGCGGCGAGCTTGCTTGCAGGCAGGCCGGAGCCGGAGAAGATCGGCAGCTTCTGTCCGCGGACGAGCGTGTTGAGGCCGTCGATTGCCGACATGCCGGTCTGGATGAAGTCCGCGGGTTTGTCGCGGGCCGACGGATTGATCGGCTCCCCGGCAATATCGAGCACCGCCTCCGGAATGATCTCGGGGCCGCCATCCCGGGGCGTTCCCACACCTGTGAAGATCCGGCCCAGCATGTCTTTCGAGACCGTGATCCGCGCCGGCTCGCCGATGAACCGGGCGGTTGTCCCCACGAGATCGATCCCCCGCGTGCCCTCGAAGACCTGGACAACCGCATGTTCTTCGGAGATATCAAGGACCTGCCCGGTCCGGACCTCGCCATCCTTTAAGGTGATCTTCACGATCTCGCCATACGATGCGCCAAGGACACCGGAGACAAAGATGAGCGGGCCAGAGACATATTCGATGGTCCGGTATTCCTTGGTCAGGAGCGAAGAGTCCTTCATCGCTCCACCTCCAGCCGGGATACCGCAGCAGTCACTTCGTCGATCATCTTCCGGACCACATCTGCATCGGCCGCCTCTTTCATCCTCCCGATGGTTGCCCGGAGCGGGAGTGCCTGCACCTGCCGGAGGCTCACGCCGCGGTTCATGGCAAGGTTCACCTGCTCGTAGTAGGTCATGATCACTTTGAGCATCATGTACTGCTTCTCCACGGGACAGAACGAATCGGTGTCGCTGTACGCGCTCTGCTGGAGAAAATCTTCGCGGATCATCCGCGTTACTTCAAGAATCGCCTTCTCGCTGTCGGGCAGGGCATCCGGGCCAACGAGCTGGACGATCTCCTGCAGCTCGACTTCCTTCTGGAGCAGGTACATCGCTTTTTCCCGGAGTTCCCGCCAGTCGCGGGCAATGGCTTTGTCATACCATTCTGCAATGCAGTCAAGGTAGAGGCTGTAGCTCTTGATCCAGTTCACGGACGGAAAATGCCGGCGGTAGGCAAGATTCGTGTCAAGCGCCCAGAACGTTCCCACAACGCGGAGCGTGTTCTGCGTGATCGGCTCCGAGAAATCCCCGCCGGGTGGCGAGACTGCTCCAACAACCGTGACCGAACCGGTCCGCTCTGCCCCCTCCCTGCTCCCGAGGCAGATGACCCGGCCCGCCCGCTCGTAGAAGGCCGAGAGCCGGGTGGCGAGGTAAGCAGGATAGCCCTCCTCACCCGGCATCTCTTCAAGCCGGCCCGATACCTCGCGGAGCGCCTCGCCCCAGCGGGAGGTCGAATCGGCCAGCAGCGCTACGTCATACCCCATGTCCCGGAAGTATTCCGCAATGGTGATGCCCGTGTAGATCGAGGCCTCGCGGGCTGCCACCGGCATGTTGGAGGTGTTGGCGATCAGGATCGTCCGCTCGATGAGCGGGAGTTTGGTGCGGGGGTCAACGAGCTCGGGGAACTCCTCGAGCACATCTGTCATCTCGTTGCCCCGCTCCCCGCAGCCAATGTAGACAACGACCTGCGTATCCGACCATTTTGCGAGCGTCTGCTCCGAGACCGTCTTGCCCGTACCGAAACCGCCGGGGATCATCGCGGTCCCGCCCTTCGTAACCGGGAACATGCAGTCGAAGACCCGCTGCCCGGTGATGAGGGGCAGGAGGGGGTCGAGTTTCTTTGTGTGCGGCCGGGGGATCCGGACCGGCCAGGTGTGCATCATGCTGAGTTTTGTGGTGTTGTCGAGGACGCAGACAACTTCTTCGACCGTGAACGATCCGGGCCGGATCTCCGTGACGGTGCCTGCGACTTTCGGGGGAACGAGGATGCGATGCTCGAACTGGAACTCCCGTACCGTGCCGATGATGTCCCCGGGCCCGAGCTTGTCACCCTCTTTCACCGAGGGAGAGAACTCCCACTTCTTTGACCGGTCGAGACCGGGCGCTGTGATGCCGCGGCCGATGAAGTCGCCGCTCATCTCTTTCAAGACCGGCAGCGGGCGCTGGACGCCGTCGTAGATGGAGGAGAGGAGGCCCGGGCCCAGCTCCACCGAGAGCGGGGTCTCCGTATTTTCCACGGCCTCGCCCAGCGTGAGGCCGGTCGTGTCCTCGTACACCTGGATGACTGCCTCGTCTCCTTCGAGCCGGATGATCTCGCCGCGGAGGGCCTCGGCCCCGACCTTCACCACGTCATACATCTTGGAGCCCTTCATGCCCTTTGCCATGATCACCGGGCCCGAGATCCGTGAAATTGTCCCCGATTTCATACCATCACCTCTTCAGCACGATGTTGTACCCTATTGCTTTTCTTAGGAGCCGCTCGATATACGTCCGCCGGTCCACTTCCTTCTTCTTCGACGGGATAGGGATGATGAGCGGGCGGTGCATCTTCTCGATCCGGTCCATCAGCTTCTCATCAAGCCCGAGCATGTACTCCTCGTTCACCGCCACGATTCCGATGTCGTCCTTGTGGAGGAGCGGGGGGATTGCTGCCCGTGCCTCCTCCATGCCGTCCGCCTCGTATACCTCCGCTCCCGCGAGCCGGAACCCCGATGCACGGTCGCTGTCCGTCACGATGACCAGCTTAAACATAGACCAGCTCCTCTTTGAGGTTCTCAACCGGGAAGTCGGCCGTTTTGCAGCGCGAGATGATCCGGATGTTCGTTATCTCGTTGTACTTGGCCCAGAAGTACCCGATGAGGGACGATACACTCAGCGGGTCGCCAAGGAATGACTCGACACCCTCCCTCACCAGATGCCGCTCCAGCTGCTTCTCGATAACGGAGATCTTCTGGGCCCGGAGCACATCCTCCGGGATCATTGCGAGGAACCGGTAGCGCGTGGGGTGCCGCGTGGGATACCAGGTTGTGGAGAGCATTGCTGCCGCTTCCGCAATCGTGGGAAGGGCAAGGACTCTGGCGATCATCTTGCTGTCCAGCGCCTGTCCTCCTTCCAGCAAGAACTTCTCTGCATCTTCAGGCGCGATCCGGTCCCTCACCATCCGGAGGATCGTCTTGATGTTCACCACGTCAACCTCAAGCGAGAGCACCTGGCGGATCTTCGCGTTGTTTGCCCCTTTTCCCGAGACTGCCACAAGGGCATCGTTGTAATAGAACCGGTCGAGCGCACACTCCAGCATCCCGAGGTCCCCGCTCTTTGCAAACTCCGGAAATGCTGTCGTGAGCGGCCGGGCCCAGCGGATATCCCACGTGGCAAGAAGGTCGATTGCCGCTTTTACGTCCGGTTGCCGGACAAGCTCGGTCAGGGTTGCCTCGTCCAGTTCGCCCACGGGAACGAGGCAGTCCAGGATCTCCTCATTCGTCACGTGGATGTTCTTCCCGCGCAGGATCGTCTTGATGTTCTGGACATCCCAGCGGTGCAGGAAGATGCTGATAAAGAGCCGGGCCTCTTTCTCCTTCGAGAAGTCGAGGACCTTCCGGAAGGTCCGGACAAAGTTCTTCCGGAGGGCATATTCGATTGCCGTGACTCCCGTGTACTTCCCCTTCGCCTCGATAAGGTCCTCGCGGTACGCAGTCTTTTCGAGCTCGGCCATCAGCGAGTCCATGTCCGGCTGGAGGATAAGGTTGTCAAGCGTCCGGTGGTCGAGGAGCCGGCTCTTCATCCCCCGTATCCGGGCATTGATATACCCCCAGTCCATCTCAGCCTCCGGAGAGGATGTTAAAGATCTCGAGTCGCTTGTGCTCACGGATCCGCTCGAGGCGCGATTCGACCGTGTTGGCGATGGTGACAAGGCCGTCCGGGGATGTTGCAACAAGGCCGCCCGCGCACTCGATGTCGGGGATGACCTCGCAGCGGACACCCATGGCTGCAAGCATTGTCCTGCAGAGATCCAGGTCGCGTTTGTCAACATGGAGGACAAACGGATTTGTTCCCATCGCACTCACCGTCTCCCGTGCGAGCCGTTCGAAGATTGCAGGGTACTGCTTGTCCTGCCGGAGCCCGGATAACCGTCTCTTTGCCTCTGCAAAGGCAGAGAGGAAGATCTTCTCCCGGCCGCGGAGGGATTTTTCCTTGATCTCTCCTTTTGCCAGGTAGAGCTGCTTGTTGCGCTCGATTGCCACAGACCGTTCTGCATCCCGGATTGTAGCCTGCTGGATCTCGTCGGCCCGCTTCCTTGCCTCAGCCCGGATCGTTTCTGCCTGCTCTTCTGCCTTCTGCAGGAGCTCCCGCTCCCGCACTTCCGCACTCTCCTCCACGGATTTCAAAAGATTGTCATAGGCCACGGCACCACCGTCCTCATCTGGCTGCTCCGGCAGGGCGGGCTTGCCTGCTTTTGTCTCTTACGGGGTCCCCGGCCCGGAAGAGGGGTGAAAAGAATGTCTGGGGAACGCACTGCTCACGGGCATCCCGCGCCGGAGCTGTCCTGTTCTTTCGCGGGTCACTTCACCATCAGGATGATCATCGAGGCGACCACGAACCCGAGAATGACCAGCGTCTCGGGGATTGCCTCCAGGATGATGATCGTCCCGGCGGTCTCCGGTTTCTCGGCAATCGCACCGGCTCCGGCTGCCCCGATGCGTGACTGTGCCCACCCGGTTCCAATGGCGCCACCGGCAAATGCGATGGCAGCTCCGATAGGGACTTCCCAACCAACCATATCGATACCTCCCAATGATAGAACCTACAAAGCCGGGATATATTAAGGTTATCGCGCGTTTTCGTGGACGGCCCGGGGAGCCCGATACGGCCCCCACGTCGTGTCACGCTTTTTTCCCTGCGTTTTTTGCATGGGAGATGACCGCGTCCATGGCTTCAATGGTTGCGCGGGGGGTGGCGCGGCCCGGTGCAGCCCCGCCAAGCGTCAGGAGCTCGCGGATATCCGCCTTTGTGATCGTGGAGAACGCGTACTGCTGCCACTTCTCGCGGTCAACGCCGATCCAGATCTCGGCTAGGATCTCGCGGAGCCGGGTATAGTCCCTTCCGGAAAAAGAGGCCCATTCGGCATCCGGGGCGCGGCGTATCTTCTCGATCGCTGCCTCGATAGCCTGTTCTTTCTGGAGCTGGAACCGTCTCCTGCCCAGCTCTTCCTCACTGGTAGATGGCATAGTTCCCTTAGAGGGGAATTATCCTGTCCGGGATTATAGCATTTTCCCTTGCATGGCTGACCATTCTGTGCCGGCCGGTCCTCCGCAACATTTATGGGTGCACAGCGGGATTCACTCATCATCCCCGAAACGGGGCTGGAGGAAAGAGTATGCCGGAGGTTACCCAGGCAGAACTGGGAAGGCGCCTGTACCATGTCCACCGCGGGAAGACGGTCGAGAGTTCGATGAAACTGATGCAGCAGGGCATTGGTGCGGATTGGAAATCGCTGTCGGAAGCTGACATCATGCTCCTCTCTCACCTGCTCCAGTGCACGTGGAACAAGATCGACCAGAAGGTATGGGATAAGATCCCGTTCATGAACCTGAGCATGGAAACGGTCAGGAAAATCCTTTCCCATGGTGACGGAGTGCGGCCGGGAAAGAATCCATCGCCCGAAGCAGTGGAAGAGATCCGGAAGATCCTGCTGGCTGTACGGTGAAAGACAATTTTAAAAAAAACTGTGGCCGTGATCTCCCAAAGGGATGATCACTCCGTTGCCACTTTCACGCACTCGGCGATCGTGCCGATACGGGCAACCGCGGCGCACATGTCCGGCACGTACGCAAGGGCTTTTCCGGAGTTCACCATGATCGCCTCGTACTGCTCCATAACAGGCGAGACTACCATACAGGTGTCGGCAAAGACCCGCGCCCCGCTCTTCTCGATCTGGTCCACGGTCTTCTGGTTCCGGTCAATCACGCCCTGCGAGACAAAGACATAGAACGGCATGGTGACGACCTTTCCTTTCAGGAGGCCGGCAATCTCCTCCAGTTCCGCAGGCGAGCAGTGCGGGCAGCCAACGGCAACGGCGTCCACCGGGATCTCCTTGAAGAGCCTCTCGACATCGCCTGTCTCAACATTGATCACCTCAAGGCCGGAGAGATCGAAAAGCCCCTGCACTGCTTCGGGAGTCACGCCCTCGACATGGTACAGTGCCACGGCACCGGTTGCCGCCATCGCCGCCCCGAGCCCCTTGAGCCGGTCGGTGTTTGCGGATTCGAGTCCCGAGAAGAACGGGATCCGGTTTCCCACGAGTTTTCCCGTATGGTACCCGAGTGCCCCGTAATGGGATATGTCCCAGTTGCGGGTATCTGCCTCGACACGGACTACGACCTGCGGCTTCCGTTTCTCCTCAAGGTGGAGGCCGTAACAGGGCGTCTTCCCCACAATCGCTGCGGCAAGGGCGCCAGGACCGCCTTCCCGGTTCGTCCTTGCCCCGATCACCGAGTTTGCATAGCTGACCGCGGAGGACTCTGACCAGGCAAGGTGGTCCCCAAACGATGTCTCGCGGAGATAATACGGAGTGCACGTGCATTCAAGGGCAATACCAAGCCGTTCGTAGGCCGCAACAACTGCCTGCTGCTTTGCGGCAAAACCCGGGTCAACGCCCATCTCCTCCCAGCGCTCCCGGGGCATGCCGATCGGGTTCAGCACGGCCGGCACAACGGCCTTTGCATCGAGCGAGGCAAGCCACTGGAGTCCGTACTCGCCGATGGTCTTGTAGGACGCCCCGCTCACCTGCGCACTCTTGATCGGGACGAGCCGTTCCGCCCCGAAGACCTTGCCGAGCGCAACAATGAGCTCAAGCATCTTCTGCTTCGTCTCGCCCTGCTCCCCGGCAAGGATCCGTTCGTCGTCGCGGTCGAGCTGCATGGCTTCACCACGTTGCGCGGCGGAACTCGTCCTCGCGCCCGAACACCATGGTCGCATCAACACCAACCTTCACGTTCGTCCCGTCCTCAAGCTGGCAGGGATCGAGCGATGAGCCGCGAACCCCCTGGATTATCATGATATCCCGGTCCCCGCTGACCCGGGTCGCGATGGCGTACTCGACCTCGTGAGGGTTTGCGGGATCAATGTCCTCGTCAACAACAATAACATGCTTAAGCGACGTGTGAGCGGCAAAGGCTGCCATGATGGCGTTCTTCCCGTCGCCCTGCGTGCTCTTCCTTATCTGGATCACTGCATGGAGGTACCCGCAGCCGCCTTTTGTGAGAAGGACATCTTTTACTTCCGTTACTCCTGCAACGGCCTTGTAGATCTTCGGCTCGTACGGTGCCCCCATCAGCATCTTGTGCTCGTCCCCACCAGGCAGGATGCCGTGATAGATGAAATCCGGCTTTGTGAACATGCCCGTGATCTCGATGATGTGCTGGCGGCGGATTGGGTCGTAGGTCCCGGTGATGTCGACGAACGGCCCCTCATCAGTGAGCTCGGCTGTGATGAATCCTTCGAGCACGATCTCCGCATCAGGGACGAGCACGCCATTGCTGCACTTCTTCACCTTCAGCGTGCCACCCATGAGTTCGGCGGCAAACGGGAGTTCCTTTCCGGTCGGCACCCGCGTGCAGGAGGCAAATGTGACGGCAGGGTGCGTCCCGATGGTGATTGCTACAGGCAGCTTCTCGCCTTTTGCAATGGCTTTTTTGAGCATCACGTGCGTGTGCCGGCCCTCGACAAGCCTCGCGACAACGCGGTGGTCGTCAAGAACCTGCATCCGGTGGATCGATGCATTCTCCACGCCATCCCAGCGCGAGAAGACGATGGCGGAGGTGAGGTATTTCCCGGCATCGTTCGGGAAGTGGTGCATGATAGGGAGCTTTTTGAGATCCGGCTTCTGCATGGCGAGCGTCCCCTCTTCGATGACCTTCCCGTTGAACTGCGCATCCGCAAGGGTCTTTACCATCGCGGCTTCCTCAATCCCGAGCGCGAGCGAGAGGGCCTTCCTGCTCGCGGTCATGTTCATGGCCGCCTTGTGGCCATCAAGGTTGTGGAAGAAAAGGAGCCGGTCGGTTCCCGCTGCCATCTTCGGCGCTTCCATGTCCGAACTGACTGCTTCCTTCACCTCGGTGACGAGTCCTGCCTTCCGCATCTTCTCAATGAAACTACGCATCGTATCCCTCCCAGCGCCCGCCCAGCGTATGCTCGACATCAAGGTGGTCGAGCACCCGGGCAACAACCATGTCCACGAGATCGTCGATAGTCTTTGGCCGCTGATAGAATCCCGGGCTTGCCGGCATGATGGTCGCGCCCGCTTCCTCGGCAGCCAGCATGTTTTTCAGGTGGATTTTCGAGAGCGGCATCTCCCGGGTGACAAGGATGCACTTGCGTCCCTCCTTGAGGCAGACATCGGCGGTGCGGGTGATCAGGTTGTCCGTGTACCCGTTGGCAACAGCAGAGAGCGTCTTGGAGCTGCACGGGATAATCACCATGCCGTCATACTTGTGCGAGCCGCTTGCGATGGATGCGAAGAGCTTGTCATTTGCATGGTAGGTTGCAGGGAATCCCTCAAGCGACACGCCTTCATGAGCCGCAATCTTCGCTGCAATATCCGAGACAATGACGTGGACCTGTGCATCCCTGCAGAGCACCTCAAGCAAGCGCCGGGCATAGATGGCACCGCTCGCACCCGTCACCCCGACAACGATCTCCTTCTTCATGGTGGAACAACCGCCTCTCCTGTGATACCAATGTCGGAGCGCGGGGGAAAAAGAGTTTGTGTCTCTGACTGGTTCATCAGAACCAGGAAGACGAGAAGATTTACGAAGTAAATCTTCGAAATTCGAGGGGTCATCAGACCCCGAGGTGGAGAAGATTTTCCATCAGGAAAATCTTCGAGTTCCGAAAGGTCCATCAGGACCTTGAGAAGGAGAAGAACGCGTCAGCGTTCTTCGACTTTCGACAGGTCCGTCAGAACCCCTGAGGAAAATGCCCTACCCCTGCTTCTCCGGCGGCTGTGCCGGCACCCGGCTCTTCGGCGGCGCAAAGAACCGGAACCGTACCTGCGACTCCTCGATTTTCCGGGCATGCTCCGGATTAATATCCCGCCGGGCCTCGATCACGAGCCGGTTGAGGATGTTGTGGAGCCGGAGGTTATCGTAGTCCTTGTCCTTGTACTCGTTTAAGAAATCGAGAAGGTCGTTCGTGCTCCTGAGGACCCCCGTGCTCCCCACGAGGTTGAGCCGGTTCAGCGTCAGGGCCAGGTTTTTCTTGGCAACCTCCATCTTGTACGGATCCCCGCCGGCAAGGTTGAGCTCGGTGATCGCGTTGAGGAGGTCCGCGTAGACCCTGAACTTGTGGGCGCTCTCATGCATCTTTCGTTCAGCACTGCGGAGCTTCAGCATCGCAACCGCGATGGCAGCCACGATAACGATGACGCCGCAGATTGTCACAATCCAGTCTTCAATCATGGTTATGTCTCCGTTTCACGGCTTCCGCTTTGCAGCGGTCACATCCACCTTCACAAGATTGCCTTTCATATCGATCTTGTAGGGGCCTGTCACGTACATCGGGAACTGCTGGTGCTTCTCGTAACTGAAGGTGCGGCCAAATCCATAGGTCTCGACTTGGCCGTTGTCCATGTTTGTTACCGTCATTTCGAACCAGCAGTACTGCGGGTCGTCATTCAGCGGGAGGACAACGATATCAATCCCCCATGCCGGGTTATCGACACGGAACTGTTCGGTGCGGACGTCTTTTTCGTTTTGGAACGAGTATGACTTCTGAAGATAGTGGTTTCCGAGAGCAAACGTGGCGGGAGGTGTTGCAGGAGCCGCCGCTGAGGCTGCCTGCGTGCCGGCAGGCGCAGGGGGAGCTGTCGTGCCCTGGGTACACCCGGCGATCAGGACAGCAGCAATCATCAGCATGAAGGCAGCAAGAACATGATACTTCATATGCGTGAGTGTTGGAAGATGGGACTATATTAGTATTATTTGTGGAGCACGCGGCTGTTTGTGTTCCGGGGGGAATCGTGAAAGATTACTCCTGCACGGTACGGGCAGACGCTCTTTGGCCGGGTCCGCACCGGCATGCTGAAAAGAACCGCAGCAGGCGATACAGGCGGGGAAGCTGGGGGTCGCACAGGTACATAACCAACGCGTTCCCCCCCGGGCAAACTGGTCATCTTCGGGGTATTATTCCTGTTTTACCATAGCAGGAAGCCTGCTCTAAAACAGTTTGTACCCACGCGACCCCCCTCCGCCAGATCTCGCAAAGATTCCTTTTTTGTTAAAATTCCGACGGAAAACGAATGGGATACTATCTACTGGTGGCGCAGGGGGTCGCATGGGTACAAATGCACGCGGGGGTTCCCTCTCCCCGCCCGTCCCGGTTTTCCGGGAAGGCGAGGCCTGCGTTAAAACAGCGTGTCCTGCCGGGTCGGTTTTCTGATGTGCAGGACCTCGCAGGCCGCATCGCCGACCGCATCGCGGTGTTCCGGCACCGTGTAAATCCCCAGGCGCCACTGCTCGCGCCGGGTCATGTTGAGCGTCCGGATCCGGGGCGAGAGCTCCTCGAAATTCGTGACGGCATTCCGGCTCTGCACCCGGACGCCAAGCGACATCTCGCGGGGGATGGAGGGAATGTCCACGAGCACTTCTTCGGCCCGGATCCCTGCTGTTTCCGCGATCTGTGCTGCAAGGTCCCGGGACTTCTCCAGCGTAATCCCCTCCTGCCAGATCGCCGGGTTGATCTGGTCGCTGCCGGCGTACACGGCCCGCTTGTACAGGCGCCGTTCGTAAAGCCGGAGCGCGATCCCGCGGGAGACCGGGTTTTCTGAAGTACGCAGGGAGTGCATGCAGCCTGCATCATCAAAGCGTAAGAACTGCCGCCGCTCTTCTTCGCCCATGCCGGCACAGTGTTCCAACGCAGCGAGCTGGAACATGCTCTCGCCGATCCTGCTGACATGGTGGTAATAGACCGTAGGCCGCATCAGGGTCCGGGCAATCAGGAGGGACTCGGCGGCATTGATGCCGTTCTCGTCCAGCACGGTCCCGTCCGGGTACCGGATCAGGTGCCGGATCAGGCGCTGGGCGTCGACCGTGCCATAGGGCGCGCCGGTGTAGTAGGCATCGCGGAGAAGATAGTCCATCCGGTCCACGTCGAAGTCCCCGTGGATGATGCTGGAGAGCGGGTGCTTCCCCTCGACAACCTGCGACAGTTCCTCCGGGTCCACCCCGGCATCTGCAAGCACATCCCTGGTCGTATTATCGATGACCGGCCGGATCTCGTCATGGGTCCGGTGCAGGTACTGTTCCATCAGCGGCTCGCTCGCGTGCGAGTAGGGCCCGTGGCCGATGTCGTGGAGGAGCGCGGCGGAGACAACGAGCCGGTGCTCGTCCTCAGCCAGCTGGAACCTGCGGCAGGCAACATCGGCAAGGAACATGGTCCCGAGGGAGTGCTCAAAGCGTGTATGATTTGCCCCGGGATAGACAAGGAACGAGAAGCCAAGCTGGCGGACATAGCGGAGGCGCTGGAGCACGGGGGAGTCGAGCAACCGGAGCGCGTAGTCCTCCATCTCGATATAGCCGTGGACCGGGTCCTTGATGATCTTGGCGTTCACTAAAGAATCTTCATATACATCGCATAAAAGTATTGAGTAATGATTACGTTCCTGTCGGGCGGGACCGGCACGCCCAAACTGCTGCGGGGCATGCAGAAAGTGATGGACCGGCACGAGATCTCGGTGATTGTCAACACAGCCGAAGATATCTGGATCTCGGGAAACCACATCTCCCCCGATGTAGATACGGTGATGTACCTCTTTGCCGGTATCCTCAACACCGACACCTGGTGGGGCATCCGGAACGACACCTTCACCACCCACGACGAAATCATGCGCCTTGGCGTCGATGAGTTTATCGGTATCGGCGACCAGGACCGGGCCGTCCACATCGCAAGGGGAGAGATGCTCCGCGGGGGGATGCGGCTGACAAACGTGACCAAGTTCCTCTGCGAACGCTACGGTGTCCGCGAGAACGTCCTGCCCATGACCGACACGGAGGTGACGACGCAGGTAAAGACTGAACTTGGCCCGATCCATTTCCAGGAATACTGGGTGCGGGCCCGGGGGAAGATCGCGATCCAGGGAGTTATGCGGAGTTTCACTGAACCCCCGGTTGCAACTCCCGAGGTGCTTGAAGCCATCGAAGCGAGCGATGCCGTTGTGATCGGCCCTTCCAACCCGATCACGAGCATATCCCCGATCCTTGGCTGCGAGGGGATCAAAGAGGCGATCCAGGATAAGGTTGTCCTTGCGGTAAGCCCGTTTATCGGCAATGAGCCGGTCAGTGGCCCGGCAGCAGCCCTGATGCGGGCATCCGGCTATGAGCCGAACTCCATCGGGACGTTCAACTGTTATGCCGGACTGACCGATATCTTTGTCCAGGATATCCGCGATCCCGTCGAGGTCAGCCATGCGGTGCGCTTCGACACCCTGATGACGGACGAGGACAAGAGCATTGCTCTTGCAAACGAAGTTCTCCGGCTGATAGCGGATGCCTGACCCCGGGTCCCGTCATTGCGCAGCCCGGCGTCCCGGTTTGCAAATCTATATATCGCTCCGCAATAACGGTTAACGTAAGAGGGAAAACCGTTTGATCCGGAACATGCTGATTGTACCGCTGGTTTTTTTGGTCCTGCTGGCGGGTTGTGTCTACGAGTCCCCAAAAGAGACAGGGACGATCCAGTTCACGTCGTCGCCAACAGGCGCCCAGGTCTATTTTGATTCCCAGTTCCGGGGGACCACCCCGGTTTCCCTGACCGGTGTAGAACCCGGAAACCATGCCATCGAGTTCCGGTATCCCGGCTACCAGGGATGGTCGGAGGTCATGGTCGTCTCCCCGGGCAGCAACAATGTCTTTGCCGCCCTGATCCCCTCAACATCCATTACGCCAGGTACGCCGGAAGTTGCGACCACCACTGCATCAGCAGTATTGCCCTCCAACCCTGTTGTCGTGACCATCACCCCGGGCAAAAACCCGATGCTTATCGGGGACTCGAATACCTTCACGGGAACCGCTTCCGGCACCAAAAATATTATCGTGACCATCTACGGGTCCGGGATCTATTCCAGCGGCAGTTCATCGCTTCCCAAGGGTGTTGACGCTTTTGGGAACTGGGCATATGTCTGGAACCCGGGAACTAAACTCCTGCCGGGGACCTACCGGGCCACTGCCACCGATCCTGACAAGAAAACCCTGGCCCAGGCAGAGTTCGAGGTTATCGGCAACGGGGAAGTGACCGTTGTCCCGAGCACGTACTCTGCCTCACGGGGGAACACCGTCCAGTTCTCCGGCCTCTGCACCACCAATGCTCCCGAGGTCGAGCTTGTTCTGTACGGCCCTGACCGATATGCTGGGGGTGTAAGACTGGGTACTGTCTCGGTACAAGCAAACGATAACTGGGTCTTTTCGTACACCCTGGACAACACCGTGCCGACCGGAACTTACACGATGAAAGCCTACGATGTCCCGAAGACAACATCGGGCTCGGCGCAGTTCACCGTAGGGTATACCGGGCAGCCCTGATCCATTCTCCCGCTCTCTCCCTTTTCTTTTCGTTTCCGCCAAGGAAAAAAACAGGGATTTTGGGCGATATCGGGCAATATCGCGCAAATCTGGCGAGAGGATCCACCCGATACCTATTTGAACATTTTCACCTAATATTCGTCTGGAGAAGTTTTTATGAGTGTAGTGAAAAAATTCCTCAACCTGTTCAAGTCGGGGACAGAGGAGGGCGAAGAGGCGCGCCTGAGGGCACAAAAGGAGCGCACCGAGAACCTCTTAAAAGCCCTGACCGACGGCGACCTCGATGCCCGCTGGGCCGCTGTCCGGTCTGTCGGCGACCTTGGCGAATCCTTTATTGAGCCGCTGATCCGGGGGCTCCAGGACGAATACTGGATCATCCGCAGGGGCTCTGCCGATACGCTGGGCAAGATCGGGGCACCTGCGGTCACACCGCTGATTGCAGCACTCTCTGAACCCAGCGACGATGTCCGGCAGGAGACGATCCGGGCCCTCCAGCTGATTGGCGAGCCATCGGTCAGTCCCCTCGTGCAGGCAGCCAAGAATCCCCACCCGCTGATCCGCAGGGGCGCTGTGCAGGCGCTGGGGATGATGGGCGAGGAACGGGCAGTTTCGGTACTTGTCGAGGCCATGAAGGATGCCGACGCCGGTGTCCGGTACGAGGCTGCCGTTGCCTTTGGCCGCATCAACGACCCCCGCTGTATCCCGCACCTGATCGAGAGCCTGAACGATCCGCAGGAACGGGTGCGGACCGCGGTCATGGCGACCCTCTGCTCTCTTGGGGTTCCCGCAATCGACCCTCTTATCCGTGCACTCATTGCCCAGAACGAGGATGTTGGCAGGCGGGCATCCCTGGCCCTCGTGACAATCGGAGAGCCGGCCATCGATCCGCTGATTGGAGCACTCGCTGACCAGAACCCGGGCATCCGCAGGGGTGCCATCGAGGCGCTCGGCCAGATCGGCAACACGCGGGCAATCCCGAAGATCATCGACTGTCTTGAAGACGATATCCGGCCTGTCCGGATCGAGGCTGTCAGGGCCCTTGCAGCCCTTGGCGTTCCGGCAATCGCGCCGCTCATGCAGGTCTTCCGCGAGGGCGACAACCGGATCCGCTCCGGTGCCATGGAGGCACTCTGGATGCTCGGCCAGCCGGCAACGACGCCCCTCATCATGGTCTTAAAGGATGAGCAGAGCGATGTCCGGAAGCGGGCCGCACTCCTGCTGGGCGAGATCGGCGACCAGAAGGCCGTCGACCACCTGACCGGGCTCCTCTCGGACGACAACGTTGCCGTCAGGAAAGAAGCATTCGAAGCCCTCGAGATGATCAAGAAGCGGGCCGCCCAATAATCCCAATACCCGTTTTTTTCGTTCGTTCAAACGGCCAGGATGTCCGCGCCGTGCAGAGGTTCTTTTCTAAAAAAGTTCAGGGCAGTTCCCCTGCCGCTTTCCAGTAATTGTACTCGTGCTTCCAGAGGTCCTTGTTACAGGATACAAGGCGCTTGAAGTACTCTTTGCGTTCAGAGAGACCCTTCTCCTGTGCGGGATCGGACCACTTCGTCTTTATCGCGTCTGCGAGCTTCTTTCCAAGCGCCTTTGCCTCTTTCTCGGCACCAATAATGGCATCCGGATCGGCCCCCAGGAGCACCGCGACCTTCCCGACGGTCATGGCACCGTAATTGCCAAGGACCATGTTCATGTAATCCGCAACCTCGTTTGCATAGGATCCGCCCGCCGTGCAGACAGCGCACCCGTACTTGCCGGCAAACGCCTGGCAGTGCACCGTATCCGCCATCCGGTCGAGCATGGTCTTGAGCTGGGCGGTCACTGCGTTGATGTAATTGGGCGATCCGAGAACGATCCCGTCTGCATCCGACATCTTTTCGAGGAGCGCCGGGAAATCGTCGTCATGGATGCACTCTCCCTTTGCATAACAGGTGCCGCACGCCGTGCAGTAGTGGATGTCCAGGGCACAGATGTCAACAAATGTCACATCAGCACCCGCCTGCCGGGCGCCTTCGAGAACCCCCATCACGAGCCGGCGGGTCTGGCTCTTCTCGCCTTTCGGGCTGGAATTGATGCCAATGATCTTCATAGTACCACTACAGTAATGATACTCCCGGGGCGCCATAAAGGTGTGCGGTACGGTAAGGATGGCTTGTTTTCGTGGCATCACTACACCGGTTCCATATATCACCGCAGCCCATGATCCAACAGGAAATTTCCATGCTCATCCGAAGTATCGTTGATTGTCCTCACGAGCGCGTGATCGACCGTTCCGTCCTGTGCGAACTCCTGCATCCCGATAAGGTCCCGGAAGCCGCAGGGCTTGGTTGTAGTATTGCGCATGCGATTGTACCGGTGGGAGAGGCCACGCTGCCCCATGTATTGGACCGGGCGGTGGAGCTCTACTACATCCTTGAAGGAGAGGGGGAGATGCATATCGGAGACGAGCAGGCTTCCGTGCAGGCGGGGCAGCTCGTGTTCATCCCCCCAAAGGCCCGCCAGTTTATCCGCAATTGCGGAACCGGAGACCTTGTGTTCATCTGCATTGTATCTCCCCCGTGGCAGGCTGATGATGAACACCTTGTCAGCTAGCCTGCCCCTGGCGATCCAGCAATTGTTTTTTATAGCGGGACGGTCATCTCTCCACTATGGCGACGGAATTGCGTGCGCCAGGAGAACGGACCCGCATCTTCTTCTTCCTGATCCTGTTCGTTGCTGTACTCTGGGCCATTTTCCTGCTCCATAAAGGGGAGATGCTCCAGTTCGTCTTTTTATTCGCATCCCTTGCAGCAATCAACCCGGTCGTCGGCTTCATCGAGATCCGGAACCACCAAAAGAACCGCACCCTCCTGCTCTTCTACTGTCTGGTGCTCGTCGCTCTCCTGTGGGCGGCGTTCCTCTATTATTTCGGGGTCCATCTCTGGGTCAGTTTCTTTATCTTCATCATCGCCGTGGGCATTCCCCTCCTGCTCCATGCAATGGACCAAACTCCGGTTCCTTTTGAAACCTGATGGATATGGGAGATGGCACTGAAGGACGGGGAAGTCCTACCTGAAGGTCTGGGAGAAGAATATCTGAAAAAAATAGGTCAGGTCCAGTAATTCCTGACAAACAAACGGTTCTTCTGCACCCTTTCCGTGAACAGCTTCAGGAAAAGTGGCACGATAAGGATACAGACAACGGCATTGCCAATGAACCATGCGGAGAACTCCGATGTGAATGGGACGGTCTCTACAAGAGAAAGCGTCCAGACCCCCCAGGCTGCTCCGATAAGGTTGTTGACGATCACGCCAAAGACGATGATATAGGTATAGTCCCGGGGATTTTTCATGGTCAGATCGATCTGAAAACTCCGTACCGCAACAAGCGGGATGAGCACCTGCAGGAGGCCGGCCACTGCCCATATAAGCGCAATGTGAGGATTGTGGACCAGGGTATCGGACACCAGCAGCCCCGAGCCGGCAAGGGTCCCGACATAGGCGGCGATCGCACCATACCAGCCGAACCAGAGGGTAAAGAGGATCATGAATGCAACAGCAATGAACACCCAGGAGATTATGCCCCCGGCAACCGTGGGAAATACCGTTACAGAAAGCCATGCGAGGAAGGTATCGACAACAATAAGGATGAGCGTAAGAACGACGAAGGAGTAGGTGGGCGGATTCTCATGTTTCATGAAATTCACCTTTATTCCTTATTGTCCGTCCCTATAAAAAGCATTTATTCAGGATCCGGGGTCCATGACGTCAGGGCAGTGCGAGGGTTCCTGCCCGGGCAAAGGACGGACAGACGTGCATTTATGATGTTCCGGGGCGAATAGCTACGGAGATGGACCTGCCGTTTTTGTTTATCGATCTCGTGCTCCATATCGACAAGTACCTTCCCGGCATCATCGAGAGTTATGGCTTCTGGACATACCTGATCCTCTTTGCCATCATCTTCTGCGAGACCGGGCTCGTTGTCACCCCGTACCTCCCGGGCGACTCGCTTCTCTTTGTTGCCGGGACGCTTGCCGGGGCAGGTTACCTGAACATCGAGGCCCTGATCATCGTCCTCCTTGCGGCAGCAATCCTTGGCGATACGGTCAACTACTGGATCGGGCATACCACCGGCATGAAGGTCCTCGAGAAGAAATACAGTTGTGTCCGTGCCGAACATCTCGAAAGAACCCGCGAGTACTTTGCGAAATATGGCGGCATGACCGTGATCATCGCCCGCTTCGTCCCCTTTATCCGGACCTTCGCACCGTTCCTTGCCGGCGTAGGCAAAATGAGCTACCGCTGGTTCCTCACCTATAATGTCGTGGGGGCAGTCCTCTGGATCCTTGCATTCACTCTTGCCGGGTTCTTCTTCGGGGGCCTTCCCATTATCAAAGAGAACTTCAGCCTCATCGTGTACCTGATTATCGGGGTCTCGATGCTGGCCGTAGGGTCTGTCATCATCCAACTCCTGCGGCAGCCCTGTAAAACGGCACCGGAGGGCGAAGAGACAGAAAAGAAGGGTTGAAAAAAGAGCTCTCTGTCCCTGCTTTCTCCTGTAAACCCCCAAACTTTCCCATCCATTTCCCTTTTTCGCAAGTACCGCCAGAGTGATTCTATTCCGCCCACACAGGTCGTGTTCAATCATGTCACGAAAGGCACGCAATCCCCTGGGTAAAGATCAGCCGGATCCGTGCAACACTACCACCCGATGACCGGAGCGATATATGCTGTCCTGAAGGAATCGGGTATGGTAAAAAAGGGGGCGCTTACATCGGCTGCGCGTGCATGCTGGAGGGGATAATATGCCGGATTACCATCTCCGGCACCTGTGTCGATGTTTTAACGCTCATGTCGAAGTTAGCATTTTTCCCGGTTAACCCGAGATACGTAAGGGCGATCTCGAAATCCGTCTCGATGACAGGGATTCCCAATACCGTTACTTTTGCGTGCTTGGGGCTGATGACGCGCTGCTGACCGACAACCAGTTTCTCCTTTATCCCGTCTACGTCGCAGAACAGTTCGTTTTCATAGGATGCGACAAGGATGCGGCTGCTCCCGATCGTCACCGGCTCACCATCGGGCAGGGTGACGCGGTAATTTGTCATGTAGGGGAGCGAACTTTCAGAAAGCGATCCCATCACCACAACGGTCAGGGTAAAGACCGCTAGTGTGGCAAGGACAAGGATGAGCACAACAATGCCGACCAGCGCCTTGGTGCCGGTACTCCAGCCCTTCGTGCCCTGCGGCTCCTTGGATTTTTCAGGTTCTGCCATGATTCTTCACCTAAGTGGGGTTCTTTGAATAATATATGGGTTATGGAACCCGATTGGATCGTCAGAACCCTGATATGGAGATAATTCCCAAGAGGAAATGTTCGACTTCCGAAAGGTTCGAAGAGCCTGCGGCTCTTCTCATCCTCAACCTTTTGATTAAAGTCTCAGATTCGTCAGACCCCCAGATCCTTCGCGTTTCCCGCGTCCATTTGCCCAAGAAGATGAAAAACCACGCCTGTCTTCTGATTCAGGCCCCCGCTCCCACAATAACATCATTACCTCCCGCCGCCCATGGTTATAGGATTTTGATGCGCACGCCTATAGCACAGGTCACCCCCGCATCCGGTTCCGCCGAGATCGCCGGCTGGGTCCACGAGGTCAGGGATCTCGGCGGCCTCGCCTTCATGCTGATCCGCGACCGGACGGGCATCATCCAGGTGACCATCCCGAAGAAGAAAGTTTCCGAACAGGTCCTTGCCGCAGTCAAGGCAGTCTCCCGCGAATCGGTTGTCCGGGTCACCGGCCCGGTCAAGGCCATCGACAAGGCGCCCGGCGGCCGCGAGCTTGTCCCGGAATCGATCGAGATCATCAGCCTTGCCGAGACCCCGCTCCCGCTCGATGTCTCCGAGAAGGTCCAGGCCGAGCTCGACACCCGGCTCGATGCACGGTTCCTTGACGTGCGGCGGCCCCGGGTTGCCGCGGTCTTCGAGATCCGGAGCGCGGCGTGCTATGCAATCAACCAGTTCCTCCACGATGCCGGCTTTACTGCTATCACCACGCCCAAGATCGTGGCGGCGGCAACCGAGGGCGGCACCGAACTCTTCCCCATCGCCTACTTCGACAAGGAGGCATTCCTCAACCAGAGCCCGCAGCTTTACAAGCAGATGATGATGGCCGCCGGCTGCGAGAAGGTGTACGAGATTGGCCCGATCTTCCGTGCCGAGGAGCACGCAACAACAAAACACCTCAACGAGGCGACCTCTATTGATATCGAGGTTTCGTTTGCCGACCATCTCGAGGTCATGCGCATCTTAGAGGACCTCATCATCCATACGTACGGGTACGTTAACAAAACCTGCTCCACCCAGATCGCCAACATCGGCGTCGAGGACTTTGCTGTCCCGAAGGCCGGTTTCCCAAGGCTCCCGTACGCGGAGGCTATCGAGATCGCAAAGAAGAAGATCGAAGAACCGATCAAGTACGGCGACGATATCAGCCCCGCAGCAGAACGGGCGATCGGTGCCGAGATGGGCGGTCACTATTTCATTGTTGACTGGCCATCCGAGATCCGGCCCTATTATGCCATGCAGCACGAGAACGATCCCTCGATCTGTAAGGCATTCGACATGATGCACCCCCGGATGGAGCTCTCGAGCGGCGCCCAGCGGGAGCACCGGTATGACCGGCTCGTGCAGCAGATCAAACAGAAGGGGCTCAATCCCGAGAGCTTCGAGTTCTACCTCAAGCCGTTCCGGTACGGCATGCCCCCCCATGCAGGCTGGGGTCTCGGGGCCGACAGACTGGTCATGACCATGCTCGGTCTCTCAAACGTGCGTGAGGCGGTCCTCTTCCCCCGGGACATGCACCGGCTGGTCCCATAATACCCGACCACGAACTATTTTTCCTTCCGGGTCAATCGATCTGTAGAATTCAGGGCCGTTTCTCATGTCCAAGGCATATTTCATCAACAAGGTGCTCGCAACCACGGTTGTCGGCAGTTATCCGGTGGTCAAGGCAGGCGGCCTCAAAAGCCTCTTCGATCCGCTGGGCGGTGCCGTCGAGACGGCCGTCTCCGACCAGATAGGAGCCGGCATCGATATCATCTCGGACGGCCAGGTACGGGGCGACATGATCGGGGCATTTGCCGGAAAGCTCCCCGGGATCAAGGGGCAGGAGGTTATCGGGAAGATCCAGCCCGCTGCTTCCGCAATCTCCGTTGGCGATACCAAATACGCGATCTCGCGATTCCCGAAAGTGAAAGGGATCGTCACCGGCCCGTCAACGCTTGCCCACGGCCTCCATATCAGCACCCCGATGTACCGGAACAAGGAAGAGCTGGCACTCGACCTTGCAGCTGCGCTTGTTGTTGAAGCGCGAAGTCTTGAGGCAGCCGGGGTTGCGGTGCTCCAGATCGATGAACCGATCCTCTCGACCGGTGTCGCAGACCTTGCTACCGGAAAGCAGGCCGTGGAAATGATCGCATCATCGGTCCGGATCCCGGTCTGCATGCATGTCTGCGGGAACATCGCTAATGTCATTGACGAGATCCTGAAGTACAACGTGGGTGTCTTTGACTTCGAGTTCTCGATGAACCAGGCAAACCTCGACATCCTCTCGCGCCGGGACCTGAGCGGCAAGATGCTCGGGTACGGCTGCGTGGACTCGACAACCGATACGGTTGAGACCGTGCCGGAGATCCGGAAACGAATCGAGAAGGCCGTGGAATATTTCGACCCGAAGATTCTCCTCATCGATCCTGACTGCGGCATGCGGATGCGGACCCGCGAAGCTGCCTACTGGAAGCTCAAGAACATGTGCGAAGCTGCAAAGGAAGTGCGGCTGGCGCTCTGACGTTCCTGATTCCTTTCGGTCCTCCCATAATACTTAACCATTTTAAGGAGGGATTATTTGTCATGCACGCTCGCTATCGGTTCGCCCTTCCCGTTCTTGTCGTTCTGTTCCTGCTCTTTGCCGGCTGCATTCACCCGTCCGCGGACACCGCTGCTCCCGCTACACCACAGACCATCGTAACACCCCTGCCCCCAACGGCAGCAACCGCCTGCTCGCTGACGCCCGGTCCCCGGCAGACCCTCCCGGCGTACGAAGATGTCAGTATCACGGTAGACCGGAACACGATCACCGATGAACCGACCATCACGGTACGATTTGATGGCGGCCTCGGGAACGGTATGGTACAGCGGATGACGGTGACGATAATCCGATCAGACTGTGTTACGGAACAGCAGTTCCGGGACAATCCGGTTGTAGGGACCAGCATCACGCAGATGGGGACACTTGGTACAGACAGGGTCATTGTTGTCCTCGTGATGACCTCAGGCGACCAGTATACCGTGATCGACCAGAACTACCCGTTCCCGGTGAGAATGGGTTAATCCTTTTTCCCCAAAAAAGAGTGAGCGGAAGGAGGGGCCCTGGACATTACACCACTCGTGATGTGGTCGAGGCCTCGATGCCCTTCTCGGTGATGATGAACGGCAGGAGCCGCTGGGGGGCTGCCGCGTCCCGGATCTTCTGGACCGCGAGTGTCCGCTCGATCTCTGCCTGCTGGACGTTGTTCCGGAACTCGATGACCACATCGGCTGCACGCATCAGCCGGGTCATCTCCATGGGCGAGTGGATACCGGTAAAAACAATGAACATCAGGTTTGCCCCGCGTTTCTTCATATCCTCGCGGGCGAGCCGGAGGAATTTTAACGCCCCGTCAATACCGTACTTCAGGATGATGGCCGAGAGCGAGTCAACCACGATCCGGCCTCCCGCCATCTGCGGCAGGTACATCTCGGGATGGAGCTCGGCTGCATCGATCATGCCGATTTCAACGTCTCCATCGTTCATGAAGTACGTGCCTTCCTCCCCTCCCTCGGCTTTCCAGAACTGGACGGCAGCAAGGTCGAGCCCGGCAACCGGCGTGCCATAGATCATAATAAGGGCCCCCTCGGGGAAGCCGCCATCAAGGAGCAGGTTCAGGCCGACAATCCCGGTTGTCCGCTTTTTCGACCTCCCGGTAATGGCAATATCCTGAATCCGGCTTCTCGTGTCAGTCGGGGCTGCCATCGGGGGTTGCACCGGACAGTATTATTGAATTGCTTCTTAAAAGGTTTGTGGGCTCCCGGGGCGATTTGTCGCAGAATATCACGCCAAATCGGATTATACGCCCGATCCGCCGAACTTTTGCCGGAGGTCCCTCCGCAAAAGTTTCCACCCATGGACCCGGGGGAGCGATTCAACGATCAGCAGTTTCCGCGGGACCTTGTACCCTGCAAGGTGTTCACGGCAATAAACATCGAACTCTGCCTGGCCCAGGCTCATACCAGGCCGGAGAACCACCGCAGCAACCGCAAACTCCCCTTTGCGTTCGTCCGGCACGCCAAAGACTGCGACATCTGCCACGGCAGGGTGACGGACGATAACGTTCTCAACCTCTGTCGGGTAAATCTTCCAGCCCGACATGATGATCATGTCTTTTTTCCGGTCAGTAATGCAAAGGATCCCGTCCGCATCCAGGTTCCCGATGTCTCCGGTCAGGAACCAGCCGTCCGGCCGGAACACGTCACGCGTTGCATCGGGCAGGTTCCAGTACCCCTTCGCAACAGCGGGCCCGCGGAGGGCGATCTCCCCACTCTCACCGAACGGCAGCTCCTTTTCGGGGTCTGTCGTATCCACGATCTTGATCTCCGTGTAGCCGACCGCGACACCGACGCTCGTGTAGTTTTTGGTCAGGTGAGGATACTCGGGCAGCGTTGTTGTCCCGGAACCGATGACGATCGTCTCGGAGAGGCCATAGGAATTCGCAACCGGGATATGGTAGCGCTTGTCGAATGCTTCCCAGACCGCGGGGAGGAGGCCCCCTCCCCCTGAGATCATCACCCGGGCATTGCGGAGCCGCTCCTCGGTCCCGGGCGCTGCATGGACAAGCGAATGGATAACCGGGGGCATCCCGGCAAGAATGGTCACTTCGTACAGCGAGGCAAGAGAGAGGTACCGCTCAAGATCGAACCGCTCCATCATGACATAGGTACCGCCGGCCCGTATCACCGAGAGACCCCACGAAAGCCCGACATGCCCCATGGGATAGATGCCAAGGTAGGTGTCAACCGGGCGGAGCCGGAGCGCATCCCGTTCCGTGTCGAGCGCTGTCATCCAGTTGCCGTGCGTGAGCATTGCACCTTTCGGCCTTCCGGTTGTCCCGGCCGTGTACTGGATATGGCAGATGTCCTCTGTCGAGCAGTTCGCGGCCCGCATGTTCGCAGGTGCTGCGGGGAACGACTCATAAGCAACCGTGCCATCGCAGGCTCCCCCGATACAGATGACATGGCGAAGCGCTGGTGCATTCTTCCGGATCCCGGCAATGACCGGGGCGTCCTGCCGGTCCGTGATGACCGCGATTGCGCCTGCATCATTCAGGACATGCAGGAGCTCTTCCCCGCGATACACAATATTCGTGGGAACCGCAATGGCACCGATCCTCCAGATCGCAAAGTAACTGACCAGGTACTCGGGAGAACTCTCAAGATAGATACAGACCCGGTCACCTTTCCTGATCCCAAGGGAGAAGAGGCCGCTTCCTACCCGGTTCATCTCGTCCCGGAGCATCTTGTAGCTGTACGTCTCGTTCCGCGACGGGCAGATGAGCGCAGCCTTGGCTTCGGGAACGCTCTTTGCATCCAGGAGTGTGGTGACATTGGACATACGAAAACGCCCGCTTTTACAAAATTGGGCGCTGATGTATATAGTTGTTCATTTTCTGGTTTTCATATTCCATTAAGGGCAGCAGAAAGGGCAGGGATGCCAAACTATTTCTTCTCTCTGGCCCGATGTATCTGCCAGACAATCATGGCGGAAGAGACAAACCAGCCACAAAAGACAGAATCCCGCCCGGATGCCCCGCAGCAGCAACCGGCAGGATCGCGGCAGGCGGATCCGCAGGCGCAGCAGAGGCAGGGACAGCAACAGTCCGGGCAGCGGCGGCGGCAAGACCGCAGGGACCGTGCCCCGTCACAGGGCCGTCACCCGTCAGGACAGCGCCACCATTACCGGAGGGATCATCCCCCGCGCCCGCAGCAGGAGACCCCCACAGAAGCGGGAGGGAAGGGAGAGGACAAGGATGCAGGTGAGGACGGGCAGGGACAGGACCGCTCCTCCCAGCCGCGACGGCACCACCGGGGTGGCCGGCCCCAAAAAAAGATCGTCGAAGAGTGGGAAAGCGATATTTATTGCGAATAAGTTTCCCGGCAAGTTTTTTTCTTTTTCTTCTTTTTCAGCTGAACAGGGAGGGCAGATCGGCGCTCATGATCTTGCGAACCCCGATGTTCTCCATGTCCCGCACATTGGCACGGTGGATCTCATCAGTCGCAGCGCCAACCGCATCGTCGATTAGCACGGCCGGGTAATTGTATGCGATCGCGTCGAAGACCGTTGTCCGTATGCAGTTTGGTGTCTGGATGCCGGTGACAATCACGGTTGTGATGCCAAGCGTCCGGAGCATCAGTTCAAGCTCCGTGCCAATGAATGCACTCATCCGCGTCTTCGTAAGAATGTACTCTCCTGCACGTGGGGCCAGTTCATCGATAACTGCTGCTCCATTCGTGCCCGCCACGGCAAAGGGCAGCTTTTTGAATTTCTCCTGCCGGATGATCTCCACATCGGAACCATCCGGGCGGTGAACGCGGAGGATGTGAAAGACGGGAAGTTTCCTTTTCCGGAATTCTGCAAGAACTGACTGGATCTTCGGGATTACTGCTGCCGCCCCCGCCACCCGGTACGGGCTGTCCTCACAAACGAAATCGTTCTGCATGTCGATGATCAAGAGTGCCGGTCTTTCCATTGCATGTTCCCCGTTAGACTATTGATATCCGGCAGATAATAATCCTGCACTGAATCCGGTGCCCACCATGGATCCCCTCGTCCAGTATGCCTGCCTCGCAGTAACAGGGATTATTGCCGGAACGGAGTCGGGGCTCTTTGGTGTCGGGGGTGGGTCCCTGATGACACCGATCCAGTTCTGGCTTTATTCCGCCGGCGGCATGGATACAACGCTTGCAACCCGGATCGCCTTTGGCACCTCGCTTGCCGTGATCATCCCCACCATGATCAGCGGCGCGCTCGCCCACCAGAAACACGGGGTGGTGGACTGGCGGGCGGCTGTGCCGATGGGCTGTGCCGCGGTCTTCGGGGGCCTTTTCGGGGGAACGCTTGCAGCGCACCTGCCGGGCCTTCTGCTCCGGGTATTTTTTGCCATCTTCCTTCTGATCATGGCAGTCCGGATGATCTGGCATATCCGCGACTGCCCGGTATGCGAGCCCCATGGGACCGCGGGCCAGTATCTCCTGATTGGGTTTTTCATTGGCATCCTCTCAGGACTGACCGGGCTTGGGGGAGGGGCCCTCCTGGTACCGATCCTTGTCATCCTGCTCGGGTACCCGATTCACCGGGCAGTGGGAACCTCCTCGGCCTGCCTCATCTTCTCTTCCGCAGGGGCCATGGTTGCGTATATGGTCAACGGGATCGGGGTGAGTGGGCTGCCGCCGTACTCGATCGGGTACGTTGATCTTGTCGCGTTCGCAGTCCTTGCCGCAACAACCATCCCGTTCGCACGGGTCGGCGTCCGGTTCGCTCACGCGTGTTCCGGCAGGAACCTGCAGATTCTTTTTGCCGGGCTGCTCGTCCTTATCGGAGTGGCGATGCTCGTGAGCGGGTAATTTTCAGAACATTCCGAAAATTTTCTGCTGAAAATTCCCCGGCCCCCCAATCGCTCGATCCGGCCGCCACAAAACCCCCCCTATAGCCCGATCGCAGGTGACTTTTGCGATCTGTTAGGGTTCTATTAGCGCAATTTCGACCTACCGTTATAAAATCACCAAAATCGGAGGCGAAAATGGGCGTTTCCGGAAGTTTATGACTGGTGATCCGGCCGAATAAGTCAATTTCATGGGGCCTGTAAAATACCAGCCGAGACAAAGGGGCTCAAAATGGCCCCCGATCGGGAAAATACACCCGATTTGAAAATCTGACTGGGCATCAGACCAGGAAGATGAGAAGCACTCGTCAGAGTTCTTAGAAAAAGGGCCTTTCATGGGGAGGGGGGATTCCCCAGGGGATCATTCTCCGACGGTGACTGCACTTCCGGCGGAGGAATGCTCTCCTCAACCGAGGACAGCCTCCGGGTTCTTGACTATCCAAAGTTCATGGAGAAAAATTTTGAGAAATACTGAAAAGAAAAATTACTGGTATTCTGGCGGCTGGACCTGCTTGGGGAGCCCGCCCTTGAAGTGCTGCTGGATCTTGTCGTAGTACTGCCGGAGGTTCTCGTTCATTGTCGGGTGCACTTTCTTCTGGGCCTCATCGAAATACTTCCTTGTCACAGTGACGGCCCCTTCCCGGAGAGCGAGCATGCCTGCTTCCCGGCAGAGCGACTCAAGGTCCGATCCTACGAAACCTTCCGTTGCACCGGCAAGGTCTGCGGCCAGCTTGTCGCGGGCAGGATCAGAAAGGCCCAGCTTCTTCTCAGAGAGCATCTCCAGGATGCGCTTCCGTCTCAGGCCGGCAGGAAGTCCCGCTCCATCACCAGTAACCGGAATGAGTGCTGCCTTGAAATCTGCAACAGAAACATCTTTTTCTTTGCCGATTTTCTCGATGAGTTCACCAAGTGCGTCCTCATTGAATCCGCTGGTCATCTGCACGACCTCATCGAGCGCTGAGCCCTCGATGGGCATGAATCGTGTGTGGATCCGGATAATCTTCTTCCGGTCTTCAATGCCGGGCTCCCCGATGTAGACAAGGCGGTCGAACCGGCCCGCCCGGAGGAGGGCGGGATCAACGATGTCCGGGCGGTTCGTGGCGCCCATGACAACGACATCTTTGAGTTCTTCCATCCCGTCCATCTCGGTCAGGATCTGGTTGAGGACATTGTCGATCACGTGCGAGTCGCTGCTCGTGCCGCGGGCCGGGGCAAGCGCATCGATCTCATCGAAGAAGATGATCGAGGGGGACACCTGCCGGGCCTTCTTGAAGACCTCGCGGACTGCCCGTTCGCTCTCGCCAACCCACTTGGAGAGGAGCTGCGGCCCTCGTACTGGTATGAAGTTTGCCCCGCTTTCACTTGCAACGGCCTTTGCTATCAGGGTCTTTCCGGTGCCGGGCGGGCCATAGAGGAGGATGCCACGCGGGGGCTCGATCCCGAGGTCCTCAAACTTCTGGTGGTCGATGAGCGGGAGCTCGATGGCTTCCCGAACCTCGGTCTTCGCAGAATCGAGGCCGCCCACGTTCTGCCACCCGACGTGTGAGACCTCAAGCATCACTTCGCGCATTGCACTCGGGCCCACATCCCGCTGGGCACTCCGGAAGTCGCTTGCCAGAACCTTGAGCTTGTCGAGGACCTCCTCGGGGATCTCCTCTGCGTCAAGGTCCAGCTCGGGCAGGTAACGCCGGAGGGCGCGGATGGCCGCTTCGCGGGCAAGGGCCGCAAGGTCCGCCCCGACAAATCCGTGGGTCTGCTGGGCGAGGACATCAAGGCTGACATCCTCGGCAAGGGGCATGCCCCGGGTATGGATCTTCATGATCTCGATCCGGTCGGGCTCGCCCGGAACACCGATCTCGATCTCGCGGTCGAACCGGCCGGGCCTCCTGAGGGCTGCATCGATGGCATCAACACGGTTGGTTGCCCCGATGACCACGACCTGGCCGCGTTCCTCAAGGCCGTCCATCATAGTGAGGAGCTGGGCAACGACACGGCGCTCGACTTCCCCGGTCACTTCCTCGCGCCGGGGAGCAATGGAGTCGAGTTCATCGATGAAGATGATGGAGGGCGCGTTCTCGCGGGCTTCCTCGAAGACCTCACGGAGCCGCTGCTCGCTCTCCCCGTAATACTTGGAGATGACTTCCGGACCGGCAATCGAGATGAAGTGCGCACCGCTCTCGCTTGCAACGGCCTTTGCTATCAGGGTCTTGCCTGTGCCGGGCGGGCCATACAGGAGAACTCCCTTGGGCGGCTCGATCCCGAGCTTCTGGAAGAGTTCCGGGTGCCGGAGCGGGAGCTCAATGGTCTCCCGGAGCCGCTGGAGCTCGTCTTTCAGCCCGCCGATGTCCTCGTACGAGAAGCGCTTGACACCCTCGAAACCTGCCGCCGGCTTATCCGAGAACTCGATCGAGGTGTTCTTGGTGATGATGACGGCTTCCTCGGGCTCGATCTCGACGACCTTGAAGCCGACGATCTGCGGCTGGATAAAAGGCAGGCCGAGCATCACCGGGACGGTGTCGTTCTTCACCACCGGAAAGTCGATAAGGCCGTTGACCACGTGCGGGTTATTTGCGATCGGGATCTTCTTCGGGAGATCCTCCGGGGGTGCAAGCACCA
>Ga0302253_1000168_pt1 | contig 65892 bp, 63 predicted proteins | sample AAG_RA_Trp_MG_FD_193537 | JGI IMG/M metagenome (GOLD analysis project Ga0302253, IMG submission 193537) | Enriched activated sludge microbial communities from anaerobic digester in WTTP, New Holstein, Wisconsin, United States - AAG_RA_Trp | ecosystem: Engineered > Bioreactor > Anaerobic >...
ATCACATCATTCAGACCAACAAAATATATCGTCTCTTTTCCTGCATACTATTCTTTCAAGAGATGTCATACACGCCCAAGGAACAGATTAAGGATATGACCGTCTGCGTCGTCGGTCTCGGGTACGTAGGTCTCCCCCTCGCCGAGGCATTCGCACGACACCTGAAGGTGATCGGGTACCGCAGGAACCAGGAGGCGGTGGATGTGCTTAACAGGACGGTGGAGGGTGACTTTTCTTTCACTACATGACCCAAGGTATGCGGCCGGCATCTTTCACCAAGCGATAAAAGAGTGCGGAGTGAAGAAAGGGGTGTAGAGGTATATTGCTGGACCCGAAGTCGCCCCATTCCATGGTCATCTCTTCTTAAATGTCTGCTTTACCTTCGTAGGGAGAATATAACGCCGGAATAACCATTCAAAATACCTGTCAGTCATCCCTGCAATGAAATCGGTGATGATTTGGGCAGGATTGGCCGACTCGACATAACGCTTCCCGACCCAGGGATGGTCGAGGAACTGGTCATACACAGGCGAGGTGCGGTCCCCCTTTTTCACCTCGCCAAGGAGTTGCGTATAGAGGAAATTATACATGAACTCGATCTGGGATTTATGCTGCCCAAGTTTCTTATTCTCGTAAATATAGCGGTAATTAAACTGGCGGAACGCAGCGAGGCATTCTGATGCCTCCTTTGAAAACCCGATCCCCTCTTCGCCGCTATTGGCAATGACATCCTTGATAAGATAATCAAGAACAGTCCTGTTGAGATGCCGGAACGATTCCCTTCCGGTGTCCCCAATCCCGAAAAATTTTCTGCAAGAATCGGGGAATGCTTCCAGTTCTTCATCTCCAATGAGCTTCACTTCAAGCGCATCCTGCAGGTCACGCCCGACGTATGATATGCTGTCTGCACACCGCACGACACACCCCTCGAATGTACAAGGATAACAATCTGTACCCCCCTTTATTTTCTCCACCTTCCTATCGAAAGAATCCCAGGTGGTATCACCTTCCACGGTGAGGTGTGCATCATGGGTTTCTCCATTATGGCACAGGATCCCGTCCAGCACCTGCAACGTGAGATCGAGGTCTTCGACAGAATCAAGAAAGTGGATACTTTGCACGTTATGCTTGAATCCCCACAGGTCATGCTCCCTGCACAACCTATCCAGCAGCGACTCCCCCAGGTGCCCATAAGGGACGTGTCCGATATCATGCCCAAGCGCGATCGCCTCGATCAGGTCTTCGTTCAGGCCCAGGAATCGCCCAATTGTCCGGGCAACTTTGGAGACCAGCTGAACATGCAGTACCCGGTGCGTGACATGGTCATTTTCCACCAGGTAGAAGACCTGCGTCTTGTCGATGTAACGGGAATATGCCTTTGAGTGGAGTATCCTGTCAGCGTCCCGGTAGAATGGCGGCCTGATGACAGGATCTTCCGGCTGGCGCTGGTATCTCCTCTTGTACATCCTGTCCCGCGTTGCGAAGGGAGTATAGAGTTCCTCGCGGAGGTGTTTTTGGTCCTTAAGGTGTTCGTATATATTCGCTGAGATTTCCACGCATTTTGTTATATATTCAGTAAAAGAAATGTCTTCTCTAAATAAGCGGATAAATATACCAGATACAGAGGGAAGTAGTAATTATCATATGATATATTATTTAATCACTTAAACAACGTTATAACATCGGCTAATCGTTCATTTGTCGATTGAGAAATTAGTCCCATATGCTGATGATTTTCCATGGAGCATGAAACCAATCACCAGTTTGCTGCTCAGCTCCCCCGTAACTTTATCGGGAATGTCGGGTTTTTTTTGGTAAATCTTATTATCGGGCTGCTCCTTGTTCCTTATTTCATCTCTACCCTTGGTGTTGCAGCGTATGGCATCATCCCTCTCGCAACATCCATTACCGGATACGTGGCGATTGTCATTCAATCACTCAATACATCTGTATCCCGCTTTCTCACAGTCGATCTCCAGAGGGAAGATTATGTAGCAGCGAATAAAACATTCAATACTGCATTCTTTGGTCTTTCAGCAATCATTCTCTTGATGATTCCAATTGTTATCGTGGTCGCATGGTTGGTTCCATCAATCTTCAATGTCCCTGCAGGGCAGGAAAACGATACGTTCCTTCTTTTCCTCGGAGTTTGTTCCTCTTTTCTCATTCGTTCATGGAGCGGGAACTTCACGGTCCAGCTCTTTGCCTACAATCGCCTTGACCTTCAGAATTATATCGATATTATCAACATTCTCATTCAGACCGGACTGATCGTTGCCTTCTTCATAATCAGTGGCCCTAACCTCGCGTTCGTAGGTGGCGCATTCCTGATAGGGGCGATAATCTCGTCAGTTGTTTCTATTGTCCTTTCCAGGAGAGTCTGTCCCTATCTCCATGTATCAATTCGCTCATTCGATCGAGGTAAATTAAAGGACCTAGGTGGAATGGGATGGTGGGTGGTGATCAACCAGTTTGGATCCCTCCTTTTTCTCCAAATCGATCTTATTGTGGTGAACCTTCTTTTCGGAGCGATGTCGGCTGGTGAATATGCGATTGTACTCCAGTGGGTAGTGCTTCTCCGGGCAATCTCTGGGGTGCTTTCCGGGTTGATTACCCCTATAGTCTTTACATATTATGCAAAGGATCAGATTGATACCCTGATCCGGGTTTCTAAAAGTGCGGTAAAATTAATGGGTCTTACGATGGCCCTTCCGATCGGTCTCGTCTGTGGACTTGCCCCACAAATACTCACCGTTTGGGTAGGGGGAGAGTTTGCATTCCTCGGATCATTGCTGATTCTCATGACCGTGCATCTTGCGGTAAACCTTGCCGTGTTACCGCTCTTCTCGATCAATATCGCTTTCAATAAGGTCCGTTTACCTGGAATTGTGACCTTTTTCATGGGGATTGGGAACTTTGCCCTTGCTATCGCTCTTGCCCTTTTCACCGGTTGGGGCTACTACGGTGTCGCGGTTGCAGGTGCGATCGTGCTTACACTTAAAAATACACTTTTCACACCCTGGTATGCTACAAGGATTCTTGGTCTGAGCATCCATACCTTCACATGTTCAATGATTCCTGGAATTGCTGCAACCATCCTCATTGGAACGTCAGCGGCATTCATGGCCAATGTAGTACCTCTCATGACTATTGTTGCACTGGCCCTAACTGGTACAGTCATCACGCTGCTCTACCTTGCAGGGGTATGGAAGTTTGTCCTAAACGGTTTTGAACGAGGTCTTTTTGAATCATACCTTCCGGCAACAATCAGGAGAATCATCGCATGAAAAAGACTGTTATCTCAATGGTTGTTGAAAATGACCTCTGTATTGGCTGCGGTCTCTGCGCTGCCCTATGCCCTCAAAATGCCCTTGCGATGCAATGGAACCGCTATGGCGAATACAATCCAGTGGAGATCTCGCCCTGCACAACTGATTGCGGCCTCTGTCTAAAGGTATGCCCCTTTACTGATTCTGGTGAGAATGAGGATACGATTGGAAAGCGGCTCTATGGAGAGATTCCTGGAATCCAGCACCTTCCCGAGACTGGCTATTATCTTGCCTCGCACGTCGGCTACTCGGAGAAGCACCGGCTGACCAGCGCTTCAGGCGGGATTGCAACCTGGCTCCTGGAGGCGTTGCTTCTCGAGGGCATTGTCGATCACGCCATCTGTGTTGCTCCAACTGGAGATCCTGACGGTCTTTTTTCTTTCCAGGTCTTCGATACCCCGGAGGAGGTGCGGACCGGGGCCGGTTCGGCCTATTATCCGGTGGAGATGTCGGAGGTCATCAGGCATGTTCTTGGTCATCCCGGTCGTTACGTCATAACGGGCCTCCCGTGTTTCATCAAGGCAATCCGTCTTGCACAGCAAAGAAATAAGAAGTTACAGGAGCGGATTGTGTTTACAGTTGGATTAGTTTGTGGGCAGATGAAAAGCAGTCACTTCACAGATTACATCGCTTCACTCGCAGGGGTTCGGGGAAAGGTGATGGATGTGCGCTACCGCGGGAAGAGCCCTAATCAGCCGGCGAATAATTATTACTATTTGTTTAAAACATGCGAAGGAGATGAAAAGAAGATTTTTTCGAGAGAGGGAATCTCCGAGGCGTGGACGAACCGGTGGTTCACGCCAAACGCCTGCAACTATTGCGATGATGTGTTTGCAGAGTGTGCAGATGTGGTATGTATGGATGCATGGTTGCCGGAATATTCGAGGGATAGTAGGGGTATGAGCCTTGTACTTGTGAGATCACCACAAGTGAGGGACATTATTGAGCGAGGACAGGGGATCCGTGCCAAACCCATTCCGGTTCAGAAACTGGTGCAGAGCCAGGCGGGGGTTGTTGCGATCAAGAGGGGACAGCTGGCGTACTGGCTGTACCTCAATGGGGAAAAGGGTTTATTACCGCTAAGGAAACGAGTGGAGCCGGTGAGGTCGAAGAATCTCTTTCTGCGGCAGCAGGTTATTCTGAAGGAAAAGATGCAGAGACTCAGTAAGGAGTGGTGGATCACCAATGACGGGGAGGGAAAACAATTACGGCAGTTGATGCAGCCATATCTCAAGCAACTTCAGCGAGGCACCATTGCCTTAAAAGTTATTAGCCTCCCGATCCGAATGATCAGAAAGGTAATGCCGGGAAAATGCGATGAGTGAGGACGGGCCACTGGCCATCCTCGCCGGGAACGGGCCGTACGAGAACCGGGGCTGCGAGGCGATAGTGCGGGGTACAGTGAAGATCCTGCGGAAGCACTTCAAAGATCCACGTTTCATCAGTATCAGCCATTTCCAATCAGACGAGCAGTACAGAGACCAGTGCCTCAAGGAGACCGACAGGGCAATTACCCACCTCGCTTCGCAGATGCTTAGTAAAAAGAAGGTCATATGGAACTTCTGGAAACCGGAAACCTTGAAGAGTGTCTTTCAGTATTACCTCAATAAAGATGCATTCTATTCCTGGACCTACGCTCATATACTTCCTCACCTCGGAGAGGCCACCGCTGTTCTTTCAGTTGGAGGAGATAACTACTCGCTTGACTATGGGGTGCCGACCCTGTTTACCGCTTTGGATGATCTTGTCCTTCAGCATGGAAAACCTATTGTTCTTTGGGGTGCCTCGATCGGCCCTTTCAGCGCTTTGCCCGAATATGAGAGGTATATGAGCAATCATCTCCAGGAGGTCACCGGGATTTTTGCGAGGGAGTCGGCTACCATAAAATACCTGGAGGAGATCGGGGTCACTAGTAATGTTTTCTCTGTCGCAGACCCGGCATTTATCATGGATCCTATAGAACCTCCGGGAATTGAAGAGGAGATGCCTATCGAGGATGATGCAATTGGCCTGAATCTGAGCCCATTGATGGCAAGGTACGTAACTGGAGGAGATATTGATGAATGGATGAGGATAGCCATGCAGATTATTTTGGAGATAGCAGAGATGACTGAGATGCCGATATACCTGATTCCCCATGTGACTAGCCCCCATTCAAATGATTATGTATTTATGCAAAAAGCAGTCTCTCGATTAAAGGGAATTAGTGATACTATTACGCTAATACCTCCAAAATATAATGCCGCAGAAACCAAGTGGATTATCAGCCGGATGGCGATCTTTGCAGGGGCACGGACACACTCAACCATCGCCGCCCTCTCTTCATGTATACCTACAGTGAGTTTTACCTACAGCATCAAGGCCCAGGGAATCAACCAGGACATTTTCGGTCATACAGATTACTGCATAGATTCCAAAAATTTGGAATCGGAGAAGGTTGCCGATCAGATCACATCAATGCTGGATCAGGAAACCTCGATCAGGACGGATTTGCGTGAGCGGATTCCCAAGGTCCAAAAATCAGCACTGGATGCTGGTTTAGAACTAAAACAACTGATCGGACAGAATTGATATGCAAGCCACACCCGCAGTTTCGGTTGTTATCCCTCTATTCAATAAAGGTCCTCACATTGCCAGAGCTATTCAATCTGTTTTGAACCAGACTGAACAAAATTTCGAGATAATCATTGTGGATGGGCACTCTACTGACGAGGGGCCAATCATTGTTAAATCTTTTCAGGACATGCGGATACTATTCTTTGAGCAGATGGGGGCGGGGGTCTCCTCCGCTCGTAATGAAGGAATCGAATATTCTCAATCAGACTTTATTGCATTTCTCGATGCGGATGATGAATGGATGCCTGACCACTTGGAAACGTTGCAGAGGTTACGTAAAACGTATCCCGAAGCAGGGGCATGCACAACAGCATATCTCGTAAAATATCCCAATTTCAGGATAAAAATGGCGAATTTTCACGCGATTCCGAAAAAGCCTTGGGAAGGGCTGCTCCCGAGTTATTTCAAGTCTGCTGCGTTTGGATCTCCACCAGTATGGACCTCGGCGGTTGGAATACCTAAAAAAATATTAAAAGAAATTGGCAAATTCAATGCTGTTGAATGGTTTTCTGAAGATCTTGATCTTTGGACAAGAATTGCTATTAAACACCCCATCGCATTCAGTTGGGAGGGGAAAGCAATATACCATACTGAAGCAACAAACCGCATCTGTAATTGTAATATTCCACTTATTGAAAATTTAATTGTTGTAAAAACTCTTAAAAATTTATTAGAATCTGATAAAGTACCTCTTGATTGTCGGGATGATATATATGAGTATATTGCAATAAAACAAATTGAAACGGCATGGGTTAATTATCTGGCAAATTATCCTGATTTAGCACGACGAAACCTTAAAGAATGCGAAACTAAAAATCATTTAATCAAAAAATATTGGATACTTATATGGACATACATCCCAATTAAAATATTCTATTTAATGAGCAGACTAAAAAGAAGGCTATCAGATATTAGGTGGGGGTTTCATTATTGAAAGGAAATTTGAAAATTTTTTACCACCTCAATGAATTTTTACTGTCAGATAACTGGAACGTCTGTTTTATAAGATAGATGTTAAGATTTTTATTCGAATACATTCTTTGAACCGATTCATCTGATTCTAGCATTTGAAAATCTTGCTCTGTAAATCTCCATTTGTCTGGGAATTCGGGGTACATGTTTTCGTAGAAACCTCTCCCTTCTTTTGAAAGAAGGAAATATTGCTCATAATGATAATTGGAACCCATATTGAACGAATTATTGTAACCAAAATGATCAATTGGTCGTGTCATGTCTCCATATCTGATATTTATCGCGGGGAAACTCTCCCCATAAATTAAATCAAAATATCTCATTTGAGAAACACCATTTTCCAAAATTGGAATTGTAGTATCTCTCGTTTCAAAAAATGTTTTCATACCTTTACAATTTCCTTCTGTAACCTGTTGATGCGATTGTTTAATAATTGGTGACAAATGCAGTGAAAATATTGAAAGAAAAACGAAAATTATCAGTATAATTATTGTTATTGCTAAAAAAAAAGAATTTTCAATGTATTCTGAATTACGAAATTTGTTATAAATTGTGACTATTGTACTGGAAATGACAATGCAAGAGAAAATTAATGCAAAATTGAATATTCTCTTCATTCCAAATAAATCTAGTTTTAAAAATACAACAGTCCCTAAGAAACAAAATACAATAAAACAAATAATGGCAAAAAACTGAAATCGATGAATTTTTACTTTATTTTTAGAATGAAGATAAAATAAGGTTGCTATGCAAACCAGAGTTAATAATGATAGGATGAGATGGATTCCATAATTTAACAACCCAAGGTTGATTAAATATAATATATCGGCATTAACTTTACTAAGTAAATCAAGTTTTGATGCTAATTCTGAGCTTATCTCGTCTGTTCCTAATATGGACGCAATTAATGGTTTTAATGTTTGGATTATAATTAGTAAATAGGTACTCCAGGAAAAAAAAATCGTAATCGTCACAAATAAAAATTTTAGGGTGTTGGTGGGATCTGTTTTATTGATATAAAGATGTGAGAATGTTATATCTGATATATAAATCAAAATATACAGGAAAATTACCATTACGGCAACTAATGGATGGATAATTGCCATTAATGTGCTTAATAAAATTAATATCAATCCGATTTTTTTATCTTTTGTTTTTTGGTATTTTATTAATCCATAGAGTATTAAAGGAATTAATAGGAAGGCTTGATGGTTAGGAGTAATTAAGGAATTCACCACTCCGTATATAGGAAATGCGGTAATAATTAATAAAATAACAATTTCCTTAATATCAGTCATAATTTCTTTTGCTAAAGTATACCAGAATAAAATGGAAAATACTGAAAAAATTGGAGGAATCATCATTGTAATAATCCCATAGGAAAGATTAGTAGTTACATGCAGTGAAACGCCAAGAATATGAAGTATTGGATAATGATTTCTGCCAATCGTTCCAGAATGATCTATATCAAGCATATAACCAATATGTGTCAGAACATCCCCTGATCCATATATAAAATAACCCCGAATCATTGGTAAAAACAATACAAGACTAAAAGCAATTACTTCAGCAAGGAATCCTAAATACCAATAATTCTTTAATGAATCATTCAGAACTGAAATAATTGCACATGTCATTCCAAGAGTAATTGAAATTATTAGAATAATCCAGAAATACGAGGGGTATATACTGTAGATGGAAAACTCATAGCTATCAAAAGGTTTGGTGAATAAAATGATGATTACTGCAGATAATATAAGGAAAAAATTAAATATCAGGATTATTTTAAGATAAAAATGAGAAATATTTGAACGATTAAAATAATCGGCTGTATTTTCTTTTTTTGCAGTTGAATTGGGGATATCCATGAATCCTCGCAAATTAGTAACACTTCGATATAATTGAACGCAAAATTCAACAATATGGATTCTATTCGCTAATTATAAATGAATGGTTTTCAATGGAATTTTTCACAGTCTATTATTTCAATATATCCTATATCTAGTGTTCAGTTAAAATTCTCCAGAATCCCCCTCCACCGCTCCACCGCCTTCTCAAACGTAAACTCCCCCTCCACATACCTTCTCCCCTGCTCCGCAATCCCCTCCAGGTCCGGGTGCGTCAACGCCCGCATCACATTCCTCGCGATACATTCCGGTGAGTTGTCCTCCATGATAAAACCCGTCTCCCCATCCCGGATTACGTCGGGTATCGCCCCGACCGGCGTCGCAAGTACGGGCGTTCCGCAGGCCATGGCTTCGAGCATGATGTTGGGGAGTCCTTCGGTATAGGATGGGAGGACGAGGAGGCGGAGCTGGTTGAGATATTTCGGGAGGTCGTCGTGGGAGATCCAGCCTGGGAGGTCAACTCTATCTGTTATTTTTTGGACTTCCAGTGATGCCTTGATGTTATCCTTCAACTGACCGTCCCCGCCAATGAGTACGCGTAAGTCCTGGTGTTCGCTGAAAATCGCGGGGAAGGCCTGGACAAAGTGCTGGACGCCTTTTTCAGCACTTAGACGGCCGATGTACCCGATGAGTGGGGGGCGGTCGGGGTAAGGAGTAGTGACGGTAAAAGTGGTGAAGTCGAGGAAGTGCTCGTGGGCAATGAGGATTTTGTGGCGGTAGGGGGTGAGGTGCCATGAAGTTATCAGTTGTGGCGAATAAAGGATGATATTATTAAAAAAAAGGAGATTAATTCTTTTTAATGGTATCCCAAATTTATCAATAAAATTACCCTTATTCTTTACTTCAATTTCATAATACCCACCCATGATTAATAAAGTCTGTTTTTTCAATATTTTTGCGAGTAGGTTAGGTATTATCAGGTCATCCCCAATATAAAAAATCCATTTATCGCATTCCTTTTGCTTTTTTATGTTTAAACCACATTTAACTTGTAATAAGAGATAAAGAAAAATTCTATGAAGACTTCTGGGAAAAGACACATATTTTAGATAAGTAATTTTTGATTTTTCATCGAATTGAAAGTTTATTCCAGGAACGAGAGGTAAAACTATTGAATAATCATGACTAATTTCACGGATAATTTTGATAAGATTTTGAAATGGAGTTATATTTGCTTCTCCAATCGGAAAGGTAATAATTCCAATCTTATTTTTTTTCATTGATAAATGACCTCCCGATAATGCATTTCAATTTGGTCACAAATTGCATTCCAGTTAAATTGTTCAGCAACTAATTGTTTTCCCTGATTAGAGAATTTCCTTGATAGGGCTTCATCATCAATAATTTTAAAAATAGCATCTTTCAATCTTGATGGATTGTATTCGACAACAAAACCAACATTGTTGTCAATCCAATCTAAATTATCACCGTGTGTTGATGTAATAATTGGCAATCCACACGCACATGCCTCGAGAAAAGTGACAGGAAACCCAGAGAAAGAAGGTGTAACGAATACATTTGAATCAACAAGAGCTTGGATTTTTTCATTATTGGGAATAAAACCAATTATTTTTATTTTATTCTGTAATCCCAAATAATTTGCTTTACTTTGTATTTGGGTTAAATACCCATCATCGGGACCAATTATAACTAATTTACAATTTATTTTTTCTTTTATTACTTTATGAAATGCGTCAATAAGGAGGTCCAAACCTTTTGTCCCGTGCAATCGACCAATGTAAAGAATTATTTTGCAATCGTCGGTAATTTGATATTTCCTTCGGAATTCACCTCTATTAGGTAAATTCTCAAATTCCTTAAAATCAAGACCGTTTGGAATGATCTTAATTTTATTTTTTGGCACTCGCATTGTTTGATATTGTTCTGATTCTGTATCTGTCAAAGCAATTAATTTTGACGAATTTTCTAGAATCTTATCTCCCCAAACCAAGTCATATAGTTTTTTCAGATTCTGTTTCTTAAAAAAAGGTAGCACTGATCCATGCGCCTGCACAATATAGGGAATCCCATACTTCACCGCAAATGACCGGATCACGACATTCTGATATGACCGATAATTGTGGAGATGAATTATATCAAATTTTTTCAGGTTTTTTTCGAGCCATTTTTTGATAGATGGAGTGTATAAAAATAGCCCGAAATTTGCAATACAATGAAAGGGAATAACCTCGACACCCGCATCATGAATTGTTTTAGCATACTGCGAATCGAAACCGAAATCCGAGGTGATTATTGTGACTTCGTGGTTCCGCTTCGCAAGTTCTTTTGATAGCTCATAAAGGACAGTCACCGATCCGCCAAACTTCGGTGAAAAAAAAGGAATCACCTGCAATATTTTCATCCATGCCCTCTTTTTAATTCATCGTTCACGCATTTTTCATCGGTATTCCGTAACTTAGTTGCCACACCATAAATGATCGGTTTCATTGGGGAATCCATCACACATTTTGCACATATCTCACTGTTGAAAAGGATTGTTGAGAGCCGATCTATGATGGTTTTATTCACCTCGAATTGCATCCGGTATCTTGTCCAGTCGCCATTGAATTGAACCGTCTCAAGATTCGTCGTCCCAAGCCCATCCTTCTCTGCAATCATGATATGTTCAACCTGTGAAACCGGAATCCCCATAATTGCTGAACCAAACGCATCGGCAACGACCGGATTGTTAGCCGCGATGATGAGATCAGCGTGGACTGCGTTGCCAAACATCGGGCCATGACCATCAAGGGCATACGTCCCATCGATCAGGACGATCTTCGGATCAAGCACCCTTGTCAGAAGAGTCAGTTTCCTGCTCAAATACTTGTGGTGCAGGCACCGCATGGTATCAGGGTAACAGCCCCAGAGGTTCTTCATGCTCAGGGTGACCCGCGTCATCACGTGCACTTTGAGGACAGGCACGGAGATGAAACAGTCAATCCCGTCAACAAGAAGATTCGGCACCTGGACTTTCACCTTCTTTCCCTGGATGGCGTCCTCGATGTATCGTGAAGGGAGGGTTGACAGGTTGACGAGTTCCGCACCGGTTTCTTTGCATATTTCGGGCATCCCGTGCCCATTGAAGGCCTGGTCTGCGGTAAAGGAATGGTTGCCTCCATCGGATTCCCCCACGATTACCCGGGAAGCACGGTCTTTCAGTAATTCTAATAGAGATCGGAGGAAAGCAGGATTCGTGGTGATGCCCTCCTTGAAGAAAGGATAGGTGAAATTGGGCTTGACGAATACGGTATCATCCTTGTTCACATGGTTTTCCCACCCGATGAAGGAAAGACTGTCGTGGATGTCCTGCTTCAGATCACCAATTTTTGTGATATATGCACGGTATTCAGCAGGCATCCATGATCCCTCCCAGGGTCTGTTCAAAGGTATCCGTGATCATGTCCCAGTCATTCGGTATCACGAACTGTCGTGCTTTTGCGCCGAGGTGTATCATTGATCCGTTGTGAGAGAGTTCGGTTGCTTTTCGAATGACCCCTCCTGCATTTTCAACGTACACAACCCCGTTGCCGGATCCAAATTCTTTCATTATCCCCGGCAGCTCTGTCGCAATCACGGGTTTTCCCGCAGCCATGTATTCGTACATCTTGATGGGGACAATATTTCGCATGATCTCATTATTCTCGGCCGGGAGAATGCAGATGTCCGCAGTAGCAAGGAAGTCCGGGATTGTTGCATATGGTTGCCATCCGATGGTGATGATTCTCTCACCTGATCCAGGTGCCGATCTCATCGCCTGGAGATCGTCCCAGAGGTCGCCTTCACCGACTGCCAGGAGCCTGAGCCGGCTGGAGGGATCTTGCTTCATGAGTTCGGATGCGACCTCTCTCAGCCCCGAGAACTCGTAGAGCCATCCCATGAAAAAGAGGATGATATCCTCCTGGACGATCCCGAGTTCTTTTCGTTTCTTATCGCGGTCGGCATTATTCAACCATGCAAAATCAATTCCGGCCCGGATGACCCTCGTCTTCTCAGGGGCTGCACCCATGCTGATTGTGTACTCTCGCAATCCCTCGTTGATCGAGAGGACGAGATCGGACTGTTTCATGTTCTCGCTCTCAATAGAGCGTGCATACCCCTGGAAGAAGGGTTGTGGTACGAGCCGGTGCAGTTCATCGATGATATAGTACACGAAGGGGATATTTCGTGCACGGCACTGGGAGATGGCAATTCTTGCATTCAGGATCCCAAACCCAATCACCACATCCGGTTTGAAGGTATCTAGCTGTTGGATGATTTCCTTCCGGTGTGAATACAGGAGAGTGGTGTAATCGAGGAGAGGGAGCTGGATAATTGCAGGCCTTATCACGGTGATATATGCATCAGGGATCACCTTGGGGGGTGTGCGAACCTCTAAGCGGGGAGGAAGGATCTTCCGCTTGGGATTATTACGCCATACGATGTCATAATCGATCACCCGGACCTCATGACCACGGGAAACCATTCGCTCCATGAGGTGATGGCTCTGGTGTGGGCCTTTTGTAATCCAGTTTGACTCCTGGACGACGAGAATTCTCATGGGGTTATCAAAATTCCGCACCCTTCTCAATATTCTCCCAGTTTTCCACGAACCAGCGGTGAGTCTCCTTCAACCCATCATCAAACGTCATCCTCGGCTGGTACCCGATCATCCGCTGTCCCTTGGTGATACAGGAGAGCAGGTGCGTCTTCTTGTCCCAGTCGCGCCGTTCACGGTATACGATCCCGGCCTTGCTCCCCGTGAGCGACAGCACGGAGTTCGCCATGTCGATAACCCGCTGCTCCTGGCCGGCACCGAGGTTGAAGGCCTCCCCGATAGCCTCTTCCCTGACCCCCATGGCAAGTAGGCCGTTCACGATATCCCCGACGTACGTCCAATCCCGCGTCTCTGTCCCATCTCCGGTGATGGGTAACGGCTCTCCCTTCATGGCCCAATAAAAGAAGTTCGGGATGACATTCCTGTATTTTCCTGGCACTTCACCTGGGCCATACGAATTGAAGAAACGGGCATTCACGATGGGGAGATGATAGAGGTTGTAGAAATAATTGGTATATAACTCTCCGAGGAGTTTGGTGACTTGGTAGGGGGTATGCAGGCGGATCGAGACATCGTGCTCCTCGAAAGGCATCTTTGAGTCGAGGCCGTAGACCCCGCAACCGGATGAGGAATAGACGAACCGCTTGACTCCGACCATGTGGGCATACTGGAGGACGTTGAGGATCCCCATGCCGTTGACCATCAGGTCTGTCTCGGGATTGTCGACCGAGTTCTGGTTGGCGAAGTGGGCGGCGAGGTGAAAGACGTAGTCCGGCTTTTCCTTAAAGACCCGCTTCAATGATTCGTCATCGAGGATGTCCCCTTGCACGAACGAGATATTGGGTGCCTGGGGGATGTTCCACTCGTAGGAGGAAGCAAGGTTGTCGAGGATGATGACCTTTTTTGCACCAAGCGAGGAGAGTGCCCGGCAGAGATTTCCGCCGATTGCCCCGGCCCCGCCGGTCACGAGGATCGTGGAGTCCTGGTAGAATTCTTCGAAATGCTCCATGGTTATATCACCTTCTCCTGTAATCCCCAGGAACGACAGGGGCATTTTGCGTCGCATTTGCGTCGCATTTGCGTCGCATTACGAGAGGACATAATATATTCCCCTCCCAACTCCCTGTCGCTGGATCAAACCCCTGGAAAGTAGGGCGGTCAGTTCCCGCAGCGCAGTATCCTTGGAGACTCCCAGGACATCCACGCAGGTGGTTCTCGTGATGGTGCCGTGTTCTTTCAGATATGCCATGATTGCACGTTGCCTGTCGTTCAGGATGTCCCGTTGCATCTCCCCAAACTTCTCCCGGGTGGAAAATATCGTCACCTGCACGCTGTGAGAACCGGGCAATATCTCTGGCATCTGTGGCATGAGTGGATGGTCCCGGTGCTCTTTTAGGATCTTGTCCCACCCTTCTCCCATCTCTTCAATATAATTCACTTTGGCAAGCAGACTGGTGATGACGGGATTGCGGGAATACTGTGCATGCACGATATTGTCCACCGTAATTCCCTGAGCAAGACCGCCAATGTTGAAAAACTCAATCCTGTCATCGAACATCTTGATGATGATCTTGCCTCCCTGGTCTTCATAGTCCCGGTGGCACACCGCGTTCGTGACCAGTTCTCTCAATGAGAAACTCCCATATTCAGGGATATCCGTTCTTCGGAGTTGACCTGGAGAGAGCCTTGACATTAATGCAGTATGCTCTGTCAGGTATGCATAACAATTGTCTATTTGCGAAAAGAGATTCCCGCGGAACTCCTTATAATCACGCTTCTCCCCTCCGACGACAGTGCCTGCATACCTGGCCAGGGCGATGTAGGAATTGGGGAAGAATTTCAGAGGATCTTTGCCGAATAATAAGATCCCTGCATTCAGAGGCGTTTCGTTCTGTATCGTGCGTGCCGCTTTCAGAAATTCAAGAGGCGATGAAGCAACCTTCTTTTTTGAAATTCGTTCGTAAAGAGGGATAAATTCATCCTTCACGAAAGCCCAGTCGATGTCGTCAAGAGTGGCGCCTTCGCAGGGCCGTTCGTCCCATGTGACCTTCTTCTTCTCTTCCTTTGCCATTTTTCGTATCTCGTGCGAGGATATTCTCTGGTTGCTTCTCCCCACACGCCTGAATGCCTTGTCGTGAAAAAACACTGGTTTTTCCGGGTTCTCCTTCACCTGGATCGAGAGCAGGGTCCTGGTTCCGAATTGGACAGTCTGCAGGGATGGATACACCGGGGGATCAGAGTTGCGTTTTATATACCCGGCAAGGTCTTCAAGGGTTCTCCTGCCCACATCCAGTCCTGTCACATTCCCCGTATCGGTGACACCGATCAGGATGGTCCCCCCGCAGGTGTTGGAAAACGCAGACACACTCTCCATTATCTTATCCTTCTGCGAAAGTGAAGGTTTGAACTCCACCTGTTCGTTCTCTCCACCCGAAATCATCCTGGGAATATCCGTGGCGGTATTCATTCCCGTTCAGTTTGTCCTGTAATAGTGTTTCATCCAGTCAACGGTCCTTCGGATCCCCTCTTCCGGGGGAACCCTTGGATTGTGGTCCAAATCCCGGATGGCCTTGGAGCAATCGATGGTCTTCACCTTCGTGGTGAAAGGCTCTGCCTCCTCGTAGGTCACGAGAGAGTCGTCCCTGCCAACCGCCTTGAGGATCAGGTCAGAGTATTCCTTGATCTCCCTCTCCCATTCCGGTCTGCCTGCCACGTTGTAGACTTCGCCTGGGATGAAATTATCGACGATATTTGCCCATGTTCGGCAGGAGTCCTCGACAAAATCGATGATCCTCTTGTGTCCCTTGAACACGGTATACGGTTTGTCATGGAGTGCGTGATAGATGAACTTGGGGATGAACCCACGGTAGGGGGTATAGTGCTCGTGGGGGCCATAGCAATTCACCGGTCGGACCCGGACAGTCTCTGTCCCGAACATCTTTGCCGAGTTCAGGCACATGAGTTCTCCTGCCCACTTCGTAATGGCATAATCGTTCATCTGGTAGGTGTCGCGGATGGGATTCTTCTCCATCACGTCCTCGGTCATCACTCCCTCGTAATCACCGTAGACTTCCGCACTGGAGAAGAAGATCATCCGGAACTTCCGCTTTTCCTGGAGACGGAGCATGTGTTTCGTGCCAATCACGTTGGTCTGCCAGAGGTTCTCGTAATAGTCTTCACCGTTCCACCGTCCATATTCGGCTGCGAGGTGATAGACGTAATCAAAGGAGTTCTTCTCGAAAACACGCTCGATCTGGCGAAAATTCCTTATATCGACGCGGCAATAATCATCCCGCTCTGTATTATAGAGATCGACGGCAAAGACATCATACCCATGGGATTTCAGTTCATTTACAAGATTGGTCCCAATAAATCCTGCTCCGCCCGTGACAAGGATTCTCTTACTCTCCATGAAAAGAAGTTATTTGTCTATTTTCATCACTTGCACCAGGCTATTCAAAATCAAGCTCGTCGTCACCAGCAGCAACCCTAAGATTAGCGAGCTAATCCCGCCGACAAACATCACCGAGTGAAACGCTCCTCCGGTATATAACTCAGTCAGGGTATACAACAACGAAGTAACCCCAATCACCGTCAACACCCCGCCCGGCACACCGAACGAGATCAGCGGCCTCCGGTACCCGACAAGCCCGATGACGTGACTAAGCACGTCAAGTCCATGCGAGATCGGGTTCTTCTTGTGGCCGTTGGTGACCGAGTAGCTCACGCCGATGGGCACTTCCCCGATCGTCAAGCCCCGCTGTGCGAAGTGCGAGAGCATGTCGGACTCGATGTTGTAGCCTTCTGAGTAGAAGTCGAGGTTCAGCATTGCCCGCCGCCCGAGCACGCGGAACCCTGATTGCGTATCGGTGCTCCTGGTCCCGGTGCCGGCGTTGGTCGCGAGGTCGAGGGTCTTCTGGCCGAGGACGCGGTAGGCGGGGATGTCGTTCTTATTGTTGAGGTACCGGGAGCCGACGACGAGGTCGGCCTTTCCGGCCAGAACGGGCTTGAGGAGTTCGGGGATCTCGTCGGGGTTGTGCTGGCCGTCGGCGTCGAGCATGACGATGGCGAGGGGGTTGTATTCCCTGGCTCTTGCGAACCCCTTGAACATGGCCTGGGCTTTCCCGAGGTTGATGGGGTGCTGCAATACCTCTGCGCCGGCGAGGGTGGCGACGCTCGCGGTCCTGTCTGTGGAGCCGTCGTCGACGACGATGACGTGGTCGACGTGCTGGCGGGTGCGGAGGACGACGGTGCCGATCGTGAGCTCTTCGTTGTAGGCGGGGATGACGGCGATGAGCTGCTTCGGGTACTCGGGGTCGTGGAAGAGGGAGGCGGTCTGCGATACCGTTGCCTTTGGTGTGACAGGGATTGTGGTGCGAGGAGTGATGGGCCGGGGAGAGGACCCCGGCATGACCAGGCCCTTCGCGGAGTTCGCGTTGAGCAGGTCCTCGAAGGCCGAATAGCGTTCGATCATCGAGGTTGCTTCGTGGTAGTCGAACCGGGTGTCCGGGTCGATGAACTGTATGTCTGGGTGGTCGTCTGGGTACATTGGGATGACCTTGTTGCCGGATTTCCGGATCGGTTTATATATTGTACTCCCCCTTCCGATCCGGACCCGGATTTTAAATATTCTAGTGGAATCTTATCATTTTCATAAAATAAAAACTTTGTGGAACTTTTTTGGAAAAAAGGGTTTTGGATGGCGGCGGAGGGGAATGGGGGGAGTGTGTGTGGATTTCTGGGAGGTGGGGATTGTGGGGGGGTGTGGCTCTTATCCCGCCACCCACCCGCCCCGCCATCGTTTGACAAATGTGGAGGCGATGGAGGGAATCTTTTCTCGTGGGTATACCGTAATTTACAACCGTCCGTACCTTTTGTGAGCCTGTTCGATTGTGAGGATTTCATGAACCCTTACAATCCCATGTTCAGTATCTATCGCATAAAAAGCCGTATAGCGGTGTCCGATATGGATCCGGTATATGGTCAAACCTTCCCGCAGGACCAATTTTTCTTTGTCACCACCGGTGCCGGGGAATGGGTTCTCACCAAGACTATACAAAGCGCTTTTAACGATTCGGCGGGATTTTTCAGGTAAACCGGAGAGATACACGTGTGCTGACTTCCGGACAATTACCTCGAAGATCAATCTTTGATCTCCGAGAGCGGCAGGTATTCTGAATCTGGGCTACTCTCCCAGACTCTCACGTCTTCCTCAAGGCGGGATTTTTTTGCCCTTTCTATAATATCTTCAAGAAGATCGTCATAGGTCTGGCCCGCTCCCTTCATATCGCCAAGCTTTTTCCAGACCTCTTCGGACACGGGAATACGCTTTATTGCGGGCATATGTATAGGTGTCATATTGTAAATTATTAAAACCTTTACAATGGGTGAACATCCTGTAATGGGAATTTCACCCTTTCCCACCCGCCGTCCGGCCCCCGCCACCCACCCGCCAGGAGGAGAGGAAAAATACGGCATCGGACACCCCGATTCCATATTGCCCGGGAACGCAATAAAATCCCGATGCGTGAGCCAGATTGCCCTCCAGAATCATTATATGGATTTTTACACAATGTCTGGTGAGAAGGTGAGATGAGATGCCAGATCTCGCGACATCTGCTCAAGGAAAAACGTGAAGATATTCTCTCGCATTGCGTCACAATACGGTGCAATAAATGTCCGCGTGTTCGGATCGGTGCAACGCGATGAATATTCCGGAAGGGAGTGATGTGGATCTTCTCGTCAACTTTGAGCACGGGAGGAGTCTCCTTGACCAGGTGGGATTGATACAGGATCTCGAAGATTTGCGAGGATGCCGGGTGGATGTAGTCACGGAGGCTGGTTTGCACTGGTATATAAGGGACAGGGTCCGAAAAGAGGGGAAAGATTCGCTGGATTCCTGTAATCCGCCCTCCGGCCACCATGGGAAGGGAGTATAGCATTCAGGAGGGGAGATCCTCGGTACTGCCAAGCCCCACGGCACATAGTATTTATCTTCTCTTGCGAATACCTCTTGACAGGAGGGGAGAGGAAGGTGGAGAAAAACGCAATTCTCGAGAAAATGTGCGAACTATTGCGCATATTTCCTGAAGTGCAGGTGGCATACTGTTACGGATCATTTCTTCTTCGCGAGGATTTCCGGGATATCGATATCGCTCTCTTCCTTGACGAAAATCTCACCGCTGAACAGCAGGAATCTTCCGCTGAACAGATAGGAATCGCGCTGGAAGAGGCCATCTCCTTTTCCCATGTGTGTGATATCCGGGTACTCGACGGTGCGCCCGTGTGGTTCCAGTACGAAGTAATCTCGTCAGGGCGACTGCTCTATGCCCGGTCCGAAGAAGAACGGTATGAGAGAGAGACTTCGGCGCTCATCGCATACCAGGATATGAAATACACCTACGACCTCTTCGACTCCGGGTACCTGGCTCGGGCCTGATCCATGCGAATCCTTGTACAACTCCAGGCACTCGACGATGCCCTCGAGGCATGGGAACGTTACAGGCAGATACCCTACGAGGAATTTGTCCGGGAGAAGGATGTGCGTTACATGGTATGCCATGCCCTGCTTCTGGCAATCCAGTCGGCGATCGACATCGCGACTGCGATCGCTGTGATGAAGACCCCAAAGAGACCGGATACCTACAGGGAAACATTTCTTGTGCTCGGACGATCATCGATCATACCCGAAGAGATCGCGAGGGAACTCTCCACGCTTGCGGGATTCCGAAACCTCCTGGTCCACGAGTATACGGCGCTCGATAATGGGCGCGTGTATCGGATTTTACAGGGAGACTGGCAGACGCTGGTGGCGTTTCGGGATATTATCAGGGAATTTGTAAGGGAAAACCGGTAATTCTGCAGGATTTTTCGTTTCCACATGCGAGCCGGACAGCAACACGTTTCAATCCATGCGGCAGATGGTGCGCCCAGCGATCGAATGTGAATCGATTGGCCGGGGAAAATGCACCCCCCCCTCACCCCCACAGCGCGATCAGGGCCGTCCCCGCGACCATGACGAGGCTTCCCGCGGCCCTCGCCCGGATGCTCCCTTCCCTGAGGAGATATCCCCCGAAGAGGACCGCGAAGAAGATCGAGAGCCTCTTAATGGAAATCACGTAAGGGACGATCGAGAGAGTATAGGCGAGGTTGATCGAGACCGCCTCGACTACGAGGATCAACCCGATGGCCGGGAGGAGAAGCAGGTGCGATCGCCGGACCTCCCCGCGGAGAAGCGGAGCCCCCCACGCAGAAAGCCCCGCCCCGGCAAGAAACACGGCGCCGAGGAGGCCGAGCACCACTGCGGACCCGAAGACCGGGTCGGAGGACTCCACCACCACCTTGTCGTAGTTGACCGAGATGCTGTAGAGGAACGCGACAATGAGCATCATCCGCACCCCTGCGTCCCGGGAGAGGGTGCGGAGCGGGGCGAGCAGCCCCGGCCCTTTCGCCGCGAGGAGGTACGACCCGGCGGCGATAAGGAGTATCCCAAGGAGACCGAAGCACGAGGGAGTCTCGCCGAGGATGAGAAAGGAGGTGAGGAGCAGGAAGACGGGAGTGAACGCGAGCATCGGGAGACAGAGGGAGAGGTCCGACACCGCGAGCGCCCGGTAGGAGAGGATTGTCGCCACGACATTGATTGCCACTGTTGCTGCCACCGCGGGGAGGAAGCCCTCCAACAGGACCGGGAATCCGAAAAGATACGAGAAGAGGAAGAGCACCCCCGATGCCGGGAGGAACGAAGCGCCTGCCACGAAGTATGGCGAGACCCGCCTGAGCAGCACCTTCACGCCGGTGCTGTACGCAGCCTGGGCGACGGCCCCCGAGAGGGCGAGGAGCGGCCACATGGGTAAGAAAGAGAGTGGAGCGACAGGAGATGAGTGTATCTCACGGGACGATGAGCCCGACCATCTGGAGTTCCACCCTGGATGAGTATATCCAGCCGTGCGCCATACTCACTCATACATGAACCAGGCAGAGGAGTTCCTGGAATCGCATCCTGAAGTCGCCGCGATACTCGACGAGATCCCAAAAGAAGGGGTGATCGCCGTCATTCTCTTTGGGAGCCATGCCACCAAAAAGGCCGGGCCCCTCTCGGATATCGACCTCTGTATCGTTGGAGATCGGGCATTTACCGAGCATCAAAAGAACGAGTTGCTCAGTTTTGGATCACGTATCATTGAATTGAGTCTCTTCTGGGATCTCCCGCTCACTATAAGGTTCAGGATCATTCGGGATGGAATAATCCTCTATTGTGAAAGCCCGGAATTACTCCGCCGTATTACTGTGGATACTGTCCGGGATTACCTCGATGTAGAACCGCTCATAAGAAAGCACAGCCTGGCAGTGATCCGGACCCGGGGGTGACCTGGCAGATGCCGGTATCTTACGACATAATCCGAATCGGGTCAATTTTAAAGGACATTACCCGGTATTTCAAGGATCTTGAAAGCCTAAAAATCCAGGATGTGTGTGATCTCTCTGATTCACGGAATTTTTATGAAGCTTCGATGATTCTTTTCGCGCCGAAAGAAGGATGTCGTCGCCGGAAAGGGAGGGCAGGTGGCTCCGCATGAGTCCCCCCAGGAATGCATGATCGTTTCCAGGAAACGGGGGCTGCGGTACGCAGCCGGCCACGCCTGCCAGGCGGGAATAAATCTGGAACATTATTAGGCCTTGCGGGAGAACCAAAGACAGGCATGAGACCCGCAGGTGTTGCACTGGTGCTTGCACTTCTCCTCCTCTTCTGTTATGCAGCCGCGGGGGCGGAACTGCTCTGGACGGAGAAAGTGAACGGCGAGTACATCACCGGCATCGCCGTCAGCGAAGACGGTTCCCGGGTCGTTGTCGGGACCTCCATGGGGGGCCTGTACCTCTACGACGGGGAAGGGACGCTCTGCTGGTCGGAGCGGCACAAGGGGACCATGCAGGTCGGGATCTCTCCCGACGCGTCCCTCGTGGTCGCCGGAGAATCGGAGTCGAGGGAGAAGGACAAGGGCGCTCTTCGGGCATACGACACAAACGGGACCCTCGCCTGGATGAGGCATACCGGCTGGATCTGCGGGTTCGGGACCTCGGAAGACCTGGGCCGGATCGCAGTCGGGAACCGCCTGGGCCAGGTTGCGGTCTACGACCGCGAGGGATTCGAGGAGGCCTGGGAGGATAACCTCCTGAAGCGTTACTACGCCACCAGCGCAGCAGGGCTCTCCCCCGACGGGAGAATGCTCGCCTACTCCCTCCTCGAGCACACCCCTGCCATCTACCTGCTCAACGTGGATACGTGGAGGACACGCACCATAAGGTCGGTCTTCAGGGAGCATGGGAGCCCCGTGCACACCCTGGTCCTCTCAGGGAACGGCAGCTCCCTGCTGGCTGCAAGCGGTGAGGGGAGCACCGACACGGTGTATCTCTTCACGGACAGCGGGGCACTGAAATGGAAGGAGACCGTCCCGGACATCCTTGACATGGAGATCTCTTCGGATAGCGCACTGATCCTGCTCGGGTCTGAAGACGGCTGCATCCGCGCCTACAATCCCGCGGGAGACCTTACCTGGACCCGCTGCATGGAGGGGGCGGTGCAGTCGCTCTCCCTCACCCCGGAGGGAGACCTGCTGGCAGCCGGGTCGAGGGGGGGAGAGATCCTCCTCCTCTCCGGCAGCGGGGAGCTGCGGTGGGAACACCGGCTTGTGCGGTTTCCCGCCGCACGCATCGATGCCCTTGAGATCTCCACCCAGGGAAATGCGCTTGTGGCGGTGGTAAACAGAAACGAGGTGCTCTTCTTCTCCCTCGGGCCAGACACCCTCGATTCCCAAAACTCTCCCCCCGAACCCGTTGCCGGACCCCTCCCTTCAACGGAACCGACCACCCTCGAAACCCCCGTCCCTCCTTCCCTCTGGGGCATACCGCGCGCCGGGTCCGGGTTCAGCGAGTATGGGAGCGCACTGCGGGCGATATTCAGGATAAGCCAGTGACAGAATTCCTTCGCGCCCGGAATCGCCGAGGGGTTCCGGTAACCTTATCTTGCCACCACAAACAGGTAATTGTATAAGAAGCCTGTGATATGCATGCACGCCCGCGCATTTCTTCTCACCTGTGTGATGGCCGTGCTGGTGACCCTTGGGGCCGCCGCCTCGGCCGCAGTCATCACTGTCTCCCCTGACCACGTGAACCCCGGGGATACCATCACCGTGACGGTCCAGGGGCTCGCCGACGAATCCTCGCTTAAGATGAGCTGGGAGGTCTACATCGAGGCACCCGGCCCCACCTTCCTCTGGAGCGTGGAGGGTCTTTCGTTCCCCATCAACCTGCAGGACGCCTCGTTCCGGCTCACCAACCAGAATACGGTGACCAACAAGGTCACGCTCCAGAACGAAATCCCCAATTACGAGACCCGGGAACTGATCCATTCCGGCAACTCGGTGGATGGGACCTGGACGGTATACCATGGAAATGATTTCATCAACGGCACCTGGCCGGTGATCAGGAACGAGGGCACGGTTGAGGAGGGAGTGACCCACGTCCTCTCGCTCGTTGAATGGTACGGGATCAAGCGGGCCAACCCCGAGATCCCCGAACAGGAGAACGGAGGCCCTGAGGACTTTATGATCCCGTTCTCCTTCTCGGGATTCGAGGACGGCCGGGTCAAGTTCACCATCCAGGTGAACGGGACCGATGTCCTCACCGACGAGGTGACGGTGGGATCACCCTCCTCACGGACAGGGACGCTCTACCTCAAGTCAAGCCCCACCTCGGCCCAGGTCTACATCGACGGGATATATTATGGTCTTTCGCCCCGGAAGGTCACCGGCGTTTCGCCCGGCATCCGCACGGTAAAGATGACGAAGGAGGGGTACGTGGACTATGTCGAGCAGCTCACCGTCTCCGCAAAGGGGCTCACACTGGTCATGGCAACTCTCAACCCGGCGACGGCGTCCATCAAGGTGAGTTCCATCCCCTCGCATGCGGAGGTCTACCTCGATTCGGCGCTCGTGGGGACGACACCGATGACAATCACCGGTGTGGGCCCCGGGACCCACACCGTCGCGTTGAAGAAGGAAGGGTACCAGGACTATACCAGGACCGTCACCATCACCGATGGAGAGACGGTTCGCTTGATCAATATCTTCCTCCTGAAGAGCGGGTTCTCCCAGTTCCCGGGGATGAACTACCCGAACTGGTCGGCAGGAGGGCCTGGATCGCGGATCGACCCTGGTGCAATCATTGAGCGGGTCAACGCACGGTTCGACAAGGTTAGGTTCTGATACCCCTCCTCTTTTCTCATCCTGCCTCTCTGTGTACGAGGGTATATAAAGGCCATCCGTATATTCCTTTACAGGAGATACCCTATGCCTGCCACCACACGAACCACCGCCGCAGCCTGCCTGCTCCTGTTCATCATTGCAGCGGCTCTGTGTGCAGTGCCCGCATCCGCCGAGATGGTGATCGTCTCGGGGGACGCCCACTCCACCGCCGCCGCATGGAACGACATGGGCAACGGGTACGCCAACCAGTACCGCTGGGACGCGGCGATCGATGCCTACACCCGGGCGATATCCCTGGACCCGGCATATGCCAGGGCGTACTTTAACCGGGGCAGGGCGTATGCGGCCCTGAAACAATACGACCAGGCCATCGCCGACTACGAGCATGCCATTGCGATCGACCCTTCCCAGGGCCCGGTCGTGGCACCCTACCTTGAGAGCGCGCTTGCGGTCCGCTACCCCACTATTCCGAGCGGATCGCTTGTAAAGGGATACTGGCAGACCGGCGGCCAGTTCCTCGCCATCGACAACTCGCAGGGCGCAAGCGACCTCGTCGTGGCACTCGCCCCCCGCGGTTCAAGGGGCGCGCTCCTTGCCGTCTACGTGGCGAAGGGGTATTCGCACCGGTTCGACCAGGTCGTTCCCCAGGGGCCCTACGATGTCTACATCACCTTCGGCGAGCGGTGGGACCCCGTGACAAAGTCATTTGTGAAGGTGGGCGGGTACCTGAAGTGGGAGCTCCCGCAGTACTTCGGGGGCGCAGGAACTCAAGGGTACACCATGACCTTCATCACCTGGCAGCCCCCGGGTTCCTGGTGGAGCTACACCCTCACCCCTATCGACCGCCAGCAGTTCCCGGTGCTGTAGGATCTGGCACCACTTTTTTCCCGGGGTCACCTGGCTGCAGCCAAGGAGCCGGTAAGAATCTGTCTGCCCCAGGTCCACTCCCATGAACGATGTCCCTTCTCCGGATGAATGCCTGCGGAGGGCGGGAACCGCCAGATGTCCCGATTAGAGTGAGGGGAAATAAATCCTGCGGGGATCCCGTTCCCAAGTACGTCGGGCAGGCTTGAGAGCGTCCATGTCAGGCAGGGCGAATGAGCCGGCACAGGGGAAAGGGCCGATTTCGTTCAAAGAAAATAACCGGCCATCCCTGCCACTTCAGGAGAGTTACGGGAAAAGATGTGGGGATATTCTACGCACTCCCGGGATACGACTCGCCCGGTGCCTGCTCCATGGCAGGGACCGCGAAATGCACCATCTCGAAGAGCCAGCGGGAGCCGGTGTTCCTGAGCACCGCGGTCATGCGGCCGGTCATGCAGAGGGAAGTGCCTTTCACCACCACCTCGAAATCGCAGTCGGCCATCACCCACGCGACCGGCATCTCTCCAGAGACCCGCTGGATATCGAACCGGATACGGACCGAGTCGGCCTGGAGCAGGTCCCGCTTCACCTGCGCCTTCATCGCAGCGGCGTCCTTCACTACTTCGTCAGGGCCGCTCCCGTACCCGCAGATGCCCGGGGAGAAGAGCGAGAAGAGTCCTTTTGCGTTCCTGGTGCGATACATCTCTGCGTAACAGTCCATCATACCGCAGATCTCGGCTTCCTGCTGGCTGGTGAGTGCCATGGATGGCAGGTTGCACGGGATAGGATGAAAGCGTTTCTCTTTGCGCAAGGGAAAAAAGAGGGAAAGTTCTCTTCAGCGCCTCTTTGCCATGAACGCCACGGCAATGAGGCCGACCCCGAGGACCGCGAGTGCGGCCGGGAGGCCTGACTTGGTCGGCGCCGAGGTCGGTGACGGGGAGAGTGTCGCATCAACCGAAGCGATCACGTCGCGCTGCACCTGGACCGTGGCCTGCCAGTTGGCGTAACCAGGCATCGTAAGCAGGACCACGTGGGATCCCGGTGAGACCGAGGGGATCGTGAGGGGGGAGATTCCGACATAGGCGTTGTCAAGGTAAACCTCTGCACCTGCCGGAGTAGAATGGACCGCGATTGAGCCGGTCCCCGGCAGAGGAGTCGGGGTCGGGCCGACCGAGAGGGTCTGGCTGATCCGCGTGGTCGCGTCCGACTGCACGTTCACGGACCCTGTCCAGTCCTGGAACCCCGAGAGAGAGATCCGCACCTGGTGGTACCCGGGGGAGAGGCCCGAGGCGAGCTGCGGGGCAGGCCCGTAGTACGTCCCGTCCACGTACACGCTCGCCCCCGAGGGGACCGAGGTGACGTAGATCGATCCGGTCGCAGGCTGCAGGGGTGAGAGCGATGCATACACCTGGGTATTCCTCCCCGCACTCACGGTCGTCGTGGTGCTCCAGGGTGAATAGCCGGACCGGGTCACCTGGATGGTATGGGACCCCGGCACCACGTTGTTGAAGGTGCAGGGCGTGAGCTGGGAACTCGCGCCGTCAAGGACCGCAGTCGCACCGGAGGGCGACGAGGTCACCGAGATGCTCCCGTAGCTCTGGACAGGGGTGAGAGAGGCGAAGACATAGACGGTCTCGCCGGTCCCGGGGTTGCCCGCGTAGTAATTGCTCCACTCCTGGTATCCCGAGAGGGTCATGCGGACGGTGTGCCCGGGGGTCCCCGTGCTCGAGACCTCCACTGTCACAGGGGAGGTTCCCTTGTAGGAGCCGTCGAAGTAGACGCTTGCCCCCGAGGGGGAGGAAGAGATGGAGTAATAGCCCTTTCCGCCGCCGATGATGGGGGTGAGCGTCGCGTAGATGTGGATGGTCTCGCCTTCGAAGGGGTTGCCGTCGTAGCTCTGCTCGTAGTCTTCGTACCCGCTCTTCGTGACCCGTATGGTGTGGTAAGGTGTCCCCGTGCTCGAGACAGAGACCGTGACCGGGGAGGTTCCCTTGTAGGAGCCGTCGAAGTAGACGCTTGCCCCCGAGGGCGTGGAGCTGATCTCGAAGTAGCCGGTACCACCCCCGATCATCCCGTCCTCTGCGGACACTATGAAGACCAGCCCGCAGGCGACGAGGAGGAGGACAAGGATCCATACTCTGGAGATGACAGGATGCATGTGAATCGTCCTTCGTTTGCTGTACAGTGGCATTGCAACCCGTGATATAAATACCCAGCAGAATGGGAGCGGTCATGCCCGAAAGGGACACAATGACTGGGGGAGCTCCTTCCCGCGGACGAAAAATTTGGTCCTTCCAGGACAGATAGAAACTTTTACGTGCATAATGGTCGCTATTACAGATCTGTGAGATAAAGGGGGATACATGAACCAACCTGCCGAATGGGTCGCAATACACAAGAGAATTGCCGTTGTGGCTTGCCTCTTCCTGCTGATGGTGGTCGCCATCGGCCTCCGCCTGCTCCTGGTCCCCTACCTGGTCGAACACACGATCCCGCCCGTCCTGGCTGCGGACCCCTGGTACGGTGCCCGGCAGATCGAGCTGATGGTTGCACACTATCCGTACTACGCATGGTTCGATCCCATGACCGCATTCCCCACCGGGAAGGTGGTCGACTGGGGCCCCCTCTTCCCCTTCCTTGCCGGGAGCTTCGCCCTGCTCACAGGTGCCGCGACCAGGGATACGGTCCTCTTCTCCGCCGCATTCGTCCCCCCGCTTCTCGCGGCGCTCGCGGTCCCGGTCATATACCTGCTGGGAAAGGCCCTCTATGACTGGAAGGCGGGCCTGGTCGCCGCAGCGGCGCTCGCCATCATCCCCGGCGGGTATTTCCTCAGGACGAGTTTCGGGTTCCTCGATCATCACGGCGCCGAGGTGCTCTTCAGCACGCTCTTCTGCATCTTGTATGTACTGGCACTCATGCACGCGTACGGGAAGGAATTCCGTGCCGGGCAGGCGGCGGAATTTCTTCCCGCAGGGCTGCTTGCAGCCGGTGCGGGGATTGCCTACCTCCTTGGCCTCCTTGTCATGCCCACGATGGTCATCTTTGCGCTGATCGTGGCCATCTTTACCCTCCTCCAGTTCATCGTCGCCCCGTCCGACCGGAACACGTGCGTAGCCCTCGGGCTCGTGAATGGCATCACCTTTGCCATCGTGCTCGCCGGGTATTCGCTCTTCATGATCCAGCGGGCAGGGTTCTCGCTTGCGAGCTACACGGTCGCTCACAGTTACGTATACCTCCTCCTCATCGCCGGGACCTTCGTTCTCCTCGCCCTCTCTCACGCGTTCGGCAGGACCCGAGCCAGGTTTTACCTCGCGCTCGCCGTGGCCGGGGCCGGCGGGCTTGCGCTCCTTGCGCTCGCGCTGCCGTCCGTCTGGGAGACGCTTCTCTCGTCCATTTCCGTGTTCTTCGGGTCGCCGGCAGCCGCATATCCTATCCAGGAGATGGAGGCGATGACCCTCGCGGACGCATGGGCAAGCTTCAATATCGGGATCCTCCTCCTTGCGGCAGGCCTCGCGCTGGTTGTGATCGCCTGGTACAAAAGCCGGCAGCCCTGGTTCCTCTTCATCCTCTCCTGGGCTGCGGTAATCCTCGTTGCAACAGTTGCCCATGTCAGGTATGAATATTACCTCTCGGTCCTCGTTGCGCTTGCGGCGGGGATCACCGTGGCGGCGGGCCCGGCATACTTTGAAAAGAAGGAGGACAACCCTGCAGCGAAAAAGGTACGGGAGACCGGGAAAAAGGGAAAGACACGCGAAAAGGCATCATTCCCGGCCTCGAATGCGATGTCGCTTGTCATGTTGGCCCTTGTCCTCTTCGCGGCAGTGTCCCTGTATCAGGACGTGACGAGCCCTGCACGCTACAAGGCCTACCTTGTCTCCGATGACTGGAAAGGTGCCCTCGAATGGCTGGAGAGTGCAAGCCCCGACCCGGGCATCGAGTACCTCGGCGTGTATCCCCGGGAGAACTGGACCTATCCCTCCACCTCGTACGGCGTCCTCTCGCTCTGGGACTACGGGCACCTGATCACGGTCCTTGGCAGGAGGGTCCCGAACTCGAACCCCTTCCAGGACAACGCCCTTGGCAGGTACGGGACGACCGCGTTCCTCATGGCTCCCAGCGAGGCGGAGGCCGAGAAGGTTGCCACGCGCCTCGGCTCCCGCTACGTCATCACCGAGACCAGGATGGCGAATACGAAATTCGTGAGTACCGCGGGGCTGTATAATAGTTCACGGAAGACCGGGTATTACACGCGGGACTTCCTGGTACCCGGGGAGCGAGGTGGCTCCCTGACCCCGCTCACCCTCGTCGACGCCCCGTATTATCATACCATGATTGCGCGGCTTCATGCACTCGACGGTTCCATGACTGTCCCGGACAAGGCATATTACCTCGAGTACCAGGAGAAGGCCGGTTCGGTCCCGGTGATAACAAAGATTGAGCACCTTGCCTACGAGGCTGCCCGCGAGAAAGAGGCCCAGTTCACCGAATCCCCCAGGAGTGAGGCGTCTGCCGCGGTGCTCAGCAGCTCCCTTGCAGGCCCGCTCTCGGTGGTTCCCGCGCTCCAGCACTACCGCCTCATCTATGAATCCCCCCACAGGGACCCGGTCGACAATCTCTCCGATGTCAAGATATTCGAGCGGGTGAAGGGTGCAAGGATTGCCGGCGAGGGGACGATCGAGCTTGTGCTCGTCACCAACCAGGGCAGGACGTTCACCTACCGCCAGGAGAGCAGAAATGGAACGTTCATCGTCCCCTATTCAACGGTGGACAATCCCTATCCCGTCAGGGCGGAAGGCCCCTACCGCATTGCCGGCATGTCCCTTGCATACGACGTCAGCGAGGAGGATATAAAAGAAGGAAGGCAGGTCACCGCACGGTGAGAAACAGTGGAAAGGGCCTCCTCCCCCAAAAAATTTCGGTCGATACCGGGATGGTGGCAGACGCGGAATGGCCGCACCCGTTCCTGCGTTGACAATAATCTGTGTAAAGGCCCCGGCAATTCCGGGATCGATCTGTGCGGCGGCCCCGATCCCGAAGTGAAGAGAGACCTCCTCCCAAGATGAATTAATTATTCTGCGCCGCAATTCCTATTGGGACGACGTTGTCCGGCTACACACCTTTCCCGGTGATGTAGCGGTCAACAGGGCCCGCACCCCCGTAGTGTAGCGGTCAATCATGCAGGACTTTGGATCCGGCGACGGCGGTTCGAATCCGCCCGGGGGTATCGAATGGGGCACCGTGGCTCCCGGTGTAAAAAAAAGGATGGTTACCGGACAGTAATCCCGACCGAGTTGCTCCAGTCCTCGTCGTATGACGCGGACCCCTCAAACCTCGCGGCAAGGTAGTAGGAGCCGGCATTCGCGATCCTGGACGCGAGTTTCCAGCTCCCGTCGGTCCCGGTGACCGCGGTCCCAAAGACCGTCCAGTGAGCGTTCTCCGGCGAGATCATCACCTTCACGGGCTCTCCTGCGAGGGCTGCGCCGCTCTGCGGGTCGACCAGGGTCCCGGTGCAGTTCACGGTTCCACCCGGTGGAATCAGGACCGGTGACGCGGAAAGGCTCACTTCGGAGACCCGCTTTATGACGACCGGGATGACGGGGCTTGCCGACCCGAGGTATGAACGGTCGCCGCTGAAGGCAGCCCGGTAGGAGAACCTGCCGCCCGCCTGCTGCACCTCCGAGACAGAATAGCTCCCGCCGGTCTGGGTGATGGCCATGCCGACGAGGGTCCACGTGCCCAGGTCGGTTGATCGCTCTACCCTCACCGCTTTTCCGCTTATCCCCTTCCCGGTGGAGGTGTCACGGAGAAGCCCGCTGAGGGTATACGGCTCTCCACGCAGAGGAGATGCCGGGGTGGACTGGATGGTGAGCATGGTCCCATGGGCCAGGGGCATCCCGGTGACCCGTATGGTCACAGTGGCGCTCGCCGAGGATGCGTGGGTGGTGCTGCCAGCGTAAGTGGCCCTGTACTTGTAGGTCCCTGCCATCGAAGGAGTATGCGCGAGGGTGTACTCCCCTTTCTCGTCCGTGGTCCTCTGCCCGAGCGTGCTCCAGGCCCCCGCATCAACGGAGTACTGGACCAAAATCACGGCGCCGGGGATGCGAGTGCCTCCCTGGGTCTCCTTCAATACTCCGGCAACCTCGACCGACTGGCCGAGGGAGAGCGAGACCGGCGCCGCACCGATGGTGAGGGTCGTTGCCTTCTGCTGCGGGCCGGTGACATTCACCGCCACGACGGGGCTTGCGGAGGCGGTGTAAGTGCTGTCCCCATTGTAGACTGCCTTGAAGAAGAAGCGGCCCGGGGTGTTCAGCTGGGTGCTGCTCGTGTATTTCCCATCAGGAGAGGTGGTCACCACGCCCAGAGGGGAGAAACTGGTATTGTCCGAAGAGGAGAGCACAATGATCGAACGGAACGGGATCCCTTTCCCATTGATGGCGGCGGTGAGGTTCCCGGAGATTGTCACCGTGCCACCCGGGGAGATGTCCCGGGGAGTCGCGTTGATCGAGAGGGCGGAAGCCCCCGGGCCCGAGGGGGCCCTGACGATCACGCTCACGTAGGGGCTGGCCGAGGGCGCATACGTGGCGTTGCCGGAGTAGGTGGCGCGGTACTGGTATGTCCCCGCCTTTGAGGGAGTGTGCACGACAAGGTATTCACCGTTCCCGTCCGTGATCTTCTGGCCGAGCGAGTTCCAGGCAGCCCCGTCAAGGGAGTACTGGATGCCGACAGCCGAACCCGCGATGCGCCTGCCCGTTCCTGCCTCTGCAAGCACCCCCGCGAGGTCCACGGACTGGCCGAGGGTGAACGTGAAGGAAGATGGCCTGATGGAGAGGGCGGTTGACTTCTGCTGCAGGTCACTGACATCCGCCGCCACGACGGGGCTTGCGGAGGCGGTGTAGGTGCCGTCCCCGTTGTAGACCGCCTTGAAGAAGAAGCGGCCGGGGGTGTTCATTTGAGTGCTGCTTGAATACTTCCCGTCAGCAGAGGTCGTTGCCACGCCGAGGGGAGCGTAAATGTTGCCGTCAGATGAGGAGAACAGGATGACCGCCCGCCCGGAGATGCCCTTCCCGCTCTTGACGGCCGTGAGGTTCCCGGAGATCGTCACGGTCCCTCCCTTGCCAAGGGACTTTGGAGAGACCTGGATCGAGAGGTTGGAGTCTCCGGGCCCCGGAAGCGACGTCACGTTCACGGTCACGGAGGGGCTTTCCGAGGGTGCATGGGTGGTGCTGCCGGAGTAGGTGGCGCGGTACAGATACTTCCCGGCTTTCGAAGGGGTGTGCACGGCCAGGTACTCCCCGTTCCTATCCGTCGTCCTCTGGCCGAGCACGCTCCACGCACCCCCGTCGAATGAGAACTGGACAGTCACAGGGGAATCGGGGATGCGAATCCCGCCGTATGTCTCCTTGAGGACCCCTGTCAGGTTCACAGACTGGCCGAGCGAGAGCGATGAGTTGGATGCCACGATCGAGAGGGTCGTGGCCTTCTGCTGCACAGCGGTCACATCCACCGCCACGACGGCGCTCGCCGAGGCAGTGTAGCTGCTGTCCCCGTTGTAGACCGCCTTGAAGAAGAAGCGGCCAGGGGTGTTCATCTGGGTGCTGTGGGAGTACCTCCCACTCTGATCAGTTATTGCCGTGCCAACGGGAGAGTAACTCGTACCGTCGGATGAAGAGAAGACGATCACCGGTCGGTCCTGGATCCCTCTGCCCCCCTGGGATGCAACGAGGGTCCCTGAGATCGTCACCGTGCCTCCCTGCGCCAGGATATGGGGAGCCGCATATATCGAGAGGGACGAGGCTTTCTGCCCGGAAGGAGACTTCACGGTCACAACCACCGGGGGACTGGTCGCTGCCGCGTAGGTCCTGCTCCCGGGGTACTGCACCCTGAAATAATAGGTCCCGGGGTCCCGCATCAGCCGCGTGACCTGGAACTGCCCGGTCCTGCTGATAGTGGAGAGAACTCTGGTCCAGGTCACCCCGTCGGGAGAAGACTGGACCGTGATTATCTGCATGGGTATCAGGGCGCCCGTCGAGGCGTCCGAGAGGGCTCCTTCAAGGGTTACCTGCTCTCCGGAAGTCACGACCGCTGGTGACACAGAGAGAGTGAGCACGGCAGCACTGGCCGCCATTGCGGATGGCACCAGGTAAAAGACGGCTGCAACGACGAATATCGCACACAGCCACGGGGTATGGGATTGTCTTTTCATTTCATTACCACCTTGTCATCTGGCCATGGCGCCCTCGTTCCCGGGATGGCTGCACGGGAAGACCAGGAGGTGCGCCATGGCAGGCACCAGGTGCGAACGCGGCCGGGGAGGTGGGCCGCCTCTCTCCCGGTGCCCAGGCACTGGTTTTGAAAGGAGGTGCCCGGGAAGACAGGGGCGCGACTCCTTCCAGTCCACGAGAAGTGGAAAAACTTTGGACTATATATAAATATCCGATTCGTCCCGGCCGGTCCGAAACCGGGAATGCCCTGCAGACCATTCGTTTTCGTTCCCTGCGGCACCATCACAGAGGATCCAAAAAATACGCCATTTCCACAGTTTTTTTGAGTCCCGGCGGGACGGGCCACGCGCGATCACGATCCCGGTCACAAAACGCCCATTGAAGGAGGAGTACACGGGAGAATAACCGGGCATTTCCAGGCCGGTTCCGGTCTTTCCACCGCAATATTCAAATGGATATGGAAAACACTATTTTTTAGGACATGTATCCCCTTTTACTCGCAGGATCGTGCGGCATTTACAGGAATGGGGCCACAGGGAGGAGCATCTCCAGACGTGTGGCCGCGTTCCTCCATGCGGTGGTCGTCACGATCGGGATACTTCTCGGGGTTGCAGTGGCGGGGCCGGAGAATGCGGAAGGGACGGGCGGCATCGCCACAGGCCCCCTGTCAGGCCCCGCCTCTCCTCAGCCATTCACCATTTCCCCCGCCGATAGGTGATCGCCGATTCTCTTCCCGCGCAAAAATCCCAGGAAAATCCCGGGGTCATGCACTCTGCACTGCATTCACACCTGCATACCCGAAAAAGGGGGATCCCGTTCATGTCCCCTCTCACCCAGCCCGACAATCCACTCTCGCATACCCATCTGAAAGGCAGCACCTGCCGCATCGCACGACCTGCGCATGCACCCCGGCGCACCATTTGCCACGCCATGGGGGGAACCGCACCATGACCACCACCCCGAGGGCCCGCCCCGTGGAGTTCGAGGCGCGGTCCGTCCTCGACTCCCTGGGATACCACGCGCTGCGGTTCAACGGATCAGGCAGCCCCGTGAACCTGGTGGGGATCGATGATCACGAAGTCCTCCTTGTCCAGGTCCGGAGGGAACGCCTGCCTTACGCGGGGATCCGGGAGGTGAATGCAAAATACCGGGCCGACATGGACCGGCTGCGTGCGATAGGCGGTCCGCGGTGCTGCACGAAGGAGATCTGGGTCTGCTCGGGCCATGAGGGGTTCCGGTTCTACGAGGTCTTCCCCGGAGGCCTCATGGAAATCGAGCGGCCCTGAACCCTCATTCATTTGAGAGAGTGAAGCGCCACATGCAGAACATGTCGGGAGGGTGCGGGTCGGGCGGAGCGAAGAGGCACTCCACCCTGATCCGCGGGTCTATCTCGTGTGCAAACGCAGTGAACTCCGCCCTGTGCATCTCCCGGCAGACGTACTCGCCGAGCCCGCGGCGCAGGCGCGCTTCCTGGGTGGGGCAGGAGGGCACCCTGATGACCACCTCGTCCGCGTTCTCCTCGATCTGGTAGCCGACGAGGATTGCCCATGGGAAGAGGCGGAGGGCTTGTACGAACCCCTTCAGCCCTGTATCAGTGATCCCGAACCGCGCCTTCAGGTCTCTTGCCGCCATCGAGGCGACCCTCCCCCACACCTGCTCGTTGATCCGCTCAGCGACCGGCTGCCCATACTCCTCTGCAAGGAAGATGAACCAGAACGCGTCCACCACGCGGTAGTGCCAGAGCAGGAACCCGAGGTACGAGACCAGCTCTCCCTTCTCCATCTCATCGAACCGTGACAGGTTCATATGTTCAACATCCATGCCCCAGATCGCCCCGGGACCACATCACATTTCCCTTTTTGGTCTCCGGGGAATATTCTCCGTGAATTGCCACCGATCGTTCAATCTGCAACTCACAAGCCATATATTGGCAAAAAGACGCTATGGTGGTCTCCATTTATCCCCTGTGCCCAATCTCCTTGATTACCTCCCTCCCACCGGGTATGTGCCCCTCTCAAGTGGGGGGGCAGGAAAGAAGAGAATGGCAGACTTTGTGCAGAAGAGCACCACCAAGACCGCGGCCCGCGTGCTGGCCGCACCGATCGCTGATGTAACCACCTTTGCCGGGATCGTGCAGAGCGTGATCGACACGAACCCCTTCGGATGCACCTCGCAGGAGGTTGGGGGCGTGACCTTCGACCCCGTGTCAAAGAGCCGCGAGGCGTACACAGCAAGGATCCTGTATCAGGATGACGACGGAAAGACCGTGGGCCAGGTCACCGCCCGCTCGGGGAGCGTGGCGGGGTTCAACGCAGGCATTGCAGAGATCATGGGAAACGCGGAACTTACCGCGGCCATGGAAGGCGACCCCGTCCGGGATGCCGAACACGAGCGCTACCTCTGCGCCCTGCGGTGCCACGACCCTTCGGGAGAGGTCTACTACGTCACCTTCGCCCGCGACCAGGTGCGGATCTCCTCATACGCTGACGACGTCATCGTGGGGCTGGTGGAGGCATGGGCCGACACCGTCCCTGCGCTGGCCTGATTGCCACGCGATATGGACCGGTCTCATGGAGACAACCATGGAACAGTCCGTCATGATCGTGGCAATCTTTGTAGGGGCCGGGCTCCTTGCCTACGTGATCGTGCCAGGCCTGATCGTAATCTGGGACCGGGTGCTGGACGCCGTGGAAGAGAGAAAAGGAGAGGACTAAAAATCCTCCCACTCTCCCCCTTCACCGGTAAAAAAATTCGTAATTTTTTCACACTTCCAATCAGCGCGGGGGGCAGTTTCCGCAGGACCCATCCCGGAGCCGTGTCTGGTTCCGCGCCATGGTCTTTGCCTGCGACATCTCCCCCTCGCCGGTACATGAGCGGATGCGGAGCATATTCCCGCAACCTGCCTTCTGAACGTCATTTGACCCGTGCTGCGCGCAGAACTGGTACTGGCCTGCTGCTGCATCGGTCCCGTCTGCCTGGTCCAGGAGCGCGATCGCTCCTCCCTGTGCGCCGGACCTCCCCTGGCCGCCTCCCCCTGCCGCCATAACCGTGGCAGGCACGAGGACGAAGCCGAGGAGGAGGCAGAGCGCAAGTGTCTTTCTCATCATTGTTACCTCCGTTGCCGGGTCGCCGGCACCGGGCCGGGCGACCCGCCTCACAAGAGCATGGGGCAGGGGTATTCAAGGGATCTCTCGCACGGGCAGCTACTCATCAGGAGAACGGTCACGCGGCGGAAGGCAACGCCGGCGCGGCCAGTGCAGGGAGCGCCGGGCCTCCTGCCCTCGGCCCGAGAATTACGAGTGCCTCGACCGCGGCCGCGGTGAGATGGTAGTGGTTCGACCTGCCCGTGCCCCGGTTCTCCACGATCCCGTCCTCGGCGAGGCCCTGCATCTGTCGGGTGACCGACGGCCCCGCGCATGCGAGCGCAACTGCAAGCTGGGTCCTGGTCATCCCGGGGGTGTGCCAGAGGAGCACGATGATCTCCCTCCTGGTATCGGTCCAGAGGGAATGGAGGAGGCACTGGAGGAACGGGGGGTACATCCCCTGGTTCGGGTAATACCGCACTACGCCGGGCCGGGAGAACGCCGTGATCTTCTCTGCCCGCAGCAATGTGAAGAGGTGGTACCGGAGCGTGCTCGGGTTGGTCTCCAGGAGCTGTGCAAGGGAGAGGGCATCGATCCCGGGATGCGACGCGATGGCCCGGTACACCCTCCCCCGCAGGTCATGTGCGAGGACATTCTTCCCGGTTATCCTCCTGAAGCCAAGGAATGGAAGGAAGAAGAATGGGGCGGGCGAAACCCCGGCGGGTTCCGGGGCGGATTCCTCGTCGTTTCCGTCTCTCCTCGATCTCGGGGAGGCGGAGGGGGACGGGGCCGGGTCGGACGGCCCCGTCGCCCCGGAAAGCGGCTCCGCAGTCTGTGCAGGGCCGCAGGGGAGCCGTCCCGCGCCCGTCCCCGGTCCATTGGGCTGCATGTGCGAGGGAGGCCCCCTGCTCCGGCCGGAAGGATGTGCAGGGAGTGCATCGTCGCCTGAAGATGGCTGCACCGTCCCGATCCTCCCGAAGGAAAGGACACCGCCGGGTCCCTTTGGAGACCCGGCCTCTCCGGCACCACCGCCCCCTGGGGACCACTCCTGGGCGGCCCGGCCTGCAATCGCCCGGTTCTCGCCCCCGGCCTGCACGCCGCCCTGGGAAGGGGAGCGCCCGCCCCCCTCCTGTCCTGCCTGGTTCCTGGCCGCGGTTTCACCCGGGCCATGGCTGGCCGGGCCCGTGGAGTCCATCCCGGAATTCCCGAATCCCGCCGGCATCATGGACCCGCTGCCCCCGCCATGTGATGAAGAAGAGCCGGAACCGCCGCCATGGGCTGCGCTCGCCGGGAGGACTGCCACGAAGAGTACGACGACTGCCAGCAGCGCAAGATGCCGCATTGGAATGGCCATTTTGGTGATCAGGTGGGCCGTGTCCGATATATACACTCTGGTACCGGCAGCTACACGGGGAGATGGGGGTGAACGTGGGGGGAATGGCCGGGGAAAAAAGGTGCACTCTTCTTATATCCTGCGATCATACCAGCCATAGTGGTGTCTATGGATACACTCGAGACAATCAAAGGGTTTCTCATGCAGCCGGTCGAGTCCTTCCGCAAGGTCAGGGGGACTTCGCTTGGGGACGCGATCAAGTACTTCCTCATTCTTGTCATCATCAATGTAATTCTCACCATGATCGTGGATCTCGTGTTCGCGAGCGCAATACTCTCAACGCTCACCGAGACACTTGGCCAGATGGGCATGGGGGAGGTCTTCCTGATTGAGACGATTGGGATGGTGGTGCTCGCGATCATCCTGATCATACTGATGCTGGTCCTCCTCTTTGTCGTCGCAGGCTGGCTGCACCTCTTCGTGTATCTCCTTGGAGGACGGAAGGGCTATGCAGAGACCGCAAAGGCCCTGATATTTGGGTCCACACCCTACATGCTGATCGGGTGGATCCCACTCATCGGGCTCTTCATCGGGGGGATCTGGTCGCTGATCCTCGGGATTCTCGGGATCCGGGAACTGCACCAGGTCTCGACGGGGCGGGCAGCTGGGGCGGTAGTCATTTCCGCGATCATCCTCTTCATTGTCGTCGTGCTCGTGGCTGCCTGGTTCATCATCTCGCTTGTCAGCGTCGAGCCCGTGCTCGTCACCTGAACCCCCCCTTTTTCCTGATTGGTGGGGCATGAACTCCAGGTGCGGCAGGCCGTGAGGGGATCAGTGCGCAAAGGAGATCCCGAAGAGAGGCCGGTTACCCTGGCCGGCGTCCCATTTTACTTTGAAAATGGCTGCACTATATTCATGAATGTGTATGCGTGTGTCTCGAAGAGAATCATGTGGTGTTATCGGACGGGCAACTGACCTCCCCGGTGCTTCCGTCCCTCTCCACTCATTGCGGTGCAAACGCCGCGGGAGGCATGTGTCGCAACACCTGGCAGACGAATTGCAATGCGGGGACGAATCTGGTGATCCCCCGTCACGAAAAGAAGGTTCCAGGCCGGGAATGCCTGGAGGTGGGGGATGTATGCAGTGTTCATGAGGCGATTCATCTCTTCCGGGCCGGCGTCCCTCGCTGCCCCGGGTGCTGGTCGAGCCGGGCAACCCCCGACCCCGGCTGCAGGAGAGTGGTTGGCGGGATGTAGTAATAAACTTTGTTAATTACGTAGCACTTAATAAGTAAAGTTTTGTAAAGTCGGAAACACTCCTCTTCCCTCGCTGTCGCAACCCGCTTCCCGGTGACGGACCGCACCCTTAATTCTCCTTCCGGGACGAATGGTACAGTACAGCAGAATGAGCAGCGGGAAGCAGGAGATACGCGCCAGGGCGCGGGAGGTCAGGGCTGCCATCCCGGCGGAGCAGAGGGTCGCGCTCTCACGGGCCATCAGGGAGCAGGTGCTCGCGCTCCTGGACGGCACGGACCCCGTGCTCGTCTACGCGTCGAAGCCTCCCGAAGTGGATACACTCCCGCTCATCTCGACCATGATATCGCGGGGGACACGGGTGGTGGTCCCCATCATCGAAAAGGAGGAGAGAACGCTACGGCTCTCTTATCTCGACGATGCAGCCCTCCTCTCGGTGAGCACGTTCTCGGTCCCCGAGCCCATCGGGCACGAGGTGCCAGCCGACCCCGGCGAGATCCCGGTGGTGATCGTCCCCATGATCGCGTATGACGCGAAGGGCCACCGCCTTGGATACGGGGCAGGGTACTACGACCGTTTCCTCTCACGCTACCCCCACATGAGGAAAGTGGGGGTGGCCTTCTCTTGTCAGGAGGTGGACTCCATTCCAGCCGACGAGAACGATGTCTGCATGGACATCATCGTCACGGAATGCGGGATCACCTGGATCAAAGAGTGATCTGGAACCGGTTTCCGGAACAGGCCCGGGGCAGTCCGGGTAACTGGTTATTTGGGGAAAAAGGAGAGGGTTGTTATATCGGGGACCTTGTAGAGCCTTCTTCGAAATATTTCATGGTCGCCGGAGCGTATTTTTTCACTTCTGCGTAGAAGTATTTCACCATTGCGGGATCAGAATCGCGTATTGCCCCGTAAATGGTATTGACCAGCCAGTTCGGGAGTTCTTTTTCTGCGGTCAGGACGCTCTTGACGACGACGATGGTCTCATCCACATCAATCTTTTTCTTCCAGTGGTACGGCATTTCAAGCACTCCAGCTGCTGAATTGCGCGATACATGGGATAAACCTATGGTTACTGACAAGCGGGAGGCTCTTTTAGGCCGGCCTGCCAGGTTCTTGTCTTTCCTCGCAGCTCTTGAATGGGATGTTCGGGACTGCCTTCTCCTGCCAGGAGGTGGACTTTAATCCATTCGACGACAACGGCATCTTCATGGATCCCAGGCGCCGCTAAAAAAAGTGGTTGTCCGGGTCTCGGGGTGAACGGATCAGAGGTATTCGAGATCGTTCATGTAGGGCCGGAGGGCGGGGGGCACCATGACTGCCCCTCCCTCTTCCTGGTAGTTCTCAAGGATTGCCCGGATTGTCCGCGTCGTCGCTACTGCAGTCGAGTTGAGAGTATGCAGAAACCGCTTCGACTCGAAGTCGTGCGGGTCGCGGACCCGGATGTTGGCACGCACCGCCTGGTATGAGGTGCAGTTCGAGCAGGAGACCACCTCCCGGTAGGCCTCCTCCCTGGGCATCCAGACCTCGATGTCGTACTTCTTTGCGGCGACAGTCCCGATATCTCCGGTGCAGATATTGACCACCCGGTAAGGAAGGCCGAGGCTCGAGAAGATCTCCTCGGCGTTTGCCAGCAGTTCCTCGTGGATCTCCCACGAGTCCTCCGGCCGGCAGAAGACGAACTGCTCCACCTTGTGGAACTGGTGCACCCTGAAGAGGCCCTTTGTATCGAGGCCATGCGACCCTATCTCCCTCCTGAAGCACGGGGATATCCCTGCAAGCCGGAGCGGGAGGTCGCGCTCCTCGAATATCTCGTCCTGGTACATTGCCCCGATAGGGTGCTCGCTCGTTGCGATCAGGTATGCGTCGTCATCCTCGATTTTGTACATGACCTTCTCGAAGTCAGAAAGGTCGGTCACTCCCTCGTAGGACCTCCGGTTGATCATGTAGGGGGGGATGACCGGCACGAACCCCTTCTCTGCGAGCAGGTCGATGGCGAACCGCTGGAGCGCGAGGTCGAGAAGCGCGAGGTTTCCCTTCAGGTAATAAAAGCCCGCACCTGCCGCCCGGGCCGCCCGCTCGAAGTCCGCCCAGCCCCGGTCGCTTGCGAGCTGCCCGTGGCTTGCGAGAGGGAATCCGGGCGTGCGGGGCGACCCCACCCGGCGGAGTTCGACATTCTCGGTGTCGTCTTTTCCGACCGGGACACTGTCGTGGAGGATGTTCGGGAGGCGCATCAGGTAAAAGCGGACCGTTGCCGTGATCTCGTCCAGTTCCGCCTCGATCTCCCTGATCCTCCCCGGCAGCTCGGAGGCCTCTTTTTTGAGGGCTCCCGTGTCACGCCCTGCCTTCCTCTCCTCGTTAATCTCCCTCGCGATGCTGTTCCGGCGCCTGCGGAGCTCGTCGGCCTGCACCTTCAGCACCCGGGAACGGCGGTCGTTTTCGATCAGGTCGTCCACCCAGGCACGCTTCTCCTCATCCCCCCGCCTGGCGAGGTCCTGCCTCACCGCGTCGGGATTTTCACGTATGAACTTCAGGTCGAGCATCTCTTTATTGCACCTTCTCGCCGCAGTTGATCCAGGCTCTTGCCTCTCCAGTTTAGGTGTGCGCTTGGAACGCATTGCCTTTGCGGGTCGACCGTCACGTCCACCGGAAGGGAAAAAGACACCTGGCTCCTTTCATGAAAAATCACCAAAATTCAAGGATCCATGCCTTTTGAAGGTCCAGGAAGGATTTCTGTCCAATCGATCTGGCCTTCCTTATAAAATAAGTATAAATAATATGAATCACTTACTAAAAGTAAACATTACAGGAACCATATTCCCATGACAACTACTGATTCCATCGAGGTTATTGTAAAAGAGGCGGCCAGGGACGATGCCGGACGGGGCATCGCCCGCCTGAGCATCGAGACGATGAGGGCGCTCGGGGTGGTGAGCGGAGACGCCATCGAGATCCAGGGCAAGAAAAAGGCGACTGCCATCGTCTGGCCGGGCTTCTCGCAGGACACCGGGCAGGCCATCCTCCGCATCGACGGGACTGTCCGTGGCAACGCCGGGACGGGTGTCGACGAGAGGGTCCGCGTGCGCAAGGTCGAGGTGGGGTATGCCAAGAAAGTCGTGATCAACCCCACCCAGCCCATCCGCCTCCTCCAGGGGGAACAGTACCTCTCCCGCCTGCTCAGGGGCCGGGCGGTGATGGAGGGCCAGACTGTCCGGGTGGACGTGATTGGAAATCCCCTCACCCTGGTGATCACCAAGGTGAGCCCGAAGGGCGTCGCGATCGTCACCGAGGATACCCAGATCGAGCTCAAGGAGACCCCCTACGAGCCCGCGGAGAAGAAGAAGGGGGAGACCGCGGATGTCCACTACGAGGACATCGGCGGGCTGTCGCGGGAACTCGAGATGGTGCGGGAGATGATCGAGCTGCCGCTTCGTCACCCCGAGCTCTTCGAGCGCCTCGGGATCGAGCCCCCGAAGGGAGTCCTCCTCTACGGCCCCCCGGGGACCGGCAAGACCCTGATCGCAAAGGCCGTCGCAAACGAGGTGGACGCCCACTTCGTCTCCCTCTCCGGCCCCGAGATCATGAGCAAGTACTACGGGGAGAGCGAGGGCAAGCTCCGCGAGGTCTTCGACGAGGCGCAGGAGAATGCTCCTGCGATCATCTTCATTGACGAGATCGACTCGATCGCCCCCAAGCGGGAGGACACGAAGGGCGAGGTGGAGCGGCGGGTGGTTGCCCAGCTCCTCTCCCTGATGGACGGCCTCAAGTCCAGGGGACAGGTGGTCGTCATCGCCGCGACGAACATCCCCGACGCCATCGACCCCGCGCTGCGCCGCGGAGGCCGCTTCGACCGGGAGATCGAGATCGGCATCCCCGACAAGAAGGGGAGGATGGAGATCTTCCAGGTCCACTCCCGCGGCGTGCCGCTCGCAGAGGACGTAAAACTCGAGAGCTATGCCGACACCACCCACGGGTTCGTGGGTGCCGACATCGCCCTCCTCGTCAAGGAGGCCGCGATGCACGCCCTCCGGAAGATCCTCCCGAAACTCGACCTTGACCAGGAGATCCCATCAGAGCTCCTCGACCAGCTCAAGGTCACGAACGCGGACTTCGACGAGGCCAGGAGGCACGTCGAGCCGAGCGCGATGCGCGAGGTGCTCGTGGAGGTCCCGGATGTCACCTGGGAGGACGTGGGCGGCCTCGAGGAGGTGAAGCAGGAGCTCCGGGAGGCAGTGGAGTGGCCGCTCCGCTACCCACAGGTCTTTGCGAAGCTTGGCACAAAGCCCCCGAAGGGCATCCTCCTCTTCGGTCCCCCGGGGACCGGGAAGACGATGCTCGCAAAGGCGGTCGCAAACGAGAGCGAGTGCAACTTCATATCGGTGAAAGGCCCCGAACTCCTCTCGAAGTGGGTAGGGGAGTCCGAGAAGGGGGTGCGGGAGATCTTCCGCAAGGCGCGTCAGGCTTCGCCCGCGATCATCTTCTTCGACGAGGTGGACGCCCTTGTACCGAAGCGCGGCACCTACATGGGCTCCTCGCACGTCACCGAGAGCGTGGTCAGCCAGATCCTGACCGAGCTCGACGGGCTCGAGGAGTTGAAAGACGTGACCGTGATCGGGGCCACCAACCGCCCCGACATGCTGGACCCGGCACTGATGCGCCCCGGGAGGATGGAGCGGCACATCTACGTCCCGCCCCCGGATGCGGAGAGCAGGAAGAAGATATTCGAGGTGTACATGAAGGACGCGGACACCATCCTGACCGGGGACGTGAAAATCGATGACCTGGTGGCCGCGACGGAAGGCTACGTCGGGGCCGACATCGAGGCCCTCGTCCGCGAGGCGAAGCTTGGGGCCATGCGCGAGTTCATCACCGTGATGGCCGAAAAGAGCGAGCAGGAGATGGCAGAAGCGGTCGTAAACGTCCGCATCACCCGGGCGCACTTCGAAGAGGCGGCAAAGAAGGTCAAGGGGTCGATGGACCGCGAGTCCCTGGAGAACGCCGAGCGCCAGGCATGGGAGATCCTCTACAACCAGGAGCAGCGCACTATCCTCGAGAACGCGGTCGCGGCCATGAAGCAGGCAGAGCTCCGGAGGGATGGGGAATACGACACCCGAGGGCTCCGCGAGCAGACCTACCGGAGGGTCAAGGACTGGAACGAGATCAAGCGGCTGACGCAGGGGCTGGAGGAGGAACTCCGGGCCTGACCGGGCCCCCCTCCCTCTCGTCCATTCAGCCAGAACGAGCAGCGAGATGACAGAGAAACCAAAAGACACAGAGAGAACCCTCGAAGAGATGCTGCGACACCTGATGCAGGCTGCGCAGGGCGGCGGGGACTCCCGCCCGCTATTTATAGGGATGAAGATCATCGTTCCGCCGGCCGGCGACTCTCCGACCCCGCCCCAGAAAGCCCGCGGGGACTCGACGGAGTCCCCGATCGAGGTGCACCGGGTAGGAGACAGGGTGATGCTTGTCACCGAGATGCCGGGGATGACGCCCGAGAACATCCAGGTGATGTTCCGGGGCGACCGGGTCTTCATCTGGGCACGCGACCAGGAGCGTCATTACCAGGGCAGTGCCACGGTTCCCCCGTCACAGAAGGGATCCGAGGAGATCTCCTTCCGCCACGGGGTGCTTGAGGTCTCCTATCTCCCGGTGGAAGAGAAGAGCGAAGGAGACTCTTCTCCTCACTCCTGATCGAGAGCACCGCCAACGTTTTTTTAAAAAACCCACAGTTTTTTATCTCCTGTATCTATTAGTATGTAAGAACTGACACCAGGAGATTTTCATGCCAAAGACCACGGTTTCACTGATAAAAGCTGATATCGGGAGCTTTCCGGGCCACTCCCGGACCCACCCGCTCATCCTCGAGAAGGCTGCAAGGATGCTCAAGGAGCAGGAGGGCAAGCTCCTGATCGACTCCTTCGTGACGCATTGCGGCGACGACCTCGAGCTGATCATGACCCATACACGGGGAGAGGACGACGCCGAGATCCATGCCCTCTCCTGGAAGGTGTTCACGGAGTGCGCGAAGGTCGCAAAGGAGATGAAGCTTTACGGCGCCGGCCAGGACATCCTCTCGGACGCATTCTCAGGAAACGTGAAGGGAATGGGCCCGGGCGTCGCGGAGATGGAGTTCGAGGAGCGAGGGTCCGACCCAATCCTCCTCTTCATGGCTGACAAGACCGAGCCCGGCGCCTGGAACTTCTACCTCTACAAGATGTTTGCCGACCCGTTCAACACTGCGGGTCTCGTCATCGACCCGCAGATGCATGACGGGTTCATCTTCGAGGTCCACGACGTGATCGAGAAGCGGAAGATCGAGTTCCGCACACCTGAGGAGAGCTACAGCCTGCTGGCCTATATTGGCGCCCCTTCCCGGTACGTGATCAAGTACGTGAAGCGAAAGGACGGCCTTATCGCCGCGTCCACCAGCACCCAGCGGCTCTCCCTCATTGCCGGGAAGTACGTCGGGAAGGATGACCCTGTCATGATCGTGCGGGGCCAGAGCGGACTGCCTGCGGTCGGAGAGATCATCGACCCGTTCAGCATTCCCATCATCGTCGCCGGGTGGATGCGGGGCTCGCACCACGGCCCCTTCATGCCGGTCGGGCTCCCCGATGCGAACTGCACCCGCTTCGACGGCCCGCCCCGCGTGATCTGCCTTGGGTTCCAGGTCTGCAACGGAAAGCTGATCGGCCCGGCAGACATGTTTGACGACCCTGCCTACGACCGGGTCAGGTCCCGGTGCAACGAGCTTGCCGATATCCTCCGGGCCCACGGGCCCTTCGAGCCGCACCGGCTCTCTCTCTCGGAGATGGAGTACACCACGCTCCCGGCAGTCGAGAAGGCGCTCAAGGGCCGCTGGGTCCCAATCAAGGAATAACCCCGCATTTTTTTATATGGACCTGCCAGGTTCCGGCGGAAAAGCAATAAATACCGGCACCCCCCAATAAGAGGCAGATGGTGAACGGTATCGTATTACCCATAAAAAAGGTCTTTTCTCTGGTGGATTCCAAGGTCACGGTGGAGATCAAGGACGATCAGCGAAAGCTCCAGGGCCGCCTCGTCGCGGTGGACGAGTACCTGAATATCCACATGGAAGACACCACCGAGTTTGTCAACAACCAGAGGGGCCGCACCCTGGGGACCGTGGTCATCCGGGGCAACAATATCCTCTCCATACAGCCCAATATCTAAAAGTTCCTGGCCTATGACGCAGACCCCCGAAGATGCACTCAAGGTGATCCAGTCGCATCCAGAAGGAGTCCTCCAGAGCGAGCTCTGGAAGATCCTCGAGGTAGACAGCCGCAAGTGTTCCCGCCTTGTCAAGAAGCTCCTTGACGAGGGATTGATCGAGCGGGTAGAATTCCGGAAGGAGGGTATCAAGACCTTTGTCCTGAAGGCGAGCCGCCGGCCCGTGGACCCCTTCCTCATCCTTGCAGGGGAGGAGCTGATCCCCTGTATCGGCTGCGACCTGGAGTGCCACATCGAGGAGTGCCCACGCCTCCTCGACTGGATGTACCAGCTGGCCATCTGCGAAGTGGACCAGTAGGGGTCTCGCTCTTTTCTCTCTGGTCTTTATTTTAATAGCACGAAAATAAAGGGAGAATTCGCAACTTCCTGAAGCATATGGTATGAGGGGAAATGCCGCGAGGGTTGGCGCCCCTCGACGCCTCGGCGAGACGAGGATTACGTCGGATTTTCATCTGCACCCCGGCACTGGCTTTAAACCTGCGGGAATGGGAGGAAGTGCGTTTTTATTATCACGGGAGGGGGAGAATCCCCAACCCCTGTCCCCACCCCCGATATGCGATAGCCTGTGGGCATGGTGCATCGGGGCACTTCTCATCCCTCCCTACTCTCAAGCACCGATCTTATCGCATTCTAGGCGGAGCATCAGATTTGTGAGTGTAATCGTATGTGGATTGCGGTCGGTTTCAGAAAAGGTATAGAGTGCACCGGGGTCGCGATCTGCATACCCCCAGGCTAATAGTATACCAGGGTCTATACCGGAGGGGGTTCCCCCCTCCGGCGCCTCCCCCGCACACCCCCCGCAGCAATGACCTTACGGTCCTTGCTGCTCCTCTAATATCCGCAACGATCGCGCCAGCACTGTTGTCTTCCCGATCACTGATGCAATGATCAGGCAGTCCCTGATCTGCTCATGGGATGCTCCTTCTTTTCGTGCTGCAGCGATATGCACCTTGAGGCAGTCCGGTGCATTGGCTGCTGCTGCCGCTGTCATGGCAACCAATTCTGCCGTTTTTGCATCGAGGCTCTCGGGGCGGCAGGCAAGGTAGTCGCCAAGTGCCGAGAGGACGAAAAGATCGGGGCGTTCTTTGAGGGTGCGAAAGATAAACGGGACAACGCCGAGCATCTCTTCTGTGTCCTGCTCGATCTCGTTGGTCATGGTATCGGAATGCCTGAGGAACTCTTCCAGGATTATCGCAGATTCCGGTTTCATTGCTGTTGGTTCGAGGGGAGGAGAGATGAAGGTATGGAAATCCCCTGCGAAAATATGATGGGTGGAGAGGCAACCCCGTCACTAAAATTCTGAATGATAAGGTGAAGGTAGAGGCAGATAGACCGACGGGGGACTAAAAGTTCATTTACCGCTTCCCGGAACATTCGAAGATTAGTTCTCCAGGATTTTACTGTAAAAAGAATCGAGTTTTCTACTGTTCAACTCGATATTGAATGCACGCGCTGCAAACTCTCCCGCATATTGCGACATAGCTTCAGCGAGAGCGGCATCTGCAAGAATAATCTTTATCTTCTCAACAATCTCCTTTGCTGTCCCCTGATTTAGCAGCAAACCCTCTTTTCTGTCCCGGATAAAACGCCCAATATTGACATTTGGAAGAATGACCGGTTTTTTCATAGAGAAAAATTCAGGAAGTTTGGAAGGGAGCCTGTATTTATTGTAATTGTTAACCTTTCCGGGCTGCACCAGAATATCCGCAATACTTAAAATCCGTGGGATCATTCCATATGGGACAAAACCAAGGTCTATTGTATACTCGCGTACCCAGTTGAGATTATCTTCAGGAAAAGGGACATGGTCTATTCCGGTGCGGATTAATTTTGTAGGGAACCCTTCAATGTTTAACAACCCGACCGCCTGGTAGAGGCTCCGCACCTCATCGTAATTTGTTCTATGGACATTTCCCGTATAGCAAATCACCAGTGTTCCCTCTTCGATTCCAAGAGCACTCTTGAAATTCGCATCGACATGAGATGGGTCGAACCGGGGTCGGTCGACCCCGGGCCATATTACTGCATAGTCCTTAGCGGGAGGCACAAACTCGGAAAGCGTGTCCATAATAAGAGTAATCCCATCGGCCATATGTAAAAAATCACGATAAAAAAAGAGATGTGAAAGGCGTTCTGGGGTCAATGCACTAATCTCTGCTCTCGAATAAGATTTTAGCACCTGGATTGTGTTATTGAAATAATTCGCGATGATATGCTCTTCGTTATCCTCCAGATGGATAACGAGTTTACAGTGGTATTTTTCCACCAGAGGAATACACACTTTCCTGACAACCTCCCGTGGCGTCCATGCATGGATGATGTCTGGTCCATGACCGTCACCAAAAAGATACCTGTGTCTGAACAAGCTGAGAAAATCAATAGGGGTATATAATATATCCCCTCCAATCACTTCGTTTACAGAATCCTTGTTATTCGGGACGGCAATAATGCAATCATGCCCGAACTTGACAAGTTGGTTTGCAAAAGCGTGGATTTGGATAGCGCTGTTACTGGAAAAATCATAGTATGTGATAAAGAGAATATTTACCATCACTACCCCGACTTTTTCACCATGGCACCACTATCAGGCTATTGTCAGCTGTCGCAATATTTCAATTCCATGCATTCTCGGCCTGAAAGGAGGGGCTCTCCCCTTCTCTGGCCGATTCATGAGGTGCCAATCGCAGTCAATACAGCACTCAATACGCATCGAAGCAATCTTCATCGCGGATAACGACCTCTTCGAGCAGTGGGACCGGATCGAGCAGGCAATATCATAATTTCAAGTCCACAACCATGAAACGGATTCAATGGCAATCGTCCTAATAAAATTACAAGGGAACAGGTGCTCACTCTTGTCCCTTGTGTATCAATTGTTTCGTGATCTTGTGAATTCGGTGCATGAGGTTATTTCCTAGGCGGATGCTCGTGAGCAATTGTGCGAGCCTGCCGAACTTTTGATATCGGAAATGTTGGTCCGTTATTCTTATACGGTGATCGGTCTTCTGGAGAATGCGATCCTTGTGGGCAGAGAGGATTTTCAAAATTGTTTCGTCTGCGTATGTATCATTTGCAACCGGCAAAATCTCATAGCTCTCATGATTCATCGCGCCCGGCGATTCATTATTGTTCGTTCCCGTTGCGTGTACCAGCTCACCATAAAGATCCAGATATCGATTTGCCTGGACATCGAGAGAATAATTTTGTATTGCAATTGTCCGGCAATGTTCAGACATTTGCTTGCAATGATCAGGATTATTGCATAATTCAAGAATCATCGTTGCATATGCTCGCGCGGTAGTCTGTTCAACAATGCACCCATTCAACCCGTGGCGGATCATCTCGGGAATTCCGCCGATCTTAAACGCAATTGTAGGGGTGCCACAACTCATCGCTTCCATGACGATATTCGGTAAGTTATCCTCAGTCGAAGGAACCAAAAACAGGTTGGCAGCCGAATACACAGTGCATAACTCACTCTCACTCTTTATTCTTCCCAGGGATATCAATGGAATTCCTGTCGTATTGGTCCAGCCTCTTGGATCTCCAAAACACATGACTCTAATCTCCCCGGCTGTCACTTTATGAAAAAAGGCCGGATCATCCATGCAGTATTGCAAGGAAGAGATGAGAAAGTGAATTCCTTTCCTCTTTTCCGCGGCGTTATTTATACAGAACAGCAAATAAAAACCATCCAAAGGGATGTTGAGAAGATCTCTTGCAGTTTTTTTGGGGATATTGGTGTAAAGGGCTGTATCGATTGAATTTGGAATTACTTCAACTCTCATATTCTGGAAAAATATATCCTTTTTCAGAGTGTCTGCAAGCCAATGGCTTGGCGTCACGATTACCGGGTTCATTCTTTTCAACAACTGGCGTTTTCTCTTAAAAAAATGACTGGGCAATTGTGGGTCATCATTCACCAATTGAGGACAGCGAATGCATTTGTCAAGATATTGATTACAGCCACTTGTGTAGTGGCACCCCCCCGTGAGCACCCACTGGTCGTGAAGCGTCCACACAATAGGTTTTCCCATGTCGATAATTTTTGATAAACCAGACAATGAACAAAAGAAACTGATCCAGTGCAAATTCACGACATCTGCAGTTTTTATAACGTTGGAATGTCCAAAATTGTATCCGATTAATGGATAACTGAACAGGGTGTTACTAAGGCCGGATCGATTTTTATTGACGTAGTGTTGATGCACGAATTCCGAAGATAATTTTATTTCGAGATCCAATTTGTCATTATCGGGTAGTACAGGAATAACATCGGGATTGTCGGAATTTTTATATTTCACAAGGATATGGATTGTAGGATTCAATGACTTAATTCCGGTATATAATCTGTATGCTGCGTTGGAAGCCCCACCTCCCACGTCCTCGGTGTGAATCTGGACAATATTTATCGGGGTACGATCCCCCTGTATTGGTAAAAATGTTGGCACTCTTTTAAAATACCTCAAAAAAATATATAATAAATTCGGCGAGGGAGAAAGCAAAAGAGTTGTATGCCGCAACCGACCTCATGTGTTGAGTTTGGTGTTATCCTTATCTCGGTGTGAAATCAACCAGGAAAACGAAATGATGTTGATTAAATCAGGTATAATGAAGTATCCGCGAGAAAATTAAAATACCGTGGACTCGTATTGAAATTTTAGTAACAGGGTATAATTTTTTTAAGGGGTACAGCAGTGAAGGTCAGGGAATGTTACGATATATTTGCAAGGAATTACGATTGGTCGAACCGTGGGGATGAATGGTCGGAACCATGGGGGGGAACACGGTATTTGTGGAGTATCACAATATTCCCTAGAATTCAATCATTCTTACCGTCACCACATATTTTGGAGATCGCTCCCGGTTTTGGAAGATGCACTCAATTTCTTAAAGATTTATGCGATAGATTAACAGTCGTGGATATATCGGAGAAATGTATCCACGCATGTCAGGAGAGATTTCGGGATAGCGGCAACATCTCTTACGTTCTCAATGACGGAAAATCTCTGGATATAATACCCGACCAATCGATAGACTTTGTCTTTAGCTGGGACTCGTTAGTTCATGCGGATAACACCGTCATGAACGCTTATATCAAACAACTGCCTCGAATCATGAAACCGGGAGCTTTCGGATTCATTCATCACTCGAACTTAGCGGAGTATGTGGATAGGAGCACCGGGACATTGATGCGTAAAGATCTTCACAGTCGCGACGAAACGATGGATTCATTTTTATTTTTACAATACTGCAACGAATCTGGATTGCACTGCCTTGTCCAGGAAAAGATAGCCTGGCGGTGCAATTATTTGAATGATTGTTTCTCTGTGATCACTTACGGACATGACAACCTGAGGCCACAATGCAGCCAGATAGAGAACTATCGGTTCATGGAAGAGGCAGCATTTGCCAGATTCGTGTCAAAAACCTATGATTTCCGGAATCAAATGAATATCGAGGATCAAAATACTCCTGGGAGTTGTATAACAAAATGAAGAACTCTTGAAAGTATCGTAGTTTGGTAAGATGGCGCAGAGGGTTTTTTTTCGAAAAACACGTGAGCGCTGTCCAATCTTTTTTCGAATGAAGATCACCTCGTGATTTTCATCTTTTATCCGTGTCAGCCAGGGGTTCATAAATGGTTAATATGAAAATTGCAGCCGAGGTATCTCTATGAGAATCTCATAATTTTTTTTAATCTGATTCTCCAGAGAAATGAGATGTCTAAAGTGCGGCAAGCCAGAAATACACTCTCATAGGAAAGGATTGATGGGAGCGATGCTCCCGCACGAAGACGCCTCCGGAATTGTCGCATCAGAAACTGAAGTGCCGGTTCACGATCTTCAGGGCACAGTAGTCGCCGCACATGGTGCAGGCATCGGCATCGGCGGGCATCCTCTCGTCCCGGATCTTCTTTGCTCTTTCAGGGTTCATGGCGATATGGAACTGCCGCTCCCAGTCGAGGTCGCGACGGGCATGTCCCATCTCCAGGTCCGCGTCCCGCTTCTTCAGCTTGATCATGTCGCCGACATGGGCCGCGATGCGGGAGCTCATGACCCCCTCGTAGACCTCGTCGGGGGTAGGGAGCGCCAGGTGCTCTGCAGGGGTGACGTAGCAGATGAAATCGGCGCCGTACGATGAGGAGAGGGCGGCACCGATCGCGGCGACCCGGTCGTCGTATCCCGGTGCGATGTCGGTCACGAGCGGCCCGAGCATGTAGAAGGGTTTCCGGTTGCTCATCCGTTTTTGCAGGATCACGTTTGCCTGTATCTCATCGACAGGGATGTGCCCCGGCCCCTCGATTATCACCTGCACACCCTCGGCATGTGCCTTGTCCCCGAGTTCCGTGTTGATGATGAGTTCCTGGATTTGGGCACGGTCAGTGGCATCATGTACCGCACCGGCCCGCATCCCATTGCCCGTGGAGAGGGTGACCTCGTGCTCCTTCATGATCTCCAGAAGGTAGTCGAACTCCGAGTAAAGGGGGTTCTCCTTCTCGTTGTGGAGCATCCATGCGGTCATGAAGGCCCCGCCGCGGGAGACCAGCCCGCCGTGGCGGCCCTGGTTCTGGAGGCGCTTGACGGTCTCCCAGTTTATTCCGGTATGAATCGCCATGAAGTTGGTCCCAAGCTTCGCCTGCTCCGCCGTGATGCGGAAGAGGTCGTCCTCCTTCATGTGCACGACCGCGCCGTCCTTCCTCGCGGCCTCGATGAATGCCTGGTAGAGCGGGACGCTTCCGACCGAGAGGCTGGTCGCTGAGATTACCCGCTTCCTGATCTCGACGAAGTCCCCTCCGGTGGAGAGCTCCATCAGGGTGTCGGCCCCGGCGAGCTCTGCCTGGCGGGTCTTCTCCACCTCCATGTCGATGTCAACGATATCCGAAGAGGTCCCGACAGAGGCGTTCACCTTGGTCCGCAGCCCCTCCCCGATCCCGCAGATCTTCACATCCCTGTAAGGGGAGATCGGGATAACGATATGACCACCGGCAATTCCCCTCCGGACGAACTCCTCGGTCACCCCTTCCTGCCGGGCCACGATCTTCATCTCATCGGTGATGATGCCGGCCCTGGCGTCGTCAATTAAGCTCATGCATACTGGTGGGAGGAAAGACAAGATAAATGGTTCTTTTACAAAAATAGGACTAAATTACGCTTGTTATCTTCTAAAGTAAAGTTGATTTGCGTAGAGACAACTTCATTTGAAGATCGGACGGCAAGCGGAAGAGCATGGGCGAAGGTATGAGAGGATGGGGGAGCCCGGAGTGTTCAAGCCGGGAAAGATGAGGGGAGGCATCGCGCATACCCACCGCAGGAGTGCCTTTTGGCACTGCTGCTGTGATATTGAGGGATAGGAATAGTCGGATTCGACCCGCGGTGAGAGTATAAGAGTTCCCATTGACGGAGGGGGTTCCCCCCTCCGGACCACCCCCGCATACCCCCCGCAGCAGTGGCCATAAAGCCACTGCTGCTCCTTCCATAGCTTGAAGAAACTTCCGCGCGCAATATAAGAGGACGGTGATTCGGGTGATGGTGAATTTCGGCGGGTTCGTGGACCTGAGCACGATAGACTGGCCAGGGAGGGCGGTATGCACGGTTTTTCTTCGCGGCTGCCCGCTCCGTTGCTCGTACTGCCACAACGCCGCCATCCAGTCAGGGAGCGACATGCGGGATATCGACGAGGTGGTCGCAAAGATAGATGCGGCCCGCCCGCTCGTCTCGGGCGTGATCTTTTCAGGCGGTGAGCCCACGCTGCAGAGAGAACCCCTTCTTGCGCTCGCCCGGGCCGCGAAGGAGAGGGGGCTCCAGGTTGGCATCCAGACCAACGGGTTCTTTCCCGATACCCTGGAGGCGCTGATCAACGAGCGGCTCGTAGACCGCGTGGCGCTCGACTACAAGAGCCGGTGGGAGGGCTTTGCCAAGCGGTGGGAAGGGTACGAGAGCGTCAGCACCAGGGACTACACTTCCCAGGTGCAGCGTTCAATGGCCCTCTGCCAGGAGGCCCATCTCAAGGGAGCTCTTGCCGAGTACGAGGTCGTCCTGACCATCTTCTGGGGCAACGAGAAGGAGATCCTCGCGATCGAGAAGGATCTCCCGAGGGGGACCATTGTCCTCCAGCAGGGGGTGCACAAGCGGTTCTGGAAGGACTGGACACTCTCGAAGGAGGTGCATGGAAAGTCCTACCGCTCGGACGAGGAGGTGAGAGGGGACCGCGCCCCGCTCACCTACGATGAACTGGCGGCACTTGCGGCGAAGATGGTGCGGGTGGGCAGGACCATAAAGATACGCACAAGGGATTTGGGGGAGGTGATCTATGAAGGTGATCGGGGTCGTTGGGTTTCCGGCAAGCGGTAAGGGCGAGTTCTCCCGCATCGCCGCGGAGGAGGGGGTCCCCATCGTGGTGATGGGCGATGTCATACGAGAGGCGGTGCAGGAGGAAGGATTGCCGGTCACGGACGCAAACCTCGGCGCGGTGGCAAACCGCCTCCGGCGGGAGGAGGGGATGGACGCCATCGCACGCCGCTCGCTCCCCCGCATCCGTGCCTGCAGGGCGCCGCTTGTCCTCGTCGATGGGATCAGGGGGGATGCAGAGGTCGCGCTCTTCAGGAAGGAGTTCCCGGGGTTCTTCCTGGTCGGGATCGATGCCCCGTTCGACGAACGCCTCACGCGCCTCTCCATGCGGGGCAGGGAGGATGATTTCTCGCAGTCTGCGAAGCTCGTGGAGCGCGACGGGCGGGAAGTCGGCTGGGGCCTTGGGCGGGCGCTCTCTTCGGCGGACTACACTCTCTCGAACGCCGGGACACTGGAAGAGTTCTCCCGGGCTGCACGAACCCTTCTTTGCAGGATCATGGAGGACCCATGAAGAACCCTGTCTCCTTCTCTGCCTCGTCAAAGGTCTGGGAGGACATCACCTGGATTTATGGCATCGAGGAGGCCGGGTTTTCAGGCTGGGAGATCGTCGCCGACGGAAACTACCGCCTCGACTCCCCCGAGAACGTGCGCAGAATCAATGAGGCCATCTCCTCCACGCACCTCTCCATCACGGTCCACGCACCCTACGCCGACCTGAACCTCTCGACCCTCAACTACCCCATCTGGCGGGAGTCGGTCAGGCAGGTGTGCACCTGTATCGAGCAGGCCTCGGCATGGACCGACCGCGTAACCATCCACCCGGGATACCTCTCGCCGGTGGGAAAGATCATGCCGCAGCGCGCGTGGGACCAGCAGAAACAGGCCCTCCGGGAGATCGGGCGCGTCGCGGCAGACCATGGGTCGATCGCCTGCCTCGAGAACATGATCGGGATCAGGGAGTTCCTCTGCCGCGACCCGGGCGAGCTCTTCGGGATGACCGAGGGGATCGAGGGGATAGGCGTCACCATCGATATCGGGCACGCACACACTGTGGGTCTCGTGAAAGAGTTCCTCCCGCACCTCGGGAAGGCCTCGCACATGCATATCCATGACAACTGCGGCCAGCATGACGAGCACCTCGCCATAGGGGAGGGGACCATCGACTGGACAGCAGTGGGGTCAGCCATCGTCTCGCGCTACAAGGGCATCCTTGTCGTGGAGGGGAGGAGCCTGGAGGAAGGCAAAAAGAGCCTCCGGGTCGTGAACGGGTGGGGAGCATGAGCGGCGAGACGCTCCACGTCTATTTCCTCGGGACGGCCGCGGCGCTTCCTACCCCCATGCGCAATCCCGCCTGCATCATGATCAAGCGGGGCCGGGACACCCTCCTCTTTGACTGCGGGGAGGGTGCCCAGCAGCAGATGATGAGGGCCAGGACCGGTTTCCTGGTGGACGCAGTCTTCATCACCCACTGGCACGCGGACCATTTCCTCGGGTTGTTCGGGCTCGCCCAGACCCTCTCGTTCATGGGCAGGACCGAGCCCCTGACCATCTATGGCCCCGAATGGGTCCACGAGGTCGCAGCGTCTGTCCGGGCGCTCTCGAGGTACAACGTGAAATTCCCTGTCAATTCTGTCGAAATCCGGCCCGGTTCCGTCGTGCGGTTCTCAGGCTACACGGTCCGGGCATTCGAGACAGCCCACGGCATGGCGGGGCTCGGCTACGTCCTCGAGGAGGACGAGAGGCCAGGGCGGTTCAACCGACAGAGGGCCATCGAGCTCGGGGTTCCCCCCGGGCCCCTCTTTGGCCGGCTGCAACGAGGGGAGACCGTCCGGATTGTGAAGGATGGGGGTGAGAGAGAAGTGAAGCCCGGCGATGTCATGGGTCAGCCGCGGCCTGGGCGAAAGATCGTCTATACCGGTGACACCCGGCCAATCCACACCCGGATCAGGGAGCTCGCGCACGATCCGGACCTCCTCATCCACGATGCCACCTACGACGACCAGGCCATCGACCGGGCGCGGGAGGTGCTTCACTCCACTGCGGGAGAAGCGGGAGAGGCGGCGGAATTCCTCAATGCCCGCCGGCTTGCGCTTGTCCATATCAGCTCGAGGTATCCCACCACTGCCGGCCACCTGAAGGATGCATCCGCACGGTTTGGCGGCCAGGTGCTGGTCCCTTCCGATCTCGAGATGCTGGAGGTTCCCTACTCCGATTCAGGGGAAGCAACCGCTGGCTCCGGGGATTAATTCCATACTTACATAAGAATCCCGCGCCTATTGATATACTCAAAGGAGAACGGATCGGGAGGGGGGAAGAAGATCCTGCCTCGATCTGGCATACCTATGAATGACACGAATAATCTGGTGTACCGAATGGGGCCGGGGTGCGACCTCGGCGACGTGGAAGTCGGGAAGACGTATATAGGCCGCGTCCAGGGGTTTGCAAATTTCGGCACATTTGTACAGTTGAACGACCGGGTGAAGGGACTGGTGCACAAGAGCAATGCACGCACCACCCACCGGGAACGGGAGAGCATCCTCGTCAGGGTGACAAACATCAGGAGCAACGGGAACATCGATCTCGAGGAGGTCACGATCCCGGTCTACACCGTCGAGATGGTGGAGAAGAAGTCGACCGCGGTCCGTCTCTCGGAGCTCGGGGGAAAGGTGGGAAGAACAGTCCGCATTGAGGGGGAGATCGCGCAGGTCAAGCAGACGAGCGGCCCCACCATCTTCACCATCGTGGACGAGACCGGGACCGAGAACGCGGCGGCTTTCGTCGAAGCGGGCGTTCGGGCCTATCCCGAGGCTGAACTCGGGGACATCGTCAGGATCGTCGGCGAGGTGATGATGCGGCAGAACCAGCTCCAGATCGAGGTGGAGAGCCTCTCGATCCTCGCCGGCGAGGAGGCCGAGGCCGTCAGGGAGCGGATCGACAGGGCGCTCGAATCACGTGCCGAGCCACCCGACATCCCGTTCCTTGTCGCATCCGATGTGCTCGAGAAGCTGCGGCCGGAGATGCGGAAGGTGGCAAAGGTCATCAGGAAAGCGGTCTTCTCCTCCCAGCCAATCCTCCTCCGGCACCATGCGGACGCGGACGGGATCTGCTCGGGAGTCGCCATCGAGCAGGCGGTGGTCTCCCTCATACGGGAGTCGGGCGGTGACTTCGACGCCGATTACTTCCTGTTCAAGCGTGCCCCCTCGAAAGCGCCGTTCTACGAGATAGAGGACATCACCCGCGACCTCGACTTCGCGACGAAGGACCACGCCCGGTACGGGCAGAAGATGCCGCTCGTGATCCTCACCGACAACGGCTCCACCGAGGAGGACCTCCCATCGATGAAGATCGCGCAGGTATACGATCTTCCCATTGTCGTGATCGACCACCACCACCCCGATGCAATCGTGGACCAGTACATCGCCGGGCACGTCAACCCCTACCATGTGGGGGGCGACTTCGGGATCACGGCCGGGATGCTCGGAACCGAGGTGGCGCGGATGATCAACCCGTCGGTCGAGAACCTTATCCGGCACCTCCCGGCCGTGGCGGCGGTCGGCGACAGGAGCGAGGCGCCGGAGCGTGCCCGCTACCTCTCACTTGTCCAGGACGCGTACTCGGAGCAGGACTGCAAGGACATCGCGCTCGCGCTTGATTACCAGCAGTTCTGGCTCCGGTTCAACGATGGCCGGGAGCTTGTAAAAGACCTCCTGAACCTTGCAGGGAACACCTCGCGGCACAAGAAACTCGTGGCCCTCCAGGTCGAGGGAGCAAACCTTGCCATCCAGGACCAGATGAGTGCCTGCATGCCCCACGTCGTGCACCGGACGCTTCGGAACGGGGCAGAACTCTTCCTTCTCGATGTCGAGATCCATGCACACAAGTTCACCTTCCCGCCCCCCGGCAAGACATCAGGCGAGGTGCACGACCGCCTCTGCCAGCAGCATGCCGGGTCGCCTGTCGTGACGATCGGCTTTGGACCCGATTTCGCTGTGCTCCGTTCACGTGGCGTCATGATGAACATCCCGAAGATGGTGAGGGAGCTCCGGGACGAGATCCCCGGCGGCGGCATCTCTGGAGGCGGGCACCTTGTCGTAGGGAGCATCAAGTTCGTGGAAGGGATGCGTGAGGAGGTCTTAGGTGGCCTCATTGATAAGATCTCCATTGTCCAGGCCGGGATGCCAGGTTGAGCCCCTCCTGTTCTTTTAATTACCATCCCCTGCAATCTTTCCCTTAGGTAAGTGTCGAGAATTCCTTTAGATAAAGCCGAATTCGCTGAAAGTTCGAGTATAAACTCTTTCTGGATGCCACGGCGAATAGATATATATTTATAGATGCATAAGTGTACCATTCTCTCACGGCTGAGGTGATACTCGTGAACGCATCACGAAATATCCGAGATAAGTATAATGAAACTCAGACCCGGATTGTCCAGTACCTCAAGGGAGGTCTCGAGAAGGGGAAACACTACTTCAAGTCCAAATATATCGCCAAGGAACTTGGTCTCTCCCCGAAGGAGGTGGGGACCAACATGGCCATCCTCTCCGAGATCTGCCACGACCTGGCAATCATCAAGTGGAGCTATTCAAACAGTACCACCTGGATGGTAACGTCCAGGCCGGTATGAGGGGATTCTTCCCCATCACCTTTCCCTTATGAAGAAGATTGCAGAGTACGATTCGGTCATCGAGTTCGTGGCCGTCATCAACGATGAGAAGGACTGCCTCATGTCCCAGGACAAGACGCAGGACCAGTCCGGCTGCATGTGGTTCAACATCGATGTGCCCAAGGGGCACGGGATTGTGGCCGGGGACCGGGTGAAAGTGACCATCGAAAAGATCTGAACGCTGCCGGGGAAGCGCAAGCGCGGACCTTTTCATCTCTTCTTTTCCAGAATATTTCCCGAGGAGAAGTGAAAAGAGCGGGAGAGAATCCTGGACCGGGGCCTTCACCCCTGATCCTCTCTCCCGATGGACTCCTCGATATCCTCCACCAGTTCAGACCCCGTCTTCTTCCTACCCTTGCTGATATCCTTGAGCTCGTCAACGTCAACCTCGGTCCTGATGACCTTGTCCATCTCCTTGAGGATTTCTGTAACCTCTTCAGTGGTAGGAATGGTGCCAAGGATGGATGTATCAGGAACACCGGCCACTGCTGGCTCTTCAGGCACCTCGTCGCTTGCGCCGATGAACCGCGCTGCCTGCTTCATGAGGCTTGAGACTTCGAACGGGAAGATGATCTTGGTGGCCTGCCCATTCGCCATTTCTTTCAGGGCGTCAAGGGAGAGAACCGTGATCGCCCGACGATCAAGCGGCTGGGCGCCGACAGAGAGGATGCGGAGTGCCTGGGCTTCTCCCTGGGACTGGAGGATACGCGATATCCGCTCCCCTTCAGACCGGAGCACCTTGCTCTGGCGCTCACCTTCCGCCTCCAGGATCATGCTCCGCTTGGTACCTTCAGCTTTAAGGATGGCAGATCGCTTGTCCCCGTCAGCCCTGAGGATGGCTGCTCGGCGGGCACGCTCTGCGGCGGTCTGCTCGGTCATGGCCTGCTTGACCGCACCGACAGGGTCCACTTCCTTGATCTCGACCCGCTCTACCTTGACACCCCACTGGTCGGTCTCGCGGTCGAGGATGTCCCTGAGTTTGGTATTAATGATGTCCCGGTTATAGAGGATTTCATCGAGCTCCATGTCACCGATGATCCCTCTCAGGCTGGTCTGGGCAAGAGCTACGGTTGCCATCCGGTAGTTCACCACCTCGAAAAAGGCCTTCTCGGGGTCGATGACCCGGATGTACACGATAGCATCCACGTTCGTTGGCGAGTTATCCTTCGTGATAACTTCCTGTGATGGGACATCCATCACCTGGGTCCTGAGGTCCATCTTGATTACGTTGGTCACGAGCGGTACAATCCAGCGGAACCCAGGGTTCATTCTCCCGATGTACCTGCCCAGGCGGATGGCGAGCCCCTGTTCGTAGGGCTGGACGATCACCACCCCCCTTGCAAAGATGATCACGATTACAATGATCAAAAATATGGTAATGAGTGTCTCAATTACAGCCATAGCCTTATTTCACCTCTTCCACGATGATATGGACCCCTTCCGAGGCCTTTACCCTAACCGTAGCGCCAGGCTGAATCTCTCCGGACCCACTCCTGGCGCTCCATTCCTGGCCGGCGATGAGGACTTTGCCGGAGAGCGAATCCGGGAAGACCTTCCTGACAACTCTCCCCTCCATGCCCACCAGCGAATCGCGGCTGATGGTCGTGGGGGTCGTCTCGCCGGGGTTGATCCGGCGGTAGAGCCAGATGGTGATCATCGAGACGGCGACAGTGGCCACCACGCCGGCCACGAGCCCCGTGGGCCCGCTGAAGATATCCACTCCCAGGAGGATGAGCACCCCGAGGATGATCATCACTGTCCCCGGCACCGCGATGAAGAATCCCGGGCTCGAAGTCTCTATCACCAGGAAGAGTGCTCCGAGCACCACCAGGATCCACCCAAAGGAGAGGTCAGCCAGCTCGACCATACCCAGGGTATCGACGGCCGGGGAGAAAAACCCTCTCGAAGATGAGGAATTGGTGCGAAGGCCGGGCAAAGGCAGGCATGACACTTTCGTCCCCTCCGTACTTCCTGCTCTCCCGGGAAAAAGAACCCAGGAGAAATACGCAAAAATTAAAAATTCCGCCACGCAAATGAGTTGGTTACTATGAGCACGTCCATGCTGGAGAAGATACGGGGATTCATGTTCAACCCTTCACAGGCGTTCCGGAGGGTAAAAGACGAGGAGGCGGCAGAGACCGTCAAGTACCTGATGATCCTGGCAGTCTTCTATGCCATCATGAGTGCGCTGCTGACGGCAATCGAGATCTTCACCCACCCTTTCCTCATGGGGTTGCCCTCGATGGGCCCAAACCCGGTCGAGCCGATCCTGTTTGTCTCGTGGATTATCGTGATCCTTGTCGTCACACTTGTCGTTGCAGTTATCTTCGGGTTCTGGCTGCACATATGGGTGTACCTTCTCGGCGGGAGAAAAGGTGTCTGGCAGACTGAGAAGAGCGTCTTTTACAACCTGACCCCGACTCTCCTCCTTGGGTGGATCCCCGTGATCGGCCCTCTGGTAGGCGGGGTGTGGTCGGTCATCATCGGCGTCATCGGGGTCAGGGATCTGCATAACATGCCAGATACGAAGGCCGCGTTCGCGGTGGTGCTTGCAATTGTCATCGCATCCGTGCTGGCGGTGCTCGTTCTCGGGGCAATGCTTCTCGCGGTGGTCTCGTCAATCCCGATGAATGTGTAATGAGCAGTTGGGGCTAAAGCCCCAACTGCGGGGGGTATGCGGGGGTGGTCCGGAGGGGGGAACCCCCTCCGTTTATTGAAACCAGTACACTTTTCCACTGTGTTGATTCAGACCATTCGTATCACACAATGAATGAGCAGGAGTGGCCCTATGGCCACTGGTGCGGGGGGTATGCGGGGGTAGACCGGAGGGGGGGACCCCCTCCGGGCACAAGTCATGATATAGTCTCATCAAGAGTTGAACCCGAATTTTGTATCACACAATGAATGAGCAGGAGTGGCCCTATGGCTACTGGTGCGGGGGGTGTGCGGGGGTGGACCGGAGGGGGGAACCCCCTCCGTTCATTGCGTTCAGTACACTTTTCCACTGCGTTGATTCAGACCATTCGTATCATACAATGACAGAGCAGTTGGGGCTAAAGCCCCAACTGCGGGGGGTATGCGGGGGTAGACCGGAGGGGGGGACCCCCTCCGTTCATTGCGTTCAGTACACTTTTCCACTGCGTTGATTCAGACCATTCGTATCACATAATGAAAGAGCAGCAGTGGCCCTATGGCCACTGTTGCGGGGAGCAGGAGTGCCATGAGGCGCTCCTGCGGGGGTTCACGCGGGATACTGCTCCATGAGGATTTTCTCACTCGTTGACTATACGGCCGGATATCCCTGTCATAGGGAGAGAGTAAAAATGTTCCTTCTGTTCAGTCATTCCGCGTCCTATTGCGTTAAAGGGAGGATCCGCAATCCCCTCCCACCAAAAAAAGAGAAACTTCCGACCTTTACGCCGGCTTCGCCCTGGAAAAAAACTCGTCTCGCACCTGCTCGAGCTGGTCTTTCTGGAACTTGATGTTCATGCTCATGCTCCGGATGGCAAGCCCTGCCTCGTCCCCCGTCTTCATCTTCTCGTCACTCACTTTGTACGTGCTCTCAAGTATCTTGAGGAGGCGGGTGTTGATGTCAATGCTCTTCCGAAGGCGCCTGTACGTGTCGATGGTCTCCTTGTCCACTCCTGCTTCGGTGGCCATCAGGATATCGTTCTCGATCATCCTCCTCCGGTTGAGCTGCCCCTCGATCGCTTCATAGAGCTCCTTGTGGGTGATGGGCTTCATGATATAATCCTCGATGTAGATGCCGTACTCCTGCGCCTCGCTCGGGGTGAGCTGCTTTGCAGTGAGCATCATTACGGGGATATTCTTCAGATCGGGGGAATTCTTGATGTTCATGAGGGTCTCCCAGCCATCCATCGGCTCCATCATGATGTCAAGGAGGATCAGGTCGGGCTTGACGGTGGAGAGGGTATCGAGCGCCTCCTGTCCACCATAGGCGGCCACGGTCTGGTATCCCCCTCTCTGCAGCATGGTCACGAAGATATCGACAATAAACGGGCTGTCATCGATTACCATCACCGTGAACATTAAAATGACCCCCCGATCTCCCCGGCCATGGCTTCGAGCTGCCGTGGTACAGGGGATTGCCTGCCCGCATCGGTGACAACCGCGACGATAAGGAGTTTCTCCCCTGCCCCGATTACCACGATTGAGGTCGCCCTGATCACGATGGATACCGCACCGGGAGGCGGCATTTTGAGGATCGACGATGTCGACTCGGCGGAGGCAAAGAGCGTGGCACACATGGCAGCAAGCCATGGCTCGTTGAACTCCCCCTGCATTGAGTTGCCGAGCATGATCCCATCCCTTGAGATGAGCGCACAGTCAAGAACGCCTTCGATCCCCTTTATCCTCTCGATATACCCCTTTATCTTTTCCTTCAGCATATGACCTCACCCCTTCCCATAATGACCGTGTGTAACGAAACTGCTCACAGTGTATTCATTCTCTCTATAGATATTCCTGTTCAAAGACTTCACTGCACGGCCCTGGTCGATGGATGGGATGTTTTATTACATATCCCCTCTATACATAGTATAGCCCAAAATCAACAATATTTGGGTCCGGAACTGCAAAAGAACAGTCTTATGACTGTAAAATGCGACTGGAAATTTCCTGACCGGGGCCATAGGGTAGCCTGGCCATCCTAGGAGACTGGGGGTCTTCTGACCTGCGTTCAAATCGCAGTGGCCCCATTTTATATCGTTCTCTCGGAGTGTCCATGAAATTTGATGCACGCTGTTTTGACTGCCTCCTCTCCCGTGTCTCGCTGGAATGTCGCCTCTGTGGCGCGGAGGAACACCTCTCGGCAGAGATAAGGGATGAGTGCGCCCGGCTCCTCGATGCGCTGCGCACGCAACCCCTCTCGCATCCCCAGATCGCCAGTGCCATGCACCGGCACGTCTATGCCCGTCTCGGGACAGACGACCCGTTCCGGGGACTCAAGGAAGAGAGCACCCGGCAGGCCCTCGAGGTGTGCAGGATGGTCCGGCCACGCATTCGGAGTTTCCGCGACCATGTCCTTGCAAGCGTCATTGGAAACACCTTCGACTACGGGGTCAAGTCCCACACAGTGAAGGATGACTTTTCGCAGTATTTCGAGGAGGAGTTCCAGTCCGGCCTCGCGATAGACGATTGCGACCGGATTCTTCCGCTCACATCGCGTGTCGTGTATTTCACGGACAACTGCGGCGAGATCGTCTTCGACCGGCTGCTGCTCGAGTTCCTCCACAGGAATGGGGCGAGAGTCACGCTGGCAGTCCGCGAGGAACCTATCCTGAATGATGCCACGCAGAACGAGGCGCTCGCGCTGCACATGGACCGTTTCGCCGACGTGATTACCCATACCGGCTGCGGGTGCGAGCTCGGCGTGCGTCTTGACTGCATGCCGGATCCCCTTATGCAGGCAATGGAGGATTGCACCCTGGTCATCTCCAAGGGGATGGCAAACTACGAGTCGCTCTCTGAGTTCCGGGACCTCCCCCCCATCGCCTACCTTATGGCGGTCAAGTGCGAGCCCATCGCCGACGAAGTGGGGGTGCCGCGGGGGAGCAAGGTCGCGATGCTCCGGTTTCAGTGAAGATTTTCCTTCGAATGGGAGGGGATGGCCCGTTTGTTGGGTGTCGCCGGGATACCAATCGGTACTTCCTGCTCCCAAGCACTTGCCCTATCGCGCTCAGGGGATGCCGCAGCGGCGGGGACATTAGCCCAAGGAGCGTCACCGTCTGTGGAGTGCGGTCGGGTTCAATCCACGAACAGGCTGCCCTGAGTCCAGTGTCTTTACAACCCCCCGCAGTTGGGGCTGATGCCCCAACTGCTCTGCGATAGCCTGCTGGCAGGGTTGCACCGGATTCTTCTGAATCCTATCTGCTCCCCAGTACTGGCCTTATCGCGCTCAGGGGAGGCCACAGCGGCGGGGCGTCAGCCCCAGGAGCGTCACCGTCTGTGGAGTGCGGTCGGGTTCAATCCACGAACAGGCTGCCCTGAGTCCAGTGTCTTTACAACCCCCCGCAGTTGGGGCTGATGCCCCAACTGCTCTGCGATAGCCTGCTGGCAGGGTTGCACCGGATTCTTCTGAATCCTATCTGCTCCCCAGTACTGGCCTTATCGCGCTCAGGGGAGGCCACAGCGGCGGGGCGTCAGCCCCAGGAGCGTCACCGTCTGTGGAGTGCGGTCGGGTTCAATCCACGAACAGGCTGCCCTGAGTCCAGTGTCTTTACAACCCCCC
>Ga0302253_1000172_pt1 | contig 64845 bp, 49 predicted proteins | sample AAG_RA_Trp_MG_FD_193537 | JGI IMG/M metagenome (GOLD analysis project Ga0302253, IMG submission 193537) | Enriched activated sludge microbial communities from anaerobic digester in WTTP, New Holstein, Wisconsin, United States - AAG_RA_Trp | ecosystem: Engineered > Bioreactor > Anaerobic >...
CCGTGGATGTTGAAGAGGCGCTTGAGGCCGTCGTAAAGCCGCTCCTCGTCCGTGCCGCCGAAGACAGTCTCCTCCCCGCCGCAACCGCCGGCCGCGTTGAGCCGGTCCAGCTCGCCGGCGAGCAGGCGGTTGACGTGCTGGTTGAGCTCGGCGGTTATGTCGACGATATCCTCGTCCGGGACCGTGTAATGATCGGCCTCGGAAGACCAGGCGGGGACTGAGGAAAATATTATCGCGGCAAAAAGGGCTTTAAACTTCATGTTCCTCCCTGGGCCGCAGATCCGCGGCCCTGATATCAATATATTAACAGGAGGCGGGCGGCCGCGTAAGGGCCATTGGGCGCATCGCCGCGGGCCGATGGACCGGGGCCGGAAGGCCCCCCGGCTTCCCCCCTACCCGCCAATTTGCTATTTTCATTATTAATGGAAGACAAGCTCTATTACCCCGAAGACAGGATCCCCCTTAAAAGACTTATACCGATGGGCATGCAGCATGTCGTGGCGATGTTCGGCGCCACCGTGCTGGCGCCGGTGCTGATGGGCTTCAACCCGCAGACCGCCGTGTTCTTCTCCGGCGTCGGCACGCTCATCTTCATAGCGATAACGCGCTTCAAGGTGCCCAGCTACCTGGGTTCCTCCTTCGCCTTCATCGGCCCCGTGCTGGCCGTGACCGGCGGCCGGCCCGAGGGCATACCCGCCGCGCTCTGCGGCATAGCCGGGGCGGCGCTGCTCTACGCCCTGGCCGGGGCCTACACTATGAAAAAGGGGTCCGGCTGGATAGACCGCCTGATGCCGCCCGTGGTCACCGGTTCGGTGGTGGCGCTCATCGGCCTCAACCTGGCGGGCTCGGCCGTGCAGAACGCCGTCAACGCGGACTTCGTTCTCGCGACCCGCCATGATTACCTGGTCTTCGGGGCCGCCGCCTTCACCTTCCTCGCCTCGGCTGCGGTCTCCATCTACGCGCGCGGCTTCCTGCGCCTGCTGCCGATACTCACCGGCGTCGTCGCCGGCTGCGTACTGTCGGCCTGGCTGGGGCTGATAAGCCCGGAGAACTGGGCCGCCGTGGTGAACGCGCCCTGGCTGGGCCTGCCGCCTTTCCGGTCGCCCGTTTTCTCGCTGCCCGCACTTCTGGTCATAGCCCCCGTCTTCGTGGTGCTGGTCGCCGAGAACAAGGGCCATATCGAGGCCATCGGCGGCTATATGAAGCGCGACCTCAACCCTCATCTCGGCCGGGCCTATATGGGCGACGCCGTCGCCTCTTTCGTCTCGGCGATGGGCGGCGGCACGCCGCAGACCACCTACGCCGAGAACATGGGCGTGATGGCGATAACCCGCGTCTTCAGCGTCTATAACTTCGTGGCCGCGGCCTGCATCGCCGTGCTGCTGGGCCTCTGCCCCAAGTTCGGCGCGCTGATACAGGCCATCCCCGCGCCGGTGCTGGGCGGCGTCACGCTGATCCTCTACGGCCTGATAGCGCTGATGGGCGTGAAGATCTGGCTGGACGCGAAAGTCGATTTCTGCTCGCATAAGAACCTGATAATCGCCGGCGCCTCCCTCATAGCGGCCACCGGCCTCGGGGTGAAGGGCATCACGGTCGCCGGCGTGAACATAGCCGGCATAGCCTTCGGCACGGTCCTGGCCGTGCTGCTGAACCTGCTGCTGTCACTGGGCGGCGCGGAAGACCCGCAGGACAGGCGCGCCTGCGAAACGGGCATCTAAGGAGCCTCATGCTGGACAAATTCCTCTCGATATACCGGCCCGCGAAGTTCATCGCTCCGCTGCCGAAGGAAAAGATAGACCCCGAGTATAAAAAGCTCCGCTGGCAGGTGATGCTGACCATCTTCTTCGGCTACGCCGGGTTCTACCTGGTCCGCAAGAACTTCTCGCTGGCCAAGCCCTACCTGATAAGCGAGTTCGGCTTCTCCAAGGGCGACGTAGGCCTGATAGCGGCGGCGCTCTCGGTCGCTTACGGTCTGAGCAAGTTCGTGATGGGCAATGTCTCGGACCGCTCCAACCCGCGCTATTTCATGGCCACCGGCCTGATACTCTCGGGGGCGATAAACCTGGTGTTCCCGTCGCTGACCTCGGCGCTCTGGGCGCTGACGGCGCTGTGGTTCGTCAACGGCTGGGTGCAGGGCATGGGCTGGCCGCCCTGCGCGCGCACGCTTACGCACTGGTTCAGCGATTCCGAGCGCGGCACCAAGTTCGCCATCTGGAACCTGGCGCACAATGTCGGCGGCGGCATAGTCGGGCCGATAATCAACTGGGCGCTGGCGCTGGCGGCGGCGTTGTCGCTGGGCGCGCTGCTCGGCGACCGCCTGCCCTTCTACCTGATCTTCTACGTGCCGGCGCTGATGTCGATAGGCATGGGCCTGCTGATAGCCGTCTTCCTGCGCGACACGCCGCAGAGCTGCGGCCTGCCGGCCATCGAGGACCATACCGGCGACCGGCCCGACACCTGCGTGGACGACCCGGAGCGCGAACTGGGGGCCAAGGAGATCTTCACCCGCTTCGTCTTCAGGAATAAAATGCTCTGGCTCATCGCCGCGGCGAACGTCTTCGTCTATGTCATACGCTACGGCGTGCTGGACTGGGCGCCCACCTACCTCACGCAGGTCAAGCAATGCCCGGCCGACATGGCGCGCTGGCAGTTCTTCATCTACGAGTACGCCGGCATCCCCGGCACGCTGCTGGCCGGCTGGGCCTCGGACCGGCTCTTCGGCGGCCGCAGGGGCCCCGTCTCGGTCATCTACATGCTGCTGGTGACCGTCGCGGTCTGGGTGTACTGGAAGAACCCGGCGGGCAATTTCATGGTGGATTCGGCCGCGCTGTTCGTCATCGGCTTCCTCATCTACGGCCCGGTCATGCTCATCGGCGTGAGCGCCGTGGACCTGGTGCCCAAGAAGGCGGCCGGCACCGCCGCCGGCTTCACGGGGCTTTTCGGCTACATGGGCGGCGCGGTCATAGCCGAGCTCGGCATGGGCCGCGTGGTGGACAAATGGGGCTGGGACGGCGGCTTTCTTCTGCTGCTGGCCTCCTGCGCCCTGGCGATAATACTGCTGGCTTTCACCTGGCGCACGCATCACCAGGACTGCAAACTCAGGTAAAAGGGGAATTGATATGAAGAAGACGGCTCTCGCGCTCATAGCGCTCATGATGGCGGCCTCGGCCTCCGCGGAAGGGGTGCGCCGGGTCTGGGTGGAGGGGCACCGCGGCTCGCGCGGCACCCACCCCGAGGACACGATACCCGCCTTCGAGGAAGCGCTGCGCGCCGGCGTCGACGTCCTGGAATTCGACCTGGGCGTAACGAAGGACAATATCGTAGTCGTCTCGCACGACCCGTACGTCGGCCCGGTCATCTGCCTCGGCCCCGGCGGCGCGAAGATGGAGTCGCCGGTGGCCATACGCTCGCTGACGCTCAAGGAACTGAAAGAGTACGACTGCGGCTCGCTGAAGAACCCGCGCTTCCCGGAACAGACCCCGGTGCCCGGCACCCGCATCCCCACGCTGGACGAGGTGCTTGCCTACGCGAAGGCGTCCAACCACCCGGCCGCCGCCCGGGTCCGTTTCAACATAGAGACCAAGCTCTCTCCCGGCGAACCGGAGCTGGCCCCCGCGCCGGCCGACTTCGCCCGGCTGGTCGCGGCCGTACTGAAAAAACACGGCGTGGAGAAACGGACGGTGGTCCAGTCCTTCGATTACCGCACGCTGGTGGAGATGAAGAAGATCGCCCCTTCCGTTAGAACGGCACAGCTGACGACCGACAACCTGCTGGACCCGGATTCGGTCGTGCGCGGCTCGAAGGCCGACATCTGGAGCCCCTACTTCAAATGGATAAACGCGGAGGCCGTGAAAAAGGCGCAGAAGGCCGGCATACAGGTGGTGCCGTGGACCCTCAATTCCGAGGAGGAGTGGGACCTGGCCGTCTCCTACGGCGTGGACGGCATCATCACCGACTATCCCGCTAAACTCATAGCCCACCTCAAAAAGAAGAAGCTGCGCTGAACCCGCGCAGCTTCCGTCGAACCCCCGCCTTTCGGGCGGGGCCAGTTCTCTCCGGGGGCGCTACACGCCCTTGAACGAATCCGCGAGCCGCCTGAACACCGGCAGGTACTTCCCGTAATCGGCCTTGGCGGCCGAGAAATGCAGCACGTGGAAGCCGCCGCCCTTCGCGGCCGGCACCACGTAGAACATCTCCTTCATAACGACGCTTTCTTCCGACCTGCTCTCCGGGTAAAGGAACCTCTTCTCCTCGTTCACCATGGTGAACGCCGCGGCTTTCGCCTTGCCCACGGCGGTCTTCTTGACCGGGCCATAGGTCTCGGTCGGGCTTTTGGTCTCGCCGAGGGCGTTCCTCGAATTGCGCTTTATGAAGTCGTCCTTGTCCTTGAAATCGGCGTTGCCCTGGGCGTAATAGGTGACGTAGATGACCGCCGGGGCCTTGCCGGCCTTGGGCGCGGTCAGCTCTACCCCGTAGATGCCGTCCTCCTCCTGGTAGGCTTCGTCGTGGGTGAACTGCCAGTCGGCCGGCAGTTCGCAGGAGAAATATCCGCCGTCCATCTTAAAATCCCTGTATTTGGGCGCCTGCGGGGCGTCCTTGGCCGCGAGGGCCGCGGAAAGGCAGACGAGGACGGCGGCGGCCAGGCGCGTCATAAAGCGCTCCCCGGCACCGGCACGGCGGCGCCTTTACCGGTCTTGGCGGGAGTTTCCTTGACGGAGCGGCCCCATTCGGTCTCTCCCCTGTAATGCGCCGTATAGGTCCGCAGGTCGTTCAGGTCGGCCCGTATCTCCGTGAGCGCCGAAGTTTTCAGGTCGCGGACCGAGCCGGCCAGCTCGTCGGCCTGCATCTGCAGCGCGTCCGCGAGCGGCAGGCCCAGCGCGTCCAGTTCGTCCCGCTCTTCCCGCGAGAGGGCGGCCCGGCGGGTCAGCTCGCCGTTGACGGCGGACAGCACCTGGGAAGCGGCCGCGGCCAGCGACGGGGTGGAGGCGTAGTACATGCTCCGCATCACGCTGCCGAACTTGCGCGAGCCGCTCTTCTCGAAAGTGGTCGCTATGTCCAGCCGCTTCTGGGCGTAGGAGGAGGGGCCGCGCAGGTCCGTGAACAGGGTCCGGAAGGCCTCGTCGCCGCGCAGTTTCTCCAGCGTGTAGGTCGCTTCCAGCGTGGAAGCCTCGATCTCGGCCTCCTGGGTATTGGGCAGATAGAGCCCGCGGTCCGCGGCCCACTTGGCCTGCATCTGATGGGAGGACTCGCGGACCACGGCGGGAGCGAGATAGCGGGTCAGTTCCGCCAGCTGGGCGGGGTCGCGCATCAGGGACTCGGCGCTGTAGCCGCGCAGGCGCAGGAACTGCTGCACCGCCTCCGAATCCACCGTGATAGAGCGGGTGGAGGCGTCGTAGCGCGAATCGCAGCCGCCGCAGGGGGCCACCACGATATTGAGCCGCGCGTCGCGGGCGTAGAAGGCCGCGACCCGGTCGCCGGCGGCCGTGCCCCTGACCTCGCGCAGGACGGAGGTCTCCAGCATGTCGCCCAGCAGCGCGCGCTGCTCGCTGGTCAGCACTTCCGTCGGCAGCGAAGCCCTGGCGGAGTTTATCCTGGCCTGTATGTCGGCCGGCACCGCCGCGCCGCCGTCGAAGAAATTGCCGAGCAGGTAGGCCTGCTCCTGGAGCGACTTGCCGTCGAGAGCGGACAGCTGCTCCGGGGTGAGCGCGCCCGAGTCCCGGGCCGCGTCCACCGCGTTCTGCAGGTCCTGCAGTTCACGGCGGCTCACCTGGGCTTCATCGCTGAAGCCCAGGAAGGCCGGGTCGCGCGAGAGCCGGGCCATGACGGCGTTGCGCTCGCGCAGCGTCCAGCCGCGCCAGTCGTCCCTGTTCACGCCGACCGCGTTATGTATCCCGTAGGCGGGCCTGTCGGCCGCCTGCCCCCAGTTCATGCGGAAAGAGGTGGTAACGGTGCCGAAGACCACCTCCCACTTGCGTATGGCTTTTTCGGCCGTGAGTTCGAGCTCCGGGGTCAGCGTCCTTTTATAGGTCCGCAGCCACGGCAGCAGTTTCTCCGGCTCCGGTCCCACGCCGACCTCGGAAAGCGGTTTGTTGACGTCCATGCGTATCTCGAGCGCCTCGCTCAGCCTGTTGGCGTCGGCCGCTCGCCAGTTCTGCCTGAAAAGATCTTCCAGGTCCCGGAGAGCCTCGGCCCTGGCTATCAGCGCGGAAGCGCGCTCGATATCGATGGCGCGGATCTTGTCCAGGAGATTCCTCTCCGCCAGGAAACGGCGCGCGGCGGACGGGTTGGCGCTGGAGATGCCCGCCTCGTAGGCGTTCATCCGCTCCGCCTGCGCCTCGGTCAGACCCTCGGCGGCGGCGCAGACCGCGGGCAGCGCCGCAAGCAGGGCCGCGGTCAGACCGGGGCGGATGGTCTTCAGGAAGTCCATAGCCGCCTCAGTTCATCCTCCGGCGCATCAGGGCCCGCAGGAAATCGTCCCAACCGGAGCCGGCGGCGAAAGCCAGCGACTCGTAGGTCTCCGAATCGTATATGCGGAAAGGGATATATATGGCCAGCCCGTGGGTCCGGCCGGTGTACGGCCAGGCTTCCTGGCGATGGGTCCCGGCGCCCGACACGGCGGCGACGAGAAGGTCCCTTTTTATGTATTCCTTAAGAGCGTCTCCCGCGGCCAGCGCGGGGGAGTCCGCGGGAAGTTTGAAGGACAAGGCGTCTATATAATCGCAGAGGTCCTTGGAATCCGGCATGCGGAAATAGAAGGTATCGTTGATCACCTCATCGGAAGCGGCCGCCGCCATGGCCGCCTCGTCCGCCATCAGCGCGGAGGTCCAGGCGTCGAGGCGCCTGACGAAACCGTCCAGGCGCGAGGCGCGCAGGGCCGAAAGAGTGGAGCCGGAACGGGGGTAGGCGGCGCCGTAGCGGGAGACGAGCGCCCGGCCGGCCGCTTCGGCGTCCATGCCCGGGGCGGCGTTGAGCGCCTCCAGCATGGTATGGTAAGGGTAGCCGGGGCCGGAGATCACCTCTTCGGAACCGACTATCACCTCGGCGTGGTCCTTGAGCTCGTAAGCGACGCCGGCCATCTGCATCAGGCAGGCGTCCGTGGCGAAAATGTCCAGTTTCGAGCCGTTCAGGGAGGACTTTATCTGCTCCAGGGCGCGGCCCAGGTCTTTTATCCCTATCTTGGCCCCGCTGACATCGTCGTTGGCGATGCCCAGCGTTCCGGACCCGTGGTTCCAGACCACCAGCATGACCTTTTTGGCCGGGAACTTAAGTATGGCGCGGCGGGCGAACCTGGCGAGATGCCTCCAGCTGCCCATGTCCATGTCGTCGCTGGCGTGTATCTCGGGCGAGGTCACGGTGGCGGTATCGTCGTCGCGCTGCATCAGCAGCGTTTTGGAGCCGCGCTGGAACGCCAGGTCCCTGTCGGCGCCCTCTACCGAGAGCACGCTGTATTCCGCCACCACCGTCACTTGATCGGTGGAACCCACCTGCTCCATCTCGTTGAGGTCCTTATGGGCATAGCCCAGTATCCCCAGGTCGTTGACGCCGCTGATGAAGACCAGGACCAGCCATTCGCGCTCCGGGGCCGGAGCGGTAGCGCTGTCGACCGGCACAGGCGCGGCTTCCGGCATATTACCGCGGGTCATTATGACCTTCATCCCGTCCTCGAGCACGGATACGGTGTCGAAGGCGGGATCCTGCGCCGCGGCGAACGAGGGCGCCAGCAGCGTCAGCAGAAGGAATATGGTCGATGGTCTTTTCATAACACGCTCTTGGATATATTTTGCCCCATGATTTGACTTTAATCAAAGGCCCTAAGTCCTAAATGCCGGCCAGCCTAAAGTCCTATCCACATATAGGACCTAAGCCCCACCGGCTTTAAAAGTATAGCAGAGATAGGCGGCCTGTCAAGGCTGCGGAGGCCGCGTGGTGAAACTTTTCAGGCCTGCCCGCATCTCAAGGGAGGCGGCGAAGGGCCGCCGGAGGGAAATATGTTCAAAATCGCGATTTTTCCGTACGTGCTGGCCGCCGCCCTGCCCCTGCAGGCGTCGGCGCTGGGCCTCGAAGAGGCCGTCAGGGAGGGGCTGCGGGCCAGCAGCGACCTGGAGCTGATGCGGGCCAAAAAGGCGGAGGCCGGCGCCCTGCTGGACGAGGCCAAAGGCAACCGCCTGCCGCGGCTGGCGGTGAAGTCCGCCTATACGCGCGGCGACGAGCCGGTCTACGCCTTCGCCTCGGCCATGAAGCAGGGCACTTTCAGCATGGCCTCGATGGCCACGATAAACGACCCGGAGCCGGTCGGCAATTACCAGGCCTCGCTGGAGGCGGGGGTCCCGCTTTTCACCGGCCTGGCGATCTCCAAAGGGATACAAATGAGGGAGGCAGGAGCGAGAGCGCTCGAAGCCGCCTCGGCGAGGGCCGAGGCGGGCGTGCGCTTCTCGCTGGTGCACCAGTGGCTGACCGCCCTGCTGCGGCGGCATCTGCTGGAGACCGTGGAGGCGGCCGTGGCCGACTCCGAAAAGGAAATGGAGACGGCGGACAGCCTTCGCGAGAAGGGTATGGTGCTGGGCTCCGATTATTACGCGGCCGAAGCCATACTGGCCGGCCTCAAAGCCTACAGGAGCCAGTGGCGCCGGGCTTACGACCTGGAGAGGGAGAAGCTCAACATCATGCTCGGCCGGCCCAAGGACACGGCCTTCGAGCCGGCGGGCCGGCTGGACGAGGCCGATTTCGGCGTGGGCGCCCAGAACGGTTACCTGGCCGGCGCCCTGTCGGGCCGGGCCGACCTGAAAGCCGCCGCCGAAGCGGAGAAAGCCGCGGGGGCCTGGGCCTCGCTGCAGAAGAATTCGATACTGCCGGTGGTCGAGGCTTTCGGCGTACTGGAAGCCAACTCGGCCAGCCTTTCGGACTTCAAATCGGCCGGCCTCTACGGCCTGCGGCTCACGCTGCCGATAGGCGATCCCGGCTGGTCGGCCAGGTCGCGCGCGGCCAGCGCCGGCCTGCGGGCGCAGGAAGCGGAAACCGCGGGACTCAGGCGCCGCGCGGCGGCCGAGGTGGCCTCGGCCTGGCAGAGCTACATGGGCGCGGTCGAGTCGGCCCGCGACGCCGCCCTCACGCACGAGAAGGCCCGCCAATCGCTGGAACTGTTCCGCCCGCTCTACCGTCAGGGGCGGCAGAGCGTGATGGAAGTGCTGCGCGCCGAGCAGGCCGTCCTGGAGGCCAAGTCGGCTTACTACGAGAACCTTTTCAAGATAAACCTTTTCTACGCCCAGCTCAGGCTGGCGTCCGAGACGCTAGACGATAAGGCCGTCTCGGAGATAGCCGCGGCCGTGGCCGCGAAATAAGGGGAGCACCCATGAGCAAGAACCTCTACGGCATGGCGGGGAATACGGCCCGCGGCTTCATAAACTCCCGGCTCACGCCGATACTCATACTGACCTTCATCCTGCTGGGCGTGTTCTCGACGCTCAAACTCCCCCGCGAGGAGGAGCCGCAGATCAACGTCCCGATGTTCGACGTCATGGTGCCGTTCCACGGAGCCACGCCGGCGGAGATAGAGAAGCAGCTGGTGGAGACAGGCGAGCGCAAGCTATGGGAGATCCCGGGAGTGGAATACGTCTATTCCACGGCCTTCCCCAACTTCGCCATGTTCACCGTGCGCTTCGAGGTGGGCACCGACCCCGAGAAGGCCTCCAGCCTGATCTACTCCAAGACCTTCGACAACAGCGACCTGGTGCCGCGCGGCGCCGGCCAGCCGCTGATAAAATACCGCAGCATAGACGACGTGCCGGTGCTGGCGCTGACCCTCTGGGGCGAGGGCCTCGACGGCTACGACCTGCGCCGCACGGCGGCGAAGATACGGACGGAGATAAACGCGGTCAACGACGTCTCGGAGACCCGCATCATAGGCGGCCACAAGCGCCAGTTCATAGTCCATTTCGACCCGGCGGCCATAGCGCGCCACCGCCTCACGCCTCCCCAGCTGGCCGGCATCATAAAGATGTCCAACGCTAAGTTGCCGGCAGGCCATTATAATATCGGCGGCGAAAAACTGCTGGCCGAGACCGACGCCTTCATCCGCTCGGCGGAGGACCTGGGCGGGATAGTGATCGGCGTTTACGACGGCAAGCCCGTCAAGCTCTCCCAGGTCGCCAGGATAGTGGACGGCCCGGACGAGGACGAGCGGTCGGTCTCCATAAAGCAGGGCCCCGCCTCGCCGGTCAAAGACGGCGCGCTGCGCGACGCGGTCACGCTGAGCGTGGCCAAGCGCCGCGGGGCCAACGCCACCGCGGTGGCGCGCGAGATCCTGGCCAAGGTCGACGGCATGAAGGGCCGCGCGATACCCGACGGCGTCAACGTCACCGTCACGCGCAACTACGGCGAGACGGCCAAGGCCAAGTCCGACGAGCTCATCTTCCACATGCTGCTGGCCACGGTCTCGGTCACGCTGCTCATCGCCTTCACGCTGGGACTGCGCGAGGCGCTCGTCGTGCTGGTGGCCATACCGGTCACTCTGGCGCTGACCATGCTGGTCTATTTCCTCTACGGCTACACGCTCAACCGCATCACGCTCTTCGCGCTGATCTTCTCGATAGGCATCCTGGTCGACGACGCAATAGTGGTGGTGGAGAACATAAACCGCCACTGCGCGATGAACAAGGACAAGTCCCTCTTCCGCAACATCATAGACGCCGTGGACGAGGTGGGCAACCCGACCATACTGGCCACCTGGACCGTCATCGCCTCGATACTGCCCATGGCCTTCGTCAGCGGCCTGATGGGGCCGTACATGCGGCCGATACCGATAGGCGCCTCGGTCGCCATGCTCTTCTCCCTCGGCGTGGCCTTCGCCTTCACGCCCTGGCTCTACGCCGTTATCGTGAAGCGCTGGCCGCTCAAGCACTGCGAGCACGACAGGGAAGGCCTGCTGGACCGGCTCTACCGCCGCCTGATGGAGAAACTCATCTACAAGCCGGCGGCCGGCAAGGCCTTCATCGGTTTCACCGCCCTCCTGCTGGCCGGCACCCTGGCCATGGTCGGCGCCAGGATGGTCATCTTCAAGACGCTGCCCTTCGACAACAAGAACGAGTTCCAGGTGGTCATCAATATGCCCGAGGACTCGTCGCTGGAGCGCACGGAGAAGGCCGCGCGGGAGATGGCGGAATACCTGGCCGGCGTACCCGAAGTGCGCGACCTGCAGATCTACGCCGGCACCTCGGCTCCCTACAACTTCAACGGCCTCGTGCGGCATTACTTCATGCGCAGCGAGTCCCACCAGGCCGACATACAGGTCAACCTCGCCGACAAGCACGACCGCAAGCGCCAGAGCCACGACATAGCCCTGGCGGTCCGGACGCCGCTCAAGGCGATAGCCGACAAGTACGGCGCCCGCGTGCAGGTGGCGGAAGTCCCCCCCGGCCCGCCGGTGCTCTCGACCATAGTGGTGGAGGTTTTCGACCCCAACCCGAAGAACCAGCTGGCCCTGGCCGGGGACATAATGGAGCTGCTCAAAAAAACTCCCGGCATAGTGGACGTGGACTCGTACATCCCCGGACCGCAGCTCATAACCCGGCTGGTGGTGGACCGCCAGAAGGCCACGCTCAACGGGGTGGCCGCGGCCGACATAGCCCAGACCGCCGCGATGTCGCTCTACGGCGCCGACATAGACTCGGCGCACGTGGAGAACGAGAGCGAGGTCGTGGATATCCGCCTGCGCCTGCCCCCGTCCAAGCGCCGGGAACTGGCCACACTCAAAGACATCAAGTTCTTCTCGCCCAACGGCACGGCCATACCGATGGCCAGTTTCGTGCGGGCCGAGAACGGGCTGGAGAACAGGCCGATATATCACAAGAACCTGCAGCGCGTGGCCTACGTGACGGCCGAAATAGCCGGCGGCACCGAGAGCCCCGTCTACGCCGTGCTGGACCTGCGCAAGGAGATAGACGCCCTGGCAAAAGCGCGCGGCGGCGCGATAAACCAGTACTTCACCCGCCAGCCGGCCTCCTCGGCCGAGACCGCGATCAAATGGGACGGCGAGTGGCATATCACCTACGAGGTGTTCCGCGACCTGGGCCTGGCCTTCGCGCTGGTGCTTATACTCATCTACATACTGGTCGTAGCCTGGTTCGAGGACTTCCTCACGCCTCTCATCATCATGGCGGCCATACCGATGGCGCTCATCGGCATCATCCCCGCGCACTGGGGCATGGGCGCCTTCTTCACGGCCACCTCGGCCATCGGCTTCATCGCCTCGGCGGGCATAGTGGTGCGCAACTCCATCATACTGGTGGACTTCATAAAGCTTAAGATAAAAGAAGGCGCTCCGCTGGAGAAAGCCGTCATCGACGCGGGCGTGGTGCGGTTCCGCCCGATGCTGCTGACCGCCCTGGCCGTCATCGTCGGCGCGGGCGTGATACTCTTCGACCCGATCTTCCAGGGCCTGGCCATCTCTCTGATAGCCGGCCAGATCGCGGCGACGCTGCTCAGCCGCGTGGCCGTGCCGGTGCTCTACCACATGGCCTTCAAAGGCAAGGAGAAGGAACTGCGCGAGCCTCCCCGCAACCTGGAAGAGACCGATGAACTGCTGGGCGCGACCGGCGAATAAAGGAGGCACTATATGAAAATGGGAGAAGCTCTGAGGCTGCTGGCGGGATTCATGGTGCTGCTCAGCCTGGGGCTGGCGGTATATCTTGATATCCGCTGGCTATGGCTGACGGCCTTCGTCGGCGCCAACCTTCTGCAGTCGGCCTTCACCGGCTGGTGCCCGGCCATCTGGTTCTTCAGGAAGATAGGCTTGAAGGAATGCTAGACCAGGCCCGGGGCCATAACCGCCCCGGGCCGCCTATCCCACCCTGTTTTTTTGTTTAATCTCCATTAAGGAGATTCTTCGCATGAACCGCATCACCCTTCTGACAGCAGCGCTCCTGCTCGCGTCCCCGAATTTCACCTCCCCCGCCGGCGCCGCCGGCACGACCGAAACTGCCCTCCAGAACGCAACGGATTACCAGCGACTGACCGCTCTGCCCGGAAATGTTTTTTCCGACCTCAAGATATACGGCAAAGAGACTTTCAGGAAAGAGAACATAAAACCCGCGCTGGGCATAGCCGCGGCGACCGGCATACTCATCTACTACGACCAGAAGATAATCGACGAGATGCAGCGCTTCGGCCGCAAGCTCGGACTGGGCAACGAGGACAGGACCACTCCTTACATAAAAGCCGGCAGCTTGTCCCTTTTCAGGGGCCCCGCAGATACGGGATCCACTCTCTACTTCCTGGGCGACGGCTGGGTCCATTCATCCATCCTGGCCGGGTTCTACGCCTACGGCTACATAGCCGACAGTCCGAGGGCCGTCAGGACCGGCTACGCCCTGATGGAAGGGCTGGGGACCACGGCGGTCATCGGCCAGATCCTCAAGCGCAGCACGGGACGCCAGAGCCCGTTCGTCGCCACCGCCGACAGGGGCGTCTGGCATTTCTTCCCGAACCAGTCGGACTACAACAAGCATGTCGCTTTTTACGACGCTTTCCCGTCCGGACACCTGATGACGGCCATGATGACCGTGACCGTCATCTCCACCAACTACCCGGAATATAAGGCCATAAAGCCCGTGGGATATACCCTGATGTCGCTGCTGGCTTTCCAGATGATGAATAACGGCGTGCACTGGGCCAGCGACTACCCGCTGGCCCTTTCGATAGGTTATTCCATGGGCAAGATAGCGGCGCGGCGCTCACAGGGCGAGTTCGGCGGAGGAAAAGGTAAGGATTCCGCGCTCATACTGCCGGACATCGGCCCGGACAGGGCCGGGATCATCGCGATGAAGAGGATATAGGGATTAGAAACGGCTGGCCAGCCCGAAGCCCTGGCCGCCGGGGATATCGACAGGGACCAGGGACAGGCCGTCCGCGCCGCCGTTGTTAAGGGCTGAGACTTTTTTCCCGATATAGTAGCCTAAAGCCGCGCCGGCGAAAACATCCGACGGCCAATGGTCATGGTCGTTGAACCGCGACCACCCCACAAGGCCGGCGAGGGCATAGGCCGTGCCCACCTTCCAGGGGCTGTCACCGTAATAATAGCCGGTCACCGAGGCCACGGCGAAGGCCGAAGCGGTATGCCCGGACGGGAAGGAGAGGTTCTCCCCGGAGAAAAAGCTCTGCTCCTCGAAACCGCTGTACTCGCCGCCCTTGTTCGGCCGGGGACGGTGTACGGCGAACTTTATCATGGTCACGACCAGGCCTGAGATGAGATAGCTCTGCGCGCCCGCGGCCGCGGCCTCGGGAAGCCTGGTCCTGCCCGTCAGCTTGCCGTAGGCGTAAGCGGCGCCGCAGAACGGCAGTATGAAAAGCCCGTCCCCGAAGAACTTCGCTTTCTCCGAGATGTAGTCCACGTCGCCGCCGATGTTCTTGGTGTAGTTGTCGTGGTTCTTATCGATTATGAACAGGGTCCCGGCCGTCACTCCCGCGACCGTGCCGAAGCGGCGCCAGTCGTTCTTCTCCCAGCTCAGGGGAGCGGTAAGGACCGTGGCCGTGTTGTTAAAAAGGTTCCTCTCCGCGTTACCGCCGCCCCCGTCCCGGTCCGTCGCGGACACGAAAGACGGACAGGAGAACAGGGAACCGGCGAGGAGGACCGGCGCGGCACATCCGCGTGTGTATTTAGAGACAGAGATTTTTCGGAACATATCATTCCTTGCTGCCTGATTGGGAACGTGACAAAATTATACAAATACTTCGCCCCTCGCCCCCCCCAAGGGGGGGCGATTATCTATAATATTCCCAGGGAACATCCATGCCAATATTCTCCCGACTCCGGCACATCCGCGCGAGACTAAAGATTTCAAGCCGTTCTTATATCACGATAACGGCCATCTTCTTTTCGCTTTTTCTTAACACCGCCTTCTGGAAATATCTGATACAGCACCCCCCGGCGGCCGGGCTGCCGGGCCTGCTCTATATCGCCGGCCTTTTCGCGGCCCTCTCCGCCGCTTTCCTTATTATTTTCAACCTGATCATCTGGCCCCACACCGCAAAGCCCCTGCTCATCGTCCTTATCCTTCTCGCGGCGGCATTGAGTTACTATATGCACGCTTTCAACGTTTTCTTTGACGTGGACATGCTGCGCAATGTCCTTCAAACCACGGCAGCCGAAAGCCTGGATGTTATAAATCCCAAAGCTGTTATCTGGTTCATGGTCCTGGGACTTCTCCCTTCCGCTCTTATATACGCCTGCGGGCTGGAATTCAGCCCCCCGCTAAAGGAACTCCGACAGAGGGGCAAAAGCGTGCTTCTGGCGATACTTGCGATCGCAGCGCTTGTCCCCCTGACCTACAGAACATACGCCCCCTGGTGGAGGAATCACAGGGAGGCGCGCAAGCTTATCAGTCCGGTCAACACCCTCTATTCCGCGTTCCGCTACGGAGAGGCGATGCGCAAAGCCGACAAGAACCTCGAACTCCTGGATCCGGAAGCCGAACACGTCCCATATGAGGATGACTACATAACAGTCTTCGTAGTCGTCATAGGCGAAACCGCGCGCGCCATGAACTATTCTCTTAACGGCTACCACCGAAAGACCAATCCATACATGGAAAAACTGGATATCATCAACTTTAAAGACACCACCTCCGGCGGCACATCCACGGCCATATCCGTCCCTATAATCTTTTCCTCCGCCGGCCGAAAGGATTTTTCCGCCGCAAACGAGCCTTACAGGGAAAACCTCGTGGACTTACTTAAGAACACCGGATACGATGTTTTCTGGGAAGAGAACGACAGCGGATGCAAGAATGTCTGCAAGAGAGTCGAAACCCATACCACCAACCCCCGGAAAGACCCGAAGCATTGCGACGGCGACTATTGCCACGATGAAGTGCTGCTGGAAGGGCTCGAGGAGCGGCTCAGGAACGTAAAAAAAGACACGTTCATCGTGCTGCACCTGATAGGGTCCCACGGGCCGGCTTATTACAGGCGGTATCCCGCGGAATTCGAGGTATTCAAACCCGTCTGCGGAACGCAGGACATACAGAACTGTTCAAAAGAAGCGCTGATCAACACCTACGACAACACTATAGTTTACACCGACTATGTCCTTTCAAAGGCGATAGGGATACTAAAAAAATACCCGCGATACGAATCCGGTCTGCTCTATGTTTCCGACCACGGAGAATCGCTGGGAGAGAAAGGCCTGTACCTGCACAGCCTGCCGTTCGCCATAGCCCCGGCCGAACAGACCAGGGTTCCCATGCATATATGGATGTCGGAAACGATGAAAAGAGAGGACCACATAAACTACGCGTGCATGAAAAAGGAAGCCCTAAAAGGAAAGTTCTCTCACGACAATATTTTCCACTCCCTGCTGGGGCTGATGGAACTGCAGAGCACCACTTACGACAAATCCCTGGACTTCTTCGAACCATGCCGCACCCTCCCCCTGCCGGAAAATCACACCTAAGTGTGGCCCCGTCGCGCAGCACCTATATGGCACGCTTCATAACCCGGCCGCCCCCCGCGTACGGCTTTTATTTATAGAATAAGCGGGTGCTGATAGGGATGACACTCTACTCCGGGGCCTTCGCCGCGGCCTATGCCTGGACGCTGATCTGGATATTCGAGCGCCGGGACAGGAAATACGGGCAGGGCTCCGTCCACTCGGCGGACGCGCTGGGCGCGACCGGCGAATAAAGGAGGCACTATATGAAAATGGGAGAAGCTTTGCGGCTGCTGGCGGGGTTCATGGTCCTGCTCAGCCTGGGACTGGCCGTTTACGCCGACATGCGCTGGCTGTGGCTGACCGCCTTCGTCGGCGTCAACCTGCTGCAGTCGGCCTTCACCGGCTGGTGCCCGGCCATCTGGTTCTTCAGGAAGATAGGATTTAAGGAGTGCTGACAGGGGCGCCCGCGTTCTTCGCGGGCGCGGAGGGATCCAATACCTGGCCAGGGAGGCCTTGACCTGTAGGGAACATAAGCGCGATTATCGGCAGTCCCCCCTCGACTTGGCCCTTTCGCCCCGGCTGCCGGCCTGGGCTTCGATACAACATCTCGTCTGGTCCAGAAGAGACCAACAGGTATAATTAGTCTTTGTACCCACATACAAATAGATACTTCAAATCACTGCCGGGAATATTTTCCCCAAACAGCACCCTATCGCAATAAAAAAGCCGCCGATCTCCCGGCGGCCCCATGCCATGCCCAAATCATGTTATATTCCCGAATCAACCGTCACATCTACACTCCGCCACCCTTTGCCATTTTACAAACCTAAGCTGGCACTTTTTCCCTATACCTGTCAGTTTGGTTAAACAAAGCCAAGTCGGCGTAGCCCTTTTTAATTATCGCCGAATGTTTTACGTTTTTATCAATGGAATAAGTGTCACCCTTTTTTAAATTAATTTTTTCCCCCGCAATTGTCAATTCCATTACCCCATCCAAGACCACGCCCCATTGTGCTTCATGAGAATGTTCCGGGACCTCCACATCCTTATCAAAGTGCATAAAAACAAATTGCTGTTGTCCCGCCTGGATCAGGCGGGATGATACGCCATCAACAGGAATATCCGCTTCCGGATGGCTTGCTATGATATCCGGGAAATATTTATTCATCGTCATCCGATCACCTCGCCGGTAAAAGAGTCACTGCTAACCCAAAAAGGCGCTTGTTACGTTTTCCCTTTCCCCAAAATCCGTTTTTCGGCTGAATTGCAAGGAACATGCGCGATTATCGGCAGTCCCCCTCGATTTGGTCCTTTCGCCCCGGCGCGATTTTTGAATTTTTCGCGTGAGAGCCATCGGTTTTGTTTATAATATCAAAAACCGGGTGGTTTTTCCGCCCGGCGGGCGCCGGGCCGCAGGTCTTAGGGGCAGGTTTTATCTTGGTGTTGACCTGCCGCGGGACAAACAATAGAATCGTGGCAGGCGGGCCGGGCCCGCCGGGAGGTCTTATGGTTCTTTATCGCAAATTACCGCTTTTCGTCCTGCCTTTTTTCCTGGCTTCCGCCGCGCAAGCCAGGATCGACAATACCGACCTGCCCTTCGCCGACGATCCGGCCGTGCTCGGGCGCTGGATCAGCGTGGCCTATGTGCCGAAAGCGGAGCAGTTCAACCCCGCCGCCCCGGTACCGTCCGACCTGTTCTTCAAGGGCCTCGCCTTTCTGCCCGGCGGCAAACTGGAACGGCCGGGGATCTCCTGGACAAAGGGATTGGTGCTGAACCCGGCCGCCGGGACCGCCAGCGCCTACACTTTCAAAAAGATCGGCGGCGTCGAATACATGTTCTTCGAATGGAAGAGCGGGGATTATACCGTACGGGACATGGAACCCGGCTATTATGTCCTGGTGCGCGAAAAGGACTATGCCCGCATGGCCGGTGCGAAAAAGAAGCCGGCGGAGCGGGAAACCCGGGACTGCCTCAACCCCGGCGCCACCGCCGGCGTCTGCCGCCGCCCGGCGGCCTGGAAGTTCGACAGGGGGCCGCTCAAGGCCCTGCCCGCCTACGTTCCGGACTCGGGCGACCAGTGGCAGATGGACCTGCGCGGCCGCGATCTCTCGGCCCTCGACCTCTCCGGCCGGGCGGGCGACCTGCTCTACGCCGATTTCGACGGCTCCACTAAATTTCCGGCGGCGCTGCCGCCCGGCTTCGACCCGGCCATGATAATGGAACTGGGCAAGAACCCCGGGCTGGGGGTACGCGCCCTGCACAGGGCGGGGCTTACCGGCAAGGGCGTCTCCATCGCTATCATCGACCAGCCGCTGCTGACCACGCACCGGGAATACGCGGACAAGCTGCGGTCCTATGAGGAACTGCACATGTTCGAGCCGAAAAGCGGCGCGGCCATGCACGGCGCGGCCGTGGCCTCCATAGCCGTCGGACGGACCTGCGGCGTCGCCCCGGACGCGGAGCTCTACTATGTCGCGACCGACTTTTCCGACGGCGACGGGAACATCGATTACCGCTGGCTGGCGAAGGCCATAGACCGCCTGCTGGCGATAAGCGGCTCACTGCCGGCCGCGAAACGCATACGCGCCGTCTCCATATCGCGCGGCTTCAGGCGGGGCGAGAACGGGGCGGAGGAACTGCTGGCAGCCATCGGCCGCGCGAAAAAGGCCGGCGTGCTGGTACTCACCACCTCGCCCGGACTTTATTACGACTTCGATTTCACCGGCCTGGGCCGGGACCCGCTGGCCGACCCGGACAAGCCGGCCTCCTACGGGCCCGGCCTTTTCTGGCGCAAGTCCTTTCTCGCCGGCGGATTTAAATTAAAGGAGACCCTGCTGGTGCCGATGGATTCGAGGACCACGGCCTCCCCCGCCGGCGACGAAGACTACGTCTTCTACCGCAGCGGCGGCATGAGCTGGTCCGTGCCCTACATCGCCGGGCTCTACGCCCTGGCCTGCCAGACCGACCCCGGCACGACCCCGGAATCTTTCCTGAAGAAGGCCCTGGAATCCGCCCGGCCGCTGCGAGTATCGGCAAACGGCGGCGAACTGGTCCTTGAAAAAGTCGCGGACCCGGCCCGCCTTTTAAAGGAAAGCGCCGGGAACGCGGTTCTTCCGAAAAACGATCCTTGATAGCCGGGGGCCCGGCGGCGGCCATACCCTGTCCTTAAGGGGCCGCATCTTTGTATGCGCCGCCGCTGCGGGGTCAGGAGGCCTGCTGCGACGAAGACCGGTATTTGACGACCTTCACGTCCTCGAGCGTTATCAACCCCTCCTGAACTTGCTCGTCCAGGAAAGGCATCAGCTTGTCCAGGTTCTCTTTGACGTCCACTATCTCGATTATGACCGGCAGGTCCTCGGAAAGTTCCAGCAATTTGGCGGTATGCATGCGGCTGTCGGCGCCGAAACCCATGATCCCGCGCAGCACGGTCGCGCCGGCGAGATTGAGCTCCCGCGCTTTGAGCACGATCGCCTCGTAGAGCGGCCTGCCGTCCGCCTTGTCCGATTCCCCTATGAATATCCTCAGCAGTCTGCCGTCCTCGGGTAATTTCATGCCGCAGTCCTCCCCATCATAAAGTTGGCGCAGAAGAACCCCGCCATCACCAGCCCAAGCCCAAGAAGATTGTTCGCCGCCGCGCTGGCGGCCGCGGCCCAGTATTCCCCTTCGCGCAGAAGCGCGAAAGTCTCGAGGCCGAAAGTGGAAAAAGTGGTGAAACCGCCCAGGAAGCCGGTCATCAGGAACAGCCGCTGCCCCGGCGAGACCAGCGAGCGTTCGAAAAGGGCCCAGGCGGCCCCGATCAGGAAGCAACCGGCCAGGTTGACGGCCATGGTGCCGGCCGGGAAAACGCCTTTGGCCGCCCTGTCCGCCCAGACCGAGACGCCGTAGCGGGCCAGCGTACCCGCCGCGCCGCCCGCCGCCAATAAAAAAAGCCTCAACATGACAATTCCTCCTTCATGTAGGAGTCATCAGCCTTGTCGAGGCCCTGCGGCCCTCCGGCGGTTATGGCGAACTCCATCGCCGTAGTGAGAACTGTGAAATGGTGATTTCGGATTACCCGCAGGCCACCGCTGCGCCACGCATAACCCGCATAGCGGGTTTGCGCGGCCCCACCTCGACGTTTTTCGCTGAAAAAACGCCTCCGGTCTTGCGGGCCGGACGCAAAGCGCACCGCGCTTTGCTCTTCGCCGGCCCTCACCTGCTGGCTCGCGGCTCCGGCTTTCAAATCCTGCCGCAGGCCGCACCGCGGCCTGCTTACCACCGCTGTGAAAATCTGGTGGGTGGTACAGGATTTGAACCTGTGACATCTGTCGTGTGAGGACAGCGCTCTACCGCTGAGCTAACCACCCGCAGGGACTATTCTACAAAAAATACCCCCTTTTTGGCAGGAGACCGGGGCGGCAAAAGGCCCAGCCGGCGGAGGCCCTTATGGCTCATGCCCGGACGCCCCGTAATCTATAAAATATGAACGATGAATAAAAGCATCCCTCTCTCCGCTTTGCTTTCTTTTATTTCCCTTTCTCCCGCCCTCTGCGCGGACCTCACGGCCATGCGCGCCGCCGACATACCGGCGGATATAAGCGTGCCCGCCCCCGCGGAAGCGGCCCCCGCGGCCGACCGTTACGCCAAGGACTGGACCGTCCTGGTCTATGTCAGCGCCCGCAACAATCTCGGCATAGAGGCCATAGCCGACGTCAACGAGATGGAAGCCGCCGGCACCACCGGCCGCGTCAATGTGGTGGCCGAGCTGGGCCGCATACCGGGCAAGCCGGTCTTCAACCCCTTCGCCAGCGTGCAGGAGGAGCCGCCGCCGCAGAACGACTGGACCGGCTCGCGCCGTTTCCTGATACAGAAGGATTCCGACCCGCTGCGCGTGACCTCCCCCGTACTCTCCCATGACCCCGACGCCGACCTCGGCGACTGGCGCCGGCTGGCCGATTTCATAAAGTGGGGCAAGTCCAATTTCCCGGCTCGGCGCTACCTCCTCATAGTGGGCGGCCACGGCTCGGGCTGGCGGGGAGTGAAGCCGCCGCCGCAGAACAAGGGCATCTCCTACGACGAGGTCTCCAAGAACCATATCTCCCCCGCCGAGCTCGCCCAGGCCATAAAAGCCGGCGGAGGCGTGGACGTCTACGCCTCCGACGCCTGCCTGATGCAGACCTTCGAGGTGATCTACGATCTGCGCGGAACGGCCGAATATGTCGTAGGCTCGCAGGAGACCACGCCCGGCACCGGCTACAATTACGAGCTGCTCCTGAACCGGCTCGACGCGACCCCCGGCGACGCCAGGACCGCGGCCGACATAGTGGTGGACTCCTTCGTGGACTACTATAACGGAGAGAAGAAGCAGTCGGTGACCATGTCCATAGCCCGCCCGGACCGCGCCGACGCGCTGGCCGCCCGGCTCGACGCCTTCGCCCGGCTGGTCGAAGCCTCGCCCGAGGACCTCAAGCTCTACAACCGGAAGAAGTTCGGCCTGCGCAATTTCGAGGACGAGGACGCCCGCGACCTCTACCAGCTGATGAAGATGTACCATGAGAATTCCTCCGCGCCCGCGGTGAGCGAGGCCGCCCGCGGGGTAATAGTCGCGCTGGCCGAAGGCCTGGTCGTCCGCAACGAGGCCAAAGGCTACAAATCCAAAGAGGCCTGGGGCATCTCCATCCATTTCCCGTACTTCCACATGAACTATAAGGAACGGTACGAACACCTGACGCTCTCCCGCGACACCCGCTGGGACGAGATGATAAAGGCCTCGGTCAACGCCCCGAAATAAAGTGGCGCGGTCCGGACGGCGGCAAAAGGCGCGGCTTCCGCGCCTTTTTCATTTCCCGCGGGCCTTCTCTCCGACGATGTTGTATAATTGTCATGTTCCCGAAGTTCCCAAAATCCTTCATCGTGGAGTGCCCATGCGTCTTTTCACGGTTACGCTGCTGTCGGTTCTCTTATTCCCTTTTTCGCTGTCTTTCGCCGCTTTACACGCTCCGGACCCTCTCTCCAGGTTCGACGAGACCGTAAAGGCGGACAAGAGCCTGGCCGGCGGAAAGGAACAATGGGCCGAACTGTCAAAAATATTCGCCTCCGACCCCCTCTTCGCCGCGCTCGGCCTGGACAAGGCCTCTTTCGCCGGCGGCAACCATCTCGCCTACGACAATAAACTTACGCTGGGCGGCATGGAGTTCGACCTGCAGGGCGACCTCTATTTCGACCCTAAGGCGTCCGGGGACCTCCCCCTGGCCAGCCTGCGCGCCAAAACCCGCCCCGCCTCCGGCGACTTGATAACCGTAGGCGCGCTGCGCGCCAGGGCCGCGACGCTGGAAGCGGTCATATATAAGGAAGAGGCCGGCTACAAGGTCCACGCCCGCCTTATTCCCAACTGGGCCAACCACAACAAGGCCCCCATCCCCAGCCTGATGATCTCAAAGTCCGGGGACGCCCTGGACTGGATACTGACCGGGGGCGACATAAAGCTGGAGGAGATAGTCCCCGCCGCCGCGCATGTCCCCTATTACAAGCAGTTCTCTTTCGAAAGCCTCTCGAAGACCGGCGAGATGTACGAGATACGGGGGGCGGTCGGCGGCAAAAAAGTAGCGGCCAGGGCGGACGCGGCCGGAAAAACGCTGGAAGTGACCGGCAAGGAACTGCTGCTCTCCGATCTCGTGCCCGAAGTGTCGGCCGTGCGACTGCTCGACGGCTTCGCTTTCGCGCTCTTCCACCTGGAAGGCGAGGACATGACCGTCGCCGGGACCATCGGCGCCAAGAAGGCCTCCGTGACCCGCAGGACCGCCGACCGCTCTTTCACGCTTACCGCCGAGGGGCTGACCCTGACGGACATAGTACCGGCCGCGGCCGCCGTCCCGGTACTGACCCGGTTCTCGCTGGAGAGCGTTGAATATACCCCCAAGTCCCTTTCCGCGAACGGGAAGATAGGCGGAAAAACCGCCTCGGCCTCTTTCTCCGACTCGGGCCGCTCCGTGACCGTCACCGGCGATTCGCTGAAGCTGCAGGACCTGCTGCCCGAAGCCGCCGGGCTGCCCTTCGCGAATAATTTCGCCTTCCGCAGCCTCGAACAGTCCCCCGGCTCGCTCACGGTACACGGCTCCGTGAACGGCGCCGACGCCGCCGTCTCCCGCTCCACCGGAACGGCGACCCTGACCGTCACCGGCGACCATCTGAGAATCTCCGACCTGGCGCCCGCGGCGAAGGAGCTGCGCGCCCTCGACCGGTTCGATTTCGTCTCCGCCGTTAAGACCGCCTCCGCGCTGACCGTCACCGGACGGCTCGACCGCAAGGAGATATCCGTGAAGTCCGAAACCGGCGGGAAGACCACCGTGACCGGGGAGGGCCTGAAGGCGGCCGATTTCCTGCCCGAAGCCTCCTCCGTCCCGCTGCTCCGGGACATGGAATGCGACAGCGCGTCCTGGTCCGCCGACGGCGCCTCCGTCTCCGGCAGGCTGCGCGGCAAGGCTATAGCCGTGACCCGCGGCGCCAAAGACGGAGGGACTTCCGTGACCGGCGAGGGACTGAAGATCTCCGACTTCGTGCCCGAGGCCGGTCAGATCCCTTTCCTGGAGACCTTCGCCCTCGACCGGGCCCGGCTGGCCGGCAACGACATAGACGTATACGGCAAGGTGAACGGCAAGCCCGTCACGGTCGACGATCACCCGGCCAGCAATATCTTCACGGTCACCGGGCAGGACCTTAAGCTTTCCGATTTCTTCCCGGAGACCGGGGACATCCCGGCGCTGAACAAATTCGCCTTCGACAGTTTCACCCATACCGCCGACTCCGTGGAAGCGGCCGGCAAGCTCAACGGTAAGACCGTCAGCGTCTCGCGCAAGGCCTCCTCGCCGGAACTGACAATAAAAGGCGCGGGACTCAAATTATCCGACTTCGTGCCGCAGGCCTCCGGCGCGCCCTACCTCGACCGGTTCGCCTTCCTGGACATGACCTGGACCCCGGGACTGACCCGCGTGGACGGCACGGTCAACGGCAAGAACGTCTCGGTCAACCTCGACAACGCGAAGAAGACTTACACCGTCTCCGGCTCGGCCATGAAGCTGTCCGACTTCGTGCCGCAGGCCGCGCAATTGACCTATCTGGATAATTTCGACCTCGAGAGCGTGCAGAGCTCCACCGGGAGCGTCACGGTCAGGGGACACGTGGAAGGCAAAAAGCTCGCCATCGAGGTCGCCAGGACCGGCGGGGCCTTCGAGGTCACCGGCGAGGACCTGAAGCTGAAGGACTTCATCGCCGAGGCGGCCTCCGTGGCTTACCTCGACAATTTTATGTTCGACCGGTTCGCCTGGTCGCCCGTCCGCATGGAGGCCGACGGCAAAGTGCACGGCAAAGCCGTTTCCGTGGCGAAGAAGCAGAACGCCCCGGACTTCTCCGTGACCGGCGACGACCTCAAGCTCTCCGATTTCGTCCCCGGCGCGGCCCAGGTCGCCTGCGTGAACGCCTTCGCCCTGGACAGCGTAAGCCGCTCGGCGGCGGAACTCGCCATAGCGGGCAAAATCGACGGCAAGCCCGTGGCGGTCTCCGCGGCTTCGGACGGCAAGGTCGCCATGACCGGCGCCGGCCTGAGCCTGCCGGCCTGCATCCCGCTCTCGCTCAATATCCCCTTCCTTAAATGGTTCAGTTTCGGCGGTCTCCTCTACTGGCCCGACCGGCTGGAGATAGACGGCACGGTCAACGGCAAGGCGGTCAAGGTGGTCTGGGTATTCGCGCCAGACACCGTCACCCTCACCGGCGACTCCATAAAGCTCTCCGACCTGGTGCCGGCCGCGGCCAAGGTACCCGAGCTGAACGATTTCGCCTTTCTGTCCATGCTCTACGCCCCCTCCGGGACCACCGTCTCGGGGACGCTTAACGGCAAGGCCGTCGGCGTGATCGTCTCGAAGGCCGACGGCTCTTTCGAGATAAAAGGCGACAAACTTACCCTGGCCGATTTCGTGCCCGAGGCGGCCTCGGTGCCCTTCCTGAATAATTTCGCTTTCTACGACTTCAAGGAAGAGAAGACCCTGGTGACGGTCGAAGGCGCCATACACGGCAAGAAAGTTTCAGTCTCGAAAGCCGCCGGAGCGAGCGGCGCCTTCACCGCGACCGGCGAGGGCCTGACCATGAGCGACATGGTACCGGAGGCCGGCGCCCTCAAGGCCTTCGACGCGCTGCAGCTCGACCAGGTCTCCGTCTCGCAGACCGCCGTCGAGGTGGCCGGACGGCTTAACGGCAAAGCCGTGAAGTTCGTCCGCACGCGCGGCGACAAGCCGGTGGTCACCGTTACGGCCGACGCCCTGACGCTGGGCGACGTCTTCGCCCCGCTGGCCGGCCTGCCGGCCGTTAACGCCGTGGGCATAGAGAAGCTGGAGCTCGACGGCAAGTCCGTGGAAGCCAAGGCGAAGCTCAACGGCGTCACGGTGGACGTGGTCGCCCACGCCAGGGCCGGCGCGGACGGCGCCTACACCGCCATATTCTTCGACCGGCTGGGCGCGGCCACTTTCGTTCCCGCGGCGCAGGGTCATGTCGTAAACGATATCGCGCTGGAGAAGGCGCTGTTCGTGGTACAGCCCGCCGGGTCGCCGGCGAAGACGGTGACCGCCGCGGACCTGCCCGGCGACCTGCCGAAACTCGTCGGCTGGTCCGGCGGCGACGCGATGGCCCTTTCCGAGGGCGTCAACATGTCCGCCTGGCTCAACGTAGCCGCTTCCGGCGGCCTGGCGCAGGCCTTCAAGACCGCGGGGCTCCCCGCTAATGCCCGCCCGCTGCTGCGCGGAACGCTGCCGCCCGGCGCCTTCAAGGGCCTGAGCGCCGGCAAGGCCGCCTCCGCTCTCTCCGAGGCCGACAAGCAGTCCATGCTGGCCGGCCTCGAGCTGGAAGTGGACCTGCCGCTGCCCTCGCTGCCCGCACTCGCCGGCATGGTCGCGGTAAAAAGCCCGGTCACGCTGCGCATCGGCGGCGACGCGCGCTCCAAGAGCTCGCTCTGGACCCGCGTGCCGGAGCCGATATCGGCCTCGCGGCCGGCCGGCGACCTGGATATTTCCGTGCAGTTCGGCCTGGACATAAAGGGCTCGGGCATAAACGAGAAGATAGACGCGCTGGTAAGCCTCGACAAGGGCTCGCGCGCCGGCTACAGCCTGCTGGCGCTTTACGAAGGAGCCTGGAAGGAGCCCTTCGGCATAAAGGGCTTCACTCTCGAAGACGGCGGCTTCGAATTCTCGCTCGAAGGCGACAAGGGCGCGCAGAAGGACGCCGGATTCGCCTTCTTCGCGACGGCCGACATCGCCTCTAAGAAAGTCTCCGTGACCGCCGACCTCAAGCGGGCCGACGGCAGGCTCTCGCTCGATTACTTCGAGCTGGACGGCAAGTTCGGCCTGGGCGACTTCCCGGGCGGGAAGAATATCCCTAACGCCGACAAGTTCGAGCTGGACATGGTAAAACTCTCGCCGCAGGGAGTGGAAGCCGCGTCCATGATAGCCGGCAGGAAGGTGAAAGCCTACCTGTTCGACGCCGGCGCGGCGGGGGCCCCGAACTGGATCTTCGCCCTGCAACAGAAGAATTTCAACATAACCGAACTCATCCCGCCGGCGAAGGAAATAAAGCCGCTGGCGGCGATGACCCTTCCCGAAGCGGCGCTGATCGTCTCCGAGAAAGGTCTGATAGCGCCCTCGCGCAAAGGACTCGGCGTCATAGCCAGGGACATGTTCGACGACATCTTCGGTCCGGCCGACGTACCGGTAAACCTGCCCTCCGGCGTGGCGCTGCTGGCCGCCTTCGACCAGAAGGCGATGGGCGACCTGGGCAAAGGCCTCGGCAAGCTGGGCGTGCACGAGGACGCCATAATAATGGGCGCCGTCACCGGCGTCTTCCAGGGCAACCCCGGGGTCATGCTCTCGCTGGCCATGCAGCAGCAGGGCAAGGCGCACGGCCTGCCCGGCAAGGTCATGAACTATAAGGACGGCGTGCAGCCCTCCTTCTTCATACAGTGGGCGGGCGAGGACTTCGACGCGGGCCTCAAGATCCCCGTGTTCGTGAAGGCCGGCAAGGACACGCTGGTACTGGCCGCGTCTATCGAACTCCAGTTCAACCTGGAGGGCGTGGGCATCAAGGTGCTCGGCGAGATGGACGGCACCTGGCATCAGCCTTTCGGCATCAAGGGTTTCGCCCTGGCCAACGTGAAGCTGGACGCGGCCATAGACGACGTCGGCGAGGTGCAGTTCGGCCTGGCCGGCGACCAGCAGTACGGCCACTGCGGCGACCCCAAGTCGCCCGACTGCGTGGACGTTAACCTGGCGATGAGCGTGAAGATACTGCTCGAGGACGCGCTGCCCGACGGCGTCGCCTTCGCGGGCAAGGTCAACAAACTGGGCGTGCCCGCGCTCATAGAGATCACCGAGCACCTGATGGGCCTGCCCCCGGGCAAGCTCGGCAGGCTGCCTTTCCCGTTCTTCCAGATAAACGACGCGCTGCTGGCCTTCGCCACACCCGGGGCCTCGGACCCGCAGCTGGGCCTGGTCAGCGACGGCTTCGCCTTCGGGGGCGACTTCTTCTTCATGGGCCGCGAGCTGGGCAAGGTGCAGGGCGCCGGCGGGCCGCAGGGCATGACGCTCAAGGGCAAGATAGACGACATAGACCTAGACGTGCTCCAGTTCCGCAACAACGACGTCGACATAGCGCTGGACCTGGACCCGCATTACATCATCGATTCCGACATACAGCTGCTCGGCGCGCTGCAGCACGTCAAGCTCGACATCGAGCCCCCTCACATGGAATTCGACCTGACCGAGAAGCTGGGCGTGTTCGGCGACGCGGGCCTGACCGTCACCATCGAGGGCTTCGACCTCAAGACCGGCGCTTTCGACAAGGCGGCCGACATCAGCGTCGTGGGCGCTTTCAAGTCCACGCTGGTGCCGTGGATGAAGGACGAGATAAAGAAGGGCATAGACGATCTGCGGGCCTCGGCGCGGGCCAAGTTCGACGCCGACCTGAAGGCGCTGAGGTCGGCCGAGAAAAAAGTGGACGAGCTCAACGAGAAGATACGCAAGCTCAAAGAAGAGGACCAGAAGGCCAAGGACCGCGCAGACGAGGTACTGAACTCCGCCATACGCCGCGTCAACTCGCTGCGCGGCCAGTACGACCACGAGGAGCATCAGGCGCATCATTGCGGCTCCAGGTGGACGCATTGGGCCTGCTCCCCCGGCTGGCGCATAGCCGCCGCCGCCACCTGGACCGTCATGAAGGTGGCCGAAGGCGCGCTGGAGGCGGCCAAGAAGATCGTCGCCGCCGCGACCAACCTCGATCCCCGCGTGGCGGCGCTGATAGCCGAACGCGACATAGAGCACGCCGGCCTGGCCGTGGCCGAGGCCGTGGTCAAGGTCACCGAAGCGGTGGAAGACTTCGTCATGAAAGAACTCGAAAAGGTACTCGAGACCACCGTGTCCCACCTGCCGCTGGAAATAGACGAGACGGTCATAGTGGGCGACCTGCGCGGCATGATACTGCGCAATGAGCCGATGGTATTGGACATGAAGTTCAAATTGGCCGGAACCCCGATGCGCGAGTACTTCGCGGTCAAGGTGCCCGACCGCCCCGAGAACATGGAGTTCGACGCGACGGCCTTCGCGCTGCTGCCCGTGCTGGCGCTGGACACGCTGATCGAAGCCCCGCTCAAGAAGATCTCCCCCGACGCGGCGAAGTGGGTCCATTCCCACATCGCGACCAAGCTCGCGGCCGCGCAGGAGAACGTAAGGCAACAGGTGGAGGCCCAGGAGGCCAGGTACCGGAAAGTGCTGGACTCCTTCGAGAACGGCAGCGCCAAGTACCGCAAGGCCTTCGAGGACCAGGCCGAGGAGCACCGCAGGCTGGTCGAGGACATGGACATCACCGACCTGATGCCCGACAGCCTGCAGTACGCCAACACCTACCTGGCCATAGGCCACAGCAACCTCTGCCTGGCGGTCTCGAAGGACGGCCTGAGCGTGGAGCAGATACACTGCAAGGATACCGACACCGAGCAGTGGAACACGGTCGCGCTCAAGGACGACGACGCCGGCTACGTGGAACTGCGCAACAAGGGACTCTGCCTGAAAGCGCGCAACGGCGACGCCAAGGACAATTACGAACCGCTGGTCCTGGCCGCCTGCGACGCGAAGGACAGGCATCAGCAGTGGAAGATAATCTCCTCGGACGGCTTCTACGACCAGATTGTCAACCGCTTCTCGCAGAAGTGCCTGCACTTCGACAACGAGAGCGCCAACCCGAGGTCGGCCTTCGCGGTCTGGACCTCGTGCCTGGGCGCGGACAGTCAGACCTTCCGCGACATACCCGACGCCGAGAAACCCACCCCCCACAACGTCAACGCTTTCGTCAAAGCGTCCAACGGGCTCTGCCTGGACGTGCTGGAGGAAAGCGAGGGCTCGCTGAAGCTGACCGCGCAGAGCAAGGAGGCCAGGCTCTACGCCCATCCCTGCGGCGACAAGAGCGAGCGCTTCAACTACATAGAGGAAGTGGACGGCGACATACAGCTGGTGCACACGGAGACCGGCGCCTGCGTCTACCCCGCGGAGAAGTCGCAGCACCTGTCCCTGCGCGCCTGCGACAGGGGCCGGGACATGTTCTGGCGCCTCAACGCCGAGGACAAGGACACGCTGCAGTTCTTCAGCCCCGCGCGGAATTCTTGTATGATACTCCCTGCCCCCGACAAGGGCGGCAACGACTATAAGGAGGCCGGAACGGCGCCCTGCAATACGACGGACGGCGCGCAGCTCCTGGACCTGGTAAAATGAAAAGAACGATAAACTCCCTGCTCTGCTTCGCGCTGCTGTCCCCTTCGCTGGCCGGCTGCTCCCCCGCGGCGCGCTCGGCGCGCCGCGTGCCCCTGCACCCTTCGGTGGAAGGCATGCTGGACGAGGCGGCCCGCCGGACCTCGCTCAGCGGCGTCGCCGCGGCCGCCCGGGACGGCATACGCGAACTGCGCCGCGGCCGTTACGCCGCGGCCGGGAAGAAGTTCGCCGGCGGCCTCAGGGCGGACCCGGTCAACGCCGACCTGCACTTCCTCAACGCCCTGGCCTATCACCTGGATTCGCGCTCCGGCGACCTGGGCAAGCTCGACCTGGCCGAGGCCGGCTACGCGCTGGCGCTGCGCTTCGACCCGGACAATCACTGGGCCTCCTTCTTCCTGGGCCACGTCTATTTCGCCCAGAAGCGCTACAAGGACGCGCAGAACCAGTTCTCCGGCGCGCTGCTCTACTCGCCCGGCGACCCCGAGTTCCTGCGCGCTCTGGCGGTGGCGTCCTATTACGCCCGCGACGTCCGCACCGGCGGCTGGGCGGCCGAAAAAGCCGCGGCCGCGGACCCGGAGAGCCGCTCCGGCTGGCGCATAGCCGCGCTGACCAGGGCGGCCGGCGGGGACCTGAAAGGGGCGGAAGAAGCTTACCTGCGCTACGAGGGGCTGGCCGGCAAGGCCGGCACCGGCGGCGAGATACTCAGATGGAACGAGGAGCGCCTGCGCGCCCGCCTCGACGACTGGCGGGCTTTCCACTCCGCCAATCCCGCCATAAAGCCGGCGGGCGTGTTCGGCCGCGGCTCCCAGCCCGAGGGCCGCCCGCTCGACCTGGGCGACGACGCCGACAATTACGAAGAGGGCGCCGCCTCGCCCGCCGCCGCTTCCGGCGAGGACGGACAGCCGGCGCCGGCCGACGATCCCAACGCCCCGAAAATGGCCCTTATCGACGTGGTCATACTCAGCACCGAGGAGAGCCGCAGCCAGTATAAAGGCGTGAATATCCTCGCCGGCCTCAAAGCCACGCTGACCGGGACGCTGTTCCAGTACAAGTGGGCCACCGGCGGCAGCATCATGGGCCAAAGCGGCCACGGCGCGGCCATGTCCCCCACCTTCGCCCTGGAAGGACTGGAATACAATCTCAACATCTGGAACGACAGCGTCAACAAGGCCGAGGTGCTGGCCCGGCCCTCGCTGCTGGCGGTCGAGAACCAGACCTCCCAGTTCTATTCCGGCGCGGTGCTGCACGTGCAGCTCAACAGCAACAACTCCGACGGCTCGCTGGTGGACGTGCCCGTGGGCATTAACCTCTCGGTGACGCCGACCTTCCTCGACAAGGACACCGTCCGGGTCAAGGTCCACGCCGACCGCAGTTTCATCGAGAGCCGCAGCGAGAAGCTGGGCTTCTCCGCCTTCTCCCAGACCACCAAGACCTCGGTGGACTCGACCGCCATACTCAAGTTCGGCGAGACGCTCATCCTCAGCGGCCTGACCGAGAACGAGACGGCCGTCTCCAAGAGCGGAGTGCCGCTGCTGCAGAGCATACCGGTAGTCCAGTGGTTCTTCTCCAACAAGACCAAAGAAGAGACGAAGAAATCGGTCCTCATACTTCTCTCCCCGCACAAGGCCCGGCGCGCCGCCGAGCACATGACGCCGCGCGAGCTGCGCGAAATGAAGCGCGCCGAGCGCCTGGGCAGCCAGGCCGCCGACAAGCTCAAGGCCCTGAGGAAGAAGGAGGGCCTGGCCGGCAAGGACAACCTGGACGCCGTGTTCGAGATCATGGACGGCGGCAGGTATTACCGCGAATTCCGCACCGGCGACCTGCAGCTCGACGAATGGCACAATTCCGACTCGCTCTTCGGCTCGCTCAAACGGGCGCTGGGCTTCCTCTGGTACTGATGAACGCCCTGCCGCTCGCGCTGCTCCTCGCCTGTCCCGCCTCCGCGGCGGGCGGCGGGGCGGCGGAGCTGCAGGAGGCCTTCGCGGCCGCGGCCGCGGGAGCCGCGCCTGCCGTGGTCTCCATTTCCGCGCCCGGCAGCGCGGACGCGCCGTTCGGCGAGCCGGAAGACCTTCTGGGCGGCTTCCTTTCGGCGGCGGAGGGTCCCGCCGGGCCCGGCCCTTCCTCCCCCGCTTATCCCCGCTCCGGCTCAGGGCTGATCATAGACCCGGCCGGCTACATACTCACCAATGAACATGTCGTGCGCGGCAGCACGGCCGTCCTGGTCTCTTTCCCTGGCGGCGCGCGGAACACCGAGGCCGCCGTCGTCGGCTCGGACCGGACGGCTGACCTGGCGCTCCTGAAAGTGAGGGCTGACAAGCCCCTGCCTTTCCTGCCGCTGTCGGGCGCGGCGCGGCCGCGCGCCGGGGACTGGGCGATAGCTCTCGGCAACGCGCTGGGGATGGAAGGTTCGGTCACCGTCGGCGTGGTCTCCGCTCCGTCGCGCCGGCTCAAGGCCCCCGCCGCCGGATACAGGGAAGCCCTGCAGACCGACGCCGCCATAAACCCTGGGAATTCCGGCGGACCTCTTCTCAATTTAAAAGGCGAAGTCATAGGGATCAACGCGGCCGGCTACGCTCCGGACGGAGCTTATCCCGGCATAGGCTTCGCGATACCCGCGGCCAAGGCGAAGGCTTTCTCCGACGGGCTTCTGCCCGGACGGACCGAATAAGAACAGGAGGTTCCCATGTCCAAGACCATCAGGACCGATGTGGCGGTCATAGGCGCGGGCACGGCCGGGCTTTTCGCGCTGCATCACGCCATGAAAGCCGGAGCCAGGGCGCTGGCCTTCGACCCGGGCCCGCTGGGCACCACCTGCGCGCGCGTCGGCTGCATGCCTTCCAAACTTCTCATCGCGGCCGCCGAGGCGGCGCATTCGGCGGAGAACGCCGGCGTCTTCGGCGTAAGGGCCGGCGTAAAGGTGGACGGCGCCAGGGTCATGAAGCGCGTGCGTCTCTGGCGCGACAGGTTCGTCGGCGGCATGATGGAGGAGTACGACGAGCTGGTCAAAAAGAAACTGCTGATAAAAGAAAAGGCCCGTTTCACCGGGCCCCACACTCTGGAAGCCGGCGGCAGGACCTATGAATTCAGGACGGCCGTCATAGCCACCGGCAGCGTCACCATCGTCCCGCCTCCATACCGGAAGCACTCCCGCTTCCTGCTGACCCGCGAGGAGATCTTCGAACAGCGCCGACTGCCCGCCAGCCTGCTGGTGGTCGGCGGAGGTCTGATAGGGCTGGAGCTGGGACAGGCGTTGAGCCGCCTCGGCGTGCGCGTCACTCTGCTCGGCCTGGACCGCCTGGTCGGACCGCTGCAGGACCCCGGGCTGCGCGCTGAAGCCGCTGGAATATTCTCGGAAGAGTTCGACTTCCATCCCCATCACGAGCTGCTGGAGCTCAAGCCCGCCGGCAAAACGATAAAGGTCTCGTTCAGGGACGCGCGCGGGAAGAAGCGGGAAGCCTCTTTCGAGAAGATACTGATAGCCGCCGGCCAGCGTCCGGACTTCGACGGCCTGGGGCTGGAGAACACGGGAATACCGCTCGACGACAAGGGCCGGCCGGCGGCGGACCCGCTCACGATGCGCGTCGGAGGCTCCCATTTCTTCCTGGCCGGCGACGCCGACCCCTTCAGGCCCTCGCTGCACGAAGCCGGCTTCGAAGGACGGCTGGCGGGCGCCAACGCCGCGAATTTTCCACGGGTCATCCGCAAAGAAAGAGGCTGCTCATTGGCGATAGCCTTCACCGACCCGCAGATGGCCGTAATAGGCGAAGGCCCCGCCGAACTGAAAAAGGGGACCTTCTGCTGCGGCGAGCTGGATCTCTCGGAGCAGGGCCGCGCGCTCATCATGAACGCCGGCCGCGGAAAACTGCGCCTCTACGCCGACAAAAGATCGGGGCGCCTGCTCGGCGCCGAGCTGCTGGGCCCGCGCGCGGAGCACCTGGCCCACCTTATCGCCTGGGCGATAGAGAAGAAGATGACGGTTAAGGAGATGCGCGCCATGCCCTTCTATCACCCCGTGATCGAAGAAGGTTTGCAGAGGGCGCTGGAAGATCTTTCGGCCCGGCTGAAGGGGCGCAAGCCCTGCGTCTGCGAGGACAGGAGGCCCGGCGACTGAAAAGGCGGGGAGCGAAAATAAAAAAAGGCGCGGGACCCGCGCCTCTTTTATTCCCAGCGGCTGCCGGATTTTATTTCCAGCCGGTCTCCAGCATCGGCGACACGCGGCCGAAAGTCTCGTCCGCCTTGTGCAGATGCGCCTCGGGGGCCCCGTAGCCGTCCTTGCCGGCCTTGGGCCAGTAGGCTATGGTGCTCATTCCGAAATAAGACCTGCCTCCCACCTCCGAATAGGCGATGCGGAAAAAGCCGTCCTCGCCCCAGCCCTTGTCCCAGCTGTTCTTGACGATGAAATACTGCTCCTCGTCGTTGTAGCCCACCAGCAGCACGGCGTGGCCGCCCAGCCGCTTGCCTTCGACATAGGAATAAACGCCGGACTTGTAATGCATGAAATCCTCGTAGACGTAGAGGGCCGTGGGCAGCGGACCGTATTTGAGCAGGGCGGCCTTCATCTTCTCGATGCTCCTGGTCACGGAACCCCAGCCGCCTATCTTCTGGGCGCCGGCCTGCCAGCCCTCGCCGGCCGCGGAGCAGGAGCCGTCGGTCGCGGTATAGGGATAGACCTCTTCGCCGGGAAGGCCGGTGCGCTGCAGGTAGGTCGCGGTCAGCCGGCCGCCGTTGCACGAGCCCGCCCCGCTGCACGAGAGCATCACCTGCTCGGACAGGTCCAGGTCGACGCCGGGAGTCCCTTTCTGGAGCAGGCCGTAGGATTCCAGGGCCCCTGTCATCGCGAAGGCCCAGCAGGAGCCGCATTTCTTCTGGTTGCGGGCCGGGGTGACGAAATTGCCCTCATTGTCGCGCCAGTCGAAAGAAACGGGGACCTCGGCCATGGAGAATTCCGGCAGCGGCGGGGCGTCGACCGGCCCGAAGTTCAAGCCGACCAGATATTTCCAGTCCTTTTCCGAAAGGCCCGAGATATCCGTTTCGCCCGCGGTCCAGGCCGCTCCTTTCTCCTCGATGGCCTCCTGCAGGGCGGCGATGCGTTCTTTGAGTTCGGCGGAGCTCAGCTGCGCCGCGGCCGGCGAATAAGCCGACGCGGCCAGCAGCGCGCCCAGGAACAGTTTTATCGTTCTTTTCATCATGGTCATCCCCCTTTTGCGGGACCGCTATATATGGATTCTACTATATCAGGGACTTCTTCCGACCGGACAGCAGTTTTATCGCCTCGTTGGCTATGGCCAGGCCGAAGATGCCGGTCAGCGTGGGCAGGCTGCCCAGCGCCGCGCGCTTGCGCCCGCGCTCGTAGAAGTCGGGGCCGGGCTCCATGAGGCGCGCGCCCGTGCGCAGGCGGCCCAGCGGCTCCGTGGAATAGGCGCAGGCGAAATCTCCGGGATGGCCGTGGCGGCGCAGCAGCCGCCGCACGCGCGCGGCCAGCGGACAGCCCGAGGCCTTCGAGAAAGGCCCCACGCGCACGGCCGTTATGTCGGTGCGCAGCGCGGCGCCCATGGACGAGATCAGCGGGATGCCGGCCTTGAGCGCCTCCGAGATGAGCCCGACCTTGGGCCCGAGCGCGTCTATAGCGTCCACGACCAGGTCCGGCGGTCCGGCCAGTATCTCCGCGAAGGTCTCCGGCGCCGCGAATATTTTGAGCGCCTCGACCCGGCAATGCGGGTTTATGTCCAGCACCCGTTCGGCGGCGAGGTCCGCCTTGCGGCGGCCTATGGTGGAGCCCAGCGCGTAGAGCTGCCGGTTTATATTGCTGGCGCGGACCTCGTCGAAATCCACCAGCCGCAGCCGCCCGACGCCCGAACGCGCCAGGCCCTCCACGACATAGCTCCCGACCGCGCCGAGACCGACCACGGTCACGGCGGATTTTTTCAGGCGCGAGAGCCCCTCCTCCCCGATCATGAGCTTTATCCGGGCCAGCCGCTCGTCGCTCATCGCCCCTCCGCCAGGACGCCCAGGAAGGCCGCGCCGTTGCGCGCCGACAGCTCCGCCGCCGAACCCGCCGGCAGCCCCAGCAGACGCCCGGCCGCGGCGTGCACCCGCGCCAGCACCGCCGCGGGCGCCCCTTCCGCCTGCGGCGCCTCGCTCTCGAAAAGAAGCCGGTCGCGCGGCACTTCGGAGAGCGCCGCGCGCGCCTTCACGCGGCGTTCGTCCAGTATGGCGGGGCCGAAGGAGAAATACCCTCCCAGCGCGGCCAGCTCGCGCGTCACGTCCGCCGAACCGGAATAAGAGTGGACCAGGAATCGCAGCGGGCGTGAGGCGCGCAGTATCTCAAGCAGCGGCCCCCAGGCCCGCACGCAATGGACGGCGACCGGCCTGTCCAGCAGCACGGCCAGTTCCAGCTGCCGTTTCAACACTTCCGCCTGCTCCGCCAGGGACGGGGGCTTTAGCGCGTCGAGACCGCATTCCCCCACGCCCGAACGCGTATCGCGCAGCAGCTGGCCCAGGGGCGCCAGCCAGTCGCCCCCGGCTTCGGCGATGAGCCAGGGATGCAGACCGAAGAAAGGCACTATGGACGGCGACTGTTCCGAAAGTTTCCGCACCGCGTCCCAGTCGGCGGGGCCGGTGGAGCAGCAGACGGCGGGGCCCAGCCCCGCGGCGGCGGCCGGGTCGGGGAACTCCTGGAAATGGTTATGCGCGTCGAAGAGGGCGGCCATCGCGGAAAGTTTACACGATAATCCCCCGCCGCGGCAATCAAAAGGTATAATTAGGATGTACTCATGGGCAACGGGGTTTCACTGGGCAGATGTTCCCTGGCGGCGGGCCTGTGCCTGCTGCTGAGCTATGTTTTCGCCGCCGAATGGGAGGCGAAACTGGTCGTCGCGCCGCAGGACGGCGTCGTCGCGCGCGCCCAGTTGTCCGGCGGCGGGGGCGGCGCGGCCTCGCAAAGGATCTACTCCGAGAACGGCGTCCACCACGCGAGATACGGTTTCACCAATTTCAGCGGCCAGCGCCTCAACGTCACCTACAGCATGAAAGCGTCCGACTACAGGCGCTATCTGGCCGGCTACGGTTACACGAAAGCGGACCTCGACATACTGCATAGCTGGCGCGAGAACACCAGGCAGCTGGAATGGGGGAAGGCCGTGCGCAGGGGCGGGGAGACGGAAGGGAAAAAGGCCCTTGAGGCCGTGGACTGGGAATACCGCCTCAAGCGCGAGGAATTCTTCCGCTCGCGCGGGTTAACGCTGGGCAAGGACAATCTCCTGACGGCCGACATGCCCGGCATAGTGAAACGCAATGTCCAGGTCCTGCGCCCGCTGGCGCTGGCGATACAGGGCGTGGCGGACGAGCGCGGCTTCGGCCAGGACGAGATCGTGGGCTCCGTGCTTTCGCTGGTGCAGACCGCGCTGACCTACAAGGTACCCCCTATGCGCGACGGCGGCCTGCATACCGGCGGGATCCTGCCGCCGGCCAAGGCGCTCCTGAGCGGCTGGGGTGACTGCGACACCAAGACCGGCCTGGCCGGCGCGATACTGGGGAGCTGGAGCGGGATGCGGCTGGTCGGGGTTTCCGTACCGGGCCATTACCTGATGGCGATAAGACGCCTGCCCGGCAAAGGGGATGTCTTCGTAAGGCACAAAGGCCTGGAGTACGTGCTGATAGAGCCGGCCGGGCCCGCCTGGCTGGAGCCGGGCAGGGTGGGGCGGACGACAATGGCCCTCCTGGAGGGCGGCGAAGGCTACAGGATAGAACCGTTTTTTTAGGAGGAAAGAATGAACGCCAGATTATTGACCAGTTTCGTGGAGTTCGGCCTCGCGGCGCTGATGTCGGGTTTCATCATCGCCCTGACCTACAAGGTCTTCATCCGGGCGAACCCGGACTTCGACATGGAAGAGGAGATAAAGAAGGGCAACGCGGCCGTCGGCACGCTGATGGCCGCGATAGTCTTCGCCGCTTCGATGATACTGCAGCGCGGCATGGGCGCCGTCATCAGCATGGCGCGAATGTACATCTCCTCCCCCGGCGAGTATTCTATAGGGCTGGGCAAGGTGCTGATGATATCTCTCGGACACCTGGTCTTCTCGCTGCTGCTCGCGGTCATAACCATCTCGGTCACGCTGCGCCTTTTCGGCCGCCTGGACCGCAGCCTGCAGGCGGGCAAGCGGCTCAAGCAGGGCAACATCGCCATAGGGATACTGCTCTCCAGCGTCGTCCTGGTGGCGGCCATGTACGTGGGCGAAGGAGTCAGCGCCGTCACCAAGGCGATGGTCCCGCAGCCCTCCATAGGCAGGATAGAAATACTCCGTTAGGGCCGCCCCGGCCATGCAATAAAAACCTCCCCGGCCGCGTTATAGTAGCGTGGACGAACGCTGCATTCACGGAGGTTCTATGAAGAGGACTCTTATACTGGTTTTCGCGGCCGGGCTGGGGGGCTCCCTGCTGGCCGCTCCGGCCGACGCGGCCCGCGGCGGGCGGGGAGAGGGCAGGGGGATCTGCGCCGAAGACGTTCAGAAACTCTGCAAGGACGTGAAGCCCGGCGAAGGCAGGATAGCCGCCTGTCTCAAAGAGCATGAAAAGGAACTCTCCAAGGCCTGCTCCGAGCGCCGGGCGGTCATGAAGGAACGGGGAGCGCGGCGGGGCGGCAAAGGCGGAATGGCGGGCGCTTTTAAAGGCCGCAAGGCCGGCTGGCAGAAGGGCTACCGGGCCGGCTTCAGGGACGGGTTCCGCGGCTGCATGGCCGAAGGGCCCCGCGGCGGAAAGGGGATGAAGGCCCGCGCCGGGCGCGGCGGCAGGACGAACGTCTGCGCGGCCGACGCGGAGAAACTCTGCAAGGACGTGAAGCCCGGCGAGGGCCGCGTGCGCGACTGCCTGCAGAAGAACATGAAGAAGCTCTCCGACGACTGCAAGACCAGGCAGGAGAAGATCAAAGAGAGGCTGGAGAAAAGGGACAAGGCCGAGGAAAAGAAAGGCTGAGCGGGTCCCCTCCTCAAAAAAAAGCCCCGGTCCATCGCCGGGGCTTTTTCATTCCGGGCGGGCGGCTCAGGGCCTGAAAACCCTCTCCGCCGGCAGGTCCGTCTTCATCTCTATCACCTTGGAGACGAAGACCAGGTCCGGGGGCGCGTATTTCAGACCGTAGAGGACGCCGTTTATGGCCAGCAGCCAGCGCGGCTGGCCGGCGACCAGCGCGTCGGGGGTGAGGGAACAATAGTAGAGACCGTCGGAGCCCAGGCGCAGCGTGACCGTGCCCTCCGCCCGCGACACCGGATCGGAGTTGCGTATCACCGCGTATTCCACCAGGTCCGCGAACTTCACCCTGGAAGAGCCGGCGTAGAGCAGGTCGAAAAGCTCGGCCATCGAGGTCTCCAGCGAGCCGCCCTTGCCGTCGGATATGAGGATGCGCCCCGCTTCGGCCCTTATCGAGAGCGCGCCGCCGGCGTACTCATAGGCGACTCCGGCCGGGAGCGCGTCCTCCCTCCAGGAGCCGGCCGTGGCGCCGGGAGCTTCGGCCCCCAGCTCGAACCAGACGTTCCATTCCGCGTCGAAAGAGACCCGGGCGCTGAAAGCCGTGCCGTCCAGGATGAACCGCCTGGAAGAGGCGAGGCGCTCGGCCTGGAGACGCTCCAGGGGCATGCGCGTCACTTCCAGCACCGGCGCGGGGCGGAGCTCCGCCGCGAAAGCGGCGTTGCCGCGGGCGGGCGAGTCGAACTCCAGCGCGGCGGCCGGGGCCGCCGTCAGGAGCAGGGAAAGCAGGACGTTCGTCATAAAAAGCGGAGGGCCCGCCGCGGGGCGGGCCCTTGTCCGGCCTTTACTCGGTTATGTAGAGGCTGCCTTCGAGGTAGCCGGAGCCGTTCAGGCTGACATAGCTGGACGACGGCCAGCCGGAGACGGAGATATAGCCGCTGACATAGGTCGAGCCGACATATTTCCCGTCCTTGTAGAGCGAGACGGAAACATTGGGCCTCAGGCTGTGATGGACGTACTGGTTGGGGCGCAGCCAGACTCCTTCGTAGACGGAGACGCGCACGCTGTTGCTGGTCACGCGGCCGGAGGAGTCCCTGACCGTAGTATAGCCGCTGAAGTTGATGGAGGTATAGCCGCCGTCCTTGGGCATCCAGCCGGTGCCGCTGAGGTTGACGTGCCCGCTGACGCGGACGTATTCGCGGTCGCCCTCGCGCACGATGACGGCCTTGAGATCGGGCTCCGGCAGCTTGAGGTCGGGCGCGCCGGCGGCGAGCTCGGCCTTCAGCACGGCCAGCCCCTTTCCGAACTCCGCCTCGCCGGCCGCCATGGCGGGACCGGCGGCGAAAGCGGCGAGCGTCAGGGAAAATAGTATTTTTTTCATCGGATAACCCCTCCTGGTATTTACCTTCCGTTAAATTATAGCAAAGAGCGGGCCGGCGCGGACCGCCCGGAAAGGCGGCCGGCCGGCCCCCGGCTTGACCCGTCAAGGGCCCAGCCGGGCATAGGCCCAAATACCGGCGCGGCGGGGGCCTCCCGTCCATTGTGACCGGACCGCGTTTTTGCAAAAATATATATGAGTTCAACGGAGGACAAAGATGACCTATCCCCTCATTTCTCTTACCCTGATACTGGCGGTCTCCCCGGCGATGGCCGGAGGGCTTGAATCGATGACGGCGGCCCAGGTGGCGGCCTCGCCGTCCGCCGTGGTCCTGCCCGCCGAACCGGCCGCGGACCTGAAGGCCAATACCCTGCCCCAGGCGCTGCGCAAGATAAAGCTCAACGCGGCCGACGAGGGCATGAACGATACGCTCGTAGGCCTGCTGCGCGACGGCCTTGACATCGACTGGGTCCTGCGCGACCTGGCCTCGATGGGCTTCAGGGCGAAGGCCTATACCGGCGCCGCCGGCGGCCATTTCGTCATGGTCGACGTCAAAGGCCTGGACGAGTCCGATTACGCCATAGGGCTGGCCCGGGTCTACTACGTGACCGAGGTCCGCGTCGGGCGGGCGATATACGAGGAGATCTTCGGCGGCGGCGCCAAGTCGACCTACGCCGTGAAGCAGGGGATGATAAAGGGCGGCATGAACGGCTCCCCCGTGGACATAAAGATAGACAAGGTGCGCTGGACCGTCAAGGGCGGCATGAACCACGGCCCCGTGGACATAGCCATAGACCACGAGGCCCGCACGATAAAGGGCGGAGCCAACCTCAGCCCGGTGGACCTGCGCTTCGAATGGTCGAAGGAAAAGGTCCTGGTGGAAGGCGGCGCCAACCACAGCCCCGTCCGTTACCTGGCCGACTGGGAGAAGGGCGAGCTCACCGGCTACGCGAACAACGCCCCCCTCAGGATAACCTTCGACATGAAGGAGGGCCAGGCCGGGGAGAGGACCGTAGAGCTGTCCGGCTACGCCGGGCACGCCCCGGTGGCGCTCAGCTTCGACAAGGTCTCCGGCCGCCTCACCGGCGGCATGAACCATTCCCCGGTGGACGTCACGCTGGTGAACTGCGACCTCTACGACTTCCTGCAGTACTTCTTCCTCTTCGCGGGGAAGAACTGACCCGGCGAGCGGAACCTTTCCACCGCCCCGGAAAAAAGCCCCCGGCCTCCGCCGGGGGCTTTCTATTGCATTGGCGGCCTATTTATATAATAATAATCCGGAATGAAGATCCTCCTCTCCCCGCTGCTCGCCCTGGCGCTGGTCTCGCCGGCCTCCGCCTGGTGGCTGGACGCCGATCATTCCTTCGGCGACGGGGACCTGCGGAAGACCGCCGTCTCGGCCTTTTTCAAGCCTTCGGCCCGCCTGGTGACCGGCGTGAACGCCGGTTTCTGGTCGTATGGCGGCGCGTATCCGGACAAGGTCTGGACGCTGCGCCTGCCGGCCATGCTCACCGTCGGCGAAGGACTGCTGACCCTCAAGCCCTTCTTCTATCCCGAGCGCGGCGTCCGCGATTCCTCGGCCTGGGGGGCCAAGGCCGGCTTCATGATGCCGGTGACGAACGAAGGGCCGGACGGCTACACGCAGCTGAGCCTCTCCGCGGCCGGGGCCGCCCAGCGGACCCGTTCCCTCGCGGGCGCGGCCGAGGACCTCTCCGCCTGGGCGTTCGAGGCCCAGATCGAGAAGAACTATTACGACCAGTTCTTCTTCCTGGCGCACGCGGCGGGCTTCATGTCGGACGGCCCCTCCGCCTCCTCGCTGCCGGCGCCCGCGCTCGATCACTCGGACCTGGCTTTCCTCGGCGCTTTCGCCCCCGTCACCGCGGAGCCGGAGTGGTCCGCCGGGCTGCAGTTCGCCCGCAACATGGCCCCCGACTACGATAGCCACGTTTACGCGGGATTTAGTAGAATATCCCTCAAGTCGGACCGCCAGGCGTCTTCCGGCATTTTCGGCATCAGGCTGAAGCTCTGGGAGACCTGCTCGCTCGATCTGGGGTACAACCTTTACAAGGCGGACGGTTCCGGCTCGAAAGACCGCTACAAAATGCTATACCAGGTGTTCTTCTGATGATAGTGCAGACCCAGGAAAGTCTCGAGATGCTCGTGATGGTGTCGCGGCTTCTGTCGTCGAAGCTGGACATCTCCGAACTGCTGACCACCATCATGCGCCTGGCCTCGCGCGTGGTGGGGGCGGAGCGGGCCTCGCTTTACCTGCTGGACGAGAAGACGCAGGAACTCTATTTCGACGTGGCGCTGGGCCTGCCCGCGGAAGTGGCCAAGATGCGCCTGAAGCTCGGCGAGGGCGTCGCCGGCGTCTGCGCCAAAGAAGGCCGCTCCATAATCTCCAACGACGTGGCGGGCGACAACAGGCACGCCGGCAAGGTGGACGCCAGGTCCGGGTTCGTGACGCGCTCGCTGCTGACCTGCCCGATGGTCATCAAGGGCAAGGCCATAGGCGTGGTGCAGGCCATCAACAAGACCGACGGCGACTTCACCGAGACCGACAGGAACAATTTCGAGGCCTTCGCCTCCCAGGCCGCCATCGCGATAGAGAACTCCCGCCTCTTCTCCTCCGTAAAAGAGGAGAAACGCAAGCTGGAGACGGTCTTCAGGAAAGTGCGGGAAGGGGCCGTGCTCACCGGGCCGGACGGGGAGATCCTGATGGCCAACAACGCGGCCAGGCTCTTCCTCGAGTTCGAGAAGTTCCGGTTCGCCGACATGCGCGAGGTCTTCCGCACTTTCTGCACCGAAGAAGCCTACGACGAACTCGTCGCTTCGTGCGAGACGACGGGCAAGTTCGATTTTCTCAGGGAAAAACCCAAGCGGCTCTACCTGGAAGGGACCGCCATACGCCTCTTCAAACCGCAGAAGGAAGGCGAGGAGCCGGAGACGGAGGGCAGGCTCTGGATACTTTCGGACGTCACGGCCCAGCGGACCGAGGAGCGGATGGCCCGCAACTTCCTCTCGCTCATCTCGCACAAGTTCAAGACCCCCCTGGCCGCGATCAGCGGCTACGCGCAGATACTCTCCGACGAGTCCCATTCGGGCGAGCTGCCCGACATCGTGCGCAAGTCGGCCGGCACGATCTTCTCCCAGAGCGCCAAACTGACCGGCCTCGTGGAAAGCCTGCTCGATTTCGTGACCGTGGACGGCCTGGAACCGGGGACGCTGGACCGGACCTCCTTCGACGCGGCCGAGCTGGCCAGGGAAGTCGTGGAGCTCACCAGGCGCCGCCTGAACCTGGAGAACGTCTCCCTGCGGCTGGCCTTCCCCGAGCCGGTGACCGTGCGCGGGGACAGGGGCCTGCTGAAGAGCGCCCTCAAGAACCTGGTGGAGAACGCCGTCAAGTTCAACCCGGCCAAAGAGAAGCTCGTGGTCATCTCCGCGGCGGTCAGGGACGGCAAGGTCCTCCTCTCCGTCGGCGACAACGGCCCCGGCATACCCGGGGAGGAGCACGCCAACATCTTCAACAAGTTCTACCAGGTGGAGGCTTCTTTCACCGGCCAGGTGGAGGGCTGGGGCATAGGCCTGGCGCTGGTCCGCAAGGTGGCGGAAGTGCACGGCGGCCGCGCGCTGGTCAAGTCGCAGCTGCAGAAAGGTTCCGCTTTCACGATAGTCCTGCCGCAATAATACCGGGACGGCGGGCCCCTCCCTTTCGCGAAGGGAGAAGGCCGCCGTCCCGATATTTTTTTATCGCCGGACTGTACCCCGAATTCTGTCCGCCGCCCGGAGGCGGCTGGAGGACCATTTGTCTGAGCGGCCCACTTGGCGTCTCCGCCCGAAGGCGGATGGACGGGCATCCGGGACGCCGCTTTGGCCTTGCTTCAGGTGGGGCTTGCCCTGCCCCGCCGGTCGCCCGGCGGGCGGTGCGCTCTTACCGCACCTTTTCACCCTTGCCCTCGCGGGCGGTATGTTCTCTGTGGCGCTTTCCGTCGGCCGGGGATCTGGCCCCGGCCTCCCGGCCTATGGCCGGCCGCGTAAGCGGCCGGCTTTGAACCGGCACCCTGCCCTGTGAAGTTCGGAAGTTCCTCCCCGGCGCCCTCGCGGACCCCGGAGCGGCCCTCCGTCCGGCGATAAAATCCTTATGTCCCCCGGGCCTGCGCTTCCGGAGCGCCGAATACGGTGGCCCTGAGATACATGAGCCGCTGGCACTCGCCGCAGACGGCTAAGCCGTCGGGCTTGAGCAGGTCCACCGCTTCCTGCGGGCGCAGCCGCATATGGCAGCCGCCGCAGGAAAGCTTGTCCCCGGGCTGGCCCGAGACCTCGGCCACGGCCTGGCCCTTGAGCCGGCCCCTTAAAAATTCGTACCTCTCCAGGAGATCGGGCTGGATGGAGCCCGTGAGCTCCGCGCGCCGTTCCCTGAGCCCGTCGCCGGCCGACGCGAGCGCGGCCGCGCCCGCGTCCAGCGCCGCCAGTTTCTCCCCGAGCGAGACTTCGAGCGACCTGACGACGGCCTGCTCGGCTTTCTCCGCGGCGGCGGCGGCGTCTATCCTCTCCAGCAGCTCCAGCACGGCGGTCTCGGCCTCGTCCTTCTCCCGCGCGGCGAAGGCTATCTCGTTCTCCAGCGCTTTATAGGCGTCGTTGCTCTTGATCTGGTTCAGGTCCCGCTGGTGCTTGCGGATCTCCTCTTCCTTGCCCGCGGCCTTGAGCTCCATGTTCTTTTTTTCCACCTGGAGCCTGGTCAGTTCCGCCTTTGCGGCGGCCAGCGCGCCTTTCCTGGCCTCGAAAGCGGCCTCCTCGGCCGCCTTGCGGGAGGGGACGGCGGCCAGGTCCCTGGCGTTCTCGTCCAGGGCGAGGTCCAGCGCCTGCAGCGCTATCAGCGCTTTCACGCTTTCTTTAGTCGCTTTGAATACGGCCATGCGGGAATTATACCAATCTGCGGACCCGGGGAGGGCCGACACGCCTGAAAACCTCGCGCGTCGCCTTCGACCTGTTGAAAGTGTAGAAGTGCAGCCCCGGCACCCCGGCGGCCAGCAGCTCCTCCGCCTGCGCGGAGGCGTAGTCCAGTCCGAAAGAGAAGAGCGCCTCCTTGTCGCCGGCGTGCTTTTCCAGGCCGGCCGAAAGGGCGGGCGGCACGGCGATGCCCTGGCCGGAGACGAAATTGTCCCGCTGGCGCGGGCTGGTGAGCGGCATCAGGCCCGGGATTATCGGGGCCCCGATCCCGGCCGCCGCCGCGGCGTCCCGGAAACGGAAAAAAGCGGAATTGTCGAAAAAGACCTGCGTTATGGCGAACTCTCCGCCGGCGTCGAGCTTCTGCTTGAGCCTTCGCACGTCCTCCGCCAGGCTCGGAGCCTCGGGATGCTTCTCGGGATAGGCCGCGACGCCGACGCAGAAATCGCCGCCGGCCTTCACGGCCGGCACCAGGTCGGAGGCGTAGGCGAACGCGCGCTCCCCGCCGCGCTCCGGGTCCAGGTCGCCCCTCAGGGCCAGCACGTTCTCGAGCCCCAGGATCTTCACGAGCTTGAGGGTCTCCGCCAGCGTGCGGCGGTCCCGTATTATGGACGTGGTCAGGTGGGCCATGACCTCGAGAGAGAACTCGTGCCTGAGCACGCCGCTGAGCGCCAGCGTATTGGAGATGCTGGCGAAGTTCCAGTCGGGCAGGTATTTCTGCGAAAGGGTGATGGAGACGAAGTCGGGGCCGAGGTCCTTCAGCTCGGAGATGGCGGACTTCAGCGCCGGGATATCCTCCTCCTTCTTGGGCGGGTAGAACTCGAAGGAGAAGGTCCGCCTTCCCGAGGCCAGCAGCGAGCCGATCTTCATTCCGGCGCCGAGATCCTGGAGGGCGGCCAGTATGTGAACCAGGCCCGTCCTTTCACGAGGGAGGCCGGCACGGGCCCCCAGTAGCGCGAATCGCACGAACGGTCGCGGTTGTCGCCCAGGACCAGGTAGTGCCCGTCCGGAACGGTCACGGGCCCGAAATTGTCGCGCACCCGCTCCGCGTACATCTTGCCCAGGCTGCGCGTCTCCCAGAAGTTCTGGTAGGCCGCGGCCGGCAGGCCCGGGATGCCCGGATAACGGAAGTTGTCCGTATACCGCGCGTAGGGTTCCTCGCCCAGCGGTTCGCCGTTCACCAGGACCCGCCCGTCGCGCAGTTCCACTTTGTCGCCGGGCAGGCCGACGACGCGCTTGATGAAATCCTTGCCGTACTGGGAACCGCCGCACTGGACCTCCGACGGGTCCTCCGAGGGGAAGCGGAAAACGACTATGTCCAGCCGCTTCGGCTCCCGGAAGGAGAGGAACTTCTTCCCGGTATAGGGAACGCGGAAGCCGTAGACGAACTTGTTCACGAAAAGGTGGTCGCCCTCCATGAAGGTCGTGCGCATGGAGCCGGAAGGGATCTTGAAGGCCTGCACGAACAGGTACATCACGACCGAGGCCAGCAGCACCGCCGAGAAGACCGTCTCGGACCAGTCGAGGTCCCCCTTTATGAGGGCCTCGCCTTTACCGGCCGCGGGGCGGCGGAACCAGGACCAGGCGAAGCCCGCGGCGGCGGCCGCCGCGCCGAAGAGGAGCTGGCGGCCGCTGAACAGGGCGGCGGTAAAAGCCTCGCCTCCCCGGTTGTCCAGCGTCACGACCAGCAGCAGGGCCGCGATGCAGGACATCAGCGCCACGAAGAAGGCGTGCCAGGCCCGCAGGAAGCGGGGCGAGGCGAACTTCTTCTTCTCTTCGAACACGCGCGTCAGGTAATAATGCAGGCCCACCAGCAGCCCGATCCAGAAAAGTTTTTCTTCCATTTTTTAAGTCTCCGTTTATGACCCGGGAACGGGGGCGCTACTGCTCCTGGCTGATCTTGAGCAGCGACATGAAGGCCTGCTGCGGGATCTCCACCGAGCCCAGCAGCTTCATCTTGCGCTTGCCTTCCTTCTGCTTCTCGAGCAGCTTGCGCTTGCGCGTGATGTCGCCGCCGTAGCACTTGGCCAGCACGTCCTTGCGCATCGCGCCTATCGTCTCGCGGGCGATGATCCTGCCGCAGACCTGCGCCTGCACCGCTATCTCGAACATGTGCCTCGGGATGAGCTCCTTGAGCTTCTCGCAGAGCTGGCGCGAGGCGTAAAGGGATTTGGAGCGGTGGACGATGAAGGACAGGGCGTCCACCACTTCGCCGTGGAGCAGGATCTCGATCTTGACCATGTCCGAGACCCTGTAGTCCTCGGGCTCGTAGTCGAACGAGGCGTAGCCCTTGGACACGGACTTGAGCTTGTCGTAGAAGTCGATGATGATCTCGCTCAGCGGGAGGAAGTACTCTATGATGACCCTGGTCGTCGAGATGTATTCGATCTTGCCGTGCTCGCCGCGCTTCTCCTTGAGGAGGTTCATGACCCCCTCCATGTACTCCATCGGGGCTATCAGGTTGGCGCGGACATAGGGCTCCATCACCTCTATGACGTCGCCGTAATGCGGGAAGTCCGAGGGGTTGTTCACCTCGGTATGCTTCGTTTCCTTCGAGGCGGAATGCACCTTGCTCTTGACCTTGTAGACGACGTTGGGGTTGGTGGCGATGAGCGGGATGTCGAACTCGCGCTCGATGCGCTCGCGTATGATGTCCAGGTGCAGCAGGCCCATGAAGCCGATGCGGAAGCCGAAGCCCAGCGCCTTGGAGGTCTCGCCCTGGCAGCTGAAGGAGGAATCGGTGAGGCTGAGCTTCTCGAGCGCCGCCTTGAGGGCGGTGTAGTCGGTGGTATTGACCGGGTAGAAGCCGGCGAACACGACGGGATTGACGTCCTTATAGCCGGGCAGCGGCGCGTCTATCGGGCGGGACTTTTCGAAGATGGTGTCGCCCATCTTGATCTCGTGTATGTCCTTGATGCCCGTGACGATATAGCCTACCTCCCCGGTCCCGATCGAACCGGATTTCTCCAGCTTGGGGTTGAGGTAGCCCACTTCCTCCACCTTGTAGGTCGAGCCGGTGGAGTGGAATGAGACGTGCATGCCCGGCCTCAGCGCGCCGTCCACGACGCGGGTGTAGATGATGACGCCCTTGTAGACGTCGTAGTAGGAGTCGAAGACCAGCGCCTTGAGCGGCCGCTCCGGCGAACCGGCCGGCGGCGGGATCTCCTTTATCACGCGTTCGAGGACTTCGCGCGCGCCGCGGCCGTCCTTGGCGCTTATGCGCGAGGACTCGGAGGGGTCCTTGAGGACCTCCCAGATCTGCTCCTCCACCGCGTCGGGGTCGGCGTGCTCCAGGTCTATCTTGTTGATGACGGGGATTATCCTGAGCCCCAGCGACTGCGCCAGGTGGGCGTGGGCCAGGGTCTGCGCCTCCACCCCCTGCGAGCCGTCGACCAGCAGTATCGCGCCCTCGCAGGCGGCCATCGCGCGCGAGACCTCGTAGGAGAAGTCGACGTGGCCGGGCGTGTCGATCAGGTTGAGGACGTACTCCTCTCCGTCGGCCTCGCTGACGTAGCGCATCCGCACGGCCTTGGCCTTGATGGTGATGCCGCGCTCGCGCTCGAGTTCCATGCCGTCGAGGAACTGCTCCTTCATCTGGCGGTCGGGGACCGTCCGGGTGAGCTGGATGAAGCGGTCGGCCAGCGTGGATTTGCCGTGGTCGATGTGGGCGATGATGGAGAAGTTCCTGATGCGCATAAAAAAGACGAAGCCGGATGACTGACGCCCGGGCGCCCGCCCGGGGGAAGGTCAGGAATGCTTCTTGAGTTCCTCCTCGATGACCCTGCGGATCTCTTCGGAACTGGCGAGGCTCAGCAGGTGCTGGGAGACCTGGGAGAAGCGCTCGAAGTTCATCGAGCGGACCGAATGCTTGACCCGGAGGTAGAGCTTGGGCGGCACCGAAAGCACGTCCACGCCGAGGCCGGCCAGCACGGGGATGGCCCAGGCGTCCGAGGCCATCTCGCCGCAGACGCTGACGGGCTTGCCCTTCTTGTGGGCGGTCTGCACGACCAGGTTGATGAGGCGCAGGACGGCCGGGTGATAGGGGTCGTAGAGTTCCGAGACGTACTGGTTGATGCGGTCCACGGCCAGCGTGTACTGGACCAGGTCGTTGGTGCCGATGGAGACGAAGTCGATCTCGCCGAGCAGCGAGTCCAGTATGATCGCGGCGGCCGGGATCTCTATCATCACGCCCATCTCGGCGTCCTTCCTGAACTGGTGCCCCTCCTCCTGCAGCTCGGCAACAGCCTCGGCGGCCAGGCGTTTCACCGACTGCAGCTCCTCCAGCGACGAGAGCATCGGGATCATGATCTTGATGTTCCCGTCGGTGTTGGCGCGGTAGATGGCGCGCAGCTGGGTCTTGAGCAGGTCGGGGTACTTGAGGAAGAGCCGGATGCCGCGGAAACCCATGAAAGGGTTGGTCTCGTCCTTGAGCCCCTTGATGCCCAGCTGCGTGGCGCGGTCGCCGCCGATGTCGGCGGTGCGTATCGTGACCGGGGCGCCGGCCGCGGCTTTGGCCACGGCGGAATAGGCCGCGGCCTGCTCGTCCTCGGTGGGGATGCTGTCGCGGTTCATGTAGAGGAACTCGGTCCTGAAAAGCCCCACCCCCTCGGCCTTGGCCGCCGTCATCTCGGCGGCGTCGTCCGGGGAATCCAGATTGACCTGCAGGCCCAGCTTATGGCCGTCGCGCGTGGTGGCGGGCAGACCGCGCAGGCGGTGGAAGAAATGCTCCTGCTTCTGCAGTTCGTCCTTGCGCTTGCGGTAGCTGTCGATGAGGTCCTGGGTGGGCGAGATGATGACCAGGCCCTTCTCGCCGTCGACGATTATCATGTCGCCGCTCTGCACCTGGCGGCTGATGTCGGACAGCCCGACCACCGCGGGCATGCCCATGCTCTGCGCGAAGATGGCGGTATGGCTGGACTTCGAGCCCAGGTCCATGCAGAAGCCGAGCACCTTACTGGTCTCGCGGATGTGCAGGGTGTCCGAAGGGTAGAGGCTGTGCGCGACCAGGACGACGTGCTCCTTAAGGTCCTTGAGCGAGACCTTCTCGCGGTTGACCAGGTTCGAAAGTATCTTCTTGCCGACGTCGAAGATGTCGTGCTTGCGCTCGTGGAAGAACTCGTCGTCTATCTTCTCGAACTGCTGCTCGGCCTGGTCCAGCACGTAGGAGAGGGCGAACTCGGCGTTGTAGAACTTGGACGAGATGAGCTTGGGGACCTCCTTGGTTATCAGGGGGTCCTGCAGGATCAGGTGATGGGAGTCTATCAGCTTGGCGTGCTGTTTGCCCAGGACGTGGAGGATCTTGGACCGCAGGCCGTCCAGGTCGGCTTTGGTCTTGTCGAGCGCGTCCTTGAAGCGCTTGACCTCCTGCTTGACCTTGTCCCTGGGCACCTCCTTCTGCTCGACGAGGATATTATCCTCGGCCATCAGGTAGGCTTTGCCTATCGCGATGCCGAGACTGGCGGCGACCCCTTTTTTTATAAGCATAGTTCCCCGGCGCTCACTCTTCCTCGAATTTCCTGCCGAAAAGGTCCTCGAGCGCGGCCGCGGCCTCCTTCTCGTCGGGACCGCTGACCACGATGGTTATGACGGTGTTCCTGCCCGCCGCGAGCGTCATTATGCCCATGATGCTCTTGGCGTTGACCTCCATGCCGTCCTTGATCAGTTTCACGTCGCTCTGGAACCGCCCGGCCGTGTTGGCTATCATCCCGGCCGGCCTGGCGTGTATGCCCAATGTGTTGACTACCTTGATGTCTTTCCTGGTCATTATGCCCCGCGTATCCAGTTCAATATGCCTAGCGCGGTCCAGCCCGCGACCGACAGGGCCAGGACCGCCGAAACGGTGAAAAGCATCGACCTGCCGGCGCGCCGCGCCGCGCGCTGGGCGGCGAAAGCCAGCACCGGGACCGCCAGCTTCGCCCAGAAGGCGCCGGAAGCGGGGCTTCCGGGACGCAGCAGAGTCGCCGCGGCGGCCGCGATGCAGGCGGCGCAGAGCACCAGTCCCGCCAGGCTGAGCCTCTTTATGACCCCGGACCAGTCGAAAGCGTCCAGTCCGCAGGAACTGGAACCGCCGCAGGCGTAGCCCACCGAGATGCCCTTCCAGCGTATGTGGAACGCGAAACCGGAATAGAAGAGCACGGCGGCGGCCGGGCCGGAGAGCAGCGCCCAGAGAGGGGTCCCGGCGCAATCGCCCGGGATTATCCAGCAGGTCATGCCGGCGGCCAGCCAGACCAGCATGCAGACCTCGGCGGTAAGCGGCCGCAGGCGGCCCCAGAAGATCCTGTCCCCGATGGAAGCCAGCGAGGAGGCCAGGGCCTGGCGCACTCCCATTATCCTGGCCTCGGCCGCGGACCCGCCGCCGGAGGCCGCGGCGGCCTCCTCCATGCGGGCGACGTTGCCGAGTATGAAGCCGGCCATGTAGGGCTGCGTGTTGAAAGTGGCGGCGTGGCGGGCGGCCGCCGCGGCGAACTTCCCCGGCTCCGGCCAGGCCCGCCGCAGGGCGGGCGACAGGGCGTAGACGAAACCGAGGTTCTGCATGCGCTGATAGTTCCAGCCGGCCTGTATCAGCAGCGAGCGCAGGAACAGGGAAAGGTGCAGGCCGAAAGGCATGGCGCCGCCGGCGGCTTTCGCCGCTCCTCCGCCGCCCGCCGCGGCCCTGTCGTTCTCCGGTCCCGTCATTTAAGCGTCTGGGTCCTGAACCTGAAATAGAGCGCGCTCAAGCCCAGCCAGGGCATGAAGGCGTAGGCGAGGTCCGCCGGCGGCGCCAGGAACAGCAGGTCGGCGCCGGCCGCGCCGGCCGCCGCTATCGCGCCGGCGAGAACGGCGACATAGACGAAGACCGCCGCGCTCTCCATGGCCAGCGAGGCGCAGAGCCGGCGTCCGAGGGCCGGCCGGCCGGCGGAGAGCTCCGCCTCCACCGCGCTGTTCCAGCCGGAGCGGACGGTCCTGAGGCGGAACTCCGCTCCCGAATACAGATAGCCGGCGGCCAGGCCGGCGAAGAAAGCCAGGCCCGGGCTCATGACGCCGGACGACAGGGCCAGGACCCCCACGGCGGAGGCCGTTATGCCGTTGGGAGGCAGCGACCCCCCCATGGGCATGTAGTCGGAGTAGATCAGCTCGGTGAGCAGGCCCAGCCTGGCGGCTTCGCCGGGACAGCCGCAGATCAGGCCGAAGACCAGCGAAGCGGCCAGGGGCCTGGAGACCATGGACTGCAGGAACTGGACATTGTCCAATTGCAGAAGTCCCGCGGCGGCGGCGGTGGCGAAGAGGGTCCAGGAGTCCATGGCTGACCGGGGCGCGGGCCCTCAGTCCATCGCCTCCCTGAGGTCGAAAGGCCTGTCGGAAGGCACGCCGCGGCCCTCCAGTTCTATGCCCGCGGCCGACAGTTTCCTGAGGTCGGCGCAGTCCTCCTCGCTGAGAAAGATGGCCTTGCCTATGGAAAGGTTGCGGCCGGCCGAATAATGCATGCCGCCGATATTGACGGAAGCGGGTTTCACCCCGCGGTCGAGCAGCGCCGCCATCTCGCGCACGCCGGGGACCAGGACCAGCGTTTTCCGTTCGGAGGCGCCGGCGTTTATGTAGGGCGCCGCCTCCTCGAGCCGCATGATCTTCAGGTCCACGCCTTCCGGGACGGCGAAACGCATCAGCAGCCGGCGCGTTTCGTCGGCGGCTATCTCGTCGGAAGCCACGACTATCTCCCCGGTGCCGAGATAGGGGACCCAGGACTCGACGACCTGGCCGTGTATGAGCCGGTCGTCCACTCTGAAAAGGGCCACCGGCATCAGCCGCCTCCCTTTCTGGCGGCCAGCAGGGCCTTCACGTCGCAGATGGCCTTCCGGCCGTCCTCCATGATCTTCGCGGTCAGTTCCGCGAAGGGCAGCGAACGCCGGTAGGAGAAAGCGGAGATCATCATGTTTATGTTCACGCCGCAGATGACCGCGCTCTTCTCTATGCCGCCGGCCACCGGGAAGACCACGTTCATGGGGGTCCCGCCGGGCATGTCCACCAGGAAGACGACGCCCTCGGGGTTCGCGGCTTCCCTGGCCGCCGCCTCCACCAGTTCCCTGGCCTTCTCCAGCGAGGTCCTGGGCGAGATGCTGACGTTGCGCAGCGCCTCGTTCTGCGCGCCCACGATGGTCTCGGCCGCCTCGATCAGGTAGGCGCCGAACTCCCCGTGCGTTACGACCACTATGCTTATCATAAAAGTTCCCAGCCTCGAAGGGGGCGCCGCCGCGCGCGGCGTCCCGGTTATTTGCGGATGTCGCGGTGATGCTCGGAGACCGAGAGGCCCGACTTAGCCAGTTCTTCGGCGAGCGCGTGCGCCATGAAGACGCTGCGGTGCCGGCCGCCGGTGCAGCCGATGGCGATCGTGAGATAGGATTTCCCCTCTTTCACATAGAGCGGCACGAGGCGCTTTATCTGGGCCATGTAATCGCGCATGAAGCTCTTGAGCACGGGCTTCGAGCGCAGGTACTCCGCCACCGGCCTGTCCAGGCCGGTGCGCTTCTTGAGGCGCGGCACGTAGTTCGGATTGGGCAGGAAGCGCATATCCATGACCAGGTCGGCGTCCAGCGGCAGGCCGTGCTTGTAGCCGAACGAGATCACCGAGATCTTCATCTCGCTGGAGCGCCTGAGCTCCAGCGCGGCGCTGATCGTCTCTTTGAGCTCCCCGAGGGTCAGGCGGGTGGTGTCTATGACCTTGTCCGCCTTGGCCTTGACCGCGCTGAGCAGCTTGCGCTCCTCCCGCACGGCCACCGAGATGTTCTTGCCGAGCGGGTGCCGGTGGCGCGTCTCGGAGAAGCGCTGCACCAGCACCGAGTCGTCGGCGTCGAGGAAGATGGTCTTGTGGACTATCCCGTAGCGGTCGAAGGCGTCGGCCGCGTCGGCGAAGCCCTTGACGAACCGGCCCTCGCGTATGTCCAGGCCCAGCGCGGTCTGGCGCAGGTGCCGGCTGGTCTTGAGCTGGCCGGCGAAATGGGGTATCAGGGCCACCGGGAGGTTGTCCACGCAGTAGAAGCCCAGGTCCTCGAAGCACTTGAGGGCCTGGCTCTTGCCGGCGCCGGACATGCCGGTCACGATGAAGACCTTCGAACCTTTCATCGGGCCCCCGTCCCGCGCGAGGCCTTGCCGCGCCCGGGGTTCATCTCGCGCATCAGGCTCTCGTTGAACTTCTTGGCCACGAAATAGCCCTGGTTCTTGAGGCGCTGGTTCAGCGCGGCCACCTCGATCAGCACGGCCAGGTTGCGGCCGGGGGTGACGGGGAGCCGCAGCGACGGCACGGGGACGTCGAGGATGCTGATCTCCGTGTTCTCGAGCCCGGTGCGGTCGTAACCCCGGATCGGGGTCCCCCCGGCGACGCTCTCCAGGCGCACGTGCATCTCGACCATGGACTGGTCGAGGATCGAGCCGACGCCGAAGAGCAGCTCGACGTCGATTATGCCGAGCCCGCGCACTTCCATGTAATGCTGTATGTTCTTGGGGGAGCGGCCGACCAGCATGTAGCCGATGCGGCGCTTGATCTCCACCACGTCGTCGGCTATCATGATGTGGCCGCGCTTGAGCAGTTCCAGCGCGCACTCCGATTTGCCTACGCCCGAGTCCCCCTGTATCAGCACGCCGAGCCCGTAGACGCTGACCAGCACGCCGTGGACGTGGGCGACCGCCGCCAGCCGGTCGTCGAGGAACATCGTCAGCTCCCGGATGAAGGTCGAGGTGTCGAAGGTCGTGGTGAGCAGCGGGATGCCGGCCTTGCGGCAGGCCCGCCTGACGACCTCCAGCGGTTTCAGCCCGCCGGTGACTATCACGCAGGGGATATCGGAACTGCCGAACATCTTGGCCAGGTTCGCCTCGACCTCCCGGGCCGGGGCCTTCAGGCAGTAGGCGTATTCGCCCTGGCCTATTATCTGTATGCGCTCGGAACGGAACTGCTCCATGTGGCCGGCTATGGCCAGGCCGGGACGGTTTATCTCGCTGACCGTTATGCCGCGGACGAGCTTCCCCGTCCCCGGTACCAGCCGGAGGCCGAAGATCTTGCCCTTCAGCTTCACGAGGTCCCGGACCGTCAGGTCCCTGGAGCCGTTCCGTATCTCGCGCATTTATTTCTTGACGGGCTGCAGGATGCCGTAGCTGGCGTCGAGGCGCTTGAAGACGACCTGGGTCTGCCTGGAGTCCTTGTCCACGAACATCCAGAAGTTGAAACCCAGTTTCTCCATCTCTATGACCGCTTCTTCGCGGCGCATAGGCTTAACGGTCACGTCCTTGACCACGGAGAAGCGGATCTCGGGGCCGGTCTGCGAGGTCATCTCGCGCAGGTCGATGGCCTCCTGGGGGCGGTGGTCGGAGCGGCGCTCCTTGTATTTCTTGACCTGGGCCTCGGCCTTGTCCATCACGCGGTCGATGGCGGTGTAGAGATCGGCGGCGGAAGCCGCGGCCTTGACGGTCTGATGCCCCACGTGCACCACGACTTCGGCGGTGTGCATCTTCTTCTCTACGGTCACTATGGCCTGCGCCCAGACTATGTTCTCGATATATTCCTGGAGCTTGGCGAACTTGCTCTCGATGAATTCCTTTATCGGCTGGGTGAGCTTTATCTTCCTGGCTACTATGTGGATCCTCATCTTCGTTTCTCCTTGCTGCTTTTTTCCCTTCGCTGTCGCTCGGAAGGCGAAAAACGGCCGCTCCGGCCCGGGGAAAAGCTCCCGGGTCCCGGCGGCTGATATTTATATATTAAATCAATTTGCGGGTCTTCTTATCAAGGCGAATAAAAGACTCCCGCCCGGTCGGGCGGGAATGGTCGGAACGGGAACCGGAGCGGTCTTTCCGGTCTTTAGAAACGCTTCCTCAGCGTTATCCTCTGCGCGCTCCCCAGCTCCCCGTAGGGCGTAAGCGCGTAGTCGAGCGAGGCGCCGGCCAGGTTGACCCCCGCGCCGGCGGAAAAACCCCGGTTGTCGTCCTCCGCCGTGGTGCGTCCGGCCAGGTACCCGGCCCGCAGCGACAGCGCGGGCAGGAGCGCGTACTCGCTGCCCACGCTCACCACCGTCCGGTCGTCGTGCTCCAGCCGCGTGATATCCGCGCTCAGGCCGAAGCCGGGGATGATATGCGCCAGCGCGCCGGCCGATACGGCCAGCGGCAGCGGGTCCGACTGCTCCAGGTACTTGAGCCCCGGCCCGATATTGCGCGCCGCCAGACCCACCGTAACGCGGCCCAGCCCCGCCGTCACGCCCAGGTCGGCCGCGAAAGTGGAGGCGTTCTCGCCGCCCAGCGAGCTGGTTATGTACTTGACCCCCGCGCCCAGCCCCAGGCCTTTCACCCGGCCCGCCAGGTTGAACGATACCGCCTGGTCGGTATTGGAGAAGCTGCCGACCGCCGCACCCGACGCGTCGCGCGCCGTCATCTCGCCGGCGGCGAAGCGGCTGTAACCCACGCCCGCGCGCAACCCCTTGAGCGGGAAGGCCGCGGCCGCGAAGTCATGCGACGATTCCATAAGCCACCGCGTATGGCTTAAGGCCGCCTCCACGCCCGCGCCGCCCAGCAGGCCAGCCGGGTTATAGCCGATGGATCCCGCGCCGTCGGACGCCGCCGTATAGGCCGAGCCCATACCCACCGCCCTGGCGGAGACGTCTATGTTAAGGAACTGCGCCCCGCTCGCCCCGGCATAAGCACCGCCGGCCGGGAGGAGCATCATTACCGTAAATATCGCTTTCTTCATGGCCCCCCCTTAGCGCACCACCGCGAATTTGCCGCGGGACTTTAGTTTCGAGCCCGCGCGTTCGGCTTCGACGGTGAAGTAATACACCCCGCTCGCTATATGCCCTTCCCAGGCGTATTCATAGGCGTAGACTTTGTTCGTCACCTGCGGGAAGCCCGTTAAAACGTGTTCATGCACCAGAGTCCCGGCCACATTGTATACCTTCAGTTCCAGTTTGTCGGCCAGGCCGAATTCCAGGTGGAAGACGGGGACGGCCCCGCCCTTGGCGGGATTGGGATAGACGTAGATCTGTCCGGCTCTGAAAGCCGCGGCCGGGCTCAAGGGGTCGAAGAACATCGGGTTATACCCGCCCGTGATCAGCAGTTCCAGCGGGTCCGACAGGTACTGGCCCCTTGCCGCTATCACGGTATGCGTCCCTACTTCCAGCTCGTCGGGGAACTTCCCCTTTATCACATCGTCGTTCCACAGCGTCAATTCCGCGGGCAGCCCGCCTATCAGTACGCGCGCTATGGCGGCGTCATAAGGCCCGAAGAACGAGCCATAGATATTGAACACCTCTCCGCCGGTCCCCGCCGTCGGCGTCATACTCGATACCGACGGCTCCACTATCGTCATGGTGGAGGCCGCCGACTGCGATACGCCGCCGTTGAAGCTCCGCCGCACCAGCACGGGATAGTCCCCTTCGCCCAGCGCCGGCAGTTTGCCTTTTATCTGTGTGTTCGTCCACAGGGTCAGTTGTGCCGTGGCGCCGCCGATGAGCGTCTCGGATTTGCCCGCCACATAGTTGCCGAAGTTGTAGCCGGTCAGCGTGAACGGCGAGAGCACCGCCGCGGACGACGGCGACACCGCCTCAAGCACCGGGTCGGCCAGTTCGAAGGACAGCGGCTGCGAAGCCGCCAGCCCGCCGTTGAGCTGGCGCTCCACTACGACTTCATGCGCGCCGGGTTCTATTGTGCCGGGCACCGTGCCTTTGATCTGCGTATCGTTCCACAAAGTCAACGGACAGGTGGTGCCGCCTATAAGTACGCGGGTATAATTGGCCACGTAATTGCCGAACCACGCTCCGTCTATAACGAAAGGCAGACCTATGGGCCCCGACGACGGGGTTATGAGCTGCGCCGCCGGCGTGACCACGTCGAAGTTCAGCGCCGAAGAGCGTATCAAGCCGCCGTTGAGTTCGCGTTCGACGATGACCTCGTGCGTACCGGCAGCCAGGATGCCCGGCACCGTTCCCTTTATCTGAGTATCGCTCCACAAGGTGAGCGGGGCCGTGGTCCCGCCTATAAGCACCCGCGTCCATCCGGCCGAATAATTGCCGAAGCCCGTGCCATAGATGGTGAAAGGAATACCTATGGGCCCGGCCACCGGCGTCATGCTGGCCGCGTCCACCGCCAGCACTTCAAAATACATCGTGTTGCTGGACATAAGACCGCCGTCGGTGGTCCTGCGCTCGGCCAGCACCGGGTACAGGCCGGACGATAATCCGCCCGGCACCGTGCCCTTTATCTGCGTATCGCTCCACAAAGTAAGCGGAGCCGTAGCGCCGCCTATAAGGACTGAGGTGAAGTTTTGCCGGTAATCACCGAAGCCGGAGCCCGCTATGGTAAAGGGCATACCTATCGGCCCGGAGGAAGGCGCTATCCAGTCCGCTTCCATATTCCGCAGGTCGAACGCGGCGGTCGCAGACCGGACCAGCCCGCCATTTAATTCACGCTCGACCAGCACTTCATGAACGCCAGGCGCTATTGTGCCGGGAATGGTCCCTTTGATCTGCGTATCGGTCCACAGAGTAAGCGGGCAGGTCGCCCCGCCGATGAGCACCCGCGTGTAATTGGCCACGTAATTGCCGAAGCCGGTCCCGTTCAGCGCGAAAGGCAGGCCGATAGGGCCGGATGAGGGAGCGATATCAACTATGGCCGGCACGGTCAGCGTGAAGGGCAAAGGCTGCGAAGCGGTCAGCCCTCCGTTGAGCTCGCGCTCGACCAGCACTTCATGGATGCCGGGAGCTATGGCGCCGGGTATCGTCCCCTTGATCTGCGTGTCGGTCCACAGGGTCAGCGGGCAGGTAGTCCCGCCGATAAGCACCCGCGTGTAATTGGCCACGTAATTGCCGAAGCCTGTCCCGTTCAGCGCGAAAGGCAGGCCTATCGCGCCCGACGAAGGCGCTATATCGGACAGGGCCGGGACGACTACCGTAAATGAAGAAGTTTCAGCCAGCAGTTCGGCGCCGCGCATCACCCTCACTGCATGTTCTCCGGCAGCGAGCGTGCCGGGCACGCTGCCTTTTATGGTATCCGTGCTCCACAGCGTCAGCGGCGCCGCGGCGCCGCCGATAAGAACATTGGTAAAGCCGGCGGCATAAGTCCCGAAGCCGGAGCCCGTTATAGTGAAAGGCAGTCCTATCGCACCGGAAGAGGGCGTGATGGAAGCCGTCGCCGCGACCGACGCTATTCCCACCGTGAAATACGCAGTCTTCACCGTCGAAGTATTGCCTACCCGGTCATGGGCCAGGTAATAGACGGTATGCGTGCCGGGGGTGAGCGCGAACGGACCTTCGTAACGCGGGTTCCCGCAGGTGCCGGACGGACCGGTGAAAGGCGGTTCGCCTTCGGGGCATTCGTCCCATGCGACGCTCACCAGGTAATAAATATCGCGCAGACCCGAGGCCACTTCGTTGGAAACGGGGTCGACCGCGCTCAGGCTGATGGAACCGGTCTCCAGGATATAGGCCGTTCCGTCATCGGGGACCGTGTAACCCGCCGTCAAAAGTTCCATCACCGGCGGCGTGCCGTCCACGGCGAGCGAACTGACCCGGATTTCCGAGAGATTGCCGAGATTATCCGACGCGCTGTAGGAAAGCGTATGCATTCCTTCGGGAAGGGCCAGCGTCACGGAAGAAGCGGCGGTTGAATAGGTGGAGCCGGATACTTCGTAATTCAGCTCCCGCACCCCGGCCCCGCCGTCGTGAGCAGCCAGGGTCACGGTAGACGCCGCAGCGGCGTAGGAGATGGAAGCGGAACTGAATACAAGCCCGGCTATTTCCAGCCCCGCGTCCGGCGCGAAGTTGTCAACTGTAACGGTGGAGGTTTTCATGGTCTCCAAATTCCCGGCCGTGTCCACGGCGTAATAGTGCAATATGCGGACCCCTTCCCCTTGAAGCGTGAAAGTGGAGGTATAGACCGTGAAAGCGCCGGCGTCGACGGAATACCGGATCTCGGCCACCCCCCCCTGCCCGTCGCCGATGGCCAGGAAGTCGTCGGAGGCGGTGAAAGAGATCTCAGTGAGCCCGGAAACGAACAGCGCTTCCGTCCCGAAGACCGGGCCGGTGAAAACAGGGGTGGTGAGCGGGGGCAGCACATCTGCCAGCTTGGTCCGTAGTTCGCCGAACGCGATGAAAGGCGTTTCCGTCCCGGCCCAGTTGCGCGCCCTGGCTCGGACATAATAAGTCGTATCAACGGCCAAGTGTTCAAAAAGGAATTCAAGTCCGTCCGTCCAGCCGCTCGAAGCCAGGACCGGCGCTCCTTCCGCGATCGTAGATATCTCCACGAAATACTGCGTACCCGCCGGATTTCCGCCGCCGGTCCAGGCGACGCTGAAACTGGTGTAATGGACGGTAAAGACCGGCGCCTCCGGCGCGGCGGCCAGGGTGACGGCGCCGCCCAGAGCGGCGTCCGCGGAAGCCGCCAGCGTATCCGTGTTGACGGCCCGCCCGAAGAAAAAATAGGTGGTGTTGGCGGCGAGGCCGGAAAAAACGTGGGAAGTCACCAGAAGTTCGTAAACGGGTGAGGAGGAGATCCGGGGCGAGGCCGGGGCGGTGGCGAAGTCCACCTGATATCCTATAGGGAGCAGATTGTTGCCCATCGTCCAATATGCCCGGACGCTGGAACTGGAAAGAGCTTCCGCCATACCTCCGGCCGGCGGGTTCGGCGCGGCCCAGGCCTGCGTGGAGTTGGAAATACCCGAGATATTGCCTCCGGTATCCTGCGTCCAGAGCCGCAGATAATGATCGCCGTTGCCGGCAAGCCCCTTGACGACATAAGACTGCGCCTCTCCGGGATCGGTGTTGGTGGTTATATTCACCTGCGCATGTTCCGGCCCGAAAACAGCCCCGGCGTCGTGCTCGGCCTGTATAAGGTATCTCGCCCCCATCATCGCGCCGGAAGAACCGTCCTCTCCCGGCGCGGTCCAGGCCAGGGACAGAGCACCTCCGCCCGCGGGCGAGGCCGAAAGGTCCATGACCGGCCCCGGAGGCAGGTCCACGGAGTGCAGCGCGAACTCGGCCCGGTACTCCGCGAACGACGGCGCGTCATGGTCCAGGATATTCAGACGGTAAACGTAGCCGCCGGAAGTTTTGTCAAAATGCCGGGAGATCCATGCGTTGGCGGGGGCCAATGCTTTTCCGTCCGATCGCTTGACCGAAGCCAGCGGCGCACCGTCCGGTACCGGCGCCGACGCGTATATCCACAACCCCGGAACAGTTTCTTCCGTCAGCCGCAGCGTCCGCGCGGGATCGGACGCGGCCGGAATACCGGCCAGTTCCGCCGCGGCAGAATACACTTCTATCGGTTCAGGCTGGTCGGATTCGAGGATCAGGTCCGGGACGACCGTTCCCCCGGCGTCCAGCAGCTCTTGTATGGCGCCGCGCGGCGTAGTGGTGTTGACCAGGAAATCGAAGTGCGCGTCCCGCCCCGGCAGGTCCACCAGGACGTCCTTCACCAGCGTATAGGTGGTGACGTCGCGGATGAGGGAAGTAAGTTCGCCGCCCAACTCCGCGGAATGGGTGAAAGTCGCCTTGAACTGCGTGAACCGCCCCGAAAGAGTTGTGGCCATTATCCAGGAGGCCTGTCCCACGCCGCCGGAAGGGATGGTGCCGAACGGCACCAGCAGCGTGTCGGCCGTCTTTTCGCGGCCGACATAAGTCCCCAGCAGTTTGAAATCCACGGCCAGTCCCTGCTTATTCTCCACTATCTCGGGCTGGCCGGAATTTATCCGGAAATTAGCGGCCGGGCCGTAGCCGGCGTTCACCACCCTTACGCCCAGCGCGAACGGTTCCACCGGCTCTATCACGTCCTCCGTCAGCGGTTCGTCGGCGAAGACCTCGAAAGGCAGGAGATATTCCAGCCGCAGTTCCGGCTGCGGCTTCACCGTGATGAAATCATCGAAGGTGGAGAGGGACTGCGCCACGCCGTTGAGCAGATAGGAGATGTCCGCCCGCACGGAATACTTTAGCCCCAGCGGATTAATCCCGCCGGCGCCTACGGACGGGATAATAAGCCAGTTCACGGTGGCCGTGCTGGCGGGTTGGACCATCCCCGTCCCGTCCACAGCTCCCACCCCCTGCCGGGAACTGACCTTCACGAAGAAAATTCCGTCCGCCGTCTGGCCGGAAGCGTCCTTCACTATCACGTTCACCCGGAAATTCTCAAGACCGTAAGCGGGGAAATTGTTGGTTATCTCCAGCCGCGCATCGAAAGCCTCGCGCTCCAGCGCCGCTTCCTGCTTGATCTCCAGGCGCACTTCGGCGCAGACGGACGCAGATAGCCCGGCCGGTAAGAGGCCGTGCCAGGCGCACGCACCGGCCAACAACAGGCTGAACAGCCTCCCTTGAGGAAGCCTCATTTGGCGGCTCCCGCCTCCAGCGGATACCTGGCGGCGGTCCAGACCTGCAACCCGCCCGAAAGTTCCAGAACGGCGAACCCTTTCTCCGCCAGCATCCGGACGGCCCGCACGGCCCGGGTATTATCCCGGTCATAGACCACCAGTTCGCTCCCGGCGGGTATCCCGTCCGCAAGTTCTTTTAATCTTTCCAACGGTACATTGCGCGCGCCGGGAACACGCCCGGCCAGGAATTCCTGCGCGGGCCTCGTGTCTATCACGGTCGGCCCTCCGGAGCCGAGTCTCTTTTTCAACGCGGCCGCCGTAACGGTCCCCCACTTCGCCGCCCGCTTGGGGGGCAGCACAAGGCCTCCGGCCTCCACCGCGAAGCCCTGGAGTTCCCATTCGTCCAGGCCGCCGTCCAGCACTTTTACGTCCGCATACCCGGCTTTCTCCAGTTCTTTGGCCGCCAGATGGCTGAGCGGGCATTTCTTTCCGCAATACAATAGGACGGGCCGGTCCTTTGATAGACCGGCCCGTCCTATGGCGTTGTACGCTACGTTGAGCGCGCCGGGGATATGCCCCTTAGCGAAATCGGAAGCGCCCCGCACATCCACGACGGTAGGCGCGTTCCCGGAAGAGAGCATGGCGTTAAGACGCGCCGGATCTGTCACCTGGATCTCGGTGCGCGCGGGAACGCCCAGTCCCGCGAAAAGCATCGCCGCGGCGGCGATGCGCTTATATGTCTTCGTCATCTTTCCCCCTTTGCTGTTCCCCGCGCGCCGCAGGCCCCCACCATGCGGCCGCCATACAAGCCTTATTATACTGACTTTTTCACCTAAAAGTCAGCCTAAATCCGGTCAGTTTTCCCCGGCCATTTCAGTGTGCCTTCGATTTGTCAAAGACTAAGCCCGGCAATTACGGGCGATATCGCTTATCTCTAACTGTACAATCAATTCGCGCTAAGGCCAAATGCAAATCAATAACTTATAAACTTATGTGACAGAAAACTCCAAAACGGTATTACTGGATAAGTATTTCCAGTCGGTATTTCCTTGATATATGCCGCAAAGTGAAGAGTGTGAAGAAAAAAATATGATAAACACAAGGCAAGTCCCAATTTAAGCGGAGAAACCGCTTTAACCTCTGCAATTCCTCGGGTCAAATAGCTTGTCACAATAAAAAAGACAAAGTAAGATAATTCATATTCCATGCCAGTTGTAAACGAGGTTATCGAATCGGCACCCCAATACAAGATAGAAAGATCCGCAATCCCGACTGAGAAAAGATAGTTCCCGAATATATACAGGAGGAACACCCATGCTTTTTTATCCCTAAAACTGCGTGCGATCCGCAGGATATAGATCAGGATAATTTGCAGGAACAATAATCCCACCAGAAAGAGCCAGAATTGCTGAATTACAACATTTAAATATCCCACTACGGATTTCGAAGGCGCTCCCCCGGGAATGAGGCTAAATGAGAATAATATTTTGGGGGAGCAGTTAATTGCCCTCAGATCATTGCGCTTCACAACATTCTCCATTGCCATTTAACTTATCTTGCAGGCATTTTAATTCTGCAGCATAAGCTTCCATTTCCTTGACATGATGTGATGTGTTGACATAATTCCAAAATCCGAAGGCTCGACATTGTTTGGCGTGAACATTCTCATGCTCAGACAGGCAGCGGCGCACGCTTGGATTAAACGTGAAATAGCCGGAAAAATAAATCACTTGTGGACCAAAAACTGGCCAACATCTGGTTTCAGCGACATATTCGACGTCACCGGATGATTCCGTGTATGTTTGATTTGATGTTATATTGAGTATGTCTTTCATCCGCTCTAATATGCCAGGGATATCCTGAGGGCAACATGGATATAGGCCAAAACTGTCTGAAAAATTTATTGGGGAGTCATTAACATAGGCATACAAAATGAACGCACTCCCCGGGCTAAAGCCCGGGGTTTCCCGCCTCTGGCATAATCTGGCGGCTACTTGAGCGTATCTTGGGCCTGTATATACTTCCGTACGACTTCTTCATCTACCTGCCCCACCGTTT